>Ga0302267_10000087_pt1 | contig 106880 bp, 77 predicted proteins | sample III_Bog_E1_3_FD_194555 | JGI IMG/M metagenome (GOLD analysis project Ga0302267, IMG submission 194555) | Peat permafrost microbial communities from Stordalen Mire near Abisko, Sweden - III_Bog_E1_3 | ecosystem: Environmental > Terrestrial > Soil > Wetlands > Peat | place: Sweden: Abisko... | reverse complement strand
GATGGCCTTGCGGAATGTCGGCTTTGGCGGTCCTGAAATCGAGGAATACCCAGCTGGAGAGTTGAAAAAGGCGCCTTAAGGCATTCAGCGAATGCCAACAGCTCAAACACTCATTGACTACCGATTATGCGCGAGCGTCGGGATTGCTCCTGAAAACGCCCATGTCGCGCGGAATTCCGCTGCATTCAGGCTTAATCGCCGATGCGCTCAGCGACGCCCCCCTGGGCCGGCGTGACGAGTGCATTGGCGGGATCCGTGCGAGTGGCGGACAAACCGAAGACCTATCGGCCAGCGGCGTTTTCTTCGGATCGGACCGGCCCCCCTCAGTCTGCCTTGGCGGGCGAGTCCATGTAATAGCCCGTTTTGTGGCGGATATTGAAGGCCTGGTCCGCGGCTCTGGGGACGGTGACCTGCACCCGGTGAAAGGACTTTCCGGGCTCCTGGTGGTGCGGATAGTAGCCCAGCAGGTACTGCGTGCGCAGGTCGGCGCTGACCCGCGCAAAGGCCTTGTCCAGCCCGCCGTCGCTCACATAGAAGCTCTTGCCGCCGGTCTGCTCGGCGAGGGTGATGAGGGCGTGCTCGCCGCCCAGGTCGCGGCCGGCGCTGGCCTCGATGGGCACGTCGATGATGCTGTAGATCATCACCTCGTTGCGCAGGGCCGCCTCCAGCGCCTCGGCATAGGTGCTGCTCTTGGCGGTGTCGTCGCCGTCGGTAATCAGCACCAGCACCTTGCGCCCGTCCTTCTTGCCCAGCCGTTCGGAGCCGAGGAGGATGGCGTCGTAGAGCGCCGTGGCGAAGTCGCCGCGCAGCCGGCCCAGCCCGCGATCGATCTGGGTCACGTTGCTGGTGAAGGGGGTCAGTTCGCGGACCTCGGTGGCAAATTGCAGCAGGCTCATCTGGTCCTGGGGGCGCATGAGCGCATGGGCAAAGCGGCGGGCCGCATCTGCCTCCTCGGCCATGTCCTTGTGCACGCTGCCGCTGGTGTCGATGGCCAGGGTCAGGTTGAGGGGCAACTCCGACTGGCGCTCGAAGACCGCGATCTGCTGCGGGCGTCCGTCCTCGGTGAGGGCGAAGTCGTCGCGGGTGAGGCCGCCCACAAGGGCGCCGGTCTTGTCGGTCACGTTGACAAACACGTTCACCAGGCGCACGTCCACATGCAGGGTGGGCTCCTGCGCAGGCAAGGCCAGCGGCGCCAGGGCGAGCAGCGCGCTGCCGAAGGCCGCTGCCAGCGCGTGCCAAAACCCGGGTGCCCCATCCTTGCGGCGTGTTTGCTTTTGCCGCAAGGGTGGGAGACCACAAATCCTACGACTCATGGGGACCCTCCCCAGGGGCGACGGCCAGCCCGGCAGGAAACGGCTCGCCGGCCGCCCACACGGTTCCGTCCACAAAGGTCTCCCGCTTCCAGATGGGCACGGTCTTCTTGAGCGTGTCGATCAGCCAGCGGCAGGCCTCGAAGGCCGGCCCGCGGTGGGCCGCGGTGACCACGATCAGTACGCTGGTTTCGCCAATCTCCAGATGGCCCAGGCGATGCACCAGCGTCACGTGGCGCACGTCGAACCGGTTGCGCGCCTTGCGCGCCAGCTCCTCCATCTGCCGGGCGGCCATCTCCTCATAGGCTTCATAGTCCAGGTAAAGCGTTTGCCGTCCGCGGGAGTTGTTGCGCACAATGCCGTCGAAAACGACCGCCGCGCCGTCCTCGCCGCGCTTGGCCGCGGCAATCAGCTCTTCAGCATCGATGGTCGCGCGGGTCAGCGCGGTCATTACCCCCGGCGGCTCCGGAACGTCCTCCGCGCCCGCCGATCCACCCGAGACCGGCGGCAGCAGGCCCACTTCGTCGCCCGCGCAGAGCACCTGGGCGGCGGTGGCGTACTCGGCGTTCACGCTGACGGCAATGCCGCGCAACCACTGCGTGGGGCGGTCCTCACGCAGACGCTCCAGCAGGTCCGCAACCGTGGCGCCTTCCGGCAGCTCCACCGCGGCCGTGGACGCGCCCAGCCAGTCTTTCAATACGCCGAAGGGAAGAACGTGTATCTGCATCATTGGAGAAAGAATACCGCCAGTGGGTTAGACGCAGCAGGCGGCAATCGGGCGGGGAAGCGTTCGGGGCGGATTCAGTTCCGTTTCGCCCGTGGGGTACAGGCGGATCACGGCATTTTGAAGAGGAAGGCGGTGGGCATGCCCCACAGATTGCGGGCCCGGTCGTCGTAGAAGACGCTGAACTCGGTGCCGCTCAAGTCGTAGTCCAGCAAGGGAACGCGGTCGAAGGTGGAGTCGCCGCGCACCGAGTACTCGTCGCCGCCGCAGTCGATCATCAGCGTATCTCCGTTGGAGAGGCGCTCGGGATGGGTGAGGAGCATGCAGCCGATGGCAAAGACGCCCAAGCCAAACTCGTTGCTGACCAGCGAAACCCGCGCGCGACGGGCGGAGCGGCCGCGATGGCGCATGCCGGCCTGGGCCGCGAAGACCAGGATGTCGTTTTCCGTCTGCTGTTCGGCCAGAATCTTCTCCGCCAGTTTGGAGCGCTCGCTTTGCCGCAGGTAGGCGGGGCCCAGCCGCTCGGCGATCCGGTTGGAAAACCTGCGTCTGGTGGCCAGGATCTCCAGGACCTTCTCCACGGCTTCGTTGTAGGTGGGAGCCAGAGCCTGCCAGCGGGGGATCGCGAACCAGTCCTCTGCGCCCTCCGGCGGCGTCTTGTGGCCCAGCTTCTCCATGCAATTGCCCAAGCCGGGGAACACTTTTCTCAACTCCGAGACCTGCCCCTCCACCGGCCACACACGGTAGGTGGGAGGGTACACCCGAGTTGACCCCGCTTCTTCATCCCGGTACTTGTCGCTCACGGTGTGCCGGAGGATGATGGCCGCCACGATGTTGGCAACCTCGTCCCGGAACTGCTGGTCCAGGTCGAGCACCAACTGCGCGCTTTGCCGGTCCAGTTGCTCGACGACAGTGCGGTAGGCGGTGTGCACGGCCTCGCCCAGATGCTCCTGTAACTGCACATTCTGCAACTCCGTCATATTGCCAGAGATGTGTAAAGGAGCGAGGCACTCTTTGTTGACCATGACCACCTCCTTCGCGGGTTGCCGCGTACTGGACTCTATGACTCTTCATCGGCGGGGACGCGAGTTTCAGCAGCGCCGTTCACTGGCCGGCGCCGGTTTCGTATCTTTCTGGAACCACAGGGGCTGGGGGGAAAGGCGACTGGCCGGCAGCGGCTGCGGGGCGCGTCAATGGGCGAGACCCTTCAAGGCAGAAACGGAAAAGGCCGGCAGGTTCGCCGGCCTTCCTCGGTTGGGTCGCGGAACGGTCTAGGCCGCCGTGCTGGCCTCAATCTCGGTCGTCGGCTGGGAATCGGGCCGGGCCTTCAAGAGCGGCAGCGCCACGGCCAGCACGTCTTCGATGCGGCTGGCGTAGTACACCGTTACGCCCTTCATCAGCTCCGGGGTCAGGTCCTCTTCCACGTCCTGGCGGTTGTCGGCGGGCAGGATGATGGTTTCCACTCCGGCCCGGCGCGCGGCCAGGAACTTCTCCTTGATGCCGCCCACCGGCAGCACGTTGCCGCTAAGCGTGATTTCGCCGGTCATGGCGGTCAGCGGGCGCACCGGTGTATCGGTCAGCAGCGAGGCCAGCACCGTGGCCATGGTGACCCCGGCCGAGGGTCCGTCCTTGGGAATGGCTCCGGCCGGCACGTGAATGTGCAGGTCGATCTCCTTCATGAAATCCTCGGCCAGCCCGAGAGACGCGGCGTTGGAACGCACCCAGGTGAGCGCGGCCTGCATGGACTCCTGCATGACCTCGCCGATCTGCCCGGTCATGGTGAAGTTGCCCTTGCCCTTCATCTTGTTGGCTTCGATGAAGAGAATGTCGCCGCCGGCCGGCGTCCAGGCCAGCCCGACAGCCACGCCTGGCCGCTTCACCCGCTCCGCGACTTCGGTCTCCACCCGCACCTGGATGCCGCCCAGGAACTCCTTGATCACATCGCGGGTGACCACCAGCTTGTCCTTGTAGCCTTCGACCACGCGCCGCGCCTGCTTGCGGCAGACCGTGCCCAGCGCCTGTTCCAGCTTGCGCACGCCGGCTTCACGCGTGTAGTGGCGCACCACGTAGCGCACCGCGTCCTCGGGAAACTCGATCTGCTCCGGGGTGATGCCGTTCTCCTTGATCTGCCTCGGAATCAGGAAACGGAAGGCGATCTGCACCTTCTCCTCTTCGCTGTAGCCCTGCAGGAAGATCAGCTCCATGCGGTCGAGCAGCGGCGGAGGAACCGTGTCCAGCATGTTGGCCGTGCAGATGAACAGCACCTTCGACAGGTCAAAGGGCACGTCCAGATAGTTGTCGCGAAAAGTATTGTTCTGCTCCGGGTCCAGGGTTTCCAGCAGCGCCGAGGCGGGATCGCCGCGGAAGTCGCGGCCCAGCTTGTCCACCTCGTCCAGCATGATCACCGGATCGTTGGTCTCGGCTCGGCGAATGCTCTGGATGATCTGGCCCGGCAACGCGCCGATGTAGGTCCGGCGATGGCCGCGAATCTCCGCCTCGTCGTGCATGCCGCCCAGCGAGACGCGCTGGAACTTGCGCCCCAGGGCACGGGCGATGGAGCGGCCCAGGCTGGTCTTGCCCACTCCCGGAGGCCCTACAAAGCACAGAATCGGGCCCTTCATGTCCGGCTTCAGCTCCAGCACGCTCAGGTAGTCCAGGATGCGGTCCTTGACCTTTTTCAGCTCGTAGTGGTCCTCGTCCAGAATCTCCTTGGCCTTGGCGATGTCGATCTTGGAGCCGGAGCTCTTGGCCCAGGGAAGAATGGCCAGCCACTCGATGTAGTTGCGGGTGAGCGAGTAGTCGGCGGCCATGGGCGACATGCGCGACAGGCGTGAAAGCTCCTTGAGCGCCTCCTTCTTCACATCCTCGGGCATGCCGGCGGCTTCAATCTTTTCCCGCAGCTCCTCGGTCTCGCGCTGGCCCTCGTCCTGCTCGCCCAGTTCCTTCTGGATGGCCTTGAGCTGCTCCCGCAGGTAATAGTCGCGCTGCGACTGCTGCACCTGGTCCTGCACCTCGGTCTGAATCTTGGCGCGCAACTGCTGCACCTCGATCTCCTTGGCCAGATGGCTGTTCAGCAGCTCCAGCCGGGTGACGATGCTGACTGTCTCCAGGAGCAATTGCTTGTCGTCGGTGGTGAGGAAGGGAAGCGAGGAGGCCACAAAGTCCACCAGCCGGCTGGGCTCCTCGATGTTGGAGACAATGGTCCGCAGTTCGTCGGAGAGCGTGGCCGACTCCGCCACAATCTGCTGGAACTGTCCCACCACGTTGCGCACCAGGGCTTCCACGCCGGAGGTGGCCACGGGTTCGGCTTCCTCCAGCACTTCCACCTCCGCCACCATGAATGGCTCAGTTTGCACGTAGCGCACCAGGCGCACCCGCTCCACCCCCTCGGTAAAGACAAAGCGGCTCTGGTTGGGCATGCGCACCACCTTGTGGACCGTGGCCAGGGTTCCCACCGAGTGCAAATCCTCCGGCCGGGGCGCGTCCAGGCGGGGATCCAACTGCGCCGTCACAATAATCGACCGCTCTTCGCCCAGCGACTCGATCAACTGGATGGAACTCTCCCGGCCGACCGTCAAGGGCAGCACGGCATGGGGAAACAGCACGGTGTCGCGCACGGGAAGAACGGCAATCCGGCGTATTCCGGGGGCGCCTTTCGGGGAGGGGCTCTGGATTTGGGGTGGAACAGAAGGCTGGTTTGGCATTGAGTGTCCTCGTATCAACTTTCCTTCATTAGACAGCGCAGACTTTGAAAAGTTTCAGGAATGTCCTTCTGGCGATGCCGTCTCCCTGCCATCGCTCCGGACCCGTTGGTACGCTGGTGCGCCGCACCTGGTTCCAAACCTGCCTGCGCTCCCTGCCGGCGGCCCACCAACGCGCGGCCGCTGCGGTTCCCGGTTGCCGTCCGGATGCACTGCTGCTCGAAGAATGTATCGGCCAAAAATCGCTGGAAGGTGAGCCCGACCGGCCGCTTCCAAGCGCGTCTTGCCCAGGGTGAACTTTCGCGCCCGGCTGTCGCCCGTCCCTTCCCAAAAAACTCAATGGCGGCGCAGGGCAGCAGGCCGGACGGTCATTTCGATTGGCTGCAGCCATCCTCGTTGCGGATGGCTGATTCGATCTGTTCCCACAAATCGTCCGGGGGTTCCACAACGGGAAGCAACTGGCGGGCAGCCTCGGCGATGGTCTCCAGGTCGGCCAGCAGCGCTCGGCAACGTGCACAACCCAGGATGTGGGGGTGGGCGGCCACATCCTCGCCGCGGCCGATCAGTTCTGGCAAGAGGGCCTGGAACCCGGCGCAGCTCAAGTTGTTGGCTTCATGCGTCATCGCAAGCCCTCCAGCCGGGGATAGGTGCGCAGGGTGTCGCGCAGTTTCAAACGCGCCTTGTGCAATTGGGACTTGCTGTTGCCGATCGAGCATTCGAGCATGGAGGCGATTTCGTTGTGCTCATAGCCCTCGATGTCGTGGAGGACAAAGATCAGGCGATAGCCGGCCGGGAGATGGGCGATCGCCCCCTCCAGAGTCAAACGATCGATAGCGCCCGCCTGGGTGAGGTCGGCAGCGCCAAAGCTGCGTCCGGGGCTTTCGTCCGGAACGGGTTCCATGGCTTCGTCCAGCGAGATCATAGACAAGCCCTTTCTGCGCAAATGCATCAGCACAACATTGATGGCCAGGCGGTGCAGCCAGGTAGAGAAGGCGGAGTCGCCACGGAAGGTGGCTATCTTGCGGTGCAGTTGAAGAAAGACCTCCTGGGTCAGGTCTTCGGCTTCCGCAACGCTGCCTACCATGCGCAGGCATAAAGAATAGATGCGTCTTTTGTGCAGAGAGTAGAGTTGGGCGAAGGCGCGATGGCAGCCTTCCTGCGCATGGGCCAAGACATCCGCCTCGCAGATGGGGGCGTCCGGTTTTGGCGCAGACTTCACGGCTGACAACGCGGGAGCGGGCGGGCTGCAATCATTCGCAGGCACGCGGGACACGGGCTTCTGCGGTCGCTTTGGAGAGCTCGAATGGGGCATGGGCAATCTTGTGGACCCCGCCGTAAGCCGGGCTCTGCTGCGCCGGGCCTGGTTCCTCGTTAGTATAAGGGGAAGTGGTTGCGTTTTTGGAACTTCGGCAGAAGAGAAGCGGGAATACCTTGGACAGCTCTTCGTCCGCGGGGTGGTTCCGCGGGGGTAGGTGACCGAAGCTGGCAGCCTGTAAACTTTTTGCGTTGACGACCTGCAGGCGCCCCCTGGGTGTTTCCCGCATTTTTTGGGAGAGAGATGGTCTTGAGGACAAATCCGGCAGTGAATTGCGGCTATCGCCGGGGTCCCCACGGACAGGTCTTGGTCCGTGGGGTGGATCGCCGGGGGGCGGTTCGGTGCGGGTTTCCGCTGGCCTGCCTTCTTGTCGTCCTGACCGTTGGGGGAATCGGCGCCTGGAGCCAGCAGGCCAGCAAGGCGGCGGAAGTTCCTGACTCCGCAGTGCTTTCCAGTGCCGTCTCCGCAGCCGCAGCTCCGCCGGCAGCGTCGTCCGACCCGCTGGCAGAGACGGATTCCCTGGCCAAATGGGAGGGCTTGCCGGTTCGCAAAATCTCTTTTGAAGGCGTTGCGCCGGACCGTCTGGCTCCACTGCCGGGCCATCTGGCCCAGGCTGAGGGAAAGCCGCTGGACCGGGATGACCTGCAGAAGAGTCTGCGCCAGTTGTTTGCCAGCGGCCTGTTTGAAACCATTGCGGTGGAGGGGACACGCGACGGGGACGGCGTGGCCCTGGCCTTTCGCGGGACGCCGCGGGCGTTTATCGGGACGGTGAGCGTGGACGGCGCCAAGGGCGCCACCATGAATACGCAACTGGAGCGCTCCAGCCAGCTTGCGGCCGGCACCCGTTATACCCCGGCCAAGCTGACCCAGGCGCTCGAACAGATGCGCCGCACCCTGGCTCAGAACGGCTTTCACGAGCCGGTGATTACCCAGGCCCTCACGCCCCATCCCGCCGAGCAGCTTGTGGACCTCGCGTTTCACGTGGTCTCTGGTCCGCAGGCACGGATAGGCTCGGTTGAGGTCACGGGCGACTCGGGCATGAGCGCCGAGGAATTCCGCCACCACGCCCATCTGCGGGCGGGCGCGCATGTGGACCACGACACCGCCAACCGCGCCCTGGGCGGCGTTCTCAAGCGATACCAGGGGCAGGACCGGCTGGAAGCTGAGATCAAGCTGGAATCCGACCAGTACAACGCCGCCACCGGCAAGGCCGATTTTCGTTTCTCCGCCAACCGCGGGCCCATCGTGAGGGTGCAGGTGGAAGGCGCCGGGATGAGCCCGGAGCGCGTCAAGCGAGCGATTCCCATCTTTGAGGAAGGCTCAGTCGACGAAGACCTGCTGAATGAAGGCAATCGCCGCCTGCGCGACTACTATCAGCGCCTGGGCTACTTTGACGTGAAGGTGGATCACGAGCAGCAATCGCCGAGCGCCGGGCAGGAAGCGATCGTCTACCACGTGCAGTTGGGGCCGCGCCGGCGGGTGGAACGGGTTTCGGTGGCGGGCAACCACTACTTCGACTCCGCCACGCTCGAGTCGCTGTTGAGCGTCCATGCCGCCGATTCGCTGGATCGCCACGGCGCCTACAGCCAGGCGCTGGTGTCCGCGGATATAAGCGCCTTGCAGGCCGTCTACCAGAACAACGGTTTCTCCAAAGTAAAGGTCACCCCGGAAAGCAGCACTCCGCAGAGCCGTGCGCCGGAGGCGCCCCTGTCCGCAAAAGAGAGGACGGCTCCGCTCAGCGTGACCTACCGCATCGAAGAGGGCGAGCAGTTGCGGGTGGGAAAGGTGGAATTGCAAGGCAACGAGCACGGCGACGAAAAGCGGCTCATGCCCTTGCTGAACACCACCGCGGGCCAGTTGCTTTCTCCGCAGAATCTGGCCGGGGACCGGGACGCGCTGCTGACCGACTATTTGAGCCGCGGTTTCGACCATGTGCGGGTGGAGGTGACCCAGCAGACTGAGCCGGCCGACGCCAGCAAGGTGGACGTGATCTTCCGCATCACCGAAGGGCAGCAGATTTTTGTGCGCAAGGTGCTGCTCACCGGCCTGCATTACACCCGTCCGGACACGGTGGCCCGGGCCATCACCTTGCACGCCGGCGACCCGCTCAATGAGACCGCCCTGGCCGAGACGCAGCGCAATCTCTACGAGTTCGCGCTCTTCAACGAGGTCGACACGGCGGTCGAGAATCCCACCGGGGGTGAGCCCTACAAGACGGTTCTGCTGCAGATAGCCGAGGCGCGCCGCTGGGCACTGACCTACGGCGGTGGCTTCGAGGCGCAGACCGGCACGCCGCAGAACAATTGCCGGGGCATTGCCAGTACCGGCGCCTACTGCAGCCCCACCGGCAAGACCGGGGTCAGCCCCCGTTTGCTGATGGACATCACCCGCAACAACCTCTTCGGGCGCGAGCAGTCGGCCTCGCTGCGCGGTACGTACGGCCTGCTCGAGCAGAAGGTCGACCTGCTCTTCCAGAATCCGCACTTCGAAGGCAACCGGAACTTCGGCCTCACGTTTTCAGGCGGCTACGCCAACAGCCAGGACGTGACCACCTACGTAGCCTCCAGGCTGCAAGCAGGGGTGCGCTGGACAGAGAACTTCAATACCCCGGGGTCGAGCATTTCAAAGGCCAATACCCTGGTGTACGAGTACAGCTTTCGCCGGGTCAAGGTGGCCGAAGACAGCCTGCAAGTAGGCCCCTTTGCACTGAAGGCGTTGTCGACGGCGTCGCGCGTGGCGGGTCTGGGGGTGACGTGGATTCGCGATACGCGCGACTCGCCCCTCGATGCCCACCAAGGCACCTACACCACCTTCCAGGATTTTCTCTCCGCCGAGCCGTTCGGCGCCGACGCCGAATTCAACCGCCTGGACCTGTCGAATTCCAGCTATTACAGCTTCGATAAGGGACGGTTCGTGCTGGCGCGCAACACGCGCTACGGCCAGGAGAGGGCCTTCGGGAATCCCGAAGACGAGTTGATTCCACTCCCCGAGCGGCTCTACGCCGGCGGCCCCACCTCGCTGCGCAGCTTTTCCATCAATGCGGCCGGCCCTCGCGACCCCGAGACCGGCTACCCCATCGGGGGAACGGGCACGCTGATCAACAGCACCGAGCTGCGGCTGCCTCCGCCCATGCTGCCCTGGCTGGGCGATAGCGTCAGCTTTGTCCTCTTCCACGACATGGGCAACGTGTTTGCCAACGCTTCCGATGCCTGGGCCAGCGCCTTGCGGGTGCGTCAGCCAAACCGCGACGCCTGCAAGGTGCTGAACACTCCGCAACCCCCGACGAACGCACCGGGGGGGCCCACCAACTCGACCGGGCCGGAGGGCGAGTGCAGCTTCAACTACTTCACTCATGCGCCGGGGCTCGGGATGCGCTACCATACGCCGGTCGGGCCGATCCGGCTGGACTTCAGCTATAACCTGAATCCGCCCATCTACCCGGTGATTTATAACTACTCGCAGGCGAACCCGACCGCCGATCAGCACGTGGGCCAGGCCGACCACTTCAACTTCTTCTTCAGCCTGGGACAGACTTTCTAATGAACAACCGGCCTCCATTTCGCCTGAGAATCGCCCGCGGCGCCCTTTGCGCTTGGGTGCTGGCTGCTGGCCTGGCCGCCGGGGGGCCGGCCTGGGCCCAGCCGGCCCAGTCGCCCGTGGTGCTGGACCAGGTGGTGGCCGTGGTCAATAACCAGGCGATTCTGTCCAGCGATCTGGACGAGGAGATACGGCTATCGGTGCTCGATCCCTCCATGGGCGGCCTTGGCCCTCTCACGCGCCGCCAGGCTCTGGACCGGTTGGTCTCACGCACCCTCATCCGCCAGCAGATTCGCCAGGGAGACGAGCTGGCCGTCAGCCCTTCCCAGGCCGAGGTGGATGCCCGCCTGGAGGAAATCCGCAAGGAACTGCCCGCCTGCGTTCACCAGAATTGCGCTTCCCATGCTGGGTGGGAGGCATTTCTGGCAGCCCGCGGCTTGAAGGCTGTTCGGGTCGAGACCTATCTGCGCCACCGGCTGGAGGTGCTGGGCTTCATCGAACAGCGATTCCGCCAGGGCATCAGCATTACCCCGCAGCAGATCGAGGCCTATTACCGCCAGACCCTGCTGCCGCAGTATGCCGCGGGCGAAGCGATTCCCAAGCTGGACGCGGTGTCCCCGCGCATTGAGGAGATTCTGCTCCAGCAGCAGGTGAACATTCTGTTCGACGACTGGCTCCAGAACCTGCGCAAACAGGGCGATGTGGAAGTGCTGGACCCGGCGCTGGAATCCCCTGACGCGCCGGACGCAGCCGGGAGGGCAAGCGAATGACCGAGCCCGAGTCCCCGCTTCCCGTTCCCCCGGAGCCGGTCCAGGCTGCCGCGCCCAGCCGTCTGCGGCGCTTTCTGTTGCGCCATGTTCCCCTGGCCGCGGCTGGCCTCACGATGCTGCTGTCGGCGGCGACCGTGGGTCTCTACTTCTGGGCCAGTTCGGCGGGATTTGAGAATATGATGCGCCGGGAGCTGGTGAGTCGCCTGGAGACAGCCACCGGCGGCCGCGTGGAGATCGCCTCCTTTCACTGGGATCTGCTCCATCTTGAAGCCGACGCAGGCGGGCTGGTGATTCACGGGCTCGAAGGCCCGTCCGAGGCGCCTTACGCGCGGGTCGAAAGCCTGCGGGTTCGCATCAGCGTGCTGGGCTTCTGGAGCCCGCGGATTCTGCTGCGCGGTCTGGATGTCTACCGCCCCGCCTTGCACCTCATCGTCTACCCCGACGGTTCCACCAATCAGCCCCGCCCGCGCCGGCCCAAAAAGCCCGGCAAGCCCCTGCTGGACACGTTCTTCAATCTGAAGGCCGGGCACCTTGCGGTGGAGCAGGGCGTCCTCGACTACGAGAACCGCGCCGCTTCCTTCGACTACCAGGACCGGTTCGCGCCCCTCGACTTCGGCGCCAACGACGTTTCCCTGATCCTCAGCTACGTTCCCGCAGCAGGCAGCGGGAAGGGGTGGTCTGCCGAGAACTACCGCATCGAGGCCGGGGCCACGGACCTGAATCTCTCCAGGGGCGTGCCGGGGGCCAAGGCGCTGCCGGTGCATGGGCAATTCCAGGCCACGCTGGACCTGACCCGCACGGCCGCTTTCCTGCGGTCCCTGCGCATCACCTCGAGGGCTCGTGGCGTCAAAGACCAAACCCTGGACGTTACCGGCACGGTGGATGACTTTGCTCATCCCCGCTGGCAAGCCAGGGCCGTGGGTGTGCTGGACATGCGCTTGCTCGACCCGGTCTTCGGCTATCCCTCAGCGCCGGAGGGCCTGGCTCATCTGGATTTGACCAGCGCGGGCGAGGACGGCACCTTTCGCGCCGATGGCAGCGTGCACGTGGACGGCGGGGCCTACATCGATACCGGCGTGACGGCCAGAGGCGTCACCCTGGATGCGCATGTGCATGCCGATCCAGAGCAGTTGCTGATCACCTCGATCGTGGCGCGCTTGCAGCAGGGCGGCCAACTGGAGGGCGCGGTGGCGCTGGACCACTGGCTGCCCCCGATCCCAGGGTCTGCCCAACTGCGGCCAGCCGACGCGGGCATGGCGCGCGCTCCTGCCGGCAGGAACTCCCTGGCCGTGCTTCGGCCTGCGCCGGTCATCATCCCGGTGAATGGCAAGGTGACGGCCCAACTGAGAGACGTTTCGGTGGACACGGTGCTGGATCTCGTCGGTCAGCCGCCCTTCCAGCGCCTGGGCCTGGCCGCCCTTCTCAACGGCCCGGCCATCGCCACCTGGGTTAAAGGTGACAATCGGACCCTGGCCGTCAGCGCCACCCTTGCCGTGAGCCCCTCTGGCCAGCCCGAGGCCGGTGAAGTTCCCACCAGCGGAGCAATTGACGGGACCTATACCCAAGGCGACGGCGCGGTGGATTTGCGCAAACTCGAGGTGCACACCCCGGCCAGCGACGTGGAGGCGCATGGCAAGCTGGGCGCCTACCCGCTCACCAGCCCTTCGGAGCTCTATGTCGACTTTCGCTCCCGCAATCTGGGGGAGTTCGATACCGTGCTGCGCAAGCTGGGACTCAGCCGCAACGGCAAAACCGGGACCGCGGCGCTGCCCATCACCCTGGCCGGGCAGGCGGAGTTTCATGGGTCGTGGGCGGGCTCGCTTGCCGATCCTCGTCTTGCGGGCAACCTCAAAGCCACGCAAATTGCCATCGAGTTGCCGGCCCGGACTGGCGCCAAGCCCGCTCCGCCGCAGTTCGTCCGCTGGGATACGGTCGAGGCTACCGGCAGCTACTCCTCCGAGCGGATTGCCATCGAACACAGCCTGCTGCGCCGGGGCCAGACGGAGATCGCTCTCGATGGGACACTGACCGCCGCACCCGCCAAGCTGCCCATGTTCGACGCCAACTCGCCGCTGCACATGCGCCTGCTGGCCACCAAGGTGAGCATGGACGACCTGCTGCCCTTGACCGGCCAAAGCCTGCCCCTCAGCGGCTCGCTCGATGCGCAACTCTCTCTCTCCGGGCCTCTTCATGCACTGGGCGGCTCCGGCTGGGTTGAACTGGACGGCGGCATCGTCTACGGGCAGCCGGTGGCGCGCATCCGGGCGCAAGGAACATTAGCCAATCAACTGATCAAGCTGGCCTCGGTGACCGTGAGCGAGGCGGCGGGCAAAATCTCGGCCACCGGCAGCTACAATCTCAAGTCCCGCCGCTTTGTCCTGGATGCCCGTGGCGCCGGCATCGATGTGGCCAAAATCGAAGGGCTGCGCCGCCAGGGGTTGGCGGTTACCGGCAATCTGAGCTTTGCCGCCACCGGCTCGGGAACGCTGGACGACCCGCTGCTTGAAGCTCACGCCTCCATGAGCGGCCTGGCCCTGAACGGGGAGCCGATGGGCGCGCTGGCGATCACCGCACACACGGTCAATCGCGCCGTTACCTACGACGCAACCTCGCGGCTGCAGGCCGCCGAACTCAGCCTGCACGGCCAGACCGCGCTGAGCGGCGATTATGCCACCCAGGCCAGGGTTCAGTTTTCGCAATTCAACATCGGCGCCCTGCTCAAGCAGATCCACGTCCAGGGCCTCAGCGGCGAGTCCGCGCTGGCCGGCGCGGTGACCGTCGAGGGGCCATTGGCGCGGCCGGAGCAGTTGCGGGGCGAGGCCCGCGTGCAGGAGCTGGAGGCAACCGTTTCCGGCGTCCATCTGCACAGCCAGGGGGGCCTGCACGCCACCCTGGCCAATGGCCGCATCTCTCTCGATCCGCTGCATGTGACCGGCGAGGAAACCGATCTGCGCGCCCAGGGCAGCCTGGCGTTCAAGGGCAAGCAGCAATTGGACTTTGCCGCCAGCGGTTCGGTCAATCTGAAGCTGTTGCAGACGCTCGATCCCGACCTGACCGCCGGCGGCACCACCACCTTCCAGGTGGAAGCGCACGGCCCGTTGCAGAATCCCGGACTTCAGGGCCGCATCGACGTGCAAAACGGCTCGCTGGCGCTGGAAGGGGTGCCGAACGGCCTCAACCAGATCCATGGCGCGCTGGAGTTCAACCAGAACCGCCTGGAGGTCAGGTCGCTGACCGCCATGAGCGGCGGCGGCCTGCTGAGCGTGGGGGGCTATCTGGCCTATCAGCACGGTCTCTATGCCGATCTTTCGGTCAGCGGCAAGGGCATTCGCATTCGCTATCCGCAGGGGGTCAGCTCGCTGGCCGACGCCGCGCTGCGCCTGCAAGGCGCGCAGAACAACCTGATGCTCAGCGGCAACGTGCTGTTCACCCGCTTCACGGTGAGCCCCGACCTGGACATTGCGGCGCTGGCGGCGCAGGCCGGCGCCGCGCAGGCCATTGCGCCTCCCGACGCCCCGTCCAACCACATCCGCCTCGACGTGCACCTGGTCTCTTCGCCGCAGATGAACTTCCAGAACGCCTACGCCAAGCTGGCCGGCGACATGGATCTGCGCCTGCGCGGCACTCTGGCCTCGCCCTCGCTGCTGGGGCGCGTCTCCATCACCGAGGGCTCGGCGATGATCGCCGGAACCCGCTACGAGCTGGAGCACGGCGACATCTTCTTCACCAACCCCATTCGCATTCAACCCACCTTCGACCTGAACGCCACGGCCCGCGTGGAGGACTACGACATTACGCTGGGCCTGCACGGCACGCTGGACAAGGCGGCCGTCACCTATCGCAGCGACCCTCCGCTGCCCGAGGCCGACGTGGTGGCCCTGCTGGCCCTGGGACGCACCGAGAGCCAGCAGCGCATCTACACCCAGCAGCAGGTGCAGGCCGGCGCCAATCCCACCACCGACGCCCTGCTCGGCGGCGCGCTCAACGCCACCGTCAGCAGCCGCGTGCAAAAGCTCTTCGGCGCGGGCTCGGTGAAGGTGGACCCCAACTATCTGGGCGCGCTGGGCAACTCCACTTCGCGCATCATCGTCGAGGAGCAACTGGGCCGCAACCTCACCCTCACCTACGCCACCAACGTGAACACCACCGGCCAGCAGTTGATCCAGGCGGAAGTGGCCATCAACCGTCATGTTTCGCTGCTGGTGGCGCGCGACGAGTCGGGCGTGTTTTCCATGGTCATCAAGGCTACGCGGCGGTACAAGTAGTGCGGTGATCTCGGGAATGCGTTCGTGGGGATTGAGTGTCTGTTTTCCCAGGTCCCAAAAGGGGGACCTGGGGCACCCGGCGAAGTTTGAGTGTGGGATGTCCCAAGATGTTCCGTGGCAGGTGGCCCAATCATCGCAGTGGCCCAGTCATCACAGCCTCAGGGACTGTGCCCCGTTCATCGCGGCTTTATCGCGATGAGCGGGTTTTCGGATACGGTCGGCAGGTGGCCCAATCATCGCAGTTGGCCCGCTCATCACAGCATCAGGGACTGTGCCCCGTTCATCGCGGCTTTATCGCGATGAGCGGGTTTTCGGATAAGTTCGCAGAGGGATTACGATGACCGTATGCCCCATGGCCTGAAGCGGTTCCAGAGAGCGGAGTCCCTTCACTTCATCACGTTCAGTTGCTTTCACCGGCTTCCGTTCCTTGAAGCGCCGGGCCCCAAGGAAACGGTTGAAGCCGTTTTGGAACTGACTCGGGCACGTCATCAGGCCGGGGTTTACGCCTATGTGCTGATGCCTGAACATATTCACCTGCTGATCAACGAGCCGCCCTCCCTCCTCGTGGCGAGGTTTCTGAAGGCGCTCAAGCAGATCACTTCCCGCCAGCTGAGAGGCGATCGCCGGCAGTTCTGGCAACCCCGCTATTTTGACTCGAACATTCATGGGGAGACAGCCCGGTCCGAAGTGATCCGATATATCCACGGGAATCCGGTCAAGCGGGGACTTGTCGCATCTGCGGAACAGTATCAATGGAGCAGCTTCAACCACTACGCTACCGGAATGCGGGGAGTGGTTGAAATCGAGTCGGAGTGGACAGCGAGACTGCGCGCCCCACTCATCGCGATAAAGCCGCGATGAATGGGGCACAGCTTTACCCTTTTTGCAAAGGGCAGATGGATCGCAGGATCCTTGTATGGGCCACCTGCCGAGACTTCGCGGCCCACTCATCGCGATGAAGCCGCGATGAATGGGGCACAGCTTTACCTTTTCGGGATGGACAGATGGTTGGCAGGATCCGTGTGTGGGTCTGCCGAGACTTCGCGGCCCACTCATCGCGATAAAGCCGCGATGAATGGGGCACAGCTTTACCCTTTTTGGGAAGGACGGATGGATGGGCAGGATCAGTGCGTGTGGGGCTCCTGCCAATTAAATTAAGAGAATGACCCAGACACAAGCCAAGTGGAGGCCGGAGCTGAGCGCCATGATTGCGCTGGCGGTTCCGGTGGTGCTGAGCGAGCTGGGCTGGATGGCCATGGGCATCGTGGACACCGTCATGGTGGGCCGGCTGGGGCCGGTGGCCATCGGCGCGGTGGCCCTGGGCAATGCCGTCTGCTACACGCCCTCGCTGTTCGGCATCGGGCTGATGCTGGGGCTGGATACGCTGGTCTCGCAGGCCTACGGGCGCCAGGATCACGACGACTGCCATCGCTGGCTGGCCCAGGGCGTGTACCTGGCGGCGATCATTACCCTGCCGCTGATGCTGCTGATCGGCGCGGCCAGCTACGGCCTTGCCCTCGCCGGCATCATGCCGGTGGTAGCCGCGCCGGCCGCCGGCTACCTGCGCATCCTCAACCTGGGCACCCTGCCGCTGCTGCTCTATGGCGGCACGCGGCGCTATTTGCAGGGCGTGGGCCAGGTGCGGGTGATCACCGTGACCTATGTGCTGGCCAACCTGCTCAACTGGTTCGGCAACTGGGTGCTGATCTACGGCAAGCTGGGGCTGCCGGCGCTGGGGGTGAACGGCTCGGCCATCTCCACGGTGCTGTCGCGGCTCTTCATGGCCGCGGCTCTCCTGGGCTTTGCCTGGCGCTATGAGCGCCAGCGCGGGCATCCGCTGTTTCGCCACTGGGCCGGGCCCAGTTTGGCGCGGCTGCGGGAGCTGGTGCGGCTGGGCGCGCCGGCCGCCGGGCAAATTGTGCTGGAAGTGGGCGCCTGGAACCTGGTAACGCTGGCCGCCGGCTACCTTACGCCGGCGGCGCTGGCCACCCAGCAGATTGTGCTCAACTACGCCAGCATCACCTACATGGTGCCCCTGGGCGTGTCGGCAGCCGCGGCGGTCAGCGTGGGCCACGCGGTGGGCGCAGGCGATGCCCAGCGGGCGCGCCGCGCCGGATGGCTGGCGCTGGCCCTGGGCACCGGCTTCATGCTGCTGGCGGCGGTGGTCTTTCTGCTGGCCCCCAGGCCGCTCATCGAGCTTTACACGCACAACGCCCAGGTGCTGGCCGTGGGGACGGGCCTGCTGGGCCTGGTGGCTGCGTTTCAAATCTTCGACGGCATCCAGACGGTCTCCACCGGCGCCCTGCGCGGGCTGGGAGAGACGCGCATCCCCATGCTGGCCAACCTGGTGGGCTACTGGGTGCTGGGGCTGCCGCTGGGCTTCATCCTGTGCTTCGTCTTCCATTGGGGCATCTTTGGCATGTGGATCGGCCTCACCCTGGCCCTGATCGTGATTGCCTCTGCGCTGCTGCTGCGCTGGCACAGGGACTCCGGGCGGCTGGCGCTCTGATGGTTGCAGGCTGAAACTGCGGCACTTCCGGGGTTCTGGTCAAAGTCCCGGTTGCAAATTGGCAGAATCCGCTTCCGCTCCTTGCGAGTCAAACAAATGTCACTCGGGGTTCGGGCCGGGACGCTGGCCCTTCCGAGTGACTATAATCACATCCGGGCGAATGGAACGACCGCCGCTTTTTAAGAATCCATCGGAAGGGAATCCCGCCAAATGGCGACAGGAGACCTTGCCCTCGGTCTAGATCAGGGCATAAGCAGCGCGCAAAAGCGCGTGACCAACGACTTCAGCATCAACGTGGCAACGGTGAACGGCTCCGGCTCGCAATCCGCCAACAGCGTTTTGTTGAAAAGCATCTTCGGAATGGGCGTTCCGGTCAGCGGAAAGAACCTCTTCCCCTCAAACATCGCCGGGCTTCCCACCTGGTTTATCATCCGCGCCAGCAAGGACGGGTATGTGGCACGCAAGCGCGGCTCCGAGGTTCTGGTGTCGCTCAATCCCGATACGGCGCGCCAGGACGTTCTGGATTTGCCCGCGGGTGGCGTAGCCATCTACGAAGAGAATCTGAACCTGAAGCAATATCGCGACGATGTGGTCTTCTATCCGGTGCCCTTCGACAAGATCACGGCGGCCATCTGCCCCGAGGCCAAGCTGCGCAAGCTGGTCAGGAACATGGTCTACGTGGGCGCGGCGGCCCAGGTGCTGTCCATCGACCTGGCAGTTGTGGAGAGCGGCCTGCGCAAGCAGTTTGCCAAGAAGCAGAAGGTCTTCGACCTGAACTTTGGCGCGGTCAAGGCCGGCTTTGACTATGCCCAGGCGAACTTCACCAAGCAGGACCCGTACTTCATCGAGCGGATGGACGAGACGGCGGGCAAGATCATCATCGACGGCAACGCGGCGTGCGGCATGGGCGCGGTGTTCGCGGGCGTGACGGTGGTGGCATGGTATCCCATCACTCCCTCCACTTCAGTGGTTGAAGCCACCGCCGACCTGCTCAAGAAGTTTCGCGTCACAGCGGACGGCAAGGCGACTTACGCGGTGGTGCAGGCCGAGGACGAGCTGGCAGCCATCGGCATGGTGATGGGCGCGGGCTGGGCGGGCGCACGCTCCATGACCGCAACCTCCGGCCCCGGCATTTCGCTGATGGCCGAGATTGCCGGTCTGGGCTATTTCGCCGAGATTCCCGGCGTCATCTTCGACGTGCAGCGCAGCGGCCCGGCCACGGGCATGCCCACGCGCACCCAGCAGTCCGATCTGCTGTCCGCGGCCTTTCTTTCGCATGGCGACACCAAGCATGTGGTGCTGCTGCCCGGCTCGGTGAAGGAGTGCTTCGAGATGGGCTGTGCGGCCTTCGATCTGGCCGAGCGGTTGCAGACTCCGGTGTTTGTGCTCACCGATCTCGATCTGGGCATGAACAACTGGATGTCGGAGCCGTTTGATTATCCTGCCAAGCCGCAGGACCGCGGCAAGGTGCTGACCGCCGAAGACCTGGACCGGCTGGGCGGATTCGCCCGCTACCGCGATGTGGATGGCGACGCCATCGGCTGGCGGACGCTGCCCGGAACGCGCCACCCCAAGGCCGCCTATTTTACCCGCGGCTCGGGACACAACGACAAGGCGGAATACACCGAGAAGCCGGACGAGTATCAGGCAGTGATGGAGCGGCTGCTGCGCAAGTTCGAGAACGCGCGCAAGCTGGTTCCCGCGCCGGTCGTGGTGAAGGATGGAACCTCGAAGATCGGGTTCATCGCTTTCGGCACCACCGACTTTGCCCTGCACGAGAGCCTGGACCAGATCAAGAAGGAATACGCGCAGGACGTGGACTACCTGCGTATCCGGGCCTATCCCTTCGCGCATGAGATTCACGACTTTGTGGCCGCGCACGAGCGCGTCTATGTGGTCGAGCAGAACCGCGACGCGCAGATGGCCAGCCTGCTCAAGCTGGACCTTCCCGCCGAGCAGGTGGTCAAACTGCGCAGCATTCTCCACTACAACGGATTGCCGGTAGACGCCCGCACCATCACTGAAGAGTTCGCGACCAAGGAGGGCCTCTAGAATGGCAGCCACGACGGCATCAACACCAAACGCAACGCCGGGTCCCAAAGTCAACCACATCGGCCTTCCGGTTCTCGACTACCGCGGCGGCAAGTCCACGCTCTGCGCCGGCTGCGGCCACAACGGCATCTCCGAGCGCATCATCGAGGCCATGTGGGAGATGGGCGTGGAGCCGGAACGGGTGATGAAGATGAGCGGCATTGGCTGTTCGTCCAAGAGCCCGGCCTACTTCATGAGCCGCTCGCACAGCTTCAACAGCGTGCATGGGCGCATGCCGGCCGTTTCCACCGGCGCCATCCTGGCCAATCGCCAGATGACGATGATTGGCGTCTCCGGTGACGGGGACACCGCCTCCATCGGCATGGGCCAGTTCGTGCACCTGATGCGCCGCAATCTGCCCATGATCTACATCATCGAAGACAACGGCGTTTACGGGCTCACCAAGGGGCAGTTCTCGGCCACCGCCGACCTCGGCTCCAAGCTCAAGACCGGCGTCATCAACGACCTGTCGGCCATCGATACCTGCGCGCTCGCCATTCAGTTGGGCGCAACGTTTGTAGGCCGGTCCTTCTCCGGCGACAAGAAGCAGTTGCTCGCCATGCTGAAGGCGGCCATCGCCCACAAGGGCACGGTGTTGCTCGACGTGATCAGTCCCTGCGTCACCTTCAACGACCACGAGGGCTCCACCAAGAGCTACAAGTTCATGCAGGAGAACGACGAGCCGATCAACGAACTGGGTTTTGTAGCCAGCTTTGACGACATCGATGTGGATTACGACTCGGGCGAGGTCTACGAGGTGGAGATGCACGACGGCTCCAACCTGCGCCTGCGCAAGCTGCTGGAGGACTACGATCCCACCGACAAGGCCAACGCGGTTCGTACGCTGATGGAGGCCGAGGAGAAGGATGAGATTCTCACCGGCGTGTTCTACATCAACACCGGGAAGGAGACCTTCATCGACCTGTTGAACATGGTGGATGAGCCGCTGAACACCTTGCCCGAAGAGCTGACACGGCCTCCCAAGTCCGTGCTGGATGGCCTGATGGCCAACCTGCGCTAACCGCGCTGCCGGCAGTTGCAACAGAAAAGCCCCGCATCGCGCGGGGCTTTTCTTGTGAAGCAATCATGCTGCCTTGTGCCGGAGTGGCGAAAATGTCTGGCTGCCCCATCCTCGCCGCGCCGTTGTTCTTGCGGCCAATGTGGGCTGGTGCGAACCCACTCTGGCCGGGATAAAGAGAATGCTCTACCGACCCGAAATGTGCGCGCCAATGCTGTTGAGCTTGGTGCGGGCCTGCACCGCTTCGGGGGTCTGCGGGTGACGCTGGATGAGCAGGCGCAGCTCGTGGATGCCCGCATCCCGCTTGTTCATCTGCAACAGGGCCAGCCCTTTGCGCAATTGCGCCGCGGGGGCCTTGGAACTGCCGGGGAAGCCCTCCAGCACCGCATTGTAGGCGCTCACTGCGTCCGGGTAATCCTGCTGGTGATAGGCGATTTCGCCCAGGTAGAACTGGGCGTTGCCGGCCAGGTCGTCCAGCGGATAGTAGTGCAGCACATCCTGGAACTCACCGGCAGCGACGTTGTAGTGGGCGGCGTTGTAGTCGCGCACGGCGGCCTGATAGGTTCCCTGCAAGGGCGGCGCCTGCGAACCAGGGGAGCCGCCGGCCGGAGAATTCATTGCGCCGGGACCGGCGCCTGTCTGACCGGCTGCCGAGGGCGTCATGCCTGCGGCGGGTGTCTGGATATTCTGCAACTGGGACTGCAAATCCTGTACCGATTTATCGAGCTTGGCAATGCGCGACTTCAACTCGTCCACGGAGTCGTTCAGCGACTGAATCTGGCCGGAGACCGCGTCGATTTTGCCGTTGCCCGCATCGCTTTGGGCGTTTATCTTCTGCTGCAGGGCGTTCACGGACGCGGACATCTGGGTGGCGTTGTCGGCGGTCTGCTGCGCCAGGTTCTGCAAGACCCCGAAGCGCGTGTCCATGGTGGACTGAAGCCGCTGCACCATGTCCAGCAACTGCTGCACCTGGGTCTGTAGCTCGATGATCTCCTTGGATGCCGCGTGCGCCGGCGCAGGCCCGCAGGTCAGAACCAGGCCCAGAAGGACCGCGCTGAGGAGACGGTTGCAATGTGTGCGTGCTCTTTGCATTTTTCACCCTGAAAGAGAAAACCCACGGCAGCCCTGCCGCTAGGGCCCGGGCTGCCGCGAGTCGTGCTAAAGGACGGTAAAAAGCATCCTGCGGACCATCGGTCCACAGAGGCTTCTAGCGATCCATTGTGAAACCGGCGCGGCGGTTCTGCTGCCAGCACTCTTCGGTGGACTCGGAGCAGAAGGGCTTCTCCTTGCCGTAGCTGATCACGCGAATGCGGTTGGCGGCCACACCGGCGGTGACCAAAGCAGTCTTGGCGGCGTCGGCGCGGTTCTGGCCCAGCGCCAGGTTGTACTCGTTGGAGCCGCGCTCGTCGCAGTAGCCGCCGATGACAACCTTCACATCGGGGTGGGCCACCAGGTAAGTGGCATCGTGCGACAGAACGGCCTGGGCATCGCTGCGGATGGTGTAGGTGTCGTAATCGAAGAACGCGTCCTGCACGTTGGCCTTGAACTCTTCTTCCGCGCTCATGGTGTTCACGGGAGCGGCGACGGCCGGGGGTGCGCTGACGCTGACGTTGGCCGTGGCATCAGCCGTGCCGCCTTCACCGCGCGCTACCAGGTGATAGCTGGTCGATACGGTGGGGGTCACGGTCTTCACGCCCGAGGAGGGCACATCTCCGATGCCGTCGATGGAAACGCTGCTGGCATTGGTGGTGCGCCAGCTGAGCTGGACCTGGTCTCCGGCGGAGACGGTGCTGGGGGTGGCGGTGATCTGCGCGGTGGGCGCAGGCATGGTCACCGGCGGTGCGGTTACGGCGGGCGGCAGCGGCTGCTTCTTTTTGCAACCTGCAACTGCAACCAAGGCGACAAGCAGGACAACAGGAACCAGAATGCGTTTAGATCCGATCAATGGACTACTCCTTCCGCAATTTTCAAGCATGTCTTCCGAGTGATCTGGCTATTTTATCCCCGCGCCCAGCGATCGCTCCCGGTCCTGGTGAATTGCGTCAATGAGCAGCCGCAAGACCTGAATCGACGAAATGGAACACGATCGTTCTAGCCTGGACCCCTTCAGAAAACGTTGTTGTTAAGACCGGCGCCCCAATCCCCTTCGTTGGCCAAACATGGAGCCGGCATATTGTTACGCCTCCACCCTCCACAACGAGTCAGTGGAGAATTTCGGTACGTATAGAATCATAGTGCATGAAACTCGGAAGAGCTAACAGGAGCTAGAGTCTCGGCTCCGGAGTTTGTGCAAAATTGACCTATTCCAGTTTCATTTCCAACTCCAGTTGGGCATGAAATTGTTGCCCGTGTGGGTCAGCTCATGCTGCTCGGTGCCGTCGGACAGCATCGACCATATCTGCGTATGCTTGCCCATGGCCCTCTCGAAAACGATGTGGCGGTTGTCCGGCGCCCAGGAGGGGAAATCGTTGCTGCCCGCCTCGTGGGTCAACTGCAGCCAGCGCTTGCTGGCGATGTCCATGACATAAATATCCTGCCCGCCGGGCGCGCCGGGACCGTACTTGCGATTCCAACTGAAGGTCAGGAACTGCCCGCTGGGCGACCAGGAAGGCGAGATGGCATAGCCGCCATCGGTCATGCGCTGCACGTTGGCGCCATCCTGATCCATGGTGTAGATCTGGGGCAGTCCGGTGCGCCCGCTCACCCAGGCAATCTGGGCGTTGGTGCGCGGATTCCAGCTGGGCGCCACGTCCGGCCCGCGGAACGAAGTAATGCGGTGCAGGTTGCCGCCGCCGGCGTCGGCAACCCAGATTTCCGAGGTGCCCGAGCGCGACGAGGAGAAGGCGATCTTGGTTCCGTCGCCGGACCAGGCCGGGGACAGATTGCTTCCGCCCGCGGTGCCGGCGGGAAAGCTGACCGCGCGGCCCAGGTCCAGGGAGAACATGCGGATCGACCATCCCTCGCGGCCCAGCGAGGAAAACGCGATGCGCGAATTGTCCGGCGAAATGCGCGGCGAGATGGAGATGGTGCCCAGGTGGGTGGCCTGGTGCTGGTTCTGCCCGTCGTAGTCCATCGACCAGATTTCCTTGGTGCCGGTGCGGGAGCTGACGAAGTAGATTTTGGTCTCGGCAATGCCGTTGATGCCGCCGCCCAGCCGGTAGATGATCTCATCGGCAAAGCGGTGCGCCAGGGTGCGCGCCATATCCTGGCTGGCCACCTCGTTGTACTGCTTGGCCAGCACCTGGGGGCTGACGTTGTTGCGGGTGTCGTAGAGCCAGGCGTAGACAACGATCCGGCCGTTGTTGGCCGAAAGCGCGCCGAAGGCCACCATGGCGGCGTTCGAGGGGGCGGCCGACCACTGCGCCAGGCTGATCTCCTGCGGCGAGCCGGGCATGCTTTGCGGCGCCAGGCTCTTTGAAACCATGTCGAAGATGCCGGCGTTGCCCAGATCGCTGTAAAGCGTGGCGTCAAAGACCGCTTTCAGGGCCGGGGTCTCGGGATCTGCGCCTACCGGTTTAAAGTCTGCCGCGGCGATGCGGATGCGGTCGTTGCCGAGATTGGTGCCGGTGTGCACCCAATCCTGGGCGCGCAACTGCGGAGCAGCAAGGCAAACCAACAGAAATGCAAGCAGGGGATAGAGCCGGGAATGAGTCTTCATACTTTGAGCTGTCCTTCCTCGTGAGGGGTGGGAAAGGCGTGCGGTACAGCCGGCGCGCCGGGACTCAGTAAGTACAATCATAGGTCACGTCGAGCCATTGGTCGTTGGACTCCCTGGGCAAGTCGCCGAATGTATCGACGCGCTCGGTGGCCAGCAGGCAAGATCGGTCGAGAGTGGGACTGCCGCTGGCGGTGTTGACCTTGAAACTGTTGGGGAAGGGAGTGCCCTGACGATTGATGCGAAAGTAGATCTGCACGATGGCGCCCCTGGGAGTGCGTGGGTCCACCTGGCCGCGGTTCCAGTTTTGACTGACCTTGCGTTTGATTCCTTCCACATACCAGCCGAAGCGGGCGCCGAAGTCGCCGTTGCTGATGCTGACCGGCCCATTGGCCGCTGTGCTCTGAGACATGGTGGCTCGCGGCATGGAGGAGCCCGCCTGCTCCCCGTACATGGCCCGGTTGTCGGGCCGGGGGAGGGGCTGGTGCTGCTGGGTCTTGGCCGCCGTCTGCTTTTCCGGCTTGCGCTGCTTGCCCAGGATGGGAATGGCGGTTTCGTCTACCGCATGCTGCTCCTTGGGCGCGGGCTCCGCGGGGGCCTTGCTGGGATTCTCCGTGGCCAGCACGTTCTGATTTGGCGGCTGATCGGAGGGCAGGGGCAGAGCATTGCTCACCAGGCTCACCTGGATGGCGCCGCCGGGCCCTGGATTGCCCCAGAAGCTGTGATGGAACAGCCCGCCCAGGATGCCGTAGAGCACCAGTCCGCCGGCCAAGGCGCCATGCAGCAGAAACGAGCCCGCGGCCGGCGCAACAATCGGCTCCGGCACCAGTTCCCGCTCCAGTTGCTCGCCGTCATCCAGCAGACTCATCATGCGCTTGCCTAAGACTCTCTGTTCCAGGGCCCCTTTTACGAGGCCTGATTCTTCAAGGGAACGGGGAAGCTCCCTAATTTGCACTCTCCGTGGAGGCCTTGCTCTCCAGCGGCTGGGTGACGATGGAGATGTTGGTGATGCCGGCCTGCTTCACGGCGTCCATCACGCTGGCAAAGACGCCAAACGGAATCGCGGCATCGGCCCGCAGATAAATCACCTGGTGGGCCGGATCGGTGCCTTGCTCGTGCAGCTTCTGCGCCAGATCGTGGATGTTCACCGGCTGGTCGCCCAGAAAGATATCCTGGTCGCGGTTGATGGTCAGCACCAGGTGCTGTACGGTGATCTCCTTCACCGTGCGCGTCTTGGGCACGGAGACGTCGATCCCCGACTGCAGCACCGGCGCGGTGATCATGAAGATCACCAGCAGCACCAGCACCACGTCCACCATGGGCGTGATGTTGATCTCCGCCAGCGCGGTGCGGGTTTGCCCTGTGCTACTTGTAAACGCCACGGTCAGCCTCCCGGGGAAGCTCGGCTCCGGGGGTGCGCGGGGGCAGGGGGGCGCGCACGGGGATTTCCTCGAGCGAGTTCAGCAACTCGCGGCTGAAGTCGTCGATTGCCGCGGCAAACACCCTGATCCGCGCCGTGAACTGGTTGTAAGCCACCACCGCGGGCACGGCCACAAACAGGCCGGCGGCGGTGGTGATGAGCGCCTCGGAGATGCCCGGCGCCACGGCTCGCAGAGTGGCCGCTCCGGCCGTGCCCAGCCCGTGGAAGGCGTCGACCACGCCGATTACTGTGCCGAACAGGCCCACAAACGGGCTTACGGCGGCAATGGTGGCCAGCCAGGTCAGGCGGCGCTCCAGGTTGGTCACCGCTTCGCTGGCCGCGGTCTGCGCCGAGCGCTCCAGCGGAACCAGGTTGCGGGGCGGACCGGAGCCGCCGGTCTGCCGCTTGTAGGTCTCGTACACATCCTCAAAAACCTGGGCCAGCGGGCTCTGCTTGTATTCGCTGGTGAGCGCCGCAATCTCCTGCAAGCGGGTCGCCTTGCGGAAAGCGCGGATAAATCGGCGGCTTTCCTTGGTGGCCTTGCTGAAGGTGGACATCTTGCCAAAGATCACTGTCCAGCAGTAGAGACTGGCCAGCAGCAGCAAAACCAGCACGCCCATCGCCACCGGGCCGCTGTTGGAAACCATCTCCACCAGTGCGCTCGATCCCTGGGCTCCAGACGGCGCCGCGGGGACCGCGCCGCTGTCAGCCTGCATTATGAGAAGATAGGCAGCTGTAAAAATCGATTTTCACCTCACCCTTAACGGTATCAGACCCAATGGCCCCTTCCAAGTTATTGATCTGGTGCGCCGCGGGGCTTGCGGCGCGCTTTGGCGGGTGCCGGCCCGCGCTGTTCATGCTATGCTGCGCTCGGATTCCCATTGCGGCTTTTGCTGGAAAAGCCATGCAGAAGCGGGCGGACGCAACCCATGCGGTGCCCCGCCCTTTCCGCTCTTTTCTGCGATAAGGACGGGGAAACCAGAAACCAACAGCCGTCCGTTCCTCAAGAGGCTCGCTCAACCATGCTCGTCGAACTGCGCGCTGAAAACTACGCTGTCATCGATCACGCCATTGCCGTCTTCGGCCCTGGGCTCAACCTGCTCACCGGCGAGACCGGCGCCGGCAAGTCCATTCTGGTAGACGCGCTGGCCCTGCTTATGGGGGGCAAGGCCTCCCAGGAAGTGGTGCGTCACGGCGCGGAAAAGGCCGTGGTGGCCTGCGTCTTCGAGTCCACCCACGGGGCCGAGGCCATTCTGGAAGAGAACGGCATTGACGCGGAAGGCAACGAGATCATTCTGCGCCGCGAGATTCTGGCCACCGGCAAGGGGCGCGTCTTTGTGAACAATCAGCCGGCCACCGTGGCCGTGCTCAAGCAGTTGGCCCCCGAACTGGCGCTGGTCCATGCCCAGAGCGAGAGCCTCAGCAGCTTCGACCAGGCCCAGCAGCGCATCCTGCTCGACCGCTTTGGCGGCCTCTCCACCGATGCCGTGGCCGAGGCCCACGCCCGCTGGCGCGACGCCCAGGAGAAGCTGGACGAGATGCTGCGCGGCGAGCAGGACCGGCTGCGCATGGTGGACCTGTGGAGCTACCAGCGCAAGGAGATTGAAGCTGCCCACCTGCAAGCCGGCGAAGACGAGGCCCTGGAGACCGAGAAGCGCGTGCTGGGCAACTCGGAGAAGCTCTACGCCGCGGCCATGGGCGCCTTTGAGCAGTTGTACGAGGGCAGCGGTTCCGCCGAGGGCGCTTTGCGCGCGGCTCTGCGCAACGTGGAGGAACTGGCCCGCTACGACGGCCGCTTTACGGAGTCTGCTCAGCAGCTTGAGTCCGTCCGCGCCACCCTGGGCGACGTGAGCGCCAGCCTGCGCGACTACGCCGAGGGCATCGACGCCTCTCCCGAGCGCCTGGCCGAGATCGAGGACCGCCTGGCGTTGCTGGACCGTCTGAAGCGCAAATACGGCAAGAACGCGGCCGAGGTCATCGCCTACGGCGAAGAGGTCGTCCGCAAGCTGGCCGAGGTCGAGGACCGCGAGGAAATCCTCAGGGCGTTGCGCACCGACCTCCGCGAGGCCGTTGCCGCCTATCAGGCCGCCGCCGGCGCGCTCAGCGCGGAGCGCCAGGCCGCCGCCGCCAAGCTGGCCAAACTGGCTGAAGCGCAAATCAACTCGCTGGCCATGAAGGTGAAGTTCGAAGTCGCGGTTACGGCCAGCGAACAGCAATCCGGCTGGACCACTTCCGGCTGGGACGAGGTCGAGTACCGCATCGCCACCAACGCCGGAGAGCCGCTGAAATCCCTGCACGAGATCGCCTCCGGGGGCGAAATGAGCCGCGTGATGCTGGCCCTCAAGGTCAGCGTGGAAGAGGGCGCGGTCAAGCCCAAAAAGAAGTCCCCCACCCCCCGCACCCTGGTCTTCGACGAGATTGACATCGGCATCGGCGGGCGCGCCGCGGAGGCCGTGGGGCAAAAGCTCAAGTCCCTGAGCCGCGGCCAGCAGGTTCTGTGCGTCACCCACCTGCCCCAGATCGCCGCCTTCGCCGACCAGCACTTCCTTATCGACAAGCGCGAGTCCGACGGCCGCACCAAGACCCAGATCCGCCTGCTCGACGAGCGCGCCAGCACCCACGAAGTCGCCCGCATGTTATCCGGCGCAACGGTGACGGAAACCAGCCTGCAGCACGCGGCGCAGATGATTGCCGGCAGCCGGTAGGGGTTGATTGAAAGCGGAAAGACCTGCTTTCGCGGAGGGCCGGGTCTCAGAAGGCGAAAATTGGGGCGCCTGGCCGGGTGCCCCAGGTCTCGCCTTTGAGACCTGGGATTTGATCGCACCGGCGATTCATGTGCGAGCCTAAGGTAAAATATAGCCTTAAAGGAATATTTCACCTTCTGCCGAGGAGCACAAAATGGCCCGCAACTTCAAGGAACTTCGAGCGAAGATGGACCCGGAACGCCGCGCACGTGTGGAGCAGCGGGTGCAGGAAGCTCTCAAGGCCATGCCGCTGGAGGGGCTGCGCGATGCCAGGGAACTGACCCAGGCACAACTGGCCCAGGTGCTGCATGTTTCGCAAGGGGCGGTTTCCAAGGTCGAGCGGCGCACCGACATGTACATCAGCACGCTGCGCAGCTATGTCCGCGCCATTGGCGGCGATTTGCAGATTCGCGCCGTTTTCCCGGAAGGCGATGTGCTGATCGATCAGTTTGAAGACCTGAAGCCAGCCGGCAAGAGTGAATCGACGGCGCCAGACTAGAAATTCGACCGCGCTTCGGTGAAGCGCCCCGATGCGTTGAGGCGAACCCTGCGAGGCGCGCAACCCCAGATCCCCATCGGGCAGCGCAGATGCCCGGGTCTCAATGTCAAGAAATGGGCACCATCAGGTGCGGTTCAGGCAACGTCGAGTCGAGCGCTTCTGGCCCGGCAAAGCCCCATGACCAGCAGTTCAAGTTCCTCCCGTTTGCGGTGATTCATTGAGGTGAACTGGATGCCGACGGTTTGAGGATCGTAGATGGCCTGGATCGCCCCGCCGATCAGGAAGTGCAGATATTGCATTCCAAAAGACGCTTCCACAGGATCGTGAAGTTCGCCGGTAAACGGCTTGGACGTTCGAACCGTGCAGCCTCCCAGGCTCAGGTCGACAATCGCCCCCGTGAGACTGAAGCGATGGTCCGGAGAACTGAGGACAATGGGCCATTCGCCCTCCCGCTCGGCGCACAAGCGGCTTTCGCCGCAGTGAACCAAAGGATCGTAAGGCGGTTGTTCATCGGGCGCTTCGGCGGGCGGCTCCGGGGCTTCGGGAGGCTGCACCGCAAGCACGTCGCCTATGGCGGGATTCAACGCCGGCGACGCAACCGATTCCTTCACCCACTCAGGGGATTTCTGGCCGGCCAGGCAGGCGATCAGGCTAGCCAATTGGTGCTCGGAATTGAAACTCACGTGGGTGAAGCGAACACCAATATGGCGCTGCTCCCTGGTCCATTGAGTCGTGCCGCCAATGTGCAACACCATCCCCAGGATGCGCAGAACGACCTCGACGGGAGCCAGCGCTCCGTGATGGAACGGCTTCTCCGTTTGCAGCGAGCATCCCCCCAGGCTGATCTCAAGCACCTGGCAAGGGATTCTCGACTTCTGGTGAATCAAATCGCCGTGCGCATCGGTCAACGGGTGCCGGTCGTGCCTGCGGTGATTGCGATGGCGAGCATCGTTGTCGGCGCTCTCGCGAATGAGCTGAGCCAGTTCCTCCTTGCTCCTTCCTGTTCCTTTTAGCCATACGTACACGTCCTTCTCACCTCCGGACTCATCGCTTCTCAGGCCAGCGCGATTGTGCGGCATCTCTTTCTTTAGCCGATCTTCCCTGAACATGCATTCCGCATCCCAAGGAAGGCCCTTTTTCCCGATGGCCGGAAGGCAACCACGCGGTGCTTTGCGTAGAGATGAAACTCATTGCTTCTGTATCGGCCAAGAACCCGATTTCAAGAGCCCGGCAATCGATGCCGGTTGCCTGCACAATGCGCGCTGCGCCAACCTTTGGCGGAGAATGCGAAAGGATGGGGCGCGGTTGCGCTTGCAGAGCAATCCCAGGAACAAGTTGCGCCCAGGGCCACCGGTGCGGCTGGCCTCGCTGGAAAGCAGGTGCAGAGGTGACATCGAACTGCCTGTGGTGCATGAGCAGTGCATTCGTTCAGAATGCTCAGTATTCATGGATCATGGCTTGATCAGGAGGGGAGGTGGCTCCCAGGGAGCAGTTCGGCATGACAATTGCCTATGTATCGTTTTCGCACAATGCAACAAGAAACGGTTCCTGAAGATATAAAACCATGTTCTGTATGAGATTTTGATGCTACCATTCTCCGAAAAACGAAAACAACGGCGGGGACTGCTCAAAGTCAGGCTGCAGCCTTGATGGGCGGCATGCCAGCTATGTCAGAGCGATGCATGTTCAGGACCTCATGGTGCTGTTTCAATCACTTTCGGCAGGCGGCGAATGCAATTTTGCTGAAGGGCGTCGATGAACAGGGTCCACAAACAGGCCGAGTGCGGCAGCGCCCAGGGAGCGAGGCGCGGAGCCTATCTGAACCTGGTGTCGTACCTGGTGCAGCGGGATAGCCTCTGGTCGCCAGCACGCGTGGCGCGCTTTGTACGCTATGTCTTGGCCAAAACCGGGGTTCAGATCGGCATCTTTCGCATTCTTGCTCTTCCGGCTTTCAGAGGTGCCGTTGGCGCCAATCCTCGGTTTGCAATTAAATATTTCTGGGACGGATACCTGGTTCGAGGCTTCACGGTAGTCGAGCGCAAATGCAGCTTCTTTCATCACTACAGGCGCCTCCGCGAGGGAATGTCCAGCAGCTTCTTGCACAAGATGTTCAGCCGCAGCGTTGTCCTGCTGGAAACCCGCAGAGGCGAAAGCTGCTTTGAGGTCACGATGGGCTTGAGCCCTGAGGAGACCGAGGGTGAACTGTCCCTCATCCTGCAAGTCGACGGCGTTACGGTTTTCCTCCTGTCGTTTACGATTGTTCCCGGATGGGTTGTGCAGTCCACTGTTGAGGAAGTACTCCTGATCACACGGCTTCAGGGCCTCAGAGAGCGTAGCCGGCAGGTTGCGGCCGCCACCAAGGCCTTTCACGATGTCGGTCCCGAGGCCTTGCTGCTTGCTGTTCTTCAAGGATTTGCCGAAGCCTTCGGAGTTTGCGAGTTGGCGTGTGTTGCCGCCGCCCATCATACTGCCTATCGCGAAGACAGTTTCGCCGATTTGAAAATTGCTTACGATGATTTTTTTACCGAGCACGGAGCCGTGAAGAACGAGGCTGATTTCTTCGTGTGTCCCATCCCCCTGCCGCAAAAACCGCTCAGCGAGATTAAAAAGGGTCACAAGCTGCGCACCAGAATGAAGCGAGCTTTCAAATGCCAGATTGCGGAAGGTGTGTGCCGCTTTCTGGTGGAATGTCGCAGCGCAACCGGAGATGTATCCCCATACCGGGTTGGCTCACTATCTCTTGAGCCGCCTGAGCGGCAGTTCGCCGCCGAGATGGCAATCTCTTCCGCTCTCCCAGAAAGCCAGGGCGGATGGAGCGGATCTCAAGAAGCAGCAGAAGCTGGATGAGCCCTCTCACGCGTCTCAGGCGTTCCCTCTATAATCCACCGCAAGGGGACGACCGCTTGAATCTCACTCGACGCAAATCTCTCCGCGCCTTCGCTCTTGTTTTCTTCGCGCTCGTTTTCGTTGCCGGAGCGCGCGCGCAACAACTCACCCCGAAGCTTCAGAGCGCCGTCGGACATTGGCAGGTCATCGATAGCGACGGCAAGCCCGGAGGCCAGGTGGAGACGTACCTTGTGGACGGAAAGCTCTTTGGCCGGGTGACGCAGGTGCGCCCCGGCCGCACGCCGCACGATGTGTGCGACAAGTGCTCCGGCGAGTACAGGAACCATCTGATCCTGGGCATCGTCCTGATGCGCAACTTCCATCCGGACGGGGATGACTGGGTGGGTGGAACCGTGGTGGACCCGGAAAATGGAAAGGAATACCAGGGCAAGATTTGGGCCGTGGGAAACGACAAGCTGAATATGCGCGGCTTTATCGGTATCTCCCTGTTTGGGCGGACGGAGAGCTGGGTGAGGATTCCCTGAACCCGTTGTTCCTTTTCGGTCCTTTGGTTGAACACATTGGTATACTGGTTGTGTGACCCCTACTGTGCTTGATCCCATCTCGAACGGTCCCCACGCCGAGACTTCCCCCAGTCAGAAGCGGGTGTTGTTGCTCAAGCCGCGCGGCTTTTGCGCGGGTGTGGTGCGCGCGATCGACATTGTGAAGATCGCCCTCGAAACCTTCGGCGCGCCCATCTACGTGCGCCGGGAGATTGTCCATAACCGCTATGTTGTAAACGAGCTAGCCGACAAGGGCGCGATCTTTGTGCATGAGATCGACGACGTGCCCGACGGCCAGCGCGTGATCTACTCGGCGCACGGCGTCTCTCCTGCCGTTCGGGAACTGAGCAAGGGCCGCAACCTGAAAGTGATTGACGCCACCTGTCCGCTGGTGACCAAGGTGCACATCGAGGCCGTCAAGTTTGCCCGCCAGGGCTATTCGCTGGTGCTCATTGGCCACCGCGATCACGACGAGATCGAGGGCACGCTGGGCGAAGCGCCGGAGGCCACCCAGGTGGTGTCGAGCGTGGCCGAAGTTGCGGCGCTCCAGGTCCCAGATCCCGGCCATGTGGCTTATCTGACCCAGACCACCCTCAGCCTGGACGAGGCGCGGGACATTATCCACGCCCTCAAGTTGAAGTTTCCCAATATCGTGGGGCCCCATTCGCAGGACATCTGCTACGCCACCGAGAATCGTCAGGTGGCGGTGCGCAACGTGGCCCACAATGCCGGGCTGGTGCTGGTGGTGGGCTCCACCAACAGTTCCAACTCCAACCGCCTGGTGGAGGTTTCGCGCAACCTGGGCACCATCGGCTATCTGATTGACAACTCCCAGGCGATCGATCCCGCCTGGCTCCAGGGCGTATCCACCGTGGCGGTCACGGCCGGCGCCTCGGCTCCCGAGGTGCTGGTGGAGGACGTGGTGAACTATTTGAAACAGAATGGCTTCACCAACGTCGAAGAAGTGGAAGTGATGCCGGAGAATGTGCGCTTCGGCCTGCCCCCTGAGATTGTGCAGGCCATCGGCAGCGCCAGCGGCGGCGCGCCGGTTCCGGCACACTGAGACGGCCGGACAGTTGGGTGTCCAGGTTGCCCTCCTGGCCCGTCTGAGGCAAAGAATTTATAAACCGCGCGCCATCCCGCGGAGTCAGATACAGTAGCGTGATGGCCGGGAAAGCCGCAGGGTGCAGCGGCCTGACATAAGGCCGCACATCGGGGCTTCTGCCCAGAGGAACTGAGGCGTTTCAAACCGCATGACCATCAAGGAACAGAAGACGCAATCCGCGGCACCCAGGTTCGGGCGGCTGGATGCGGACCTGGCAGATGTCGAGCAGGCTGTGGCCCGCTCACGGGACTTCCTGCTCGCTCAGCAGCATCCCGAAGGTTACTGGTGCGGCGAACTCGAAGCCGATGCCATGCTCGAGTCCGACTACATCTTTCTGCACACGCTTCTCGAAAGCGGCGATCCGGGCCGCCTGCGGCGCGCGTTTGCCGAGATGATGCGCTACCAGAACGAGGATGGCAGTTGGAGCATCTATCCCGGCGGGCCGGGCAATATCTCGCTCTCCGTCAAGTGCTACTCCTCGGCCAAGATCATGGGCTTGAGCGCCGGCGAGGCGCGCATGGTCAAGTGCCGCGAGTGGATTCTGGCCCACGGCGGCGTGGTGGCATGCAACACCTTCACCAAGATGTATCTCTGCGCCCTGGGCGAGTACGACTACGACGCGGTGCCGGCCATTCCCCCGGAAATCGTTCTCTTTCCCAAGTGGTTCTACTTCAATATCTACGAGATTTCTTCCTGGTCGCGTTCGATTCTGGTGCCGCTGGCGATTCTCTACGCCAAGAAGCCGTTCAAGAAGCTGCCGCCCGGGCAGGGCATCGACGAACTGTTCGTGGGCGGCCGCGCCACCGCCAAACTGCGCTTGCGCATGGACCACAAATCGATCGTGTCCTGGCGCAACTTCTTCATCATCCTGGACCGCATCATGCATCTGGCCGAGGCGGTTCACATCCGCCCGCTGCGCAAGATTGCCTTGCGGCAGGCGGAAAAATGGCTGCTGGAGCGGTTGGAGATGACGGATGGATTGGGCGCCATCTATCCGGCCATGCTCAACGCCATCATCGCGCTGCGCTGCCTGGGCTACTCCGAAGACGATCCGCAGGTTATCCGCGCCCGCGACGAGTTTGAGAAGCTAGGCATCGAGGAACCGGCCAACGAGGTAATGCCGGAGCCGACCTTCCGCATGACGCCCTGCGTCTCCCCTGTCTGGGATACGGCGCAGGCGGTTTTCGCGCTGGGCGAGGCCGGTGTGCCCCGCAACGATCCGCGCCTGCTCAAGGCGGTGGACTGGATGCTCTCCAAGGAAGTCCGCCACAAGGGCGACTGGGCCGTGCATGTTCCCAATGTCGAGCCGGGCGGCTGGTACTTCGAGTTCAACAACGAGTTCTATCCCGACACCGACGACACCGCTCAGGTGCTGATGGCTCTGAACAAGGTGGACAACCCCCGCGAGCGCTACCAGCACCAGGTGGCCGAGCGCGCCATTGCCTGGGAGTTCGCCATGCAGTGCAAGAACGGAGGCTGGGGCAGCTTTGACAAAGACAACACCAAGATGATCTTCCAGTACATTCCCTTCGCGGATCACAACGCCATGCTCGATCCGCCCACGGTGGACATTACGGGAAGAATGCTGGAGATGCTGGCCAGCTACGGCTATACCCGCGGCGACAAGCGCGTGGAGAAGGCCATCAAGTTCATCTTCAAAGAGCAGCAGCCGGACGGAAGCTGGTTTGGCCGCTGGGGCGTGAACTACATCTACGGCACGTTCCTGGTGCTCAGAGGATTGGACGCCATCGGCGTGGATCAGCTCGAGCCGCAGATGCAGCAGGGCGCCGAGTGGATTCGCATGGTGCAGAACGCCGACGGCGGCTGGGGCGAAACCTGCGGCACCTACGACGATCCCGACACGCGCGGCGAAGGCCCGAGCACCCCGTCGCAGACGGCCTGGGCGCTGCTTGCCCTGTTGGCCGCCGGCGACGACCGCTCCGACTCCCTGGCCAAGGGCGTTCGCTGGCTGCTCACCCGCCAGGAGGCGGATGGAAGCTGGGACGAGTCCATGGGCGAAGGAAAAACGCGCCAGAGTATCATCACAGGTACGGGCTTCCCCAGAGTTTTCTATCTGGCCTATCACATGTATCGGCAATATTTCCCGCTGCTGGCTTTGACTGCCTACCAGCGGGCCATGGAACGCAATTGCAGCTCTTAGCCTCTAGCTTCTAGCCCCTGGCTTTTGGCTGGTTGTTCGAGCATTGTCTATGGTATTTGGTCCTTGGCTGGAAGCTGGAAGCTGAAAGCTGGCGGCTAAAAGGAACGCGCCGCACTCGGCGCCGGAGGTTAATCCCAGGATGGCAATTCCCATCTCTCAAATGTGGACCGTGTCCACCTATGTACTGAAGAAGAAGCTGGCCGGCAACAAGCGCTATCCCCTGGTGCTCATGCTGGAGCCGCTCTTCCGCTGCAGCCTGGCCTGCGCCGGTTGCGGCAAGGTGCAATATCCGCCTCACATTCTCAAGAAGCAGCTCACCTCCGCGGAGTGCTTTGCCGCGGTGGACGAGTGCGGCGCGCCCATGGTTTCCATCCCTGGCGGCGAACCCCTGCTGCATCCGCAGATCGTGGAGATCGTCAACGGCCTCATCGCGCGCAAGAAGTACATCTACCTCTGCACCAACGCGCTGGAGCTGAAGCGCCGGCTGCCGGAGTTCACGCCCTCCAAGTACCTCACCTTCTCCGTGCATCTGGACGGGCAGCGCGAGCACCACGACTTTTCCGTTTGCCGCGAGGGCGGCTACGACATCGCCGTCGAGGGCATCCAGGCGGCCGTCAAGCGCGGCTTCCGCGTCACCACCAACGCCACCTTCTTTGACGGGGCGGACTCCAACAGCGTGCGCGCCTTCTTTGACGAGGTGATGGGCATGGGCGTCGAGGGCATCGTGCTCTCGCCCGGCTACAGCTACGACAAGGCACCCGACCAGAATCGCTTCATGGGCCGCGCCCGCGTGCGGCGGCTCTTCCGCGGCATTCTCTCCAATCGCAAGCCCACCTGGAAGTTCAACATGTCGCCCTTGTTCCTGGAGTTTTTGATGGGCAAGCGCAACTACGAGTGCATTCCCTGGGGGATGCCGGCCTTCAACATCTTCGGCTGGCAAAGGCCCTGCTACCTGCTTCAGGAAGGCTACGCGGAGAGCTACCAGGAGCTGCTGGACACCACCGATTGGGAAAACTACGGCGTGCCCAGCGGCAATCCCAAGTGCGCCAACTGCATGGTCAGTTGCGGCTATGAAGCTCCCGCGGTCATCGATGGATTCGGCTCGCTGAAGGGCTTCTGGGGCATGGTGCGCGGCAATTTCAGCCTGTACAAGGACGCGCACGCGCTGCAGCTGCTGAGCGAACCGGAGCCCCTGGCGCCAGCCCCCCTGGTGCAGATTGAAGAACCCGACCGCAGCCTCGAGGAGACCCGCGTATGACCGCCGAAGTGATGAAGTACACGCTGGAACAGGTGGAGGCGCTGGAACTGGCTCCTGGCGCAGTGCATGAGAATCTGGAAGGCTGGGTACCCCCGCTGGCCAGCGACGACGACCTGCGCGCCGCCCTGGCGAAAGCCCTCGACTATCGCGGCGATGTGACGGTGACTCTCAAGTCCGGCGAGCGCATTGAGGCGTTCATCTTCAACTGCAAGACCGGGGCCACGCTGGCCGGCTCCTATGTGCAATACTTCACGCCCACGGCGCCGGAAAAACGCAAGCTGAGCTACGCCGAGATTGCGCGCCTGGAGTTCAGCGGCAAGGACCGCGCCGCCGGCAAGCACTGGGAAGACTGGGTGAAGAAGTACAACGAGCGCAAGGCCGCCGGCGAGACAAACATCGCGCTCCAACCCGACAATCTCGACTGATATTCCGGCGCTGGCTGCGATATTTCGCGCCCAGCAATACAAGATGAAAATCAAACTGACCGTGCTATAATATTCGCTGCAAAAAACTCTTTGGCCGATGTAGCGGTGCCTCACAAGACAGGCGCAGCTTGGCGGGAGGGTAAGGAACGATGATAGCTTGGCGAAGTCTATTCCGAAGACAGCGCAGCTATGCCTTGGGCCTGTTCTTTTTTAGCGATGGGGGCGATGCCAAGAGATCTCTTCGAATCGCAATCGCAGACACGAGGCAAAAATTACCAGACAGTGTGTTCTCCGGAGATCTTTTCGGGACGAAGATGGCCGGAGCATTGTTGACGGCGACGGATTCAAGTCCTGATCCGGCGCTCCTTGACACCGATTTACTTCGTGCTCTTGAGTCGGGGGGCAGTCTGAATTATGTGCCCTACGTTGTGGGCGTGTACGGCTTGAGTATCGACGCGCTCAGGCATACCGACAAGAGAATGCGGCAAGAGAGCGTCCAAGATTATCGAGGCTTGATCACTTTTCTGCTTCCTGAGATTGATTTGATCGTCTTGATCGGTAAACGTCTCGGACTGCCGGTTGCCCCGATTCGTTCCGATTATTGACACAGGGTGCCGGTTTCGGCGGGGCCTACTTTTGGAGCCTGGGAAAGTAGGCAGGGCATATTTGAATTCACCCCAGCAACCTGGCCTGCATCCCTTGCTTCGCGATCACCGCGACAGCTTTCTTGTCGAACGAGACAAACGTCTCCCCGCCCAGCCACCTTCCTTCATAAGCAATCACGCCGTCGGCGAAATCTGCCCCTGCATCCAACACTGCCAAACCCGCCTCGACCGCCGGGCGGTCCATGACAACGTTCTTTGTATCGCGGAACTGGCGAATTGTGGCTGCGATATTGGCCCGCGAAACACCGTAATGGCGGTCGAGAACCCAAACCAGCTCGCACAATGCATGATGACTGATCATTACGGCTTCTGACTGCTCCATGGCCAGGAACGCGGCGCCGCTCTGCTGGCCATCGTCGCCTACCACCACGCGCAGCAGGACATTTGTGTCGGCAATCATCTTCATTTGCCCGCACCAGCCTTAGCGCCTGCCTTGGCGATGGCATCGTTGATTTGCTCGATGCTCAGGGCAGCGCCATTTGTCTTCCCTATCAAAAACCCATGCAGCGTCCGTACCGGCGCATTCTGCTCAACGGCACTCAGCGCAGCTCGCCCGCCTGGCAGGAGCTCAAGAACTATCTTTTCTCCCGGCTTCACGCCGAGATGCTTGAGTACATCTTTCCGAATTGTCACCTGTCCTCGGGATGTAACCGTGAGCGTAGACATGGCCTTACCCTCGATCTACCGATTATAATGCAATTACGCATTACTCACTGAAAAACTTCATGCGAATCGCTACCCGCGCGCTGCTCTTTGCAACCTTATCCGGCCCCACCGCGTAAAATGGTCCGAGAACATCGTTAATGCACGCAGCCGCTATGTTGCTGCCTTACTCACCATGAAAATATTTCTCACAGGCGCAACTGGATTTGTCGGCCATCATGTGGCGCGGGCCCTGGCCGCGGAGGGCGCGGAACTGCGCATGCTGGTGCGCAAGTCCAGCAATCTGGCCCATCTTGAAGGCATCCCCGGCGACACTTACCTGGGCGACCTGGCCGAGCCGGAGGCACTTCGTGCCGTTCTCGGTGGATGTGATGCAGTGGTTCACGTCGCCGCCGACTACCGGCTGTGGATCCGCGACCCCCAGGCCATGTACCGCGTCAACGTGGAGGGAACTCGCGATCTGTTGAGGCTGGCCCGCGAGGCCGGCGTTCCGCGGGTGGTTTACACCTCCAGCGTGGCCACCATGCGCTTTCGCCGCGACGGCCTCATCATCAATGAGGACACGCCGGTCGAGCTGGCCGACATGGTGGGCCATTACAAGCGGTCCAAGTTCCTGGCCGAGCAGCAGGCCATTGCCGCCGCTGAGGACGGGCAGCAGGTCATCATCCTCAACCCCACCACTCCCATCGGCCCCAACGACGCCAAGCCCACGCCCACCGGCCGCATCTTTGTGGATTTTTTGAACGGCAAGTTTCCCGCCTACATGGATACCGGGCTCAATCTCGTCGACGTGGCCGAAGTGGCCCGCGCCCATGTGGCCGCGCTCAGCAAGGGCCAGCCCGGCCACCGTTACATCCTGGGCGGCGAAAACCTGAGCCTCAAGCAGATTCTGGACAAGATGTCGGCCATTACCGGCATTCCTTCGCCCACGGTCAAGATTCCCTTCGCGGTCGCTGCCACCTATGCCTTCTTCGAGCAGTGGATCACCGGCCGCATCCGCGGACGTGAGCCGCGCGCCACCCTGGAAGAGGTGCGCATGGGCCGCAAGAAGATGTATGCCAGCAGCGCCCACGCGCAGCAGGAACTGGGCTTCCGCATTATGCCTGTGTACCCGGCCATGCGTGCCGCCATCGAGTGGTTCCGCGCCAACGGCTACGCGCCGCAATCATGACCCGAGTCGCAATCATCGCCGCCATGCCCGGCGAACTGAAACCGCTGGTGCGCGGCTGGCGGCATGAGTCCCGTAACGGCGTCGAGTTGTGGCGTTTTGCCTTTCTGGATGACAAGGGCGACCAAGTCGAATGTATTGCCGCCTGCGCGGGAGCCGGCATGCAAGCCGCCACGCGGGCCTTTGCCGAAGCCGGACGGGATGGTGCACTCTCGCTGGCGATTTCGACGGGATGGGCCGGGGCTTTGAGCAGCGGGTTCGAGCCCGGACTGGCTTACCGCGTTTCCGAAGTCGTCGATGCCCGCACCGGGGAGCGCTTCGAAGCGGCGGATTGGGTAGCCCAAGACAGAGATGAGCCGACCCACCCTAGCCGCAAAAACAACGACGCGGCGAGGGTGGGGCACCCAGCTTTATCTCATGTGGGACTCCCGGATTTGTGTCTCGTCACCAGTCCCAAAGTCGCGGACCAGGCGGAGAAGCTGCGCTTGGCCGAGGCTTATGCAGCGGGCCTCGTGGACATGGAGGCGGCGGCGGTTGCCCGGCTGGCCGCGATGCGCGGAATTCCCTTTGCCTGCATCAAGGGCGTCAGCGACGGATTTGGCGAGCAATTGCCTGATTTCAATCGCTTTATCTCGGATAATGGGAAGTTTCAACTGCTCCGGTTCGTGGTTTTTGTGCTTCTCCGCCCCGGTCACTGGCCCGCACTCATCCGGATGGGCGAAAATAGCAGGAAGGCCGCCCGGCGTATCGCGGACTCCCTGCTCGATATGCTGGATGAAAATGGAAGTCTCAGGAAGCGTAATGCCTATCCAAATCGCTGACGTTGAAAACGAGAAAAGAGCGAGCCTCCCCGCCACCATGAAGGCCGTGGTCTATCGCGGCGTGAACGACCTGCGCCTTGAAACCGTGCCGGTGCCCGTGATCGGACCGGGCGAACTGCTGGTGAAAGTGGCCACCTGCGGCGTCTGCGGCACGGATCTCAAAAAAATTCACACCGGCTCGCACTCCGCGCCGCGCATCTTCGGCCATGAGATGGCCGGAACTATCGTGCAGGTGGGCGCGGGCGTCACGAAGTTTGCCCTGGGCGAGCGAGTAATGGTCTTCCATCACATTCCCTGCGGCCACTGCTACTACTGCCGCAAGAACACCCCGGCGCAGTGTACCGTCTACAAAAAGGTGGGCGCTACTGCCGGCATGGAGCCCTCCGGCGGCGGTTTTTCTCAGTACATCCGGGTGATGGACTGGATCGTCGGCAACCACGGTGTGGTGCGCATTCCCGATGGCGTGCCCTTCGAGCAGGCGGCCTTCATTGAGCCGGTCAACACCTGCCTCAAAGGCGTCAAGCTGCTCAATCTGGCCGCGGATGAGACGGTGCTGGTGATCGGCCAAGGGCCCATCGGCCTGATGCTGGCGGCTCTGGCCCGGCGCACCGGGGCGCGGGTGCTCACTTCCGATCTTTATCCCCAGCGCCACGCCCTGGCGGCCAAGTTTGGGCTGCACAATCCCATCGATGCCGGCAGCGAGGATGTTGTGGCCCGTGCCTTCAAGGAAACCGAAGGCCGCGGCGCCGACGCGGTGATTCTGGCGGTGGGCGCCAATGCGCTGATCCGCAGCGCCATGGACGCGGCCCGGCCCGGCGGCAAGGTGATGCTGTTTGCCCAGACCCAGCACGGCGAGGCCGTCATCGACCCCGGCGCGGTGTGCATGGACGAGAAGACGCTGCTCGGTTCCTACTCGGCCTCCGCTGCCATTCTGGACGAGGTTACCGGCCTGGTCTTCGGCGGCTACCGCAACGGATTCGATTTGACGCAACTGATTTCGCACCGCTTTCCGCTTGAACAGGCGGTCGAAGCCATCGAAATCGCTTCCCACCCCAAAGCCGACTCAATGAAGATTATGATTGAGCCTGTTCTGGGAGCAGGAAAAGATTAGGAGGAACCTGGTGGCGACAACCATGAAGGCCGCAATCCTCCACGGTCGTGAAGATATCCGCATTGAACGGGTCCCGGTGCCGGAGGCTGGGCCCGGCGAACTGATTGTCAGCGTGGGCGCGGCGCTCACCTGCGGAACCGATCTGAAGGTCTTTCGCCGCGGCTACCATGCGCGCATGATCGTGCCCCCGGCGCTCTTTGGCCACGAGCTGGCCGGCACCGTCGTCCAGGCGGGCGAGGGCGTTACCGGCTTTGCCACCGGCGACCGGGTAGTGGCGCTCAACTCCGCGCCCTGCGGCCACTGTTACTTCTGCGACCGCGCCCAGGAGAACCTGTGCGACGATCTGCTCTTCAACAACGGCGCCTATGCCGAGTTCATCCGCATTCCGGCCCGCATTGTCGCCAAGAATACGCTGCACATTCCCGACCATGTGGCGCTGGAACACGCGGCGCTGACCGAGCCGCTGGCGTGCGCGGTGCATGGCTTCGAGGATTCGCATCCCCATCCCGGCGACACGGTGGCCGTGATCGGCGGCGGGCCGCTGGGGCTGATGATTCTGCATGTGGCGGCTTTGGCCGGCTGCGAAGTGATCGCCATCGTCAAGCACGACGGCCAGGTGGAGGCGGCGCGGCAGTTGGGCGCGGCCCACGTGGTGCAGACGCACAGCATTCGCACCGCCATCCGCGAAACGCGCGCTCTCACCCACAAGAATCAGGGTGTGGACATTGCCATTGAGGCTGTGGGTGTGCCCGAGGCCTGGCAGGAGGCGGTCGAGCTGGTGCGCAAGGGCGGCACGGTCAACTTCTTCGGCGGATGCGCCACCGGTACGCACGTCACCCTGGACACCAATCGCATCCACTACAGCGACATCACCCTGCGCGCCACCTTCCACCACACCCCCGCCATCTGTCGCAAGGCGCTGGATCTGATCGCCGGCGGACGCTTCCAGGCCGGAGCCTTCATCACCGGCCACGCCCACCTCTACGAACTCAACCGCGTCTTTGAGAAGCTGATGAACCGGGGCAGCGAGATCAAGACCGCCATTGTGCCCTGAGGCGACGCCATGACGACCGCAAGCGAGCTACCCCAGGAACTGATCGAACGAGGCTGGGCCGCGCTGCCGCCCGGCTACCGCATTCCCGCGGTGGCGCCCACGCTGGCTGAGGCTCGCGCCTGGTGCAAGCAACTGGCCGGCTCGCACTACGAGAATTTTCATGTGGCCTCGTGGTTCCTGCCTGCCGCGCTGCGCCCCCACTTCCACTCCATTTACGCCTACTGCCGCGTCTCCGACGATCTGGGCGACGAGGTGGGCGATCGCGCCGCGGCTTTGGCGCTGCTGGATATGTGGGGCAGGGAACTGGACGCCTGCTACGAGGGCCGCGCGCGCCATCCGGTCTTTGTGGCCCTGGCCGAGACCATTCGCGCCTGCTCCATTCCCAAAGAGCCGTTTGCCGACCTGCTGACGGCCTTCCGCCAGGATCAGACCGTGACCCGCTACGCCACCATGAAGGACGTGCTGGCCTACTGCCGCTACTCGGCCAATCCCGTGGGCCGCCTGGTGCTCTATGCCTGCGGCGAGGCAAGCGAAGAAAAATTCCAGTTGTCCGACGCCACCTGTTCGGCGCTGCAACTGGCCAACTTCTGGCAGGATGTGCGCGTCGATTACCCCAAGGGCCGCGTCTATCTGCCCCAGGACGATATGCGGGACTTTGGGGTGAGCGACGAGACCATCGCCCGCGGCACGGCCACGCAGGAGTTTTGCGCCCTGCTCCGCTATGAAGTGGACTATGCCCGCAGCCTTTTCGAGCAGGGACTTCCCCTGATCGGCATGGTGCAGCGCGATCTGGCGCTGGATCTGGATCTCTTCAGCCGCGGCGGGCTGGCCATCCTGAGCGCCATTGAAGAGCGCGGCTACGACGTGCTCAGCGCGCGGCCGTCCATTTCAAAGAGCGCCAAGCGCAAGCTGGCGTTGCGGGCGGTGGCCGGCAAGCTGCTGCCCTTTCTGCGCCTGGGCAGGGGCAATCAGCCCGCAAGGAAGACAGCTTGACGCCAGTGTTCGCAGCGGATCACATAAGATTGGACTCTGCCTACGCGGAGTGCCGGGCTATCGCCAAGCGCGAAGCCAAGAACTTTTACTACGCCTTTGTGGCTCTTCCCGAGCCGCGGCGTAACGCCATCTGCGCCATCTACGCCTTCATGCGCCATGCCGACGACCTGGCCGACGACGAGAGCCTGCCGCGCGAAGAGCGCCGCCGCCGCCTGGACAACTGGCTGGCCGACTGGCGCGGCGTCTGCCACGGGGGCGATAGCTCCAACCTCATTTTTCTGGCCGTGCGCGACGCCACCGAGCGCTTCGGCATTCCGCTCGACCTACTGGATGAACTGGTGGCCGGCGTCACCATGGACCTGGATCAGGCTGCCGGCGATGCGCCAGACACCTACGCCACCTTTGCCGAGCTCTACCGCTATTGCTATCTGGTGGCGTCGGTGGTGGGGCTGGTCTGCATCCGCATCTTCGGCTACCAGGACAAGCGCGCGGAGAAGCTGGCCGAGCAGACCGGCATCGCCTTCCAACTCACCAACATCCTGCGCGACGTGGCCGAGGATGCGGAGCGCAACCGCGTCTATCTGCCGCTGGAAGATCTGGCCGCCCACAACGTTTCATTGGACTCCCTGCTGCATCGCGCGCCGGGCGCGCCGCCCACGGCCGCCGAGCGCGCCTTGCTGGCGGCTGTGGCCCGGCGTGCGGAAGAGTTCTACAAGTCGGCGCAACTGCTTTTGCCGCTGATCGACCGCGAAAGCCGCCCCGCGCTGTGGGTGCTGGTTTCCATCTATCATGGCCTGCTCAAACGCATCGAGAAGGCGGACTACGATGTCTTCTCCCATCGCGCCAGTGTGCCCATGGCGCAGAAGCTTGGCATTCTCGGGGTGGGCGTTGTGCGCATGGCCGCGGCGCGGCTGCTTCCCTGAGAGCAATAAGCCTGTTTTGAAAGCGACCTGCCGGGTGCCCCACCCTCGCCGCGTCCTTGTTGTTGCGGCTAGTGTGGTGTCCCAGATGTTCTTTGAAAAACAACAGCAGATCCTTCGACTCACCACCCCCAAGCTGAAAAGCGCTTGGGGCCCCGTTCGCTCAGGATGACAACCCTTGTTTTGTTGCGAACTTTAGGGACAGGACCCCAGGTGGGAGAGCACAATACCTCGATCGCAGGGCAATGAAACGTCTTGCCCGCGCGCAGAAACAGGAAGAGCCTTTGACCCCTTTGCAGCAGGAACCCGAAAAGACCGTGACCGTCGTCGGCGCTGGCGTGGCCGGCATGAGCGCGGCCTGCGCACTGGCCGAGGCTGGCCTGCGCGTGCAACTCGTCGAGCGGCGCGGCTACCTGGGCGGGCGGGCTTCGTCGTACCTGCATCCGGGCGTGAACGAGGTTATCGACAACTGCCAGCATGTGCTCTTCGGCTGCTGCACCAATCTCACCGGCTTCTATCGCCGCATCGGCGTCGCGGACCGCATTCACTGGACCAGCGAGATGACCATGATCGAGCCGGGCGGCCGGCGCTCGCCGCTGGGGCCATCGTGGCTCCCGGCGCCGCTGCACGGGCTGCCCAAGCTGCTCTCCGCGCACGCCTTTTCGCTGGCGGACAAGCTGGCCCTGGCGCGGGCCTTCGGCGCGCTCATGCGCCCCGTGCCCAGCGATTCCACCGAGAGCCTGGGCGCGTGGCTCCGGCGCCACGGCCAGACGGAAGGCGCGCTGAACCGCTTCTGGCGGCTGGTCATTGCCAGCGCGCTCAATGCGGAGATCGACTCCATCGCGCTGCCCTACGCGGCCAAGGTGATTCGCGAACTGTTCATGAACTCGGCCTTTGCGGGCAGCATGGGGATGAGCACCGTGCCGTTGAGCCAGCTTTACGCGGGCGCCGAGGAATTTCTTGCGCAGCGCGGCGCGAAAATCTTCTTCAACGCCAATGTGGAAGCGGCAGAGTGGGACGAAGAGACCTCGCAATGGATGCTGACCACCCGCAACGGCGTGCTGGCTTCAGATCTGCTGGTGCTGGCGCTGCCCTTTGAGGCTACCGCCAAGCTGCTGCCGCAGATGCCCGCGGCCGAGGGCGCCGAGGCCTTGGCCCGCCAGCTTGAGCGCCACGAGCACTGGCCCATTTGCAGTGTGCACTTGTGGTTCGACCGCGAGATCACCAACCTCGAACATGCCGTGCTGCTCGATCGCGAGATTCACTGGATGTACAACCAGTCGCGGCTGCAAACCGGGCGGGGCGGGCACTATATCGAATTGGTGGTCAGCGCCACGCGGGCTTTTGCTGCGCTGCCGCGCGAGGCTGCCATTCAACAGGCGCTCAGCGAACTGGCGGAGTTTTTCCCGCGCGTCAAAGAGGCCAGGCTGGAGAAGGTTGCCCTGGTGAAGGAGATGGGCGCCACCTTTGGCGTGCCGCCGGGCATCGATGCGGCGCGGCCAACCGCCGTCTCCCCGTGGCCCCAGTGTTTCCTGGCCGGCGACTGGACCGCCACCGGCTGGCCCTCGACCATGGAGAGCGCAGCCCGCTCCGGCCACCTGGCCGCCGAAGCCGTCTGCGCCAGCCTGGGCGCTCCGCGCACGATTCTGGAGGCGGATTTGAAGCCGCAGGGATTGATGCGATTCATTCGGTGATGGCGCGAGAAATTGCGGGGCCGGGGTGCGTCGTTTCCCACCTTTGCGACAGAAAGAAATCGCAAAGATGGGGCACGGAGTGTTTTTCTAATCCCTAACCCCTAACCCCTAATCCCTGCTTTTAGTGCGCCAAAAAGTAGACCCCGATGCACACCAGCACGGCGGAAATCCAGCGGCGGCGGTCCACGTTTTCCTTCAAAAAGAATTTGCCTGCAATGGCGTTGGTGACCAGCGTCAGCGAGGCCGAGGCGGGCGCCACCAGGCTCAGGTTCAGGTGGTTCAGGGCCAGCAGCAGGGCAAAGAAGGCCACGGCCAGAAAGCTGACCCCGGCAAAGAACAGCGGGCAGGTGACCACGGCGCGAATGGCGCCCTTCATGCCGGAGTGGGCGCGAATCTCGTCCAGGTCGCCGATGGACTTCATGGCCGCGGCGGTCAGCACCTCGCCGGCGGTGGAGCTGAGCACGACAGCGGCAATCATGGCGGCTGCCGTCCACGGTCCGGGTTGCGGGGCAGGGTAGGGAATCGTCATCGCGCCTGCTCCTCTCGAACGGCTGCGGCCGGTTCCAGTTCAGCGGCGGGCGCTGGCCTCTCGGTCAGCGATGGACCATTGGCAACAAAGCCCACGCCCACGGTGATCAGGACTGCTCCCAGCCAGCGCTGGTACGAAATCGTCTCATGCAGCCAGAAGCGCGAGAGCAGCACGACAATCATGTTGCCGAACGCCGTGGCAGGCAAAACAAAGGTCAGATCGGCCCAGGACAGCGCCGTCAGATAGCTGGCGAAGAAGCCGATCAGCAGCGCGATGCCCAGAGCGATCCAGGGCGTGAAGACGGCGGCGATCAGCGTCAGGGGATGGGCCAGGGAGATGGCCGGCAGGCTGGTCATGCCGCGCGACAGGCAGGTATCGCCCAGCGGCGCGGAGACGGAAACCACGCCCAGGATCATGTATTGCCGTGCCGAGAGTTTGGGATGAGCCATTCTTGTCTTGCAGTTCCTTTGTAATCCAGAAAGATAAGAGGGCGGACGCCTGTGCGCCGCCCTCCATGGAATGAGACGGATTGACGCTTTACGCGCCGGCGCCCGCGGGAGCAGGCGGATCGGCCTGATGGCTGCGTGCGGTTTTCACCATCTTGTTGCGCTCGGAACGCAGCTTGAGGAACGACCTGGCCTCGGTGTAGAGGCGGGCCAGGTCGCGATTCAAAAGCGCCTTCCAGACCACGCGGAAAGCCTGCTTGGGCCGGAAGAAATACTCGTCGTAGAAGCGGTGCACCATTTCCAGCACGTAGTCGGCGGGCAGGCCGGGATACTCGATGTGCGCCAACTGGTGGCCGCCTTCATCGCTCATGGACGTGGCATTCGTCATGAAACCGTTGGCCTTGACGTAGTCATACAGCTCAGTGCCGGGAAGCGCATGGGCGATGGAGACCTGGATGGTTTCCACGTCCAGCGACTTGGCAAAGTTGATGGTGTTGCGGATCGACTCCTTGGTCTCGCCGGGCAGGCCCAGGACAAAGTCGCCGTGGACGGCCAGGCCCAGATCGTGGCAATCCTTGGCGAAGGCGCGCGCGCGCTCCACGGTGGCGCCCTTCTTGATGTTCTTCAGGATTTGCGGATCGCCCGACTCGAAGCCCACGATGAGCAGCCGACAGCCGGCATCCTTCATGGCCTTCAGCGTCTCGCGGTCGGTGGTTACGCGCGAGGTGCAGCTCCAGGTGAGCTTGAGCGGCTTCAGCTTTTCGCAGAGTTCGACGGTGCGAGCCTTCTGGATATTGAAGGTGTCGTCGTCGAAGAAGAACTCCTTCACTTCGGGGAAGTTCTTCTTGGCCCAGGCCAGTTCGGCGGCCACATCGTCGGTGGAGCGCTTGCGCCAGGCGTGTCCGCTCAGGGTCTGCGGCCACAGGCAGAAGGTGCACTGCGCCGGGCAGCCGCGCGTGGAATAGAGCGCGATGAACGGGTGCAGCAGAAAGGGCACGTTGTAGCGGGTCACATCCAGGTCGCGCTTGTAGACCTTGGTCGCCCAGGGCATCGAGTCCAGGTCTTCCAACTGCGGACGATCGGGGTTATGCACGACCTTGCCGTCCAGTATGTAGCTGATGCCCAGGATTTCGCTCAGTGGCTTGCCCTGGGCAAACTCGACCACCGTGGCGTCGAACTCGCGGCGGCAGATAAAGTCCAGCGCCGGGCACTCGGTCAGGGCGCGGTCCGGGTCGGTAGTCACCGGGGGGCCGACAAAAGCGATGCGGATGGACGGATTGGCCGCTTTGACGGCCATGGCCAGATGCTGGTCGCTCTTCCAGCCGATGGTCGAGGTGAACAGCACCAGGAACTCGTAATCCTTGCAGATCTTGATGGTTTCTTCGGCGGAGACGTGGTGCGGAGACGCGTCAAGCAGACGCGAACCCTCCAACTGACCCGCCGGGTAGGTCAACCAGACCGGGTACCAGTAGGACTCAATCTCGCGCGTAGCGGGCCAGCGCGAACTCGCGCCGCCGTCAAAATTCTCGAACGAGGGCGGGTTCAGAAACAGCGTCTTTAAAGGCATAGGCATCCCTTCAATTCTATCATTGTGGCGGTTTTTCGGGGCTGGGGACAGCCGCCGGTTGGCTACTTTGCCTGGAGTTCTTGCAGCCAGTCTTCCATGTGGCCGAGCGCGCGCAGCAGGCTCAGCCTTGCCTTGCTCAGGTCAAATCCGGCCTCCAGCGCGTCCTGGTACTTTTGCCGTTCGTCGATGCGGGCCAACTGTTCGGCTTTGGGGGTGAGCTGTGCCGGGGCGCCGGGCCCGCTGCCGGCGCCGTTTCCCAGCTCGAGTTGCGTTTGCACGGCCTTGATCTGCTCACCGGCGATCTGCTGCTTGAGAGTCGCGATCTCCGCCTCGGCATCCAACTCGCGCAGGCTGCCGGTCAACGCCACAATCTGGATGTCGTTCTGCCGCTCGGCTTGCTCGGCTTCCACCTTGGCCCGCAGCGCGTCGGCCGCCGACTCCTTGGCCTTGGCGCGGCGGTTGAGGTCGAAGAGGGGAAACTGAATCGAAAATCCCGCGCTGAGGTTGTTGGCCGGCGGGTTGTTTTTGTAGTAGTGCAGATAATCGGCAAAAACCGAAGTATCGCGGTTGTACTGGGCCCCAAAGGAGAGAATCGGGAAGTTTCTCGACATGGCGTCTCCGTGGGCTTGCAGTTGCCGGGAGCGAGCCACCATCTGAGCGGATTCAAGCCCCGCTGTGTCCGGCCGGGCTCCGTCCGCCTTCACGGCCGGAATTTCGGGGATACTGGCGCGGTCTGGCGTAATGGAGCCAACGGGCAGGCCGGTGAGCGTGGAAATCTGCTTGGCAAGTGTATCCGCGCGGGTCTCCAGGTGCAGTCGCTTGAGCTTGAGTTGGGCCGCCGTGAGTTGGGCCTGTAACAAATCTGACAGCGGGTCCACCCCGGCCTCTGTGCGCTCCTGCTCGATCTGGACCAGCCGTTCCGCAAAGCCCTGCTGCTGGTCTGTGGCCGCCTGTTCCCGGCTGACCGTTTCCATCTCGATGTAGGCGGTCGAGGCGTCGAGCGCAACCTGCTCACGGGACTCCTTGAGGTTGAGCGAGGCGGCATGAAGCCCGATGCGCGCCGCCCGGATGTACTGCCACTGGGGAAGGCTCAACACCTGCGATTGAAGGGAGATATTCAGGATCGATGGCTGTCCGGCGGGAAATCCGATGGATTTCATGCCGATCGAGGAGCCGGCCTCCAGGCTGGGAATATAGACGTCCCGAGTCTCCTGGAGCAGGGCATCGGCTTTGTTTACATCGGCTTGTGCCAGTCTGACCACGCTCGAATTGCGCTGGGCCAGATCGACCACCGTGGCCAGCGAGACCTGGGCCTGCAAAAGGGCGGGCGCAGCCGCCAGCGTCCCTGCAATGAGAAGGGCTGCCCAGGGCGTGCGCGGATTGTGTCTTGCTTTCACGTCAGATCTTTCGCTCAATGCTTGAAATCCTGTGCTGGCCTGAATTCATTCGCCAGGGCCAGCGCCTCAGCCCGTTCCTGTTGTGCGGCCGCGGCGTCGCCGAGTTGTGCTTTCAGACGAGCCAGCCGCAGGTGGGCTACAAATGCGGGCGCCTCTTCGGTCTTTGCCGTGCCGGCCAGATAATCTTCCAGCATCTTTGCAGCCAGCGCCGGATCGCGGTGGGCTCTGGTCAGTACCGAGGCTCCGTTGTACAGCGCAACTCCGGCGTGTTTGTCCCGTTCCGCCGCGCTGGCGCCGCTTTGCACGGCCGACTCCATCTCTGCCCAGCGTTGCCGCCGGCAGTAGAAGCTGGCCAAGGTCATCCACTGGAAGGCGGGATGCCGGCTGGCTGCAATGGCCAGCTTGAACTCGCGCTCCGCCGTGCCGTAGTCCTTGCGCTGCTCGGCAATGCGGGCGCGCAGTTCCTGGGCGCGGGCCGGATCAATGCGATCCAGTTGCGCCGCAACGCCTTCGGCCTTGTCCAGGCCGCCCCCCACCACTCCGGGCGCGTCATAGTAAAACTCGCCCAGGTCCGCCAGCGCTTCAGCATTGCGCGGATTCAGCCGCACCGCTTCTTCAAACTCTTCCCGCACCCGCTTGCCCAGGGAATAGGCGCTCAGGAACGATGCCCGGTCAGCCCTTTCGCCCAGTGCGCGCCCCAGCCACAGGTGGTAGCCGGAGTTCTGTCCATCCAGCCGCACCGCCTCCTGACACGCTTTGGCGGCGGCATCCCACTGCTCCAGGGTGAAACGCACGCGGCACTCCAGATTGTTCGCCTCGGCCAAGCCCGCGCCGGACTGCGGAATTGCCTCGAGCAAGGCCAGCGCCTGGTCCGCCTCACCGGCCTGGAGAGCCGCATTGGCCTGGGCCAACTGCATCTTTGCAGCCGGCGCTGCCGCCGCCAGCGCCACCGCTGCCGCCAACGCCGCCGCTGGCAAAACTCTGGCTACAGTGGGCAGAAGCCTCACCGTACAACCTTGATCGGGATGCCCTCCTGCAAGGGCTGCCCGTTGACTGTCCCGGTTGCCACCGAATCCCCCGCGTTGAGGCCGGAGAGGATGGCAACCTGGGTGAGATTGATGGTGCCGGTGGTCACCGGAGTTCTCACCAGGTCTTCGTTTACCACCTTGTACACGTAGGGCTTGCCGTTTTCCGAGTGCAGCGCCTCGCGGGGCACGCACAGGGCGTTCTCCTCGCGTGAGGTGGTCACCGTGACGGTCACATTGGTGTCGGGCAGCAGGCCGCCGTCTCCGCCGTCGATCTGGATCAGCACTTCGCCCACCGTGCGCGTGCCGTAGGTGATCACCGTTTCCGGTGTGCGCACAATATGTCCGTGCCACGCTTTGCCCGGGTTGGCGTCCCACTTGATGAGAACCGACTGGCCCACCGCCAGGCGGCCAATCTCCGGCTCGTCAAAATAGGCGCGTACGCGCTCGTGGTCCAGATCGGCCATCTGCATCAGCAGCTTGCCCTCTTCGGCAAACTCCGTGGGGCCGGCATTCCGGCTATAGACCGTTCCCGCAATGGGGGCATGAATCGAGGTTTGCGCCATCACCTGCCGCGCCGCCGCCAGATTGGCTTGCGCATCTGTCAGCTCTGCCTGCGCGCGCGCCACCTCGGCGGGCGAATAGCGGTGGTGCGCGTTCTGATCGGATGCGTTCAGGGTGTCCTCGGCCGATTGCAGCCGTTGCCGGGCTGCGGCCACCTCGCTTGATGAAGCGGCGCCCGTGGAATTCAGCTTGGTCATCGCATCCAGATCCCGGCGCGCCTGATCGCGCTCCAGCCGGCCGCGGGTGATCTCGGCGGACGCCATCTGGCGCTCCTGCTGGGTTCCGTTGTGGGTGGCCGCTTCCACGGCGGCCTGGGCGGCTTTGACCCCGCTTTCGGCGGCGGCCAGGCGGGCTCGCGCCTGCATGTCGTCCAACACCAGCAGCAGCTTGCCGGCCGGCACCACGTCACCGGGCTGGGCGTAGACCGCTTTTACGGTGGTCGCAACCGGGCTGTGGAACTCGTAGTTCGTCTCTGGCTCCACGCGGCCATTGGTGCTCACCGTGTTCACCAGTTCCTCGCGGCTCGCCTGCACAGCACGCACCGGAAGGCGTTCCCGCATGAGGGAACGCGCCGTAAAGAAGACAAGGATGATAACGACGGCCGTGCCCAACCAAATCCAGAGCTGGCGCGATTGCTTTTTCTCTTCAGTCATTCATCTAACCAGAGTCAGTATATAGGACTCCAGAACAGGCCCCGGAGAAGCAGAAAAATGCAGCCTGACCGGAATTGGCGAGCCAACCGCCAGGCTCGTACAATCGTCTCATGGCTCTGGAACCACGCTATACCGACGATCACGCCAAGGCCGGCCTCGATTTCGCCTTTCCCGCCATCGAGACCTGGCAGAACCAGTTTCCCGGCTACGAGATCCTCATCGACGACCCGGAACTGACCTCCGTCTGCCCCAAAACCGGGCTGCCCGACTTCGGCGTCTTGACCATCCGCTACATGCCGCGCCACCGCTGCCTGGAGCTGAAATCGCTCAAGGAGTACCTGTTTACCTACCGCAACCTGGGCATCTTTCAGGAGAACATCGTCAACCAGGTGCTGGAGGACGTGGTCAAGGCCTGCGACCCGGTGTGGGCCGTGGTGCGCGGCGAGTTCCGTCCCCGCGGCGGCATCGGCACCACCGTCGAGGCCCGCTGGCCCCGCCCGGAAGAACAGCGCTGACCGACGCAAATAAGGAATCGGTGGGACTTCGATAGCCGGGTGCCCCACCCTCGCCGCGCTTTTGTTCTTGCGGCTAGTCTCTGACCGCTTGAAGTGGTACCAACCCTGGGTGCCCCAGGTCCCGATTTTGGGACCTGGGAAAGTACGATCCAAAAGCACGAAATCACGCGGTCAGACACCTGGGGTGGGATGACCTGCCCCATCTGTTGAGGCCCGGATAAGGAATCAGTGGGACTTCGATAGCCCGCTGTGATATTCGTGGTACCTCCAGCCGCTCATGCTGGACCAACCCCACTTGGCTACTTCGCCCCAGCCTCTCCGCGCTCGCATCCACCCCGCCACGGGGACGCTGCTGCTGCTGATTGGCCTGAACCTGCTCAATTACATCGACCGCTACATCCTGCCCGGCGCGCAGCCGCTCATTCAGCGCGAGTTTCACTCGACTGACCAGCAGATGGGCGCGCTTACCACCGCGCTGTTTGTGTTCTATATGATTGCTGCGCCCCTGACCGGCTGGCTGGGCGACCGCTTCCGCCGCAAGCCGCTCATTATTGCCGGCGCGGTTCTGTGGAGCGTGGCCACGCTGGGCACCGCCTGGGTGCACAGCTACTGGACCCTCTACGCGCGCCATGCGCTGGTGGGCGTGGGCGAGGCCACCTTCGGCATCTTTGCCCCCGCCGTGCTGGCCGACTTCTATCCCGAGCGCGATCGCAATCGCATCCTCTCCATCTTCTATCTGGCCATTCCCGTGGGCGCGGCCCTGGGCTACCTGGCGGGCGGGGAACTGGGCACGCTGTGGGGCTGGCGCACGCCCTTCTTCCTTTGCGCCGTTCCGGGACTGGTGATTGCCGCCCTCTACGGCTGGCTGGGCCGCGAGCCGGAGCGCGGATCGAGCGACCACATCCGCCCCACCGCCGATCGCGCCACGGTCCTGGGCCTGTTTCGCAATCCGGCATTTCTAACCGGCACGCTGGGACTGGCGACGCTTACCTTCGCCATGGGCGGCATCTCGGCCTGGGTTCCCACCTTCCTGCATCGCACCGCCGGGCTCTCCGTGGGCAACTCCAGCCTGGTGGTCGGCGCCATCACGGTCGTCGATGGCATTGCCGGAACCCTGGCCGGGGGCTGGATCGCGCAGCGCTGGCTGCGCACCAACTATCGCGCTCTCTACCTGCTCTCTTTCTGGAGCGTGGCGCTCACCTTGCCCTGCGGCGTGCTGCTCTTCTTCGGCCCGCGCGCCTGGGCCATTCCGGCCCTGTTTGCCGCCGAGTTCTTCCTCTTCCTCAACACCGGACCGCTCAACGCGGCCATCGTCAACTCGGTTTCGGCGCCCGTGCGCGCCACCGCCATCTCGTTCAATCTGTTCTGCATCCACTTCTTTGGCGATACCTTCTCGCCGCAGATCATCGGGGCCATCTCCGACCGCTCCAACCTGCGCCTCGGCCTGGGTGCGACCCTCATCTTCCTGGTCATCTCCGGCGCGATTCTGTGGACCGGGGCCCGCTTTGCGCCGCCGCTCGAAGAAGCTCCGCAACCCGGCGTCTGATCTTTCTGGCAAAGGGCTTTCCGGGCAGGCCTCACCGTCCCGTGGCTCGGCGATACTGGTGGCATGTCGATGGCGACTCTTCACGTGCAGGTCTTTCTCGTCTCCAGTTGGCTGCTGGCGCTGGCATGGTTCCTGCACGCCCTCAATGCGCTGCGGGGAATGCCCACCCTGCCTGACCTGACCCGCATCGGCGCGGCCGGCCTGCCGCCATTGCCGGCAGGCGAAGGCCCCCATCTCACCGTGATTGTCCCGGCCTGCAACGAAGAGGATTCCATCCAGGCCACGCTGCGTTCGCTGCTCGCCTCGACAGGTTTGCGCCTGGAAATCATCGCCGTCGATGACCGCTCGACCGACCGGACCGGCGCGCTGATGGACCAGGTTGCCGCCGAGGCGCTTTGCTGCGGCGGGCCGCACCGCCTGCGCGTGATGCACGTGAGCGAGTTGCCCTCCGGCTGGCTGGGCAAGCCGCACGCCCTGGCCCTGGCCGCGCGGCAGGCCACTGCGCCCTGGCTGCTGTTCACCGACGGCGACGTGCTCTTTCATCCCCAGGCGCTTGCCTTGGGCCTTGGCTACGCTCTGGCGCAGAACGCGGACCACCTGGTTCTGGTGCCCACGCTCATCCTTAAATCAACCGGCGAGGCCGCGATGCTGGCCGCGATGAACGTGCTGGCCCAGTGGACCGTGCGCATCTGGAAGGTCGCCGATCCCCGCGCCCGCGACTTCATCGGAGTGGGCGGCTTCAACCTCGTCCGCCGCGAGGTCTACACGCGCCTGGGCGGCTTTGAGGCGCTACGCATGGAGGTGGTGGACGACCTGCGCTTCGGCTGGATGGTCAAGCACTCCGGCTATGCGCAGCGCGTGGCGCTTGGCCCCGGCCTCGTGCGTATCCGCTGGTTGCAAGGGACACTGGGCGTGGTACGCCTGACGGAGAAAAACGGCTTTGCCATTTACCGCTACCGGGTGGGCTTTGCCCTGCTCGCCAGCCTGGGGATCGCTCTCAGCGTGGTCTTGCCCCTGGCGGCCATCGCGGCCGGCGGATGGGCGTTGACGGCCGGGTTGCTCACCTATCTCTCCATTGGGCTGACTTATCAGGCCAACCGCCACGCCACCCAGGTCTCGCCCTGGCTGGCGGTTTTCTTTGCTCCCTGTGCCGCCATCGTGATCTTCGCGATGCTGCGCTCCATGGTCCTCACGCTGGTGCGCAATGGCGTGAACTGGCGCGGCACGCATTACCCGCTGGACGAACTCCGCCGCCACGCTGGCCCGCTCTTGTAGCCGGGGCGCCCCGGAACCTGTCCTGAACTGGGTGCCCCAGGTCCCGATTCTGGGACCTGGGAAAGCAGGAGCCTCACCAGGCAAAGTTGGCCGCACCGCAGGCAGCTCCGTGCCCCATCCTTGCGACTTTTTTCTGTCGCAAGGGTGGGAAGCCACAAACCTCATCGGGCAAAGTCAGCCCCACCGCAGGTGGTTGGCCCCACCGCAGGTGGCTGGGTGCCCCATCCTCTTCGCGCTCTTTGCGAAAAGGGTGGGAGAGCAGGAGGCCGGCCTTACAGAAACGGTGAAAATGCTTTACTTGGCTGGTCTTGTTTCCTGGTCGCGCGTACTCATGAAGGCGCGCCGGCCTCCCTGGGAGCGCAGGTTGGGGTCGCTGACCGGCGGCCGGCTCTGCTCGACATTGAAGCCGCGCAGCAGCTTGGGGTTGGGCTTGAACTTGGGCGGGCCGCCATAGAACTGGCGCGCATGGCTCAGCACCATCCCGGCGCGGCCGTGCATGGGCCGCACAATGCCCCGAATCTGCACATCCATGTCGCGGTACTTGCGCAGTTCGCCCACCTCATCGCGGTCCTCCCACAGGCTCATGACGGTAAAGCGGCAGCTCTCGTCCGGGGTCTCGGGCGTGCATACATCCAGAAAGCGAGTGCCGTCAGGAAGCTGCACCACGTCATACACATGCGCGGTGACGCAGACTTCCTTGTTGACCAGTTTGGTGGCTTCGTCGGCGGAAACGCATGGCTTGGGCGCCCCGGCAAGGGCGGGCAAGGGCGCAGCCAGGGCAAACAGCGCGAGCCAACGCAACCAGCGCAGGGGCATAAGAAGCCTCCAAGGAAGATTGCGGAAATCCTAGCGCGATTTGGGCGGGAAGGGAAGGGACGGAAACTTTACCCTATCCAAGAAGAGTAGATATACAATAGAGGCGTATATCCGGAGGTGAACCGTGAAATTCGCAAAATGGGGCAACAGCATAGCAATTCGTGTTCCCGCCGAGGTGGTTGCCAAGCTGAGAATTTCTCCCAACGAAGAGGCTCAGATCAGAGTGACCGGGGAGAACTCGTTCGAGATCAGCCGTGATTTCCGGCGGCAGGATGCGATTGAAAAGATGCGCAAGATGCGATTTGTGCTCCCTGACGATTATGTGTTCAATCGCGAAGAACTTCATGAGCGATAAGGTCTTCTTTGACACAAACATTCTGGTCTATGCGTTTGGCGTGAGAAGGGCATCCCTGCCGGACTCGCGTACCGAAATTGCCGAAGAGCTTTTTGCGCTCGGAGGCGTACTGAGCGTTCAGGTATTGAATGAGTTCGTTCAGGTCTGTCGCCGCAAGGCGGATTTGAGCTGGGAGCAAATTACTGGAGCCCTTGAGGTGGTCAAGGAATTATGCGGCCCGGTACTCCCAATGACGCTGGATACGCATGAAGCGGCCATGGATCTTTCCCGGCGCTACGGCTACAGTATCTACGACTCGCTTATACTGGCTGCGGCCAGGGAGGCCGGGTGTTCGACTGTCTATAGCGAAGATATGCAGTGCGGGCAAACACTTGGCAATCTAACCATCGTGAACCCGTTCCTGGGAAAATAGAGGCGGTTCCCAGACCGCCTCCATTCACTTCCCGTTCTAAGCCCCCTGCCCGTAGTGGCTCACCACGTAGTTATCCAGTATCTGTTTGAACTCCGCCACAATCGTGTCGCCGTGCAGGGTCCTCAACAATTTGCCGTCCACATAGACCGGGGCCTTGGGCTCCTCGAAGGTGCCGGGCAGGCTGATGCCCAGGTTGGCGTGCTTGCTTTCGCCGGGGCCGTTGACCACGCAGCCCATCACCGCCAGCTTCAGCTCTTCGACGCCGGGGTACTGCTTGCGCCATTCCGGCATGGAGGTGCGCAGGTAGGTCTGGATTTGCTCGGCCAACTCCTGGAAATAGGTGCTGGTGGTGCGGCCGCAGCCGGGGCAACTGGTCACCTGGGGCATGAAGCTGCGGATGGAGAGCGATTGCAGCACCTGCTGCGCGGCCAGCACTTCCTCCGTTCGATCGCCATTGGGCTTGGGGGTCAGGCTCACGCGGATGGTGTCGCCGATGCCGGCCAGCAGCAGCGGGGCCAGACCGGCCGTGGAGGCCACCAGTCCCTTCATGCCCATGCCCGCCTCGGTCAGGCCCAGGTGCAACACGTAGTCGCAGCGGGCGGCCAGGTTGGTGTAGACGTCGATCAGGTCGCGGACGCCGGAGACCTTGGCGGAAAGCAGAATCTGGTCGTGGCCCAGGCCGTAGTGCTCGGCGGCAGCGGCGGCGTTCAGGGCGCTCATCACCATGGCTTCCATCATCACGCCGCGGGCCGGCAGCGGCTGCGGCAGGCGGCTGTTCTCGTCCATCATGCGGGTCAGCAGCGACTGGTCCAGCGAGCCCCAGTTCACGCCGATGCGCACCGGCTTCTTGTTCTCGATGGCGCACTCGATCATGATGCGGAAGTTGTCGTCGTCCTTGCGGCCGATGGAGACGTTGCCGGGGTTGATCCGGTACTTGGCCAGGGCGCGCGCCGTCTCCGGGAACTTCTTGAGCAGCAGGTGGCCGTTGTAGTGGAAGTCGCCCACGATGGGCACGCGGATGCCGCGCTTGTCCAGGCCTTCGACGATCTGCGGAACGGCCGCCGCGGCTTCCTCGTTGTTTACCGTGACGCGCACAATCTCGGAGCCCGCCAAAGCCAGGGCCGCAACCTGTTCGATGGTGCCCGCAATGTCCGCCGTGTCGGTGTTGGTCATGGACTGCACCACCACCGGAACCGCCCAGCCCACGCGAACCTGCCCGATGTTGACCGTAGGTGTTTTTCTGCGCTGAATCTCCGCCATGCATCTAGTTTACGCGGACTGGGGGTTGGCGGAAACAGGCTCTGAAGCACTTTCACGAGTCGTGTGAGGTCTGGGTGCCCCACCCTCGCCGCGTTTTTGTTTTTGCGGCTAGGGTGGGCTGGCATGATCTTGCGCGTCACAGGAAGAGAGAAAATGCGTTACTCTGGGGCGATGAAGCACGAGACACAGAATACCGGCGCATTGGCCGGAACGGAAAGCACTGCCTCGGGCCAAGCGCAAGCCAATGGCCCCTCGCTGCTGCTGCGCGGCGTGCGCAAGGCCTATGCCGATGTGCAGGCGGTGGATGGCCTGGACCTGGAGGTGGCGCGCGGCGAGTGCTTCGGCCTGCTGGGTCCCAATGGCGCCGGAAAGACCACGACCATCGAGATGTGCGAGGGGCTGACCGAACCGGACAGCGGCACGGTCGAACTCCTGGGCCTGAACTGGAGCACCGGCGCCAGCCAGTTGCGCCAGCGCATCGGCATCCAATTGCAAGAGACGCAATTCCCTGACAAGCTGACGGTGGAAGAGACGCTGCGCATGTTCCGCAGCTTCTTCAAGCATGGCCTGCCGGTGGAGGAGTCCATCCAGACGGCACAACTGGAAGAGAAGCGCAGTTCGCGCGTGGGCGGGCTCTCCGGGGGGCAAAAGCAGCGCCTGGCCATGGCCTGCGCGCTGGTGGGCAATCCCGAGCTGCTGTTTCTGGACGAGCCCACCACCGGCCTCGATCCGCAGGCGCGCCGCCATTTGTGGGACCTGGTGGAGCGGCTCAAGCAGGCGGGCCGCACCATCATCCTGACCACCCATTACATGGAGGAGGCGGAGCGGCTGTGCGGCCGGGTGGCCATCATGGACCACGGCCGTGTGATTGCGCTGGGCACGCCGCAGCAACTGATCGCCTCGGTGGGCGGGGAAGATATTGTCGAGTTCGCCGTGGGCAGCGGCGAGCCGGGCAGCCAGCAGACCGGTCACGGGGTGGTGGATGCCGCCGAGCTGACGGCGATTCCCAGTGTGCAGTCGCACCGCGTGGATGACGGGCTGCACCAGCTCTCGGTGAGCGAGTTGCACACCGCGGTGCCGCGCATCTTTGCCGCGCTGCGCGCCCAGGGACTGCACTTGAGCGAGTTTCGCACCCACTCGGCATCTCTTGAGGATGTGTTTGTGCGCCTGACGGGAAGGAATCTGCGCGATGAATAAGCTGGAGACGAGCAGTCTGTATCAACTGACGATGGCGCGTTTCCGGCTGCTGGCGCGCGAGCCGGAAGCGATCTTCTGGATCTTCATCTTCCCCATTCTGCTGGCGGTGGGTCTGGGCATCGCCTTCCGCAACCGCCCGGCCGACGTGCTGCAAGTGGGCGCCACCACCACCCAATTGACCCAGGCCCTGGCCGCGGACAAGGGGCTGACGGCGGCCACCTTGGACGAGGCGGCCGGCACCCATGCGCTGGCCACGGGAAACATCCTGCTGCTGGCCATCCAGCGGCCGGACGGGGTGGCGTACAAGTACGACGACACCAATCCCGATGCCCGCACCGCCCGCCTCCTGGCCGATCGGGCCATTCAGGCTGCTGCGGGGCGGCGGGATGCGGTCCATGCCGAGAACCAGTTGGTGCATGAGACCGGGGCGCGCTATATCGACTTTGTGGTGCCCGGCCTGCTGGGCATGAACCTGATGGGCTCGGCCATGTGGGGCCTGGGCTTTGCCATTGTCGAAGCCCGGCAAAAGAAGCTGCTCAAGCGGCTGGTGGCCTCGCCCATGCCGCGCTGGCAATATCTGATGTCGTTCCTGCTGTCGCGGCTGGCCATGCTGGTCGTCGAGGTGGTGGTGTTCCTGGGCTTTGCGCGGGTGGCCTTCGGGGTGCCGTTTCGCGGATCGCTGTGGCAACTGGGATTGCTCTGCGTGCTCACTTCGCTGGCCTTTTCGGCGCTGGGGCTGCTGGTGTCTTCGCGGGCCAGGACCATGGAAGCCGCTTCAGGGCTCATGAACCTGGTGATGCTGCCCATGTGGATCCTCTCCGGCGTCTTCTTTTCCGCCTCGCGCTTTCCGGCGGTGATCCAGCCGCTGGTGCGGGCTCTGCCCCTCACGGCGGCTATCGATGCCATGCGCGGAAACATGCTGCAAGGGATGAACCTGGGCCAGATGATGGTCCCGGTGGGCATCCTGCTGGCCTGGTTCATGGTGCCGTTTGCCGTCTCTCTGCGCATCTTCCGCTGGAAGTAGCGAAAGGGCCGCGGCGCGGAAGGCGGCGCAGGCTTAGGATTCCATCAGGTATCCTTGCTGGAGTAGATGGGTTGGAGCAGAGGCCGGCACGGTGCGACTCCGGGCTGTCCTGGCAACGGGTCTCGTCCTGCGGGCCGTGGCTCAAGGCCGCGCTATGAAACTGGCATGAAACGGAAAGCAAGATCAATCTTTTGTGAACAGGGTCAAGGGGGAAAGATGAAAGCGGTGATTCTGGCGGGAGGACTAGGCAGCCGGTTGAGCGAAGAGACTTCGTTGCGTCCCAAGCCGATGGTCGAGATAGGCGGGAGGCCGATCCTCTGGCACATCATGAAGATTTATTCGTCCTACGGAATCAATGACTTCATCATTTGCCTGGGATACAAGGGCAGCATGATCAAGGAGTATTTTTCCAACTACTTTCTGTATTCGTCCGATGTAACCTTCGACCTGACAAAGAACAGCACCGAGTATCACAGGAACGGCTCCGAACCCTGGCGCATCACCCTGGTGGATACCGGCGCAGACACCATGACCGGCGGCCGGCTCAAGCGGGTGCTGCCCTATGTGGAAAACGAAGAGATGTTCTGCTTCACCTATGGCGATGGCGTGGCCGATGTCAACCTGACTGAGTTGATAGAATTCCATAAGCGTCACGGCAAACTTGTCAGTCTCACTGCGGTGCAGCCTGGGGGCAGGTTTGGAGCTTTGCGCCTTGACGGCGATGGCAACGTTTTGTCGTTTTCGGAAAAGCCGAAAGGCGATGCACGCTGGGTAAACGGCGGTTTCTTCGTGCTCTCTCCCAAAGTCGGAGCCTATCTGAAGGACGACACAACCATTTGGGAAGGGGAGCCGATCGAGGAGATCGCAAGGCAGGGCAACGTCGTGGCTTACAAACATCCGGGATTCTGGCAGCCCATGGATACCGTTCATGACAAGACGGTCCTGGAGGATCTCTGGAGCAGCGATTCGGCTCCGTGGAAGGTGTGGAAATGAACTGGAACGGCAGGCGCGTCCTGTTGACGGGGCATACCGGCTTCAAGGGGAGCTGGCTGTCGCTCTGGCTTCAGGCCAGGGGCGCGGAGTTGTGCGGCATCGCTCTCGAACCGCCCACCAGCATCAACCTGTTTCAGGATGCCGCGGTGGAACGCGGAATGCGCTCGGTGATTGGAGACATTCGCGATGCCAGCCTGATGAAACAGGTGTTTTCCGAGCATCGCCCGGAGATCGTCTTTCATCTTGCGGCGCAGCCTCTGGTGCGCTGTTCCTATGAGGACCCGCTCGGCACCTACTCGACCAATGTGATGGGCACGGCAAACGTGCTGGATGCCGCGCGCCACACCGCCGGCGTGCGCGCCGTCGTCGTGGTCACTACGGACAAGTGCTACGAGAATCGCGAGTGGGTTTGGCCCTACCGGGAGACTGACCGGCTGGGCGGGTATGACCCCTACAGCAACAGCAAGGCCTGTGCCGAGCTGGTCGTCTCCGCCTACCGCAGTTCGTTCTTCAATCCCGCGGATTACAGCCGGCACGGCGTTGCCATCGCCTCGGTGCGCGCGGGCAATGTGATCGGCGGGGGCGACTGGGCTGAAGACCGGCTGGTGCCCGACATCATGCGCGCATTCATGGCCGAGCGTCCGGTGCAGATTCGCAACCCGCGCGCCATTCGTCCCTGGCAGCACGTATTGGAGCCTTTGCGCGGCTACCTTGCCGTGGCGGAATCCTTGTGCGCGGAGGGCCCCGCCTTCGGAGAAGCCTGGAACTTTGGCCCGGAACAAACCGATGCGCAGCCGGTCGAGTGGATTGTGCGCGAACTGGCTGAGGCCTGGGGCGCGGGTGCGCACTGGGAACCGCAGCAAGGCGTGCAGCCGCATGAAGCGCAAAGCCTCAAGCTGGATTGGTCCAAGGCCGCGGCCCGCCTCGGGTGGCGGCCGGAACTGCGGCTGAAAGAAGCGCTGGCAATGACTTCAGCCTGGTACATGGCCCGGCTGAAGGGGCAGGATATGCATGAGTTCACCAATGCTCAAATCAGAGAGTATGCGGAGCGTTGGCAATCCAGTACAACAGTCAAGTCAATCAGCAGCGGAGTGCATGCGTGAGCCTTGGTCGAAGTGATGAAATACGAGCCGCGATTCGGCAGCTCACAACGGAGTACTACAACGAAGTTTTCGCCGCCCGGCCTTTCGTGCCTGGAGAGTCTTCTGTGCCGGTCTCGGGGCGGGTGTTTGACGACAATGACATGTTCGCCATTGTCGATTCGGGACTCGATTTCTGGCTAACGGCGGGGCGATTTGCCGACCTGTTCGAATTCAAGTTTGCCAAGTTTGTGGGCGTGCGCGATGCGCGGCTGGTGAACTCCGGCTCCTCGGCCAACCTGGTGGCGGTTTCCGTGCTGACCTCTCCCACACTGGGAGAACGGCAGCTCAAGCCCGGCGATGAAGTCATCACGGTTGCGGCGGGCTTTCCGACCACAGTCAATCCCATTGTGCAAAACCAGTTGGTGCCGGTTTTCGTGGACGTTGAGCTGGGAACTTACAACGTGGATGTTTCCCAGTTGGAAAAGGCTCTCGGACCGCGCACAAAAGCCATCATCTGCGCACATACGCTGGGCAATCCTTTCAACGTTGCCGCGGTTTCGGAGTTCGCCCGCAAGCATAACCTGTGGCTGATCGAGGATTGTTGCGATGCGCTCGGTTCCACCCTGGGCGGAAGGCGCGTTGGCACCTTTGGCGATCTGGCCACCTTCAGCTTCTATCCCGCGCACCACATCACGATGGGCGAGGGCGGATGCGTGGGAACCAACCGGCCGCAGCTCACCAAGCTCATCGAATCCTTCCGCGACTGGGGCCGCGATTGCTGGTGCGCGCCGGGCAAGGACAACACCTGCGGCAAGCGCTTTGACTGGCAACTGGGCACTCTGCCTTACGGATACGACCACAAGTACACCTACTCGCACATTGGCTACAACCTCAAGGTGAGCGACATGCAGGCCGCGGTGGGCGTATCGCAACTGGAAAAGCTTGAGGGCTTCATCGCCGCCCGCAAAAGCAATTTCAGCTACCTCACGGAGCAATTGCAATCGCTCTCGCATGTATTCCTGCTGCCCCAGGCAACCGCCGGTTCCGATCCCAGCTGGTTCGGATTTCCCATGGCGGTGCGCCCGGAGTCGGGATTGAAACGGGACGACGTCATTCGCCTGCTGAACTCGCGGAAGATCGGGACCAGGTTGTTGTTTGGCGGCAATCTGGTGCGCCAGCCCGCTTATCGCGACATCGCCATGCGCGTCGTCGGCGACTTGCCCAACTCGAATTACATCACCGACAACGTGTTCTGGATCGGTGTCTATCCCGGATTGACGAAGCCGATGCTGGACTACATGGTCGAGAGCCTGCACGAGGCGGCGGTTCAATGCGCTGCCTCGTAGCGGCAGCTTGGCAGACTTCAGGTGACCCGCTCGCCCAGGGAACCGTGTGAATGCTACCCTAGGTACGGCGCATTCCGTTCCTCTTGCTCCCCCAACAGAGCGAGACCTGGGTGGAAGGATGTCGGCCTTTCTTGCAGGGTCAATGTGGGTTGGAAGGTTTCTTCGCATTCCGTATCGTATTGATTCTAAAACGTGGCCCCGTAGCTCAGGTGGATAGAGCAGCAGTTTCCTAAACTGCGTGTCGGAAGTTCGAGTCTTCCCGGGGTCACCATATTTTAAGGGGTCTATTCCCCTCTTCACATCGCATCAAGTTGCGGGGACACGCGACGTTCGCGGCCGCTACCACGCCCCTTGCACCCCGTACCTCAGAGGGCATCGCCTGACAGCGAATCCCACCCGATGCCAAACAAAAGGCCGCCTCGAAGGGCGGCCTTTTGTTCTGCTGTTGAAGCGCTTTAAAACGTGAAGTGAACCGCGACCTGGGCGCTGCGCGGTCCGCCGCCGCCAAGATAGGGGTTGCCGCTGCCCACATCGGGCGTCGCCGTGGTAGGCAGGAACTGCGTTCCATTGGCGACCGGATCCGAGCCGGCCACCAGGCGGTCCCCTGCGACGTGACTGTTGCCGAAGACATCGATGCCGAATCCCGGCAACAGAGGATTGCTGAAGTTGGGGTGGTTGAGCATGTTGAACACATCGAAGCGGAGTTCCATCAACAGCCATTCGGTCAGATGAGAGGTCTTGGTCAACGAGAAATCGAAGTTGGTGTAGTTCGGGGAGTTGTAGGCGTTGCGTCCCTCGCTGCCGGGATGCCCGTTGATGCAGTCCCCGTTGCTGTCTACCGTGCAGGGAGCCGCGAACGCCGCCAGGTTCAGCAGGTTGGTGCGGCCGGAGATGCCCTGGTGCGGATTGCCGATCAGGTCGGGCCGCCCGAAGTATTCACCGCTGCCGTTGTAATCGCCCTCAAACAGGTAGCTCACCGTGTAGGGTTGGCCGGTGGCGTAGTTGAACATGCCATCCAGCGCCCAGCCATTGGCGATCCACGTGGCCGTCTTGTACTTGGGAAGGTTGTAGGTCCAGTACCACTGCAGGCGTTGGCGCACGTCGAAGTTGGAGCTGGCGCGCTCGGCATGAGGATTGAAGCTGTCGTCGGGCTGCGAGGCGTTGGGAACGAAGTCCAGGCCGTCGCTGGCCGTATCGATGGAGTGCGACCATGTGTAGTTGAGCGTCGAGGTCATATTGTGCCAGTTCTGCAGCTTCAGCGTGGCCTGCGCGGAGTTGTAATTGGAAAGCGAACTGGTCTCGATCTGGTTGACGTAATAGAGCGGAATGTCGACGAACGAGCCGGTCGAGTAGCTGGGGAAGCACTGCTCGCCGTAGCTGATCGTCGTGCCGTTGCCGCAGCTCACCGTGCGGCCTGCGACGTTGTTGAACTGGTTCAGATCGCGGAAGTGGAACAGGTGCCGCCCCTGCGAACCCACGTAGCCAGCCTGCAAGGCGATGTTCTTGGCAAGCTGCGTTTCGAGGTTGAGGGTGTAGGAGTAGTAGCGGGGCGTGGTCAGCTTCTGATCCACCGTGAAGATGCTGCTGGGCGTGTAGTCGCCGAACACCGCCACTCCATCGGAGATGGTGGAGACCACCGGCGAGGCAAAGCCGATGCCATTGAAGGCCGGACCGGCTTCTCCGGCGTTGGTGTTGTAGGCCTGATTGCCCACAAAGAAATCCTGCGAGGGGCCATCGTAGAAGATGCCGGCGCCGGTGCGAACCACCAGCTTGCCGTTGCCAAACAGATCGTCCGCCACGCTGAAGCGCGGCGCAAAGTTGGCCCAGTCCTTGGGATAGAGCGAACTGGGAGCGCCGGCAGCGCCGATGGTTTCCAGCGATCCGGTCTTCACGCTGAAGATGCTGAAAGCGCTGTTCTGGGCGCCGATCACGCCGTAGTAATCCCAGCGCATGCCATAGTTGATCGTGATTCTGGGAGTCATGCGCCAGGAATCCAAAAGATAGGCGCCGCCACCGTTCTGGTAGGAGTAGCGCGTCCCGTCGCCGTTGGCGGAACTGCCGCCATCGATGGTGCCGGAGAGAAAATCGTCGAGCGTGCTGAACACCAGCTTGCCGCGGTGGCCGGAGTTGATAAAGCTGTTGATGAAGGTGCGCCGCCACTCGTAACCGGCTTTGAAACTATGCCGGCCTTCGATCAATGAAACATTTCCGAAGAGCTGGTAGTTGGTGTCGATGCGGCCGCGCGCGTCGCTGGCCGTCGAGCCGATCGGGCTGTAGGCGCCCACGTCGATGGTGGGCAGCCCCAGGTCGTTCGAGGTGAAGCCGGTGGGCAGCGTATTCAGTCCAAAAGCGGCGTCGGGGTTGAGCGTCTTGTCCTCGGGCAGAAACTGCTGCAGGAAGCGATTGTAGCCGCCGCGCAGTTCGAAAATCAGGTTCGAGCGGGGAACCGAAGTGTAGGAGAGCGAAACAATATTGACGTGCGTGGGAGTGGAAGTATTGTATCCAGGCGCGCTGCTGCCGGTGTAGAGCATGCCCAGCGGGAAGCTCTGCATGCCGTGACTGTAGAAGTATCGTCCCGTGATCAGATCGCCGGGGCTGAACAGATGCGCATGCTGATCGGCCTTGACGATCAGATTGTCGCTAGTGTTGCTGAACGGCGTGGTGAAGGTCATGTTGCCGTTCGAGGCGGGCAGAGCGCCCCACGGCTTGCTGTTCAGCAGGCTCTCGATCACCGGGTTGACGGTGTTGCCCGCAGCGGTGAAGGCACTGATGTCCGACAGCGTTGGCACAGTGCCCAACTGGGGCAGCCCGCCGCTCTCCCGCTGTCCCTCGTAGGATACGTAAAAGAACGTTTTGTCTTTTACGATGGGACCGCCCGCCGCTCCCCCGAACTGATGATTCGTAAAGGAGTTTTTGGGCTGTGCCGCGGTGTTGAAATAGTTGCGCGAGCTCAGCGCACCGTTGCGGAAGTATTCGAAAGCGCTGCCGTGGAAGGTATTGGTGCCGCTTTTGGTGACGATGTTGACGGTGGCGCCGGAGCTGCGTCCGAACTCCGCCTCGGGGTTGCCTGTCACCGGGATCTCTGCCAGTGCGTCGACCGGGAGAATGGTCGAGGGCGCGCCCCAAACACCGGCCTGATTCACCGACGGAAGATTGCGGTAGCCGTCGTTCATGTCGGTGCCGTCCAGCAGGTAATTGTTGGAGCGGCCGCGATTGCCGTTGAGACTGAACAGTCCGTAGGAGCCGGCCGATTCGGTCGATCCCACCGGGTCGCTGCTGGCGCCCGGAACCAGTTCCAGAAGTTTGGTGTAGTCGCCTCCGTTGATCGGCAGTTCGCCGGCCGTCGCCGCGTCGATGGTCCCCCCTGAGTTGTTCGAGGTCGTTTCCACCAGCGGCACATCGGCATTGACCTCGACCACTTCCTGAACCTCGCCCGTTTCCAGCTTGGCGTCAGCGCGCGCCGGCGATCCCACGCTCACCGTCACGCCGCTCAGCGTGGTGGTGCGGAATCCCTGCTTTTCGACCGTAACGCTGTAAGAACCGAGCGGCAGTTCGTAGGCCACGTACGCACCCTGGTCATTGGTTGGCACGGTGCGCGACAATCCTGTGCCTGCGCTGAAGACCTTGACCCGCGCACCAGGAATTGCCGCCCCGGAACTATCTGTCACGGTGCCTTGAATGCTTCCCCGGAAAGTCTGCGCAAGTGCGGCACTGGCGAAGAGGAGGACGAGAGACACAAACAGAAAAGCGGTCGAGCGGCTTCTCATTGAGCAGTACTCCTTGAACGTGGCTTTGGACACGGTTGGACGTGGTGGGTGTGGGAAATATCTTATATCAGAATCATGCAGCGCCGATAAGGATCCTATAAGGAAACGCCAAAGATTTCGCAGAGTCTTCCGGTTGCGTGCCGGAAGTTCGAGCTTTCCCCGGCGCCGCTACGGCTTCCTTCGTCCATTCTCCCCGATCTCTTTTGAAACGCGACTATCCAGGATTCGCTGGCCGGTTTCTTTGACTTCGCGCCCCTGCCCGGCTATAAATGTTGATGTCATGGAAGTTCGTTCCATGGCGTTCCTGCTGCCCCTGCGGGCAGCGCATTCCATCACGGCAATCGCCAGGATGCTCGGGAAGGCGGTGAAACTCCGCCACTGCCCCGCAACTGTGAGCGCCCCTGCTTTGTGGCCCGTCCTATCGGCCAGAGCAGGATTTCAGCCAGGATCGTTTCGCCCCGCGCGGAAGATCCCACGCAACCACTGAAGAAGAGCCTTTTCGGCTCGTCCTTGGGAAGGTGGCTGAAGAAGGCGCAAGTCAGGAGACCGGTCCTGAACGCCCCCACCCGCTTGCGTTCCGAGGGGAACGAAGGAGCCATCATGTCTGTTTCCTGCTCTTTGCGCCGACCATTGCGGCGCAGTTGCCTCCCTGTCATCGCTGCCATTCTCTTTAGCACTTTTGCCATGTTGTGCCCCGCTGCGTCCATCCGCGGCGTGGTCACCGATACCACCGGCGCCAAAATCACCGGTGCCACCGTGGTTCTGGTCAGCAACGGAAAAGTGGTCGCTTCCGCCGTCTCCACCGCCGACGGCAGCTTCCAGATCCTCACCGGCGCGGATGGGCGCTTCTTTCTGGCGGTCTCGGCCAAGAGCTTCCGGCAGTTGGAGACGCCGGGCTTCTACGCCGGCCGGCTTGACTCGATCGAGCGCAACCTGGTGCTGGAGCCGGAGTGGGCGCGCGAGTCGATCGTGGTGACCGCTACCGGAACCCCCACTCCCCAGGCGCAGACCAGCTCCGCCACCAGCGTGCTGAGTCCGCTGGACCTGGCCCTGCGCAGCGACCTGGTAAGCGCGCTGCGGCTGATGCCAGGTACGTTTGTGACGCAAAGCGGCCAGCGCGGGGCGCAGAGTTCGCTCTTTGTCCGCGGCGGCGATTCCGACGCCAACAAGATTCTGGTGGACGGGGTCAGCGCCGGCGACCTGGGCGGGCGCTTCGACTTCGGCGCGCTTTCCTCGACCGCCGTGCAGAGCGTCGAGGTCTACCGCGGCCCCAATTCCAGCCTCTACGGGGCCGATGCGGCCAGCGGCGTCATCAGCCTCACCACTCCCCACGGCACCACCAGCTTTCCCTCGTTTCTATTCCAGGGCGACGCCGGCAACTTTTCCACCTCGCGGGAGCAGTTGGAGGTGGCCGGGGCGCACAACAAGCTCGACTACCTGGGCGCATTCAGTTGGCTCCAGACCGCCAACGATCTGCCCATGGACGAGTACCACGTGGCCACCACGGCGGCCAACCTCGGCTGGCAGCCCAACGGCGCTACGCAGATTCGCGCCACGCTGCACTACGGCGTGGATGCCACCGGCGTCCCCAACACCTGGGACTTTTATCACGTCGCGGACCTTGCCACCCAGAAGGATCAGGACCTCTTCCTGAGCGCCTCGGTCGACAACCAGACCACGGTGGACTTCCACAACAGCCTGCGCTACGGAGCCACCCGCAAGCGCGAGCAGTACAACCTGTGGGCGCAGCGCGGCAGTGGTTTCTTCGATGCCTACGGCGACAGCCTGGGCGATCTGGTGACCATCACCGGCGCCAACGGCTCCTCCGCCACCGGGCGCGCGGTGCTGGATTATGCGCAGACCTATCCCTACGGCTATCAGTTGGTCTCCAACCGCGATCAACTGGTCTACCAGGGCGATTACCGCTTCACGCCCCATCTGTCCGCGCTCGTCGGCTTCCATTTCGAGGATGAGCGGGGGGTGGAGAACGTGCCCTCGTATTCCACGCACGATGCGGCCGAGCGCAGCAACTACGACTATCTGGCCGCGGTTCATGGCGACTTCAAGAACCGGTTCTTTTACACGCTGGGCGGCAGCCTGGAGCGCTATGCGCTGTTTGGCACCCAGACCTCGCCCAGGGCCGGGCTTTCGTATTACGCCTTCCGTCCGCGCAAGGGCGTGCTCAGCGGCACGCGCGTGCTGGCCAACTTTGGCGATGCGGTGCGCGAGCCAACGCTGACTGACCAGTTCGGTTCGCTTTACAGTTTTCTGGTCGGCAACGGCTACCAGTCCACCGCCCAGCAGCTTGGAGTTACGCCCCTGGGCGCTCCCACCGCCCGCACCTACGAGGGCGGCCTGGAGCAGGACTTCTTCAGTGACCGGCTGGTGCTGCGCGCCAGCTACTTCCACAACCAGTTCGGAAGGCAGATCGAATATGTGGGCGGCCAGTTGCTCCCCAACCTGATTCCCAACCTGACGGCGGCGGAAAAGCTGGCTCTGGAGAGCGCGCTGGGCTACTACTACACCGACGACTACGGGCTGACCATCAACTCCGAGGCATTCCGCGCCCAGGGCGTTGAGACCACTGTCGAGAGCGGCATCGGGCGCAACCTCTTCCTGCGCGGCGGCTACACCTACCTGGACAGCGTGGTGCAGCGCTCCTTCGACAGCGACAACGAGGCGCTGGCGGGCGGCTATGCGCCCACCTACAACGGCATTCCCCTCGGCGCCCTGTCGCCGCTCAAAGGCGGGCGCGCCTTCCGCCGCCCGCCGCACACCGGCTTCTTCACCGCCACTTATGCGCAGCGGAAGATCACCGGCGTCTTGACCGCGGCCTTCGCCAGCCGCAGCGACGACTCCACCTACCTGGAATATGCCGACGCCAACGGCGGCAACAGCCTGTTGTTGCCCAACCGCAACCTGGACCACGGCTACGCCAAGCTGGACCTGGGCGGCAGCTACCAACTGCTGTCGTGGGTGAGCATCTACGCCCAGGCGGAAAACCTGATGAACAGCGACCATATCGCGCCCATCGGGTACCGCAGCCTGCCCTTCAACCTCCGCACCGGCCTCCGCATCGAATGGGGCAAGGGAAGCAGCCACTAGCGGTGTCCGCCACACAGATGGTCGTTTATGTTTTGAAAGGGCACGACTTCAGTCGTGCCGTAAACGGCCCAAAATGAGCAGGGCTTTAGCCCCTGAGGGAAGCCGCTTCAACGAATTCAACCCATTCGCGGGACACCGTAAATGACCCTGTTTGCGGTGGCCTGCACCAGGTCGAGAGACGTGCCAAGGTCATTCCGTGGCGGCGCGCTGTTTGGTTCAATTGTTTTTCATAGGATCAATAGGAATATTCGAATATTGGAGGAAATCCGGGCCGCATTGCGTTCTTTTGCACAGTTTTTGTTGAAGAAGTCACAGTGGCCCGGTTAGAGTGGACATTCCCCCAGGAATTGCTTATTTGCGTCTTCTTTGAAGTGCTTGTCTCCAGAGGTGCATTCGTGGTTTGTCCCAAGTGCCAGTCCAGCTCTCTTTCCATCATTCCTGCGGAAATTCGCCTTTACCGCAACAGCCCCCGCACCCTCAGCCACCCTCCCATGACCCCATCGCCCGATGTCCGGGTATGCCTGGATTGCGGCTGGTCGGAGTTCTCGATTCCGCGCTCCTGGCTCTCCGCCGGGTGGTTGCGTTCGATGCGCCCCCAAGTCGCTGCCAGCGGGGCAGCCAAGGCGGGCGCGGCAGTGCTGTCCAGCTAGGCGCGGCAAACTCCTGACAGGTTCTGAAAGGCAAGCCGGCCCGCTTGATGGCGTGGCTTGCGGAGGGTTGCCCCGAAGACCGGGACAAAAGGACCATCAAGCATAAAAACGGCCCCCAGCCGAAGCTGGGGGCGGTTTGGTTTTGCGCAGAGGCGTTCAGTCTTCGCCCGCTCTTAGAGGGGAACCTTTTCCAGCGGCGCGATAAACCCGATGCCGGGAACATCGAGTTTGTGCAAATGCTTATCGTTGGTGATGAAAAGGTCCACTCCAAAGTGAGCCGCACAGGCCAATTGAATTGCATCGGCATTGCGAATAGAGTGCGTGGCGCGCAGCGAGGCATAACGCCAAGCGACCTGCGGATCGAAGCTGATCACCTGCGCCCTTGTTCGGATGGTGCGGTCGTACTGCTCCACGAGGGAGGCTTGTCCCAGCTTCGATGGCTTGACCAGCAGTTCGCCCAGAGTCATTGACGACGTTACCAGTTTGTCTCCCCGCTGGATCATCCTTCGCCAAACGGCCTCGACCATGCTGCTGTAGGGTTCATAGTCTTCAAAAAGATAGATAAACACATTGGTGTCGAAGAACAGCTTGCTCACTCGGAGTCCCTCCGCAATCTCTCGACATATTCATCGGCATGCTCATCGGCCCAAATGTGGCGTCCCGACCCGCGGAGCCGCAACAATGGATCGTCTTCGATGTTTTCGACCTTAACAATCCCGCTGCCGGGTTCGATCCAGGCAGCATACCAGTCGAGCAATTCCCAATACTGTTCCGGAATCTCCGCTTTCTTGGGGATTGCCTTAGAAGGCTTTCTTGGCTGCGCACGGTCGGGGTGAAAATCGTCTCCCGGGCGATAGAGCCGTCTGAATCCAGATCGCGTTTCATACAGAATTCTGTATGGCCCTCCTTGCACTTTAGTCGGGTCTGCCTTCTTTCGCGACCTGGGCCGGTTTGCTACGCAATGAGAGTTGATGTTGGTCGGAAGCGAGCTTGGATTTTTGCCTCTTGGCAGGCCCTCGGCCAGAAAACGGGCCTGAATCTCCGACTCTGTGAAGTCTGGACGCTCAGGATGCTCACGATGGAGCAGAGCTGTGGCAATCCAGACGCCGTCTGCCAAGCGAAGGACGCGTGTGGATATTTCTGGCATGATGGGAACCGCTTTCCTAAATTGGTTATACCAATAATACCAATAATATTCATTTAGTCAACCAGAAAACCAAACGGCCCCCAGCCGAAGCTGGGGGCCGTTTGGTTTTGCGCCGAAGGCGCGGATGGCCGCACCGCAGGTGCTCGGGGTCCCCAGCGACGGGTCCATGTCGCTGGGGTGATCCTTAGTACATGCCTTCCATGCCGCCGCCGTGGCCGCCGCCGGCCGGGGCCGACTTGGGCTCCGGAATCTCGACGATCAGGGCTTCGGTGGTGAGCAGCAGACCGGCAATCGAGGCCGCATTCTGCAGCGCGGTGCGGGTTACCTTGGTGGGGTCGATGACGCCGGCCTTCACCAGGTTCTCGAAGACGCCGGTGGCAGCGTTGTAGCCGAAGAACTGGTCCTTGGATTCAAGAACCTTGGCCACCACCACAGCACCCTCTTCGCCGGCATTGGCAACGATCTGACGCAACGGCTCTTCGAGCGCGCGGCGCACGATGTTGGCGCCGATCTTCTCGTCGCCTTCCAGCGTCTTGATCAGCTCGTCGACCGCCGGAATGGCGCGAACCAGAGCTACGCCGCCGCCGGGGACGATGCCTTCCTCGACCGCAGCACGGGTGGCGTGCAGAGCGTCCTCAACGCGCGCCTTCTTCTCCTTCAGCTCGGTCTCGGTAGCCGCGCCCACCTTGATGATGGCAACGCCGCCCACCAGCTTGGCCAGCCGCTCCTGCAGCTTTTCCTTGTCGTAGTCCGAGGTGGTCTTCTCGATCTGCGCGCGGATTTCCTTGACGCGGCCGGCGATCTCTTCCTGAGAGCCTGCCCCGTCCACGATGGTGGTGTTGTCCTTGTCGATGGTGATGCGCTTGGCCTTGCCCAGATCCTCGAGCTTCACGCCTTCCAGCTTGATGCCCAGGTCCTCGGTGATGGCCTTGCCGCCGGTGAGGATGGCAATGTCGCCCAGGATGGACTTGCGGCGGTCGCCGAAGCCGGGAGCCTTGACGGCAGCCACGTTCAGGGTGCCGCGCAGCTTGTTCACCACCAGGGTGGCCAGGGCTTCGCCCTCCACGTCCTCAGCGATGATCAGCAGCGGCTTGCCGCCACGGGCAACTTGCTCCAGCAGGGGCAGAAGGTCCTTCATGGCGCTGATCTTCTTCTCGTAGATCAGGATGTAGGGCTCTTCCAGAATCACTTCCAGGCGCTCGGTGTCGGTGACAAAGTAGGGGCTCAGGTAGCCGCGGTCAAACTGCATGCCGTCCACTGTCTCCAGGCCGGTGTGCATGGTCTTGGACTCTTCGATGGTGATGACGCCGTCTTTGCCCACAACCTTCACGGCGTGCGCAATGATGTCGCCGATCTCCTGATCGCCGTTGGCCGAGATGGCGCCCACCTGGGCGACCGAACCCTCGTCAACAGGCTTGGAGAGCTTGCCCAGTGCGCCGCCCTCGACCCATTTGCCGTCCTTGTCGCGGGTGCCGATGATGGTGGCCACGGCCTTGTCGATGCCGCGCTTCAAAGCGGTCGGGTTGGCGCCGGCAGCCACTGTCTTCACGCCTTCGCGGAAGATGGACTGGGCCAGAACCGTAGCCGTCGTGGTGCCGTCGCCGGCCACGTCCGAGGTCTTGGAGGCAACTTCCTTGACGAGCTGAGCGCCGACGTTTTCCATCGGGTCCTGAAGCTCGATCTCTTTGGCCACCGTCACGCCGTCCTTGGTGATGGTGGGCGAGCCGAACTTCTTCTCAATCACAACGTTGCGGCCCTTGGGGCCGAGCGTCGCCTTGACGGCGTCCGCCAGCGTGTTCACGCCGCGCAGGATCGCCTGACGGGATTCTTCACCGTGCAGAATCTGCTTTGCCATGCTTGTAACTCTCCTTAATACAGTTGTCAGATGTCAGTGGTCAGTTGTCAGTCGTTGTTATGCAGTCGTCAGATGCCCATTCGCTTCGCGAGGGGCAGTTACTGACAACTGATAACTGAAAACTGACTACTTCTTGACGATGCCGAGGACTTCTTCCTCGCGCATGATCAGGAATTCCTCGCCGTCAATCTTGATCTCCGTGCCCGAGTACTTGCCGAAGAGCACGTGGTCGCCCGCCTTCACGTCCAGGGGGAATACCTTGCCTTCGTCGTTGGACTTGCCCTTGCCTACGGCGATCACTTCGCCTTCCTGGGGCTTTTCCTTGGCGCTGTCGGGGATGATGATGCCCCCACGGATGGTCTCGCCCTCTTCCATACGGCGGACGAGGATGCGATCGTGGAGCGGGGTGAAGCTGGTCGTTACTGTCATTGGTTCGCTTCTCCTTCACACGCGGCCGGGGTTGAGCCCCGCTCGCGGGATTTGAGTGTTTTTGAGAAAATCCTGCGGAACCTGCGCAAGGTAGCCCCTGAATGGTAGCTGCGGATCCAGTCAAGCAGCTCCATCGGCAGGGCGCTAGCACTCTCGCCTTCCAATTGCTAACGATAGGCAAGCAGCCGCGCCGTTGTCAAGGGTTTAAGCAAAATATGAGTGAATTGCGCTCATGTATCTCTGCGGCGGGACTGGAAGATTGAGGCCGGGAGCCGGAATCTCCCTGCACTGCGCGCTCAAGACCGCCGCATCTATTGCAATAAAGGGGGTTACAGGCGATCTCGGCAGGTAGAGAGTCGCGAAGGGCCGGAAAAGGCCTTCAGCCCAGCCACTGCCAGAGGACGATCAGCTCGTTCAGAACGAAGAGTGATCCAAACAGGGTCTTGTTGTGCCGTGCCAGCCATTGCGGCAGATAGATAGACGAGGTGCTCAGCTTTGAATCACTGGAATCCGCAGTCCAATCATAGGGCATGGCCGGGATGGCTGGCGCATGGGGCGACGCGATAGAATGAGTTCCATGGTTCGCCGTTCCTTTATTCGTCTCAGTGTAATCGTGGCCGTATTCGGTCTCGCCGCCAGTTCGCTCGTCGCCGGCGCTCAACAGGACAATTCCAAACGCGGCCGCAAATACAAGTCGCCGCCCCAGACCGCGCGCATCGAGGTCACCATCCTGCGCGACGTCAATGGCAAGCCCATCGAAAACGCCGCTGTCATCTTTCACCCCATGCAGGGTGAGCGGGACACCGGCAACATGGAGCTGAAAACCAATGAGGACGGCAAGACCATCATCGACGTGCTGCCCATTGGCGACACCGTGCGCTTGCAGGTGATTGCCCGCGGCTTCCAGACCTTTGGCCAGGACTACAAGATCAACGACCCCGCCATGGCCATTGAGATCAGGATGAAGCGGCCGGGCGAGCAGTATTCCATCTACAAGCCTCACCCCAAGGCTCCGAACGCCGGCCAGAGCGAAGTAACGGGTGAGCCGGCCAGCCCCTCCAAGGATCAGCCGGCTAGCCAGCCGCAGCCGAAGTAAGCGCAAGTGCCTGGGTGCCCCATCCTTGCCGCGTCTTTGTTTCTGCGGCAAGGGTGGGAAAGCGCCTACCTCCATCCACCGCCGCCCGCTCCATCGTCTCTACCATGTGATGCCCATCCAAAGTCTCAGCGGCAAATCGGCACTGGTCACCGGGGGCGCCCGGCGCATCGGCAAGGGGATTGCGCTGGCCCTGGCCCAGGCCGGAGCGGATGTGGCCATTACCTACCGCAGCTCCCGCACCCAGGCCGAGCAGACGGCGAGCGAGATCGAGCAGGCCGGCCGCCGCGCCTTGTGCGTGGAGTGCGATGTGCGCTCTGAAACTTCGGTGCGCGCCGCCATCGCCGCGGTGAACGCCGCGTTCGGGCGGCTGAACGTGGTGGTCAACAACGCCGCGGTCTTTGCCTCTGCACCCCTGGAGAGCATCAGTCTGAATGAGTGGGACGCGGTCTTCGAAACCAACGCGCGAGGACCGTTTCTGGTGGCGCGGGAAGCGCTTCCCGCGCTGCGCGCCTCCCAGGGAAGAATCGTCAATATCGGCTCGCTGGGCGGCCTTCAGGCCTGGGCGGGTCATGCCCACTACTGCGGCTCCAAGGCCGCGCTGCACATGCTCACCCAGGCCATGGCCAAGGCCTTTGCACCGCAGGTGAGCGTCAACTGCGTGGCGCCTGGGTGGATCGAGCTGGATGGACGCAGTGAGGACGAGGCTGCCCGTTTTGCGGCCAGGACCCCCATGCAGCGCAACGGCACGGCGCAGGATGTGGCCCAGGCGGTGCTTTTCTTTGCCGCCGGCCCCGGCTTTGTCACCGGTCAGATCCTGGCCGTCGATGGCGGCCTGGGGCTGTAAAGACTGCATCTGGGGGATTTTCGCAAAGGGTGCAAGATCCCGGGTGCATAGCATTGGGTGCTGGGTACCGCGTACCCCACCTGGGCGCCCTCTGGGCACCGCGCCGTTGTTTTTGCGGGTGGGGCAATACGCCGCGCGGATCTACCGTCCGAACAGGCGACTCCAAAGGCCTCTGTTGCCCGCCGCTCCTGTTGCGGAGACGGCTGTGGTCCTGTGCCAATTGAGCTTCAGCGGCGCATGTCCCCAAAGCCCTACGGGTTCGGGTTGTTCCGGCCACACCGCTCCCTGGACTGCGGCCAGCGGATTGGTGAGGCACAGCCGCCGCGCGGTCTCCTCGCCGGCCCTTTGGGCCACATAGCGATAACTCCTCTTCAGGTGCGGCGGACGCCATTCGATGCGGTGCGAATCGGTGGCGAGAAAGTGGATCCAGTTGCGCTCCAGAAGCGCATTGGAAAAAGACTCTGCGTCCTTGCCCCAGCGCCCATACAGGGCGTTGGCGGACACCTGGACCAGGCATCCTCGGCGAATCCACTCCGCCATAATCTCGGGTTGGCGATGCACCGCGGGGTAGCGTTCGGGATGGGCGACGATCAGCGTGTAGCCTGCCGACTGCAACTCGAACATGGCATCGGCCAACTGCGGAGGAATCGTCATTTCGGGGAACTCGATCAGCAGATACCCTTTTCCGTTGAACGAGTAGCGCAAGGGATTGGCCAGGGCATCGGCGATGTTGTCCGCGGTCAGGTGGAACTCGCACCCCAGGCTCAAGTCCACCACGCCCTTCAGCAGCCCGCGCAACTCGGCCAGGCGCGCCTCATTCACTTCGGCCTGGTAGTTATAGACGTTGTTCGCGTGCGGGGTGCAGACGATGTGCGTGATGCCGTCCGCGGCGGCTTCATGCGCCATGGCCAGTGACATTTCCAGATCGGTCGCACCGTCGTCCACTCCGTAGATCAGATGATCATGGATGTCGATCATTGCGCACCGCTCTCCATTCCCGCTGCTAGAAGCTCAATGAGTTGCCAGAGACTCGATCATGGAGGAGAAGATCTTCCAGCCGTCTTCCGAGCCAAGCAGCTTCTCGCTCGACCGGTCGGGATGGGGCATCATGCCCAGTACGTTTCGCTTCTCGTTCAGGATGCCGGCAATGTTGCTGAGGGAGCCGTTCGGGTTGGCTTCCGGGGTGATCGCTCCGCCGGCGGTGGCGTAGCGGAAGGCGATGCGGTCCTCGGTCTCGAGCCGGTGCAGCTCATCCGGCGTGCAGAAGTAATTCCCCTCCATGTGCCCGATGGGCATCTGCAGCACCTGGCCCTTGGTGAGCTGATTGGTGAAGGGGCTGTTGGTGGTCTCGGTGCGCAGGTGAACCTGCTTGCAGATGTACTTGAGCCCCGCGTTGCGCATCAGCGCGCCGGGCAGCAACCCGGCCTCGGTCAGAATCTGGAATCCGTTGCAGATGCCCAGCACCGGCCCGCCGCCATCGGCAAACCGCTTGACGGCCTGCATCACCGGAGAAAAACGCGCAATGGCGCCGGTGCGCAGGTAATCGCCGTAGGCAAACCCGCCGGGAACCAGAACCGCATCCACGCCCTGCAGGTCCTCCGCGTCGTGCCAGAGAAAGGTAACAGGCTGGTGGGCGATTTCGGCAATCACGTTGAATGTATCGTGGTCGCAGTTGGAACCAGGAAAGACCAGAACCCCGAATTTCATGCTTCTAGGGTATCAGCTTCGCGCATCCGGCCTCGGGAACTTTTCGACAAGCCCTGATCGTGCAAGCTCCAGGGGGGTCCCGCATCCTGGGTGCCCCACCCTCGCCGCGTTTTTGTCCTTGCGGCTGGTGTCCTGTCCCTAAAGTTCGCAACAAAACAAGGGATGTCATCCTGAGCGAACGGGGCCCCAAGCGCTTTTCAGCTTGGGGGTGGTGAGTCGAAGGATCTGGAGTTGTTTTTCAAAGAACGTCCGGGACACCACGCCGGGGTGGGCTGACACGATGTCCGCATGCAAGAGACAGGAAAATGGGTCAAATAACTGGGTGCCCCCAGGTCCGGGGTCCCCACGGACAGGTCTTCGTCCGTGGGGTGCAGGTCCCGATTCTGGGACCTGGGAAAGCACGAGCTAAAAGCGCGAAATCGCGCCGTCAGAGACCCATCCGTCAGTAAGCCAGCTGCAGTTCCAGTCCCTTGCCATCGTCCGGAAGCAGCGCCGTGATGCGGTGGTGCTCGGCGTCGAATCCGGTGGAGACGGGGGATGTGCCGGCGCCTTCGCGGGTGGTTGCGCTGGCGCCGGTGGCCGGTTTGGTTGCGCCGTAGACCTCGATCGAGACCAGCTTCCACCAGGGGGCAAAGCTGCCCTCGCGCGGAGCTACGGTCACCGTCAGGCCCTGGGCTGTCGGATGGCAGCTGAACTCCTCACGCAGAAAGTCGCCCTTCTTGAAGTCGTAGCTGACGCCGTCGTCCAGGTAGAAGCTGCCGTGGCAGTTCTTGTCCGGGCCTATGGGAGGATAAACGCGCAAGGTCAGCGGTCCCTGCGGCTTCTCTTCCGTACTCTGCACCAGCGGTTCTTCGGGAACGATGGCGCCCGCGCGCGCAAACACCGGCAGCGTGTCCAGGCTGCGATGGATGTGAACCTCCGGCTGGGCCACTGGGCGGTTGTCGATGCCGATCCGCTCGGCCTTGCCGTCCACCCGCGCCCCGGTCCAGTAGTCGTACCAGCCGGCCGGCGGCAGCGCCACCGTGTAGTCGTCCATCTCGTCCGGATAGGGACTCTGGGCCACCAGCAGGTCGGGACCCAGCAGGAAGGCGTTGCCGGTGCTCAGGTCCAGCGGCTGGCCGTCCGCGCCGCCGTTGGGGAACTCCAGGAACAGCGGGCGCATGATGGGCAGACCGGTGCGGCTCATCTCTTCGGCGGTGGTGTAGAGGTACGGCATCAGCCGGTACCGCTCCTCGATGTACCGCCGCCGCAGGTTCACATCCTCCGGCGTGCCGTTCTCCCATGGCTCCTGCGGGTTGGAGCCCACCGCGGTGTGGTCGCGGTCGATGGGCTGGAAGGCCGCCACCTCCAGCCAGCGGGTCAGCAACTCCGCCTGCGGCGAGCCGGCAAAACCGCCCACGTCGGCGCCGCTCATGGCAAAGCCGCTCAGCCCCAGGTTGATCAGTTGCGGAGTGGTCTGGCGCAGGTGGCTCCAGGTGCTGGAGTTGTCGCCGGTCCAGGTGGCCGCGTAGCGCTGCCCGCCGGCATAGCTGGCGCGGGTCATCACAAACGGCCGGATGTTGGGTTCCAGCTTGCGCAGACCCTCAAAGGTCCCGCGGGTGTTCTGCATGCCGAAGATGTTGTGAATCTCCAGGTGGCTGGCTACGCGGGTTTGGAATCCCGGCTCTTCAATGCGGTGCTGAACGTCGTCGGGCATGGTCTTCGAGGCAACATCAAAGATGGCCGGCTCGTTCATGTCGTTCCAGAACCCGGCCACGCCCTTGGCCACAAAATCCGCATAGAGCGTGCCCCACCAGTCGCGCGAGACCTTCTGCGTGAAGTCCGGAAAGACCGCTTTCCCCGGCCACACAACGCCCACGTAGGTCGAGCCGTCGGGATTCTTCACAAAGCGATCCCCGGCCTTGCCTTCGTCATAGGGCTTGTAGCCGATGTTCGGCTGGTCGGCAATGTGCAGGTCGGTAATCACCACCGTGCGCAGATGCTCGGCCTTCAGGTCCTTGATCATCTGGTCGAAGTGCGGAAAACGCTCCGGGTCCACGGTGAAAGGCCGGTTCTTGAACTGGTAGTCGATGTCCAGCCAGATCACGTCGGCCGGAATGCGCTCGCTGCGCAACTTGCTGGCGATGCGCCGCACCTCGGCTTCGGGATAGTAGCTGTAGCGGGACTGCTGATAGCCCAGCGACCAGAGCGGCGGCAGCGGCGTGGTTCCAGCCAGCCATGCCCAGTCTTCCACAACAGACTTGGGCGACGGGCCGTAGAGAATGTAGTAGTCCAGCGGCCCGGCCTCGGAGCCGAACGAGTAGCCGTCCCGGTACTCCTTGTTGAAGTCGAAGCTGGTGCGCCAGGTGTTGTCCAGGAAGATTCCCGCCGACACGCCCTTGCGGAAGGTGATGAAGAAGGGAATCGACTTGTAGATCGGATCGGTGGATTCCTGCCAGCCGAAGGAGTCCGAGTTCCAGTTGCTGAAGGCCTCATTGCGGCGGTCCAGCGGTCCCGGCTTGTCGCCCAGTCCGAAATAGTGCTCGTCGGCGGGCGACTGGTGGTAAACGCGGAAGCCCGTGCCATGGTACTCGATCGACCGTCCGGGCAAATCCTGGGAGATGACGTGCCCGTCCATATCGGTGACGGTCAGCTCCAGCGGGTCCTTTTGGATGGTGACATGCAGCTTGGCGGTCTTGAAGCCCACAGCGGTAGCGCTGGACTCCGGAGTTACCTCAACCGTGGAGGTGCGCGCCGAACCCAGGACCGCCCAGGAAGCGTCCTCCGGCAGTTGCCCCGCTGCCCCTACGCGCACGCGCAGTACATCGTCGCGCAGTGCGGTTATCTGCATCACGGCCGTGCCGGAGCGGATTTCAATTCCATTGACGGTTGCCCGGGAAGCGGTGACCCGGTCCAGCCGGACGAAACCCGTTTTCTGCTGGGCCTCGCTGGTTGGATTCGCTTGTGACGTTGCGGCTAGAAACAGAAAACCAAATACAACAAGGAGAAAGCGTACAACCCTATGCACTCAGCACCTCATGGGAGCCAATTTGATGGTTGTCAAGAAGGATAATCCCCCAAGCATGTCATTGGGAAACTTCCACCCGCCCACTGCGCCCCAGGGGCATCGCGGGCCTGGCCGGAAGCTGTCCGCAAGGTTGAAATCGATGGTGTTTCAGCCGATCATTGGTCCTGAAAGAAGAAAAGCTGACCGGCCGCAGGGAAATCCGGGTATGCAAGGCTGGGAAATGCGATAGAAGCCAACGCTCTTTGGATTGAAAGCATTTCGCCTGTTGCTCTGGAGCGACTTTCTGCTTGGATGAAAATCGCCGGTCACTGCAAGAACCGGTAGCAGCCTCCTGGCCGGCTGTACCGTGGACCTCCCGGTCCACGCCGTACTCTACACCATCAGGAGAACTGCACTAGGTCTCTGGCCGGATGATTTCGTACCTTGAATTCATCCTCTCCCAGGTCCCAGAATCGGGACCTGGGCCACCCAAGTTGGTACAACTTCAAGCGGTCAGAGACCTAGGACTTTGACAGCGTGAATTGGTACCAACTCCGTGCCCCATCCATTCGCCTCTTTTCTGGCGAATGGGTGGGAAAGCACAAATCCAAAAGGCACGAAATCATGCTGTCAAAAACCTGGTTGCGTAAACAGTTGCAAATAAAGGAGCCTCCCTAACTGCCAGTGGTGAAAGTCGGGTCTTGAAAGGGAACGGCTTCAGCCGTGCCGTAAATGGCTGATAGGAAACGACGGGCTTTAGCCCCTGAGGGACGGTTCTCGCCATTGTCGACTTTCACCACAGGCTGCCAGGGGTACTCAGCCTGCTTGATCGCAAGGCAATTCCCAACCCGCAAGTGCTGGTTGCCGCGCGTCTTGCTGGCAGAGGACTCCTTATTCAAGCAGCCCCTCTTGCAATGCATAGCGGATGATTTCGTAGTTGCTGGCAAAGCTCATTTTGTCGAAGATGCGTTCCCGGTAGGTGCTGACGGTTTTGACGCTGAGTCCCAAAGTGACGGCAATCTGCGAGACGGAATTGCCCGCCCCGATCATGCGCAGAATCATGAACTCCCGGTTGGAGAGCGCATCGTGCAGGGGGCGCGTTTCTGCCGCCCCAGCGCCCCTGGCTACTTGCAGGGCCGTTCCCCGCGAGAGGTAAATATCGCCTTGCGCGGCGGCCTCCACGGCGCGCACCACCTCGGAGGATGCAGTGCTCTTGCACAAGTAGCCCGCGGCGCCCATACGCAAAGCGCGCATCGCATACTGCTCTTCGGGAAACATGCTGATCAGCAGCACCGGCAATTTGGGGCGGCGCTTGTGAACCTCGGCCAAAGCATCGAGGCCGCTCATTCCGGACAAGGAAATATCCAGAAGCATCACGTCCAGAGCTACGCCGGCATCCAGAAGTTGCAGTGCATCTTCAGCGCTGCCAGCCTGCGTGCATGCAATTTCTCCCGAAGACTCCAGGATGGTGCGAAGGCCCTCACGCACTACAGCATGATCGTCGATCAACAGGACATTCAGTATCTTTCTCTTCATGGTTCCCTGTCTTCAGTTTCAGTTCCAGCGTGAGTTTGCATCCCTTTCCCGGAAAGGAGGAGATAGCTGCGCGTCCTTCGATCAACTGCATCCGAAGCCTGATGTTATTGAGTCCGTGGCCGCATTCGACAGCGTCCACATTGAAGCCCATGCCATCGTCCTGGATCAGGATAACCAGGGTGGAGTCTTGCAGGGTAATGTGCACCAGCGCATTCCTGCTTTGGGAATGCCGGGTGATATTCGTGAGACCTTCCTGAATGGCCCGCAAGACAGCGAATAGAATCCGGCTCTCCAACTGCAGGCTTACCGCATCATCGTCGATCTTTGTTTCCAGGTGAATCCCGGCGGCATTCAAAACGTGCTCGCCGCGCATCAGCAGGGCTAACAGTGTCGGTCCAAAGGCTCCTGGAGGCGAACTGAGAACGGTGAGCCCGGTGCGCAGGGAGTCCATGGCTTCAAGCAGCGCTACATTGGCTTCTGCCATACGCTGTTGCATTTCCGCTGCGGAAACTCCCCCGGAAACTTTTGTCAGAAGGGATGCGCCGAAGAGCTGACTGCCCAACCCATCGTGCATCTCGCGGAGAAGCTCTTCCCGCTGTTCCCGCATGGCATTGGTGGTCTGGCTGTATTCGTGCTGCATGTTCTGCATCTTGAGCAAGGGTTCGCCAAAGCGGCCCAGGTTGCGGGCAATGCGCAAGTCCTGGCGATTCCACCCCTGCGCCCCTTGCGGCCAAAGCACGATGGCTGCAACCCCGTGCCCGGTTTGTACCGGAACCCATGCGGTGGACTCCATGTTGCTGGGACATGCCTGGCCAAACTCGTAGCCCAGCAGACCATCCCGCAGGTTTTCCATGCGCTGCAAAAGCGCGTCCTGCACCTGATCGGGATGCACCCAGGACATTCGGCTGGGCTTCAGCGTCCATTGCAGCGCCAGTTCCAGCGCCTTGCGCGGATCCCCCTCGGCATACGCGCCATCCAGCAACATGCGCAGCGAATCGGTAAGGGATGGGCGCGTTCTGCCGGAGAGCCTGGTCAGCAGACGGAGCAGCGCGCTGCGCGCCGGGGCATACAGAAAGGCCACAAAGAACATGCTGCTGGCGATCAGCAGCGGCCTTGAAATCGTCTGCGGCGCATGGGAACTGCTCAACCCTGTCCAGACGGCCAGTTCAAAGAGCGCGAACCCGGCCAGCACGACGGAATGCACCAGCACCCAGTCGAAGATATGTTCCACGTCCAGCAGGCGGTAACGGAAGATGGCGAAGGACAGGCACACCGGCGTGATGACGGCGGAAAGCAGCGTCAGATTCTCAGGAACCGCTGGAATCCCGAAGGCTGCGGGAAGCCCCGTAAGGACGATGAAGGGCAGGAAACCCCCGATGCCCGCGAGCGCAACCCATTTCAGTTGTGACTTCAGAATCGGGTCGGTGGCGCGAACCAATCGTATAACCACCGTCAGCATGAACCCCAGCAACGCCAGGGAAATCAGGATGTACAGCACTGGCGGAGGAAGAAAGAAGATGCGGCTCTCGTGCGCAGCGAGTTGAAAAGCGCAGAGAGCCCAGGGAAGAATCCGCATCCACGGCAGCTTCACCAGCCATGAGACGTACGTTGGAAATATCCAGCCCAGGTGCAGCGTAAGGATCGCCGTCAGGGACATCGCGTAATTGATGGCAGCCAGGGCCGCAAAGGGCGCGGGAGAAAGGCAGAAGTCGCGCGGCATGTAGACCGCGGCGGTGCAAAAGGAAGCGAAAACGCCGATGCCTGCAAGAAAAAGCAGAAGGCTGCATTCGCCTCGCTTCTTGGTCCATATCAGGAAAGACACCAGCAGAAAGACCCACCCCACCAACCGCAACGCCGCGGAGCGTTCCCAGGCCAGCGTCCATCCCAGCGCCTCCACCGGATACCGCACCGTCAGCGTTTTCAGGCCATGCCTGCATGTCATCTCCACGCTTCCCCTGGCCGTGGAAGCCATGGCAAAGTGCTGCCAGTCCCAAAACAGATCCCGGTCGCGCCAGGAAGCATAATCCTCGGGCTCGTCGAGAAAGGCGGCCGCATCGACGGGGCGTCCGTCAAGCGAGAGCAGCGTGTCTCCACGCCGGATTCCAGCCTGTTGCAAAGCGCTGCCTGACTCAACACTGGTAACCAGGACCGAGTTACCTCGAGTTCTGAAACGAGCCCCCAGTTGCGGAGAGCCAGCCAGAGTCCATAGGCCAAAGGTGTCTAGCGCCAGACAGAGAGCCAGAGCTCCCCATGCCAAAAACCAGGCTGTGAAGTGGTGCACCGGATAGGGCCCGCGTACGTTGATGGGTTCCAGTTGAATGCCGATCTACCAGGATGTCAGCGCTTGTCCTACAACAGACTCCAAATCATCCTACACGAGATTACCTGTTTGTCCGATACCGGAGTTTCTTTGAAACCTGTAACGTGGATTTGATCTCCCGGAAGAAGAAAACACGCTAGGTCTCTGGCCGCTTGAAGTTGTACCAACTTGGGTGCCCCAGGTCTCGCTTCTGAGACCTGGGAAAACATGATTTCAAAGTACGAAATCATCCGGTCAGAGACCTAGCTCCCGACTGTCCGCGGAATCAGTGTGTTCAGAGTTACTTTTGCAAGGTTTTGGTGGGCGGAAAAGGCTGCGTCAAGCTCTTTGTTTATAGGAATGGAAAGCCCCCGGCTCATGAATTGAATCCTGACTAATTTGTTTCACCGCTTTGAAGCGCTGTGCCGGAGCCACCAAGCCCGCTCCAGCGAACGAATAAGGACTTCACAGCGCGCCTTCCAAGTTCAGCCATGCCTGGCCTGGTTTGCGCAGGCAAGCGTGGCTGCATGAGTTTCGCCCGGGTTCGTCCCGGACGCGTACAGGAAAGACCTGGCCGGCCCAGGCCCGCACCACAGAGCTGTTTTCAAGACGAGGATGACCCCGATGTTCGAAACCGCGACGTTCCAGACCCCGAAAGCCCAGCCCAGCCAGTCAACGCAGTGCGCCGCTCCCGGAAGCAGAGGATGGCGAGTTCTCTTCGGCTTGCTGGCGATGCTTGCCTTGCTGCTGCCCATGGCGCCGAAGGCTCAGGCGCAGACCGGGCACTTCACGTATCAGGCGATGGCGGGCAGTGGGTTCAACACAGCTGCCAGTGTGGCCTTGGACGCAAAAGGGGACATTTTCGTCGCCGATGACCTCAGTACCTCGGTCTTCGAGATCGTTGCGGTCAACGGCGCGGTCAGCACTTCCAGCGCAGTCACCACGGTGGGCAGCGGATTCTCCCAACCCGTCAGTGTGGCCGTGGATAACAAGGGGAACGTCTTCGTCGCCGATTTCGGCAGATCGGGCGTCTACGAGATCGTCGCCGACAGCAGCGGCAATGTCTCCGGCAAGAGCCAGGTCAACACGCTGGCCACGGGATTCGCAACCATCTCCGGCGTGGCGGTGGATGGCATCGGCAATGTCTACGTCAGCAACACCAGCAGCGGCGGAGTGTACAAGCTGACAGCAGTCAGCGGCGTTGTCCCCAACAACAGCTCCTCTACAACAGTGGCCACGGGGTTCGACCATCCCAACCGTCTGGCGGTGGACGGCAACGGGAACATCTTCGTCGCCACTGACGACGCGGTGGCGGAAATCCCGGCGGGTTCCAGCACGGGGGTCGCGCTGCCCGCACCGGTTGGGGGATGGGGCGTCCCCTCGGATGTCGCGGTGGACGCCAGCGGCAACGTCTTCGCCTCCGATTTCGGCAACAAGACGGTGTACGAGTACATGGCATCCGGGGGGGCTGTTTCCTCCAGCACCGCGATCAGTACCGTGGCCAGTCTATCCACTGGGATAAACGGCCTGGCCGTGGACAACAGCGGCAACATCGCTCTGGCGCTATATAACAGAACGACGGTCGGGGAGATTTCCAGGCAGGCGGTCAATATGGGCACGGTCAATGTGGGCACGCCCAGCTCCACCTACACCCTGACCTTCACCTTTGATACGGGGGGATACATCGGCGCGCCGGTGGTTCTTACGCAAGGGGCGACCGGGAAGGACTTTGCCGATGCCGGCGGAGGAAGCTGCACCACCACCAACGGGCCGAGCAACCTCTACGCCGAATATGCCACCTGCACGATTAACGTGAAATTCACGCCCAGGTTTGCCGGATTGCGCACGGGCGCCCTGGAGATGACGGACTTCACCGGCAAACCGATAGCCACCCTCTGGCTAAGAGGAGTGGGCCAGGGAGAGATGGTCTCCGTCGATCCCGCGGTCTCTACCAAATACCCCACGAACACCATCCCTTCCTCGACCAATCTCACACCGTTAGCGGTCGCCGTGGACGCGGCCGGCGACCTGTTTGCGGCCGGCGACGGTTGGGGGCAGTTGATGGAGTTGGCGAACGGACAAACCAACTGGATCGGTTTGGGCACGACGTCCAACTTCACCGCCTTGGCGATTGACGCCAAAGGCAACTTATACCTCGCGGACAATCAGCAGCAGAGGGTTTACCAGCTTCCCAACACAAATACCAGTGGCAGCTACACCAGTCCTGGCACAGGGTATGTCGACCTGGCCGATCCTTCAGTGTCGTTCGGAGGCCAGAATCTCAGTTCGCCAAGCGCACTGGCGGTGGGTCCGGATGGCACGCTGTACATCGGGGATTTCGTCAGCGGCTCAGGCTCGCCTTCGCGGGTGGTGACCTACAACCTCCAGACCGGAGCCACCGGCGTTCGTGTCGCCTCCGGGCTCTCATTCGCGACCGGACTGGCCGTGGATGCGGCCGGCAACCTTTACGTTGCCGATACGTTTGCAGGAAACGTGAAGGTCTATACGGGCAGCACCCTCACTTCCACGCTGACCATCCCGAATGCGGCCAGCCCCTATGGCATCGCCATTGAGCCTTCGGGCAGCCTGTTGGTTTCCGATATGGGCACCGGCAACATCGTGCGCGTTCCCAACGAAAACGGCGTTCTGACCCTGGCCGACGCGGTAACCATCGAAACCCCAGGCGGTTCTGGCTATGGAATTGCTTTGGACGCGACGGGCAACCTCTACATGGTCGATGGCCAAGCGAAAGCGCTCTATGCCTATCAGCGCACCCAGGGGACGCTCAACTTTGGCGCCGTGACCGACGGCAGCAGCGCCACGCAGACCCTCATGATCCAGAACGCGGGCAACGTGGACTTGACCGGTTGGACGACGTCGGGCGGCCCTTTGGCGCCTTTCGCGAACACCTACTCTCCCAACGGGTGCGCCAATCTTTTGTCTGCCGGATATGGTTGCGCCCCCGCGTATCTGTTCTCGCCGGTCAGCCCCGCAACCGGCCCGCAGAGCAACCCGCTTACAATCGTCGACTCGAGTAGCGCGCCTTTGGCCAGCGTCACCCTCAACGGCGCCGCGCAACTGCCGCCGGCCAGCGCGCCCGTCTTCTCGCTCGCAGGCAGCACCTTCGCAGTAGCGACCAACATCACCATCTCCGATTCAACCTCTGGGGCAACGATCTACTACACCACCGACGGGGTAACGACGCCGACAACCGGATCCCCATCGTGCAGTAGCCCGTGCAGCGTAACCGTCTCCATCACGGAGACGATCCAGGCTATCGCCGCGTCAACCAGCTACAGCGCGAGCCCGGTGACCTCGGCAACCTACACCCTCAACCCCAGCGCAACCGCGATAGCGCTGCTGTTGTCGGCAAACCCCGCCAGCTCCACCGTGGGCGCAACCGTGAATCTGACGGCCTCCACCGGTACGGCTGCGACGGCAGGCGAGACAGTCACCTTCTACAACGGGACCACGGTCCTGGGCCAGGGAACGATCGGCGCGGCCGGGGCGGCTTCGTTAAGCACTTCCGCGCTGCCGCTGGGAATCAACCAGCTGACAGCCTATTACGCCGGAGATGCCGGCAATCTCAGCAGCACATCGAACACCCTCTCCTACTCGGTAGGCAGCGCCACCACAACGCAACTCAGCATGTCTTCGACGGTTGGGACGATCACCACTCCGCTCGCTTCTGGCTCCTCGCTGGCGGCCGGGACACCGTTGACGCTGACGGCTGCCGTGACCTCGGGCAGTCCGGTCACCGTGGGACAGGTGAACTTCTGCTATGCCGGGACCACCTGCACCGACATCAACAAGCTGGGCGCCGGGCAACTGCTGGCAGCCAATGGAACAGCTTCCATCAGCTTCTATCCCGGCATCGGCAGCCACAGCTACAGCGCGATGTTTGTGGGCACGCCCAACACCAGTGCTACCCCCAACGGTCCCAGCAACTCCGCTTCCGCCTCGCTCACGGTGACGGGAGCCACCACAACTTCGCTTGTCAACACCACTGGCGGCATCACGCCGCCCTACACAGTGACGGCAACGGTGGCGGCAACCGGCAACAGCGCAATTCCGTTGAGCGGATCGGTGACCTTCCCCAATACCAGCAACGGCAATGCCTCGTTGGGCACGGCGACGCTCACTGCCAGCACCTCGCCGTTGACCTTCCTGAATCCGAACACGACCGATCCGGCGGTGGGCGCCCAGCCGCAATCGGTAGCTGTGGCCGACTTTGATGGCGACGGCATTCCCGACATGGTGGTGGTGAACTATCTCAGCTACGGCAACGTCACCAACACGGTTACCGTCTTCAAGGGCGCCGGCAACGGGACCTTTACGCAGGTGGGCGTCGCGCTGACCACCGACCTTGCTCCGCGCAAGGTGGTGGTGGGCGACTTCAACAACGACGGCTCGCCGGATTTTGCCGTGGTCACCCAAGATGGCGTTGACGTGTTCCTCAACAAGGGCAACGGATCGTTCAAGAATGCCGCTTTCATAAACCTCAGCACTTTGCTTGGCAGCGGGTTCAGCTCGATTGCCGCGGGTGACTTCAACGGCGACGGCCAAATGGACCTGGCCGTAACCCACAGCGCCAGCTCTCCCCAGGCGGTGGTGATCCTGCTGGGCAACGGCGACGGCACCTTCACGGAGCAGACCAACCAATGTTCCCTCCTAAACGATGACTTGGCCAGCCAGGCGGGATGCCCGGCGGTGGGCGGCGAATCGTTGGATATCGAAGCCGGCGACTTCAACGAAGACGGCACTCCTGACCTCGCCGTCGCTGACATTACCAACGGTAAAGTGGACATCCTGCTGGGCAATGGCGATGGCACCTTCGCGGCGTCAACCGCGTTTGCCGTGGGAAACTACCCGCAATCGATCGCCGTGGGTCGCTTCAACGGCGACAGCCACCTGGATCTGGCCGTCGCCAACAACACCGATGGTACGGTCACCATCCTGCAAGGCAATGGCGCCGGCTCGTTTGCTCCGGCATCCTACAGCCCGCTGAGTGTCGGCGGCAATCCAACCTCGGTCGCGGTAGGCGACTTCAACGCGGACGGCATTCCCGACCTGGCGGTGTCCACAGCAGTTTCTAGCGGACCCCCGGCGAACACGTGGAGCTACGAAGTGGTGGCGCTGGCAGGCGCAACCGGCGCGGGCTTCACTGCTTTGCCGGCCAGCCCCCTGATGCAGATTGCCTATCCCCAGGCGGTTGCCGTGGCGGACTTCAACAACGACGGCCTGAGCGATCTGGTCACCGTCAACATGGACGGCACCGCGACCGTGCAACTGGCGCAGTTGACCCAGACGGCTACGGGGAACATTTCCGCCTCAACCTCACTCATTGGCGGAGCCAACCTGGTGGAAGCGAGCTATCCGCTTACCTCGCCCTACCAGGCCAGCACCTCCGGAACCGTCCCGCTCGCCATGACCTATCCGACGACGCTGGCGCTGGTCGCCAGCCCCACCCTGACGAATGCAGGCCAGACGGTAACGCTCACCGCGACGCTGGGCCTGGGCACGTCTACCCTCAGCCCGCTGGTCAACGGCGGCTTTGAGACCGGCGATTTTACCGGGTGGAATAGCGATGGCAATGAATATGTGAATAGTGGATCGGCCCACTCCGGAAACTACCAGGCTACGTTCGGGGCGGTGGGTTCCTACGGCACCATATCGCAGGTTCTGGCCACACAGCCCGGCGCTGCTTACACGGTCAGCTTCTGGCTGGAGAATCAGGCGAACGGCGGCACGGGTTGCGACTTCCAGGTGCTATGGAATGGCGTGTTGCTGCCTGGGGGCGACTTTTCCGGTTGCACCGTCTTTGGCTACACCCAGTACACCTTCACGGTGACAGGAACCGGCAGCGATACCTTGAGCTTCGCAGGCCAAAATGGTCCTTCCGCTTACCTGCTTGACGATGTTTCTGTCTCGAACAGTGCGGCTCTGGCTCCCACCGCGGGTGAGTTCGTGAGCTTCTTTGCCAACGGCTCACCTACCCCCCTGGCCACGGTCCCGCTGAACACCAGTGGCGTGGCCACGCTGCAAACCACCACGCTGCCGGTGGGAAGCAACAGCCTGACAGCCACGTATGCGGGGGATGCCACCTTGGCCACTTCTACCACTGCGCCCGTCCCGGTAGCGGTGGCTGGCGCTCCGTTCCGGATTGCGCTGTGGCCGTTCAGCACCCCGCAGACAGCGGCCATCAATACGACTTTTGCCTACCCCTTGCAGGTCATCGTTACCGACCTGAACGGCAATGCGGTCTCGGGCGACACGGTGACTTTTACCGTTTCGGCCGCCAGCGGCGGCGCCAGCGCGACTCTCTCGAGTTCGTCGGCAAGCACCGGATCCACCTCATCTCCCGGTGTCGCTTTGGTGACAGCCACGGCCAATGCATCCGTGGGCAGTTACACAGTAACCGCCAGCGCAGCCGGCATAACGCAGCCGGTGACGTTTAATCTGACCAACGTCTTGGCGCCGGTCTATACCGTCACCACCTTGAACGACGACGCCACCGGAATTCCCGCCAACTGCACCAACCAGGTACTCTCCGGCGCCGCCCTGGACAAGAATTGCAGCCTGCGCGACGCCCTCGCGGCAGCCACTCCCAACATTGCATTTGCGGCAGACGCCGCCGCGGGAGGCAGCCCCAAACCTGCAGGCTCCCTTGGAATTCCAAGAGCGTCGACCATCGCGGCCACGGTCAATTTTGCCAGCTCGCTGGGCTACGGCCCCGGCAACAGCCAGAGCCTGACTCCCAGCGCAAGCACTCCCGGCATCATCAATATCGATACGGGCGGCACCTTGTACGTGAACGCGAACATGAACATTCAAGGGCCGGGCGCGAACCTGCTCAGCGTGGCCAGCGCCAATCTGAATCGCATCTTCTACGTCGATGTTGAGAGCGTTCCAGAGCCTGTTCCGGATGCTGCAGGCGCCACCGCCAAAGCGAATGCAACCGCAACTGCCAACGCGAATGCAGGTGCCACAGCGAAAGCGAATGCGGGCGCAACCGCCAAAGCCAACGCGAGTGCGAATTTGAGCATCGGCCAGGCGACAGCAATGGTCAGCATTTCCGGGCTGACCATCACCGGCGGCAGCTACAACGAAGGCAGCGGCCTCAAGAACTTCAGCACGCTGGCGATCAACAGTTGCACCATCAGCAACAATACGGCCACAAAGTACAGCGGCGGCGGCATTCACAATGCCGGCGTGCTGACGGTGACCAACAGCACCATCAGCGGCAACTCCGCAAACAACAACGGCGGCGGCATTCTCAACTACGGCACCCTGACGGTTAGCAACAGCACCATCAGCGGCAACTCCGCAATCAACAGCGGCGGCGGCCTCTATAACACATCGGATGACGGGCCGGGCGCTGCGACATTGATCAATACCACCATCAGCGGCAATCAGGATGGCGGTTTTGGCAGCGCTGGCGGGTACAACGACACGACGCTGACCCTGGCCAACAATCTGATCGCCGACAGTGTCACGGGCGATGCAACGCCCACCGACAACGGCGGCAATGTAGTGGTCAATGGCTCTGTAACCGCGACCGATATCAGCCTTGCGCCGCTGGGCTACTACGGCGGACCCACCCAGACCATGCCGCCCTTGCCGGGCAGCCTGGGCATCTGCGCCGGACTGGTGGCCAACGTGGCCAATATCGCCACGGCCACCGATCAGCGCTCCACAGGCTTCCCGCGGGGCAGCAGTTTGTACACCGGCTACTCGGCTTTGGCGCCATGCGTAAACGCCGGTGCAGTGCAAACCAACTATGCGCTGGCCTTCAGCACCGAGCCGCCCTCCACCGTAAGAATCAACGCGGTGTTCGCGCCCCAGGTGACGTTGACCGAGAGCGGAAGCACCGCCACTTATGTCAACAGCCCGGTCACCGTTTCCGGCAGCCCCGCCGCGCTCGCGGGAACCACAACCGCAACCCTCTCCTCTGGCGTGGCAAGCTTCAGCGGGCTCTCCGTCTCCACTGCCCAAAGCGCCGAAGTGCTGACGGCAGTGCTCGGCCTGAACAACACAACCAGCACAGCACTGAACCTGATTGCTCCCAGCACTCCCTTCGACGTAACATCGATCACCCTGCCTCCCACCACGTTGGCAAATGGAACCGTGGGAGTTTCCTACTCGGTTACCATCAACCTTGCTGTTGGCGGAACCGGCCCCATCACCTACACGGCCACCGGCATGCCTGGCTGGCTGACGCTGAACCCCAGCACCGGCGTTCTTTCCGGCATTCCGACCGGCGCCAACAACATCGCCTATCTGTTCACCATCACTGCAACCGACAGCAGCAACGACAGCGCCTCTGAGCAGTACGCCTTGATCATCGGTCATCCAGCGATCGTCCTGACGCCGGCGAATCTGTCCGGCACCTACGGGACGGCGTACAGCCAAAAAATCTCGTCCAGCGGCGGGATCGGGCCTTACACCTACGCACTGGCCAGCGGGTCGTCCTTGCCGTCCGGGCTCAGTCTGAGTTCGAGCGGCGCCATCACGGGAATGCCCACAGCGCCCAGCGCCACAGCCTACAGTTTCACCATCACTGCTACCGACACGGGCAGCACCAGCAACGGGTCTCCGAGCACTGGCAGCCAGGAATTATCGATGACCATTGCCAAGGCGCCTCTGACCGTAACGGCGAACAACGCAACCATGGGCTACGGAGGCCCCCTGCCGGCCCTGAGCGGCAAGCTGACGGGTGTGGTCAACAACGACAGCATCGCGGCGAACTACACAACCACGGCAACCGCGTCCTCGGCCGTGGGCGCTTATCCAATCACGGCGACGCTCTCCGGCGCGAGTCAGGCAAATTACACGCTGACCAACACGCCCGGTACGCTCACGGTAACCCAGGCAATGCCCGCTATCGTAATCACCAGCAGCGCTCCTGCGCTGTTTACCACCAACCCCATCACGCTGACAGCAACCGTCTCTTCGCCGGCCGGTACGCCGACAGGCACGGTGACCTTCCTGGATGGATCAACGCCGCTGGGCACCGGGCGATTGGCGAGCGGCGTGGCCTCGCTGGCAACATCGACACTGGCCATGGGCGGAAACTCGATCACCGCGAGCTACTCCGGCGATACGAACTTCAGCACCGCCGCCAGCGGCGCGCTCAGCGAAACGGTTGCGGACTTTACCGTCACTGCCTCGGGCGCTACCGTCACGGCGCTTCCCGGCTCCTCGCAAGTGTTCTCTTTCTCGGTGAGTCCCGCCAATGGGGCCAGCACCATGCCCAGTGCGATCGTTCTGTCGATCAGCGGCCTGCCTGCCGGAGCAACGGCGGTCTTCTCGCCTGCCACCATTCCGGCCGGCGCAGGAGTCACCACGGTCACTCTGACAATCCAGTTGCCGCAGAGCACGGCGGCAGCGCAAACCGGCGGCAATCCGGCAGGCCTCTTCGCCTCCCGGCTGGCGCCCTTCTCGCTGGCTCTGCTCCTGTTGCCTTTCGCGGCCGGGATGCGGCGCGCCGGCAAGCGCATGAGCCGCATGCTCTCCGTGATCCTGTTGCTGGGAGCGGGGATGGCGGCGATAGCCGGCCTGAGCGGCTGCAATTCCACCGTTGGCTTCTTTGGCCAGGCGCCCAAGACTTACACCGTAACGGTGGCTGGAACCTCGGGGTCACTGTCACACTCCACAACTGTCACGCTCACGGTCGAGTAACTAGGAGAACTTGAGATGCGGAACTCGAATTGCGGAAGAGTGCTCCTCGTGGGCGCAAGTGTTTTGGTCAGTGCGACCGTCTGGGCTCAGCAGGCGCAGATCCCTCAAAAACCGGCGCCGATGCAGGTGTCTGGCGATGTGGCCGTAACCTACAGCGTGGAGCGGTCCCAGATCGTCCCCAACCAATGCTGCTTCTGGCTTCAGGGAGGCGGCGCGGACGGCGCCGTGACCTTCTGGAAGGGCCTCGGCGTTGCCGCCGGCCTGACTGGAGATCACATCTCGAACTACGCGCCCGGCATGGACATCAACAAGATTGCCTTCCTGGCGGGTCCACGCTACACCTACACAGGATGGACACACCATGCCGGCGCCGAGGAGCGGCCCAGGTACCAGATCTTCGGCCAGGGTCTATTCGGCGGTGTCCACGCCTTCGACGGTTTCTTCCCTACCAGCACCGGGAGCACGCCTACCGCCGGATCGTTTGCAGTCCAGGCGGGCGGCGGCGTCAATGTGTTCCTTGCCAGCCACTTTGGCGTTCGCCTGCTGGAAGCCGATTTTGTACGCACCGCGCTGCCCAACAACGCCGGCAATGTGCAGCACGACATGCGCCTGTCCTTCGGCATCACCTACCACTTTGCCGCCGCCGCGCCACCGCCCGCCACCTTGGCCTGCTCGGCGAACCCGGCTTCGGTCTTCCCTGGCGATCCGGTGACGGTAACCGCGGCCGCCGGTGCTCTGGCTCCCAAGCTGAATGCGATCTATAGCTGGGCCGGATCCGGCGTCACCGGCAACGGAACCACGGCCACGGTGGCCACCGCTTCGCTGGCGGCAGGTTCCTACACCGTGACCGGCACTGTGAAGGAAGGCAAGCCCGGCAAGGAAGGCCTCCGGGCCGGCCAGACGGCCGAGTGCTCGGCCGGTTTCACGGTCAAGGCTTTCGAGCCCCCGACCCTCAGTTGCTCGGCCAACCCCGGCACCATCAAGCCCGGTGAAACGGCCGCGATCACGGCCATGGGCATCAGCCCGCAGAACCGTCCGCTGACCTACAGCTACTCCGCCTCAACCGGCGCGGTGAGCGGCAGCGGCACCCAGGCGACGTTCAGTTCCACGGGCGCTCCCTCCGGAGCCGTGGGCATCACCTGCAATGTCTCCGACGACAAGGGACAGACGGCCACGGCGAACGCCACGCTGACCATTCTGCCTCCCTACATTCCTCCCGCTCCTCACACCCAGGCACTCTGCTCAATCGCCTTTGAAAAGGACTCGAAGCGCCCGGCCCGCGTGGACAATGAGGCCAAGGCTTGCCTGGACGATGTGGCTTTGAACCTGCAAAAGCAGCCTGGCGCCAAGGCCGTTATCGTCGGCGAGGCGAACGCAGCGGAGCAGGCCAAGGCCGCAAAGACTGCCAAGGCAGAGGCGAAGAAGAAGCACCCCAAGCCGGTGGAGAACCTGGCCGCCGAACGGGCCGTCAACACCAAGCAATACCTGGTGACCGACAAGGGCATCGATGCATCGCGCATCGCGGTGGCAACCGGCGCCACGGAGGCCCAGAAGGTGGAAGACTACCTGGTGCCCGACGGCGCCACTTTCGCTGCGGACGTGCAGGCAACATCTCCGGTGGATGAGACCGTGGTAAAGCCCCAGGTGCGCGAGCCCCTGGCCGAAAAGCACGCCAAAACGAAGCAGTAAACCAGGTCGTCTGGTAAGGGAGAGAGGCTGAACCGATCGCCGGTCAGCCTCTTTCCATTTTGGGGCGCTGCTCGCCTCGTGCGAGCACGCGGAGAGTTCGTCTCCTTATGCCTTGAGAGCAGCCTGTACCTCGGACGCCCCCACCATGTCGGGAGTCAATCTCTCGGCCCCGCAGAGTCCCGCATGGCGTCGAGCACGCTCACGACCGTAGACCGTTCCCGCCGTCCGCCAATTCGATACTCCAGGGTGTACGTGCCCTCAGGGTGGCTCTCTTCGCGCCCATTCACCGTGACCCATCCCCAACGTGGCCCCCGTTTTTGTGGACTGCGGACAGGAGTTTCCAACCACTGTTTGTTTTCAGGTTTTTTCGCCGGTTGACTCTTGGCATATACTGTTTTCCTTCGCCCCGTTTTTTTCTTCTCGGCCTGGTGAGCCGATAATCGAGGTGATCGGGACAGTAAGCTGTAAGGCAATGAAAATAAACGCACCACAAAGAATCCGAAGTTCTCCAGACGGAAAATGATGCTGGCAGAACAAGGAGCGGAGGCTGACCATGGAAATGGAGTTCACCGCGAGACAAGTGGACATCTCCAAGGCGTTGCGCGCAAGGCTGCGCAAACAGGCCGAGGATGAGATGAAACGCATTGCCCGTATTTTGGGCGCAACCGCGCGTGCCAGCATCATCTTCAGCACGCAAAGGCATCTGCAGATCGTTGAGGTGACCGTGCAGGTGCGCACGCAGACGTTTGCGGCTACCGGCAAGGCGGCCGCCTGGGATGGGGCGCTCCGCCTGGCCATCGAGCACATCGAAAGCCAGGTCGGCAAGTACAAGGACCGCCGCCTGGAGAGCAAAAGGCTGCCCAAGGAGGAGAAGGTCCTCACCGCGCCCCCGGTTACCCCTCGGTCCAAGACGCGCGCCGCGCAGGCTGAGGCTGAGGTCGCGGTTCCCAAGCCGGCCCGCGGCAAGGCCCGCGCCGCCATCGCCGTCCACTCGTTTCCCGCTCCGGCCACAGTGGTCGAGCCCCACATCCTGGCCAGCGGCGAGGCCTTTGCCCTCAAGCCCCTGACCATCGAGGAAGCCGTGAAAGACGCGGAATTCCGCGACCGCGACCTGCTCATCTTCCACAATCCCGCCGGGGAGTTGTTTGTCCTCCATCGCCGCCGCGACGGACAGATGGAACTGGTGGAAATCCCCTAGACCCCATTCCGTTGTCCTGCTATTTCCCGTTCCTGCGCCCTGAAACCGGGTGCAGGGGCGGGAGGATGGCCCCCTACGCCAAAAAGCGCCATGCAGTGTGCAGGCTCATTGTCCTGCCGGAATGAAGCCTTCCCCGTCCCGTCGGCTTCCCATCCTGGAACTCGACCGACGCCGATCAAGTCGCCTGGGTGTCCCCCTCGCCTGCTTTCTGTTCTTTCGGCTCGCAAGGGGGGAAACCGGGAAACCCTATCCGGCCCGTGCGCCAGGAGCGCACTTTGGTCTCACCGGATACCCGTTTTAGGGGATGGATGCGCGTCCGGCCACGGCATAGGATTCATTAGATGGCTCCCTGCCACCAGGTCTCTGACAGCTTGAAGTTGTACCAACACCGGGTGCCGGGTGCCCCAGGTCCCGATTTTGGGACCTGGGAAGGTATGAACCAGAGGTACGAAATTATGCTGTCAGAGACCTAGCTGGCAGGCAGGCCTGAGAGAATTCGCTGTATCGCCTGAAGGGACACGAACGAGAATGGCCATCGCGGCAATTTCCTGGAGCGCCATGAACCTGAATCTTCCTGAAAACTCGGACTCCATGGAGCAACAGAAGATCCTGGATGCCTTGCCGGTTCTGGTTTTTCTGGAGCGGGCTGGCCAGATCGTCTTTGCCAATGCCGAGGCGCGCCGAATGCTGGATATGGTCGAGGGAGACTGGGCTCCGCGTCCCGTCGAGGATGTCCTGTGGGGCCTGTTTCCGGGTACGGCCGAGCCGCAGACCCTGCTCACCTGCACCGGGCGGGGCAGCCCGTTCCATGCCACGCTGCCGGCCAACGGCTGCTTGCTTCCCGTCGAAGGCACCTACAGCGTCCTCAATGCCGAGTTGCGCGAGGCGGTGATTGTGGCCCATCCCGGCGGGCGGGAGCAGACGCCCAGGCCGGGACTGATGGACGATGTGCTCGCCAGCATTCCCGAGGCGGTCGTCATCGTGCATGGCAATCATGTGCTCTACATCAACCCCGCGTTCACCCGGATGTTCGGATACACCGCCGAGGAGGTCAGCGGCGGCAGTCTGCGCGAACTCATCGTGCCGGAAACCCGCCAGCACGAGAATGCGCTGATGCTGAGAACCGTGGACCAGCAGGGCCACGCCACCGTCGAGACGGTGCGCATGAACAAGGCCGGCGAGCTGGTGGATGTCTGCATGTTGATCGGTCCGCTGCTGGTTGACGGTAAGAGCGTGGGTTATGTCTTCACCTACCGCGACATCGGAGAGCGCAAGCAGATGGAGGCCCAACTCCAGCATGACGCCATGCACGACGTGCTCACCGGACTGCCCAATCGCGCACTCTTTCTGGACCGGCTGAGCCTGGCCCTCAGCCGCAAGATACGGCGTCGCGAACAAAGCTGCGGTGTGCTGTTTCTTGACCTGGATCACTTCAAGGAAATCAACGACTCCCTGGGTCATGCCGCGGGGGACTTGCTGCTGGTGGCGGTGGCCGAGCGCCTGCGTTCCGTGCTGCGTCCCCAGGACTCGGCGGCCCGCCTGGGCGGCGACGAGTTCGCCGTGCTGGTGGAAGGCGCTTTCAACGTCGCTGACCTGAGCCTGGTAGCCGCCCGCATCTCGCGGGAGATCGGACGGCCGTTCGACATCTTCGGCCGCTCGTTCCACACCGGCGCCAGCATCGGCGTGGCTTTGGCCGGGCCCGACCACACGGCTCCCGAATTGCTCATCCGCGACGCGGACTTTGCCATGTATCGCGCCAAGGAGGCAGGCGGCGGCCGGTTTGAAATCTTCGACAAGAACATGGAAGTGCACGTCTCCACCCAGCAGGAGCGGGAGCGGGAACTGCGCCATGTGCTCGACAAGCGCGAGTTTGAGCTTTGGTATCAGCCCATCTATCAGTTGCAGAGCGGCAAGCTGGCGGGCTTTGAATCGCTGCTGCGCTGGCGTCGGCCAGACGGCTCGGTAAACAGCTTCCGCGACCTGCTGCCCATTGCCGAGGACACCGGGCTTTCCATCAGCATTGGCCGGGAGACGGTGGACACGGTCTGCCGCCAGTTGCGGGCTTGGACCAGCGCATTGCCCGGCGGCGAAATGACCATGACCATCAATGTTTCGCACCGGCAGTTCTACCACCCGGACATGGTTGCGCAATTGTGTGCGGCGCTGGCGGCCACCGGGGCCGACCCCTCGCGTCTGCTGTTTGAAGTGTCGGAGTCCACGCTGAACGAGAATCCCGATGGGGCGGTGGCCATTCTGCAGCGCATGGTGGACTGCAACGTGCGCATTGCGGTAGACAATTTCGGCTCCAGCCTGGCTCCCCTCAACCACCTGCTGCGGCTGCCCATTGACGTGATCAAACTGGACCCCAAGCTGACCGCCGCCTCCACCTCCACGGGCCGCCAGTTGGCGGTACTCGAGTCGCTCATTCACCTCGGCCACACGCTGGGCATGCAGGTAGTGGGGCAGGGAATCGAGACCCCCGCGCAACTGGACGCGCTGCGCCGCATGGGCTGCGAATTGGGCCAGGGCCACCTGTTCTCCTATGCCCTGGAACCGGCCCGGGCCCTCAAGCTGGTGGAGCGGGGTTACTGGCCCGACACCGCAGGAGCCTGAACCGGGTTCTCAGGTGTAGCATGAGCCCATGACGCCTTTGAAAGCGGCGCCCCAAGCGGCCGCAAAGCTCGCCAAATCATTAAAGAAGCCGGCCAAGGAACTGGTGATTGTCACCGGAATCTCCGGCGCCGGCAAGGCCTCGGCCCTCAAAGCCTTTGAAGACCTCGGCTTTCACGCGGTGGACAACCTTCCGCTGGAGTTGCTCCCCGATTTTGCCGGCTTGATCGGTAAATCCGTCGAGATTGAAAGGGCGGCCATTGTGGTGGACGTCCGCGAGGGACCCACCCTCGACCGGCTGCCGGAAATCTTGAAGAAAGTGAAAAAACTCCTGCCCACCCGCGTCGTCTTCTTGGACGCGCAGGATGCGGTGCTGGTGCGCCGCTACTCCGAAACCCGGCGGCCCCACCCCCTGGGCAAGTCGGAGACCGTCTCGCGCTCCATCGTGGAAGAGCGCCAACTGCTCGACCCCATTCGCAATGTGACCGACACGCTGATCGACACCTCCGACTTCAACGTCCATGAACTGCGCGCTCATATCCGCTCCCGCTTTGGCCACGAGGAAGAAACCCGGCAACTGCTGGTCTCCTGCCTGAGCTTCGGCTTCAAGAATGGCGTGCCCCTGGACGCGGACATGGTCTTCGATGTCCGCTTTCTGCCCAATCCCCACTTTGTTCCCGAGTTTCGCAAGCTCACCGGCCTCGACGCCGGCGTGGCCAACTATGTGCGCGGCTTTGCCCAGACGGAGGAGTTCCTGGGCAAGGTAACGGACCTGATGCTCTATCTTCTGCCGCACTATGTGGAAGAAGGGAAGAGCTATCTGACGGTGGCCTTCGGCTGCACCGGCGGCAAGCACCGCAGCGTGATGATGGCCGAAGAGATGTGCAAGCGCCTCAAGAAAGCCGGCTACCAGGTGAAGGCCCTGCACCGGGATATTCCGCGCTAGGGCAGCCAATCAGCCGGGTGCCCCACCTTCGGCGCGTCTTTGTTTTTGCGCCTAACAGCCTGTGGTGAAAGTGCGGGTTTGAAAGGGCACGACTTCAGTCGTGCCGTAAACGGCCCAAGATGAGCTGGGCTTTAGCCCCTGAGGGACGGTTCTTGCCATTTTCGACTTTCACCACTGGCTACTAGGTCTCTGACCGCTTGAAGTTGTACCAACTTGGGTGCCCCAGGTCCCGATTTTGGGACCTGGGAAAGCACGAACTCAAGGTACGGAATCATCCGGCCAGTGACCTAGGCAGCACTGAAGAGGATGGTTTGCTGGGCAGGCTTGGGCGATTCGCCGAACGAGTGCGAGCCGCCCAGAGAACAGAAGGCGAGCAATGTACCGGGAAACAAGGGTCGATGCGATAGAACGAATTCAGTTTTTCTGCCCTTCATTTCGAAGATTGAGTCCCGCTCAGTGAGTCTTTCAAGAGGAACGCGGCACGCTCACTGCCTTACCGTGTTTTCGGCATCCTTGGGATAACCGGAAGACTTGCTGAGCGGGATTCAATCACAGGGAGCGCTTACAAGCCTGACCCTTTCAGAGTGACAGTGGTGGTGAGCGGAAGCGTGGCAGACGACGGGCCCGCCATGACTTTGTACTCACCGGGCACGATCGTCCAATGGTTTGCTGCAGCATCGAAGATCGACAGATACAGCGGATCGATTTTGAGCGCCACGGTCTTGCTCTCACCCGCTTGAAGCTCAACCTTTTCCCATCCGATCAGGCGCTTCGGCGGCTCACCCGCAGAGGCAGGCAGGCTCAGGTAAACCTGGGCGACTTCCTTCCCCGCGCGCTTGCCGGTATTCCGGACCGAGAAACTGACCTCCGCGGTTGCGCCGCCCGTGGCCTTCAGATTCGAATAGGCGAATGAGGTGTAGGAGAGGCCGAATCCAAACGGATACGCGGGCTTCTTCTTCTCGGCGTCGAACCACTTGTAGCCGACTTTCAGGCCCTCGTCATAAACGGCGGGAAAGGGCGGCTTCGGACCCAGGAGTCCGTCGATCGGACCCGGCTTCTTTCCAGCAGGTGCGGGGACGGAGGCGTGAGGCAGGTCGGAGTCCGATGCAGGGAAGGTCATCGCCAGTTTGCCAGAGAAGTTGGCCTTCCCGAAGAGCAGGCTGGCAAGCGCTTCGCCTCCGCGGATTCCGGGGTACCACGCTTCCACGATGGCGGTCACGTCATTCGCCCACGGCATCAGAACGGGGTCGCCGCTCTCGATGACCACAATCGTGTGCGGGTTAGCGGCGGCCACTTTTTGAACGAGTGCGTCTTGGCCGTCCGGCAGGGTCAGTGTTTCCAGATCGCCGCCCTCGTGCGTGTGCTGCAGCACGAATACGATGGCGACATCCGCCTTCTTTGCCGCCGCTGCGGCTGCATCCGTATCCGCCCCCGAATCGTAGGAGACCTTGATGGCGGGAGCCGTCTCGCGAATCGCATGCAGCGGGGATGAAGGATGGAAGATCACCTGCGAGAAAACCGCGAGAAGATCGTGCGCGGATTTCGGATCGGGTACCGCGTTCCCACCCGCGGGATCAACCTGCGCCGATCCGCCGCCAGAAAGGACTCCCGCATCGGCATGACCGCCGATGATGGCAATCGATTTGAGTGCGGCCGCATTCAGCGGCAGTTGCCCCTTGTCGTTCTTCAGCAGAACCATGGACTCTTCTGCTGCGTGTTGCGCCACTTTGAATCCGCGCAGCACATCCGGCACCTGGGTTGGCTGCGGGTTATCGAAGATTCCACTTGCAAATTCAGTCCGAACGATGCGCCGCACCATGTCATCCAGACGCTCGGCCGGGACCTGACCACTCTCCACGGCTTTCTTCAAGGCAACTCCAAAATAGCGGCTCATCGGCTGTTCCATGTCGAGGCCGGCCAGGGCTGCCTTCACGGTGCTGTGGGTGGCAAACCAGTCCGATACCACCCAACCCTGATATCCCCAGTCCTTCTTGAGCACTTGATTCAGCGTGTAGTCGTTCTCGCAGCCCCAGTCGCCGTTGATCAGGTTGTAGGAGCACATCAGCATGCCGGGCTTGCCCTGCTTCACTCCGATCTCGAAGGCAAGCAGATCGGTTTCCCTGAGGACTCTCTTGTCGATGACCGCATTGACGAAATATCGTCCAGTCTCCTGGTCGTTGACGGCATAGTGCTTTATGTCGGCGACGACGCCCTGCGATTGCACGCCCTGAATCCACTGGGCCACAAGGTTGCCGGCAAGGATGGGATCTTCACCGAGGTACTCGAAGTTCCGTCCGTTTCTCGCTTCGCGGGTGATGTCCACACCGCCGCCCAGCGAGATGTTGAACCCCTGGTCGGCCAACTCGCGGCCGACCAGTGCACCGAATTCATGCGCCAGGGGCGTGTTCCAGGAAGATGCGAGCGCAACAAACGAAGGCATGGCCGTCGAATACCGGCCTTTATGGGCGCCGCCGCCAGCACCCAAAGAACCGTCGGTCATATTCAGGTCCGGCAAGCCCAGCCGTGCAATGCCGGGCACGAATCCGCCGCCGCCATTGGAACGGACGGCGGAAGGATCGGCAGTCCCAAACCCAGGCATGCCCGAGCCATGGACCAGCTGAATCTTTTCATCCAGCGTCATCTCCTTCAGGACGAGCTCGGCGCGCTGGTCCGGCGTCAGGGTTTTGTCCATCCACGGTCCGGTGGGCTTTTTCGGACCGCTCGGGAACTGTCCCCAACAACACTGCACGGCAGCAATGGCGATGACTGCTGCTGCAACCACCCCGGCAATCTTTCTTCTCGTGAACATGGTGATGTCCTTTGCGTGACGCCTGCGGATCTTTCGAGGCGATTGAAGGAAATCGGATGACGCTCTTAAAGGGAGATTCTGAGGAACGACGCGCTGATTTCCGTTGCCGCTCAAAACAAATGTTGGCCTCTACTTGGCGGGCTCTTTGGAGGGGGTAGCCGTGAAATCGCCCGTGACGCTAAAGGGATCGACATTGACGCTGCCGGCAATCTTGCCGGAATCATCGAGGGTGGCCGTGTAGGTAAGGGTCAGCGGGCTGCCGTTGTAATCCGATTCATACTTCCACGTCACCTTGTTCCCGTCGATGCTGCCGGTGATCTGGACATCCTTGTCGGTGCCTTTGCAGGTGCCGGTGAGCTTGGTATCGGTCTGAACGAACTTGCATTCCTGATCGCTGTCGTTGCCGGCAATGCTGTTGTGAACAGTCCATTGCCCCGTAAGGTTGGGGGCTCCCGCCGCCAGAGCGGAGGTTGCCGCGAAGATAAACAGGGATGGGATAAGCAACATTTTCATGGATTTGGTACCTTTCCAGAGTGGAGTTGAGCTGACGCGAGAATTTTATGTGGCAGTAACTGCCATTGTCAACATATACTGTCACAGCGGAGGCGAGATTGGCTACGAACTCGGAAATACTGCTGAAGCGCAAGCAACGGGTGGTGCACGATGTGATCTGGAATGCCGCGATCGATCTCTTTGCCGAGAAAGGCTTTGACGAGATCACCGTGGACGATATCGTCGCCGCGGCCGGTGTCTCCCAGCGGACCTTTTTTCGATATTTCGCCTCGAAGAACGATCTGATGGGGCGAAATATGCTGACCTATGGAGAAGCGCTGAAGGAGGCCATCAAGGCATCTCCGAAGTCTGCCAGCGCATTCGAGGTTCTCCGCGGGGCCGTGCTGGACATCGCCAATCGAGTGGCGTCCTATCCGCGCACGCGGGACGTGATTGCGGTTGCGTTCAAATACCCGGCGGCGCGCGAAGCGCAACTGTCACGGATGGGCCAGGTCGAGCAGATTGTCGCTCAGGCCTTTGCTGTTCGCATGAAGAAAAGCCGCGATAACGAAGTCGCTGCGCGGCTGCTTGCCGGAACAACTCTCACCATCATCGACGTGACAATGCGCCTCTGGTTTGCAGGCGGAGTCCAGGACGTGGCTGTCGTGGCGGAGCAGGTCATGAAGAGGTTCTCAAACCTTTTCGCTGGCGCGGATCTCTGACCGTGAGCCGGGCTGCTGCTCTTCGTATCCCACTGGCTTCACCGGGCGGGGATCAACGGTTATCCAAGCGGCTTGTCCCGGCCTGGTCAAGTAGTTCATTTTTGTTGAACCCCACTTGCCGGCAATTACCTTTCCCTGGCGCACACTGGTAGATGGGAAGGTATGTAACCGGTCCGTACCCCCGTCCGTACCCCCCCCACCCCCCCTCCCCCCTCATAAGCGCTAAGATAAGCGGTCAAGTTGAGGACGTCGACGCCGATGGGGCTCACTGAGCGCGGCCGTGATTTGATTCCATTGCCCTAGGGTGGTGCGCAGGGGCAGATGG
>Ga0302267_10000085_pt1 | contig 107448 bp, 88 predicted proteins | sample III_Bog_E1_3_FD_194555 | JGI IMG/M metagenome (GOLD analysis project Ga0302267, IMG submission 194555) | Peat permafrost microbial communities from Stordalen Mire near Abisko, Sweden - III_Bog_E1_3 | ecosystem: Environmental > Terrestrial > Soil > Wetlands > Peat | place: Sweden: Abisko... | reverse complement strand
ATCTGCGACCGTGCTCTCTATACGTTGTCACCGGGATAAGGCGAACGGAAGAATTGCGGTCCAGCTCAGTCTTTATTCTACACGACCCGGGGCTACTCTTCCCTGCCCGGCCCGGGTAACTCCGGCAGCACATCCCGGCTGTGCAGTGACGGTTCCTGCGGCGTAGTGGCCGCAATCTGAATCAGTTGCGGCGCGGCCGCCTTGGCCTCCATGTCCGTGTGCGCTTTGGGCGGCGCCACGTCCATCGCATATCCTGCCGCAACGATGGGCCGGTAGGTGTATTCCCAGGCATAATCACGCGTCACCCGATGCAGAATCACGATGCCCACCAGCAGCACAAAGAGCGCCGGCAGCGCGGCTTCCGGTCCATAAGCCCCGCCGGTCAGCCAGCGCGGCCCCGCGGCATCGGTCTGCACCATGGTGGCGAAGTCAGTATTTCCGCTCACCGGCAACCCAAAGAAGCCGCCCATGCTCAGGTTCCACGCCAGATGCAGCCCCCACGGCAGCCACAGCGCGTGGGTGCGCAGGTACGCAAGCGAAAGCAGAACGCCGGCCAGCATGGTCACCAGTACGCTGGTGGCCGATGCGTCCGGGTTGCCCATGTGTTCCAGCCCGAAGAAGACGGCCAGCACAATCGTCGCCGCCGTGGGACCGATGCCCTCAATCAGCCGCTGGAACGGATAGCCGCGGAAGACCACTTCCTCTGCCAGCGACGCCACCGCGATCACACCAAGATTCAACGCAAAGAGAAACAGGATGCGCGGTGAATGCCAGAAGCTCACATACAGCCGCCCTGCCAGCGCCATGGGCAGCACCGCCAGCACCACCAATCCCCAGCCCAGCGCAGCGCCCAGACCGAACTCCCGCGCTGCGGTGGCGCGCCGCACCAGCCCCATCGCCTTGAAAGGCTCGTTCTGCCCATCCAGCACCATGCCCATCAGGCTGTAGCCCACCAGCAGCAGAACCAGAAGAATGCAGCGATAGAGAATTTCGGCGAAGTCGCCGCGCGTGAACCAGCCGGCCACCGCCGCCAGTCTGGTGGCCGCGATGAACCAAGCGCACGCCAGCACAAAACGTACCAGCGAACGGGCACGTCCCGGACCACTGATGAGACCTGTGTAAGGCTGCTTTACTGGATTCGTTGCCGGGGAAGGCATAAAAGTTTCACTCAATGCCATGCCTCTACGCGGACGTGTAGAACTGCGCCATGTTGCGGAACTTGTCGTAGCGTGCGGTCAGCATCGCATCCAGCGGCATCGCCTTCAACTCGGCCAGGTGCCACGCCAGCTTCTTGCCCACGATGTCCATGGCCGCAATAGCGTCTGCCTGCGAACCGCCGTCGGGCTCAGGAATAATGTCGTCAATGCAGCCCAGCTCTTTCACATCCGCCGCTGTAATACGCATGGCCGCGGCCGCCTGCTGCCGCTTGGCCGCATCCTTCCACATGATGGAGGCGCAGCCCTCCGGCGAGATGACGGAGTAAATCGCATTCTCCAGCATCAGAACGCGGTCTGCGACAGACAACGCCAGCGCGCCGCCGCTTCCGCCTTCGCCGGTGATGGTAGCAATGGTCGGCACGCGCAGCCGCGACATCTCCAGCAGATTGCGCGCAATCGCTTCACCCTGTCCGCGCTCTTCCGCGCCCAGCCCGGGATTTGCCCCTGCCAGATCCACGAAGGTGAAGATGGGACGCTGAAATTTCTCCGCGATCTTCATCACGCGCAGCGCCTTGCGGTAGCCTTCCGGATCGGGCATACCGAACTTGCGGTGTACCTTGTCTTTCATCGTCCGGCCCTTCAGGTTGCCGACGACCAGCACCTCTTCGCCCTGAAAACGCGCCATGCCACAGACCATCGCCGGATCGTCCCCAAAGCCGCGGTCGCCGTGAATCTCGCTGAAGTCGGTGAACAGGTACTCAATGAAATCCATAGGATAGGGCCGCTGCGGATGACGCGCCATCTCCGTCTTGATCCACGCCGCCGGGGGCGGTGGAGAAATGGCAACAGCTTCTGCCTGCTCGGTTTTGGGCGCTTCAGTCTCAGCCATGCTGAGTTTGATTGTAGTGAGGTGCGGCATGGGATACAACCGCGCATTGCTCGCCTTGCCGCTCAGTGATATACATGTATATCAAAGTTGTTCCGTCCCACCCCAGGCGGTGAATTGTGAGTCAGCGTATGTCCACCATGGTTGCAGTCCGTATCCCAGTCGAAGTCAATACTCGCCTGAAGAAACTTGCCGTGCGAACAGGACGCACCAAGGCCTTCTACATTCGCGAGGCTATCCTGAATAGGCTGGAAGATCTCGAAGACTTCTATCTCGCTGAGAAACGCAGTAAAGCTCTTCGGGAAGGTAAGACCACAAGCATCCCGATTGAAGATTTGATGGACGAATATGGCGTCGCCCGCTGAAAAATGGCATATTCGCTTTGAGCGATCTGCCGAAAAAGAGTTTCGTAAACTCGACCCGCAAGTCTCTCGCAGAATTCTCGCCTATCTCCACGAAAGAGTAGCACCCAGCCCGCGCAAACTTGGCGAACCGCTTCATGGTGACCGGTTCGGCGCTTACTGGAAATATCGCGTGGGCGACTACCGCATCATCGCAGAAATTCATGATGCGGAAATCCTCATCATGGTTCTTCACATCGGCCATCGCCGCGAAGTCTATCGCTGACTACTCGATAATCCTCACGCCGCCGCGCCCCACAAGCTCTTCCACCCGGTCAATGAACAGCCGGTCTGCCGCCACCGTCATTCCCTGCGGCTCCAGCACGGCGCAGAACTCGCCCGGCTCCTCCAGATCCAGCATCAGCTTGCCTGTTCCGGGCGTTGCCTGGAACAGCGCCAGCAGCTTCTCCATGAGCGCGGTGTCTTCACTGTGCAGAGGCACCTTGATGCGCAGCGCTTCCGGCAGCTTGATCTTCACATCCTCCAGCGCCTGAATGCTGGAGATAGCCAGCTTCGGCGCAGAATCTTCTTCCCCGCGCAGCGAGCCGCGTATGACCACGGGGACATCGATCTTCAGCTTCTCCGCCAGCTTCTCATAGCTCTGCGGGAACGCGATCAGCTCGATCTTGCCCATGGTGTCTTCCAGCGCCGCCTGTGCATAGAGCTCGCCGGAGCGCTTCGACTTTGCCACCTTCAGCCCGGTGATGACGCCCGCAATGCTGATCTCGTTCTGCGGTTCCTGCCCACGGCGAAACTGCTGCGGCTCAGGCTTCATCTCCAGCGCCGCCGCCGTGGTGACCACCTTCATGTTGCGCAGCTTCTCGCGGTACTTGTCCATCGGATGGCCGGAGACGAAGAAGCCCAGGACTTCCTTCTCATTCTGCAGACGCGTATGCTCTTCCCACTCTGCCACCTTGGGCAGCGGGTCGCCCTTGCCGCCCGCCGCCGCGGGCAGATCGTCAAAGATGCCGAAGAGCCCGTTCTGGCCGCTGTCTGCATCGCGCTGCGCCTTCTGTGCGCGCTCAATCCCCTTGTCCAGCGCAGCGGTCACGCTGGCGCGCCCGCCAAAGCAATCCATCGCGCCGGCTTTAATCAGCGACTCCAGCACGCGCTTGTTCAGCAGCCGCAGATCCACCTGCTCGCAGAACTCCCAGAAGGTACCGAAGCCCGGCTTGCCCTCAGCCTGCAGCTTGTTGCGCGCCGTCAGGATAGATTCAATCGCATTGGCGCCAACATTCTTAATCGCGGTCAGACCGAAGCGAATCACGTTGCCCGCTGGCGTAAAGGTAGCGGCCGAATGCCGCACATCCGGCGGCTCCACCGCGATCTCCATCTCGCGGCACTCCTGGATGTACTTCACCACGTTCTCCGGCTTCGATGTTTCACTGGTCAGCAGCGCGGCCATGAACTCCGTAGGATAATGCGTCTTCAGATAGGCCGTGTGGTACGCCAGCAGCGCATACGCCGCAGAGTGCGACTTGTTGAAGCCGTATCCCGCGAACTGCTCCATCAGATCAAACAGCTTGCCCGCGGCATCTTTCGGATGTTTATTCTCCGCTGCGCCGCGCATGAACAAGTCACGCTGCTTCGCCATCTCTTCCGCATTTTTCTTACCCATCGCGCGCCGCAGCAGATCGGCAGCGCCGAGCGAGTAGCCTGCAATCACGCTGGATATCTGCATCACCTGCTCCTGATACACGATGACGCCCAGGGTCTCCTTCAGCAGGGGCTCCAGTTCGGTGAACATATACTCCACCGGGCGGCGGCCCCACTTGCGCTCAATAAAGTCATCAATCATGCCGCCCTGGATCGGGCCGGGGCGATAGAGTGCATTCAGTGCGGTCAGATCTTCTACCGTGTTCGGCTTGTACCGCCGCAGCACATCGCGCATGCCCCCGGATTCAAACTGGAACACGCCGGACGTCAGGGCGCGATGGAAGACCTTCTCGTACGTCTCCTTATCATCCAGTGGAATCGTGGCCAGATTCACCGTCTCGCCGCGGTTCTTCTGGATCATCTTCAGCGCGTCGTCGATCACGGTCAGCGTGGTCAGGCCGAGGAAGTCCATCTTCAGCAGACCCATCTTTTCGATGGCCTTCATGTCATACGACGTCACAATGTCTTCGCTCTTGCTGCGCGTGACCGGCACCAGTTCCGTGAGCGGAGCCGGCGCAATCACCACGCCCGCCGCATGCACGCCTGCGCCGCGCACTAGCCCCTCCAGCCGCATGGCCGTGTCAATCACCTCGCGCACGCGCGCATCGCTCTCATACGCCTGCGCCATGGCGGGTGAATCCTTCAGCGCCTGCTCAATGGTGACCCCGATGGTCGGCGGAATCATCTTCGCGATGCGGTCCACTTCGCCATAGGGCATATCCAGTGCGCGGCCTACGTCTTTGATCGCCGCCTTCGCCGCCATGGTGTTGAACGTGATGATCTGCGCCACCTGCTCGCGGCCATACTTGCGCTGCACATACTCGATCACTTCGCCGCGGCGGTTCATGCAGAAATCGATGTCGATATCGGGCATGGAGACGCGTTCAGGATTCAGAAAGCGCTCAAACAGCAGGTTGTTCTGCAGCGGATCGATGTCCGTAATTCCCATGACATACGCCACCAGCGAGCCTGCGGCGGAACCACGGCCCGGCCCCACCGGAATGCCCTGCTCCTTCGCATAGCGGATGAAATCCCACACGATCAGGAAGTAGCCGGGAAACTTCATCTGCTTGATGCAATCGATCTCGCGCTGCAACCGCGCCTCATACTCCGGCAGCGTGCGGCGCAGCTTCCCTGTCTCCTGCAGATGGCGGATGGCCGTGTCCATGCGCATGCGGTAGCCTTCGCGGCAGACCTCTTCAAAATAACTGTCCGTGGTATCGCCTTCCGGCACATCAAACTTCGGAAACGAATTCTCCACCTTGTGCATAGTCAGGTTGCAGCGCTCGACAAACTGCATGGTGCGCGTCAGCACTTCAGGATTCTGCGGAAAGAGCTGCGCCATCTGCGCGGCCGATTTCACATAGAACTCCTGTGTATCAAACTTGAACCGCTTGGGATCGTTCATGGAGCCGCCGGTCTGCACGCACAGCAGAATCTCGTGCGCCCGGCTGTCCTGGTCAGAGACGTAGTGGCTGTCGTTGGTCGCGATCAGCGGAATGTTCAGGTCTTTCTCCAGCTGGAACATCGCCTTCGAAACCTTGGCGTCCGCTTCCAGCTTGTGATCCTGCACCTCCAGAAAGAAATTCTCTTTCCCGAAGATGTCCTGAAACATTCCGGCAGTTGCCTTGGCCTTCTCGTACTCGTCGGCAATCAAGTGCTGCGAGAGCTCGCCGGCCAGGCACCCGGAAAATCCGATCAGCCCCTCGGCATGCTCCGCCAGATACTTCTTGCTCACGCGCGGCTTGCGATAGAAGCCATGCAGTGCCGCCTCGCTGGTCAGCCGCACCAGGTTGCGGTACCCAGCCTCATTCTCCGCCAGCACCAGCATGTGGTTGTACTTGTCGCCCTCGGGCGCTGCACGGTGATCTTCGTTCTGGCAGATATAGAGTTCGCAGCCGAGGATGGGCTTGATGCCGTGCTTCTTCGCTGCGTCAAAAAAGTGGACAGCCCCATAAATATTTCCATGGTCCGTCATGGCCACGGAGGTCTGCCCTATCGCCTTCACATGCTTCATCAGCTTGTCGATGTCGCACGCGCCATCCAGCAGTGAATAATCCGTATGCAGATGGAGATGGGTAAACTCGGGGGCAGCCATACTTCATTTTAACGCTGCGCCGCCGCTCACCGCATCCTCTGCGCAGAATGCTGAGGAAAACAGGGCCGTCAGCTCGCCACATTCTTCCGCAGGAACGCTAATGACCGTTCCAGCGCCAGCTTGGCTGCTGCCGGAGCGTACTTGGTCGGGTCCACATCGCGGTTGAACGCGTGCCCGCATCGGGATACGTGTAGATCTGCACATCCGGATGAGCTTTGGCCACAGCCTCGCGCTGATCCGCACCGATGTGATCGTCTTTCTCACCGAAGTGCAGCATCACCGGACAGGTCGGCTTCTCCTGCGCGAATTGGCCGATGCCGCCTGCGTAGTATCCCACTGCTGCGTTCGGCTCCAGACCAAGATTGTGCAGCCGAGTCGCTGAGAGCCACGCCATCAGGCCGCCGTAGCAGTAACCCACCACCCCAATGTGCGCCACGCTCTGCTGCGCCCAGCGGAAAGCCGCCGCGATATCCAGCAGGGCGAGATCCACGTTCAGCTTTCCATAAAATTCAAACGCCTGCTTTGAGCCGTCGCCTGAATAATCAAGCTCCACGCCCGGCGCAGGCTTGCGCTCAATGCGGTCAAACAGCGCCGGCGCGATGGTGAGAAATCCTGCGCCTGCGTAACCATCGGCAACGCTGCGGATGTGCGCGTTCACGCCGTATATCTCCTGCACGATGATCAGTGCGGCTACGGGCTGCTCTGCCGGGCGCGCCACATAGGCGCTCAGTTCGTTGCCGTCTTCCGCCTTCAACTGAACGTATTCGCTCATCATGCCTCCGTGTCGCCTGTCGAGATTACTTCAGCGGTGAATCCACCATGCGGGGCTGCACGACTATGCCGTCAAACAGCGTAACCGCCACCATATGATCTCCCACCGGCCGCAACATGCGCAGATGCCAGCCTGTATCCCAGCACTGCGCCACCTTGTTCTCTACAGCAATTGCGCAGGCGAAGGTGGTGGAGTTGTTGGCCGTAACCAGCATCCGTTTTCCTGCGGCATCATAATAGACGCTGTTGACGTCATTAAGGTTGAGTTTCGGCACCATTTGCCAGCGCAGGCCCTCGTCCGCGCTGAACCAGATGCCTTCGCCGCCAACCACCCACAGCTCGCCTGAGGCGTCGGCCGCCAGGCTGGATATCTGCGTCAGGCCACCGGGCAGCTTTACGGCCTTCCAGGTCTTCGCGCCATCGCCGGAAGTCTCGATGTGCTTGAGATCCGCCGCGAACAGCTTGCCGCCGCCCGCCGCCAGGTAGCGCAGCGGATCGGTACCCGCCGCCGTAACCTGCCGCCAGCTGGTGCCGGAGCTCGCGCTCATCAGCAGCCCCTGCTGTGTGGCTGCATAGACGGAGTTGCCGTCAGTCAGCAGCGCAAAGACCGCACCATCAAACCCTGCAATCTTTGCGCCGTTCACGCTGGGAGACATCTTCGCCGGCTTGCGGGCCGTCGCGCTATGTCGCACCGGTGCGCCACCCAGCGCGGGATCGGCCGGGCCTATCGCCGGTGGCCCGTTCAATTCCGGCTGCTCCACATGCTCAGCCGCCGGTGCACCGTACTGCTGCCAAAGCGGGTCCTGCCAGGTGAAGATGCCATGGTTCGTGCCCGCGATGAGCGTATTGTCCGGCGCCATGGCCAGGGCGAAGACGTCGCGTCCGTTCAGCCCATCGGCCCGCTGCGTCCAGGTGATGCCGCCGTCGCGGCTGCCGAAGACGCCGCCGTAGTCCTTGTCATTCACAACACCCACATAGATCTGCGCGGGGTTGCGCGGGTCCGCAGCATACGCCGCGATCTGCCGCGCTGAGAATCCGCGGTTCGAAGGCTTATAGGTGAAGCCGCCGTCATTGCTCATCAGCACGCCGCCGCGGTCGGTCGCCACCAGCATGTGATCGGGATTCTTCGGGTCGATGTATACATCGTTGATGATGTCTTCCGGCCGCGTCATGCGCAGCCAGTTCTGCCCTGTATCAGAGGTACGGAACAGCCCCTCGGTGGTACCGGCAAATACAATGTCAGGATGCACCGGGTCCTGCATGAGCACGCGCGTGCGCCGCGCCGTGGAGGGAATGCCCTGAATCTTGCGGAACAGGTCGCCGCCGTTCTCGCTCTTGTAGATGCCGGAGCAGGCGCTGGCATACACCGTGTGCGCGTCGCGCTCATCCACAATGATCGAGAAGACGTCAGAGTCTTCAATCACGCCGTTCTTAATGTTCTTCCAGTGCTCGCCGCCGTCGGTCGTCTTCCACGGCAGGTGCCAGGTGCCCGCGTACACGATCTCCGGATTCTTCGGATCGACAGCGAGCGATTCGATCTCGTGGATCTCAGAGCTGTTCGGCGGGCTGATCTGCTCCCAGCGTTGCCCACCATCGCTGCTGCGGTATACGCCGCTCAGCGCGCCGGCAAAAATAATCTTCGGATCGGACGGCGCAGCGGCCATCGCCCGGATGGATTGTCCGCGCATGCCGTTGCTGCTCGTCCAGGTACGGCCCGCATCGTCACTCACAAAGATGCCGCCGTCGGGATGATCCATCACCCAGGCGCCGACCAGGATATGCCGGGGATTGGCCGCGTCCACAATGATGCTGTCCAGCACCAGGTCGTCTCGCCGCCCAACCCGCGCCAGCCGCTGCCAGCTTGCGCCAGCATTGGTGGATTCATAGATCCAGCCGTTGGCGGTGCCCATGTACACGTGGGCTGAGTTCGTGGGATCTGCGGCAAAGCTGCGTACGTCGCCACCATCCGGCCCGAAGGGAAGCCAGGTCACTGCATGGGCCATTGCCAGGCCGGCCATCGCCAGCCACACGATTAGTAATGCCTTCAATGACCTGCGCATACACTCCTTCTTGGGTCTCTAGCTATCAGATGCAGCCAGCGGCCATGCCGCTGCAAGCGGGTAGTACGCGCGCGCTGCAACACATTCAGCCCCTGCAACACAAAGGGCTGACTGGGTGATCCCAGTCAGCCCTTCGGTTACGTTGAGGTTGAATTACTTCTTGTGCTTCTTGGCAACTGCCGTGCGGGGAGTTGCCTTGACTGCGGTTTCGTCCACCGGCGTCAGGCCAGTGGTGGTGAAGGTTGCACCTGCGGGTACCAGGGTGGTTGCGACCGTCTTGCCGTCGGTTCCATCCGTGTAGACCGAGACGCGAGAGCTGTCGATGCCCTTATCGGTCACCAGGTAGCCCTTGGCATTCACAGCGCGCTCAGCGGCGAACTTCTCGCCCTTCTTCTCCTTCGGAGAGGAAGAACCCACCAGTGCGACCTTCGCATCGGCAGAGTGCTGCAGGCTCAGTGAGATGTCATCCAGGCAGGCCTTGGCTTCGTTGTCGACGCGGGTCGGGCGAGCCTTGTCCTTCTCGAAGCTGATCGAGCAGAGCGAAGACGTCGTGGGAGCCGGCGGCGGTGGCGGAGCAATGACCGTAACCTGAGTGGTTGCGCTGACGGCGTTGGCCTTATCGTCGACCGCATTGCAGGTCACTACGATGCTGCCAGGCGCTGCGCCTGCCGTGCTCAGGGTTGCCGTGGAGCTGCTGCCGCTGATCGAACCGGCTGACGCACTGTAGCTATAGGTCAGAGGACGATTCTGCGGGCTGACAGCCGTTGCAGTGATGGTGGCGGAGTCGCCCGGGTTCACGCTGGACGGATTGGCCGAGCAGCTGATGGTCGGGGGCTGGATGGGATTCACAGTGAACGTCGCTGCGCAATCTGCCATCTGGCCAGGCTTGGTGCCTTCCGTGACATGGCCCTTCACCGTATAGGTGCCCGGTGCCAGGGTGGTGGTGTCAACAGCGGCGGTGGCATTGGTGCCGGTTACCTTGGCCGAATCAGACGTCCACGTGTAGGTGGCCTGCTTCTTCGGGTTCAGGTTGGTGGCAGTGCCAGTGACCGTGACCGGATCGCCAGGGTAAACCGCTGCCGGCGAAGCAACGCAGGCATAGGTGACTGGAGGCGGGGGCACGATGGAGCCGAACTTCAGCAGGATGCCGGTGCTCAGACGGGCAGCAGAGAGGTCTGCGCGGCCGCCGAGCGATCCGGGAGCATTCTGCCCCGGGAAGCCGAACTCAACGTGCATCCACTCATAGTCCGCCTGGAAGAGGCGAAGGCCGAGGTGATGGTTGAAGAACGGCAGGTCATAGTCCATACCACCGCCAATGGCGAGCGCCGGACCGTTGGAGTAGGGATTGCCGAGGCCACCAACGTTCGGGCCGCCCAGTCTCGCTACACCGCCCACAGCATGGGCGAAGAGCGTGTAGTTCTGCATGGGCAGGCGTACCGCCGGGCCGACCATGAAGGTATAGAGGCCGTCATTGCTGCCGGACGGATGAGCGGCCATCTCAAACTGGCCGCCAAAATGCTTATTGGCATACCAGGTCACGCTGCCGATTGCGCCGGCATTGATCGACGAATAGCGAACAGCCTGCGGCTGGGCAGAGCCGTGGGCCCCAAAGTAGGAGTAGCCCAGGAACACGTCGACACGTGAGGGATTCGCTACTGTCGGAGCAGCAGTCTGCGCCACCAGACTGGCAGCGCCGAGTGCTAACGCGCATGCGGCCATTACCAGCCGGCCAACTCTATGATACGAACGATCAACCATACGACTATCCTCCAAAGGTTGCGATCTAAACTGCAAAAAGCCCGAAGGCCAAAATTTATGATCCGGTCAAACGCCGGTGCGATGTACCTGCAAAGTCTAACCTATGTAACGGCAAATGAAGCACAAAATCCACATCGAAGATTACATTATTGCAATTTTTCCCTGATTCAACATCTGTTTTCCCAAATCTTGCCCCCGTACCTGAACCGTTATCCTCGATTTCCGGTCGTCCAGCTCTGGGCTTTTCCTACAGATTCAACGTCTTCTTCAGGCTTCCCCGTTCCTGCTGGATCTTCTCCTGCAGAAGCGTGATGGCATATAAAAGCTGTTCCGGGCGGGGCGGGCATCCGGGCACATAAACGTCCACCGGGATCACCTGGTTCACACCCTGCAGCAGCGCATAGTTGTTGAATACGCCGCCGGAGGTCGCACAGGCGCCCATGGAAATCACCCACTTCGGCTCCGGCATCTGCTCATACAGCCGCCGGATCACCGGCGCCATCTTCTGTGAGACCCGGCCCGCGACCACCATCAGATCACTCTGCCGCGGCGATGGGCGAAAGACCTCTGACCCGAAGCGCGCAATATCGTACCGCGATCCGCCCATGGACATCATCTCGATGGCGCAGCACGCCAGGCCGAAGGTCATAGGCCAGATGGAGTTCTTGCGCGCCCAGTTCACCGCAGCATCCAGCGACGCCAGAATCACGCCCTCCGGCAGGTCGGTTCCCCAGCTCACTTCACGGAGCTTGTCCTGATTCTTGCCGAAGCTGGTCAGGGTGCCGAACAGGTGCCGGTCATCCTGCTGCGGAACAGCAGTTGGCCTTCCACTGCTCGAGTTCTGATCGGGGCTGATGCTCATATCTTCAATATAAAGGAATTTCGGGCCAATCGAGATGCGTAATTTCCTCTGTTACCAAATGGATGCCGCGGCTTGCAAGATGCGTTGTACAGCCATCAAAAATAACTTCAATCACCATTAGGGCTACCGGCAGCCGCTGCGGTCGAGTTTCAGGTTCCCTGCCGCGGCGAATCCCCGCGGCAGATGCAACGTCACCCTGAATTTGAGCCAGGTAATCGCCCCCAGCGGGCTGGCTCCGGCGGCTTCCGTGCTGTGCGGCGTCTGCGAAAAGTGAGCGGCCACCGCCGCCGCCATCTGCGCCTGGTTCGCCGTGCCGGGAATCAAGCGTGAGTCCAGAATCTGCAATTCCGCGCTGGGCGAAGCCGTCGCCAGCTCAATCAGCTTCTCCGTCGCCGCCGCATCATCCGGTCTGGCTTGATAGGCGGCATAGGCCGCCTGCAGCTTAGCCAGCGCCGCCGGGTTCGCCGCAAACTGAAACCGCCGCGGGTTCCACGCAATGGCATCCTGCGCACGGAAGCTGAAGTCCGTGGTCAGGGCCAGCGGCGTCACCGAGTTATACGGTGGAGTCGCCAGTTCGGCCGCATCGTGCGGCGGTCTCGGCCCATTGGCCGGAAGCACCCTTACAATCCATCCTGCCCTGACGGCCTCCAGATCGAACATCAGCCCGCTTCCCAGCATCTGCGTATAGCTCTGCCCGGCCTGCACCTCGCCTTCAAAGCTCGCGGTGGCGCACATGGCTCCCGGTGCCGTTGCGGCCAGCAGCGGCGCGCAGGCGAACAGCGTGAGCAGCAGCGCCACGGCGATTAGAACGCACTTCCCTCTCATTGGCATCATTGCTTTGCATCATCGCAGATGCGCAACCATCTCTCAATGGCCCCTCGGATTGTGTAAAGTATGGGTGAGCCCCAAAATCATGTTCTGCCCGTAATGCAAGGCTGACCCCGCACCCTGGCATCCCGTTCGCAGCCGGAGTGAAATGCTGAACGTTCGTTTCGCACGCCGTTTTTTTGCCGCCCTCGTCTTCGCCGCCTTCACGCTTCCAGCCCACGCGCAATCCGTCCCCACTGCTATCAGCAATGCAGACAATGCCTGGATGCTGCTCTGCTCCGCGCTTGTGCTGCTCATGACCGGCCCGGGCCTTGCGCTCTTTTATTGCGGGCTGGTGCGACGCAAGAATGTGCTGAACACCATGATGCAGTGCTTCGCCATGATGGCCGTGGTCACTGTGCTCTGGGCCTGCTTCGGCTGGTCGCTGGCCTTCAGCCCCGGCACCAGTTTCATCGGCGGCCTGCACCAGTGCTTCCTGCGCGGAGTCGGCCTCGCCCCCGATCCGTTCTACGCACCCACCATCCCCGCGCAGACCTTCATGGTCTACCAGCTCATGTTCGCCATCATCACCCCCGCGCTCATCGGCGGAGCCTTCGCCGAGCGCATGAAGTTCTCTGCCATGCTGGCCTTCACCGTGCTCTGGACCATCGTCGTCTACAGCCCCATGGCGCACATGGTGTGGGGCAAGGGCGGGCTGCTCAACTTCGCTGCCATCGGCACCGGCCACCTGGGCGGCTACTTCCCTTCGCTGGATTTTGCCGGAGGCACGGTGGTGCACGTCAGCTCCGGCGTCTCCGCGCTGGTGGCGGCCATCTACCTGGGCAAGCGCCTCGGATACCCGCAGGCTGACACCCGCCCGCACTCCGTGGTGCTCAGCATGATTGGCGCGGCGATGCTCTGGGTGGGCTGGTTCGGCTTCAACGCGGGCAGCGCGCTCTCCGCCGGAACGCTGGCCACCAGCGCCTTCGTCGCCACCCACTTCGCCGCCGCCGCGGCGGCCATCGGCTGGTGCGCGATGGAGTGGCGCAAGAAAGGCATGGCCTCCGCCCTCGGTGCGATCTCCGGCGCGGTCGCCGGTCTGGTTGCCATTACCCCGGCCTCTGGATTCGTTACACCCATGGCTGCGCTCGTCATCGGATTTCTGGCCGGCGGCTTCTGCTACTTCATGGTCATCACGGTGAAAGAGCACTTCGGCTACGACGATTCGCTGGATGCCTTCGGCGTTCACGGCGCAGGCGGCACCCTGGGCGCGCTGCTCACCGGCGTCTTCGCCAACTCCGCCATCAACGCCACCTTCCGCGGCGGCCGCGGCACCGGTCTGCTGCAGGGCTATCCCCGGCAGATGCTCTACCAGGCCGCGGGTGTAGCCATTGCGTGGACCCTTTCCATCGTGGGCACGCTCGCCATCCTGTTTGTGATTGACAAGGTGATTGGCCTGCGCGTGCTGCCGATTGAGGAAGAGCAAGGGCTGGATCTGACGCAGCACGGCGAAGAAGCCTACGAATGGGAGATTGTTACGCGCTGAGCCGGCGGGATTGCTCTAAAATAAAATCACACACAGCGCAACAGCACGAACTGCTCCAGGGAGACACCATGCAGAAGATTGAGGCCATCATTCAGCCGTCCAAGCTCGACGCCGTCAAAGAGGCGCTGATCGAGGTTGGCATCCAGGGCATCACCATCCTGGAAGCGCGCGGCCACGGCCGCCAGAAGGGCCACACGGAAACCTACCGCGGCCGTGAATACTCGGTCGATCTCCTTCCCAAGCTCAAGCTTGAGATCATCGTCACCGATGAGATGGTCGATGAAGTGGTCAATACCATCGCCAACACCGCGCGCAGCGGCAAGATCGGCGACGGCAAGATATTCGTTTCGCGTATCGACACGGCAATCCGCATCCGCAACGACGAGCGCGGCGACAACGCAATTTAATCTGCACCCGCAACTCTGCTGTTCCTTGCTTCACACTCAGCCGAAGGGAGGCACTTCTGTCTATGAACGCCGGACCGACCCCACCCTCCAATCCCCTGCGCGATTTTTACCAGCAGGGCATCGCCGGTATTCGCGCCGCCTTCGAGAAAGAGCAATCCAGCCGCGGCGCCGGGCACAAGGCCGCCGAGGCGCGCGCCGTGCTGGCCGACGAGCTGATGCAGCGGCTGTGGCAGGAATTTTCCAATCATCCGAAGCTGAAGACCGGCGTCGCCATGATCGCCATTGGCGGCTACGGGCGGCAGCAGCTCTTCCCGCACTCCGATCTGGATGTCCTCTTCCTGCTCGACAACTCGCTCAAAGAGCTGGAGCTGAAGGACCCGCTGCGGCGCATCAACCAGGAGATATGGGACTGCGGTATCCGCGCCAGCCCGCAGACGCGCATGCTCTCCGAGTGCGACAGCCTGATCGCCGGAAACCCTGAGTTCACGCTCTCGCTGATGGATCACCGGTTCCTCGCCGGCGACCGCGCGCTCTTTGACAAGCTCTCAAAGAAAGTGCTGCCGAAGCTGCTGCAGCGCGAACACCGCACCCTGATCTCGCGGCTGGTAGAGATCACCCTGGACCGCCACGGCAAGTACGCCAACACGCTCTTTCATCTGGAGCCGAACATTAAGGATTGCCCCGGCGGCCTGCGCGACATGCACGTCTGCGGCTGGCTCACAACCCTCTACGGCATCGCCGCGCAGGCACAGAAGCAGGCGCGCCCGCAGCCCGGCAACCTGACCGAATTCCATCAGGCGACGGACTTCCTCGCCACCACGCGCTGCTTTCTGCACTACGGTCACGACCGCGATGACAATACGCTCTACTGGGTCTCGCAGGATGCCGCCGCTGCCGCCGGCCTTGCGCTGGGCAGCATCGGCAACCGTGTGGTCGATGCCTCGGTGTGGATGCGCTCCTTCTTCCGCAATGCACGCACCATCCACCGCCGTACCATGCAACTGCTGGAGGAAGCGCCCCGCGTGCGCGGCCTTTCCTTCTACGATCAGCTGCGCCGCCGCCACAAACGCACGCAGTATGAAGGCTTCCACATCCAGCATGGACGCATCGTGTTTGACACGCCGCACTCCGCCAAGGCGCCCGACCCGGCTTTCGACCCGGATACCGTGCTCAACCTCTTCTCCGCCATCGCCGAGCAGGGCTGCAAGCTCTCTGCCGAAGCCGAAGACCGGCTGGAACCCGCGCTGCCCATCCTGGCCGCGAATCTGGAAGAGGGCCCCGCGCAGTGGAACCACTTCCGCAATATCCTGAACGGCCCTTACGCCGGCGAAGCGCTGCGCGCCATGCACGCACTCGGCATTCTGGAACTCATCGTGCCGGAGTTTCTCGGCATTGACGCACTGGTCATCCGCGATGCATACCACCGCTATACCGTGGATGAGCATACCTTCGTGCTGATTGATGTGCTGCACAACCTGCAGCGCCCGCCGGAGGCGATGAATGCCAACAACCGGCCCAATACGCTGGCGGAGTGGCAGCGGCGCTTCGGCGGCCTGCTCGCCGACCTGCCGCATCCTGAACTGCTCTACCTGGCCGCGCTGATGCATGACACCGGCAAAGGCCGCGACACGCCGGACCACGCCAAGGAATCCGGCCGCATGGCGAAGAATCTCTTCGCGCGCATGGAACTCGATCCCTACGAGGCCGGCATCGTCCGCCATCTCATCGTCAATCACCTGGTCATGTCGTCCACCCTGCGCCGCGACATCTTTGACATGGAGACGCTGCGCATCTTTGTGGAGCAGGTAGAGTCTCCCGAGCAGCTGCGGATGCTGGCGCTGCTGACCTACGCGGATATCTCCGCCGTGCATCCGGACGCACTCACGCCGTGGAAGGCGGAGAATCTGTGGAACCTCTACATCGGTGCGTCCAACTATCTGGACCGCACCGTCGATGATGACCGCGTGCGCTCACGCGTCAGCTCTGAACTCATCCAGCGCGTCACCACGCTTGCGCCGCCACGCGCGAAAGAGATTCGCGCCTACCTGCAGGGCTTCCCGCAGCGCTATCTGCGCACGCGCACGCCGGAGCAGGTGCTCGCGCACTTTGAAATTGCATCGCAGCTCACACGGCCCAATCCCGGCGCGAAGGACATGCAGGCTGAGATCTCTGCCGCCGTGGAGCTGGTGCTGCATCAGGGGCTGCCCGTCAGTGAGATTACGCTGGTCGCGCTGGACCGCCCGCGTCTCTTCGCCACCATCGCCGGTGCGCTCTCCGCCTGGGGCATGGACATTGTGAATGCTGACGCCTTCGCCAACGGCGCGGGCCTCGTGGTCGACAGCTTCAGCTTCATCGATCGCTTCCGCACGCTGGAACTGAATCCCACCGAGCACAAGCGCTTCCTGAAGAGCCTGAAGGATGCGCTGACCGGAGCGACGCCGGTGGAGAAGCTGCTGGCTTCGCGCGCCCGCGGCGGCAAGCGCAAGCCGCCCAAAGTCAGCGTGGAGACGCAGATTAACTTTGATCACGAAGCTTCCAGCCACAGCACGCTGCTGCAGGTCGTCGCCCAGGACGTTCCCGGCCTGCTGCGCGCCATCTCCCTTACCGTCGCGGACCACGACTGCAACATCGAAGTCGCCCTCATTGATACTGAAGGCGAGATGGCTATCGACGTCTTCTACCTGACCCGCGCCGGGTTCAAGCTGGACTCTGCCCGCGCCGGTCTTCTCCGTGACGACCTCATCGTCGCCATCGCCCGCAACACCATCTAACCAGCCCCAACTCCGGGTGTTCTGTCCTCGCGACAGCTTCATCGCCCTAACTCTGGGTGCCCCAGGTCTCGCTTCTGAGACCTGGGATAGCGTCACGAAGTGACGTCCGCGCGACGCGCGCAAATTTCTCCGTCCCGGATTTTTTCTACTCCCTGTTCCCTGCTCCCTGTTCCCTGCATTGCCTTCCCTGCATTTACACTTACCTCATACATGCAAGGCTTCTTTATCACCTTCGAAGGCCTGGACGGCTCCGGTAAGACGACGCAGATCAAACGCCTCGCCGCGTGGCTGCAATCCCGCGGGCGCACCGTGGTACTCACACGCAATCCCGGCGGCACCGCGCTGGGCGAACGCATCCGCGGCATTCTGCTTGACTCCCGCACCGAAGCCGCCACCGGCGCGATCACGCCCAAGGCGGAGCTGGCGCTGATGTTCGCGGACCGCGCCCAGAATATCGCCGAGATCGTGAAGCCCGCGCTCGCCAACGGCAGCATCGTGATCTGTGACCGCTACACCGATTCCTCTGAGGCTTATCAGGGCGGCGGCCGCGAACTCGGCGCGGAGACGATCCTCGCCGCACACCGCACCATCTGCGACAATTTCCAGCCCGCCCTCACCCTCCTTCTGCTGCCTCCACTGGATTCATCGCTGGCCCGTGCGCGCCGCCGCAACGAACGCACCACCCAGCAGCACGGAACGGATGAGAATCGCTTTGAGCGCGAGGGCGACGGTTTCTATGCGCGCGCCTATGCCGCCTACCAGGCCATCGCCGCGCGTGAGCCGCAGCGTGTCGTGCTGATTCCGGATGACGCCGGCATTGACGCCATCCACCAGAAGATCGTCGCCATCGTCGCGGAAAGACTGGGGCTGACGGCATGAACTCCTTCGGCGATTTCCTCGGCAACGATTCCACGGTTCATCATCTGCGCACGGCGATTGCAGCCGGACGCCTGCCCCATTCGCTTATCCTCGCCGGCCCCAAAGGCTCCGGCAAATACACTCTCGCGCTCATGCTCGCGCAAGCGGTGAACTGTGAAAAGCAGCCGCGCGAAACATCTGCCGACGGCTCTGTACTCGCCGGATTCTGCGGCGTCTGCAGCAACTGCGTCCGCATCGCAGAATCCTTCGACCTGCAGGCGCGCATCGATGAAGCGGTGGAAGCGCGCGAGGCCCTGCGCGAGGTGGACAAGAAGGAGACGCGCATCCTGGTGCAGACGCACCCTGACGTGCTGGTGCTGCCGCCCGACCCGCCGCAGCTCCTCATCAAACTCGGCCAGGTCCGCTCGCTTACGGAGAGCATCTACTACCGCCCCGGCGAAGGCGAACGCAAGGTCTACATCTTCACCTCGACTGCATTCATGAAAGAAGCCGCCAATGCTCTGCTGAAGGTGCTGGAAGAGCCGCCCGCTTACGCGCACATCTTCATCCTTGCGGAGAATCCCGGAGAACTGCTGCCCACTATCCGCTCCCGTTGCGGCGTCGTCCGGCTGGGTGCGGTGCCCGCCGCGGAGATTGAATCCATCCTCGCTCAACGTCGCCCGGAGTGGAAGCCCGCCCAGCGCGCACTGGTGGCACGCCTTGCCCAGGGAGGCATCGGCCGCGCCATCGGCTTCGATCTCGCCGCCTACCTCACTGGCCGCACGGACGCGCTCATCTTTATTCAGAATGCCGTGAATGATCCTGACCACACCGCGCTCTTCAAAGTCACGGAGACCTACCGTGCCGGCGCCGACGGCGCGCTGAAGACCACGGCCCTGCTGCGCGCGCTCTCCAGCCTGCTGGAAGATATTCTTCTGCTGCAATCCGGCGCAGGCACGCTCATCCGCAATGTAGACATAGCGCAACAGATGGAACAACTTGCCGCGTCGCTCAGCTTCGGCTGGGTCGAAGGAGCATCGCGCGCACTGGACCAGGTGGAGAGTGGGATGCGCCGCAACCTGCTGCGTTCGCTCTCACTGGATGCGCTGGCCGCGCAATTAGCTGCACGTTAATCGCCCGTATCACGCAACTTTTCGCATGTCAGCGCCGTCTTATGGAGTAAATCTAGCTAAAGCGAGTCACCTTCCCCTTGACCCAGCCTGCACACATCTCTGCTGCGCCTGACGCGCCTGAAGCTACGCTGAACGGCAATCGCAAATTGATACGTCCCAGACTGCCCATCTCCGCGGTAGTACCGCGGAAGAGCGCAGCCGGTGCGCCCAACGGCAATGGGATTGCGCCACACAAACCTGCTCCCAACTCACAGAATGGCAATGTCGCCGCGCCCCGCGCGCGCCGCAATCCCATTCGCCTGCAATCGGAGTCGAGCCTGGCAGAGCCCAGCCACGCCGAAGTTTTTTATTATCAGAAGCAGGTGCAGGCGCAGACGCCCATGGTGGTCGTGCTGGATGATGGCGAGCAGCTGGAAGGCATCATCGAATGGTTTGATAAGGATGCGCTGAAGCTTCGGCTCACGACATTGCAGCGCATTTTGATTTACAAATCGGCGATCAAGTTCATCTACAAGACCGGCGAGAACAACACCGCTGGTTAACGTTCGCTATTTTTTCATCGCCGCCTTGAACAGCCGGTCCCGCATCGCATCGCCAATGCCCTCAGCCGCAGGCACCGGACACACAATCACCGTGGCACCGCGCGTATCCAGTTCGCGCAATCCGGCAAAAAGCCGCGCCGCCAGCGCCGGCAGATCCGTCCACTCGCCCCAGCGATAGATCAGCGCCCGGTCACACTCTTCAAACGCAGTGAACCGCGCAGGCAGCATCAGTCCGATGCGCCCCTGCTGCGCCTCTGCCACGCAGCGGAACCTGTACCAGAACTCGCGCAGGTCTTCATCGCCCTGGCGCTCCACCAGCACCAGCGAGGCCCGCGGTGCATAGTGCCGCAGACCGACGCCCGGCGCGGGCATACTCTCGCGCGGCTCCTGCGCCAGCGGCGGCTGCACCAGCTCCACCGCGCCAAACTCCGCAAGCATCGCCGCGCTCACTGCGCCGGGTCTATAGATCTTCATCGGAGTCGCGTTCACATCCACCACGGTCGATTCCACACCGACCGCCGCCGCTCCGCCATCCAGCACGGCGTCAATGCGCCCATCCAGATCCTCCAGCACATGCTGCGCTGTGGTCGGGCTGGTGTGTCCAAACCGATTCGCGCTCGGTGCAGCCACCGGCACGCCGGCGGCCTGAATCAGCGCCAGCGCCAGCGGATGCTTCGGCATGCGCACGCCCACCAGCTCGCGCCCCGCCGTCACCGCATCGGGAATGCAGGCCCGGCGCGGCAGCAGCATCGTCAGCGAACCCGGCCAGAATCTCTCCGCCAGCCGCTGCGCCAGCGGAGATATCTCCGCCACCTGCTCTGCCATCTCCAGGCTGGATACATGCACGATCAGAGGGTCCCAGTGCGGCCGCTCTTTCGCATCGAATATCTTCTCCACCGCGTCCACTTGCAGCGCATCCGCGCCCAGCCCGTAGACCGTCTCGGTGGGAAATGCGACGAGGCCACCGGCCTGCAGAATGTCCGCCGCGCGTGCCACTGCACCCGCATCCGCGGCACGAAGCCGTATGGTCTCTTTCATACTTTCAATCTTACGGCAGGCCGCTGCTGCCGCGCCTCGTTATACTGGTTTTATGGCTGTCGAAATTGAGCTCAAATTTCCTGTGGATGATCTGCCCGCCTTTGAAGCCCGTCTGCATGCCCTTGGCTTTCATCTGGACACGCCCCGCACCTTTGAGAGCAACACGCTGTACGACACGCCAGACCGCTCGTTGCTTGCGGGCAAGCAACTGCTTCGCATTCGTCAGTACGGCGATACCTGGCTGCTGACGCACAAGCTGCAGCCCACCGAGCAGACCGCCGACGATCTCCGCTACAAGCGCCGCATCGAAACCGAAACCACCGTGTCCGATGGTGAAGCGCTCGCCAGCATCTTCGCCAGCCTGGGCTACCTGCCCGCCTTCCGCTATGAAAAATTCCGCGCCGAATGGTCTGACCCTGCTGCCGGCGGCCACCTGGTGCTCGACGAGACACCCATCGGCGTCTTCGCCGAACTTGAAGGCGAACCAAAGTGGATTGACGCGACCCTGCTGCGCCTCGGCGTGCCTGCCGCGGCCTGCACCACGGAGAGCTACGGCAAACTCTTCCTCGCATGGAAGCAGCGCACCGGCAGCGACGCCGAAAATCTCACCTTCGCTGCCATTCAATAATTCGCTGCAAGATTAAAGCATCACTGCAGACTCTTGTCATTCTGACGCTTGAGCGTAGCGAAGCGGAAGAATCTGCTTCTCGCACACACCCGCTATTCATCGCCCCAGATGCAACGGAATCATTCTCTGACCTCTGTCCAACCGTGTCTCTACGCTTCGTTCGCGCCGTGACACTTTTTATACTTCTTACCGGAGCCGCATGGGCAGGGATCGTTGCGTCCCACCTTATGCTCGCCGGTGCGCCGCTGCTGCACCTGCGCCGTGCTGGCGTCGCCGCCGGCCATGCGTGCCGCTGCCAGCTCGCGCTCCTTCTTGCGCTTGAACTCCTTCTCCAGCTCGTCAATGGTCGATGACGGCGGCCGCACAGGAATCGCAATCGGGCCATGCTCCTGCACCGGCGCTGCGCCACCTTCAATGGTCGGAGGAGGAGGCGGCATGATGGGCGCACTGGTCACGGGCTGCCCGTCAGGCCCCAGTATCTGCATGCGGAAGAGATACCGCACCGTGTCCTGCTGGAAGACCTTCATCATCTCTTCAAACATCTCGAACGACTCGCGCTTGTACTCCACCAGCGGGTCCTGCTGCGCATAGCCGCGCAGCCCAATGCCTTCCTTCAACTGGTCCATCGCCAGCAGGTGATCTTTCCAGAGCCCGTCAATCACGCTCAGCATCACAATGCGCTCGTGATAGCGCAGTTGCTTGTCGCCGAGGATCTGCTCCTTCACCGCATAGGCCTCACGCAGCTTGCCATAGATCGCCTCGCCCAGCTCATGCCGGTTCAGCGTGGCGGCATCAATCTGCTTGTCCAGCTCCGCGCCGAAGAAGCCCGTCAGCATGTTGAACAGGCCGGCAAGATTCCACTGGTCAGGATGCATCTTCTCCGGGCAGCACTCATCCAGCGCGGCGGAAAGGATGGTCGGCACATAATCTTCCAGCACCAGTTCCTTCTCGTCCACGCCTTCCAGCAGCTGGCGGCGCAATCCATACACCGCCTCGCGCTGCTTGTTCATCACGTCGTCGTATTCCAGAACGTGTTTGCGCGACTCAAAGTTCTGCGCTTCCACGGCCTTCTGCGCCGCTTCAATCCGCCGGGAGATCAGCCCGCTCTCAATCGGCACACCCTCTTCCATGCCCAGCCGCTGCAGCAGCGTGCTCACCCACTCGCGCGCGAAGATGCGCATCAGGTCATCTTCCAGAGAGAGGTAGAACCGCGATGCGCCCGGATCGCCCTGGCGTCCTGCGCGGCCACGCAACTGGTTATCTACCCGGCGGCTCTCGTGCCGCTCCGTGCCCAGAATGTGCAAACCACCTGCGGCGATTACCTCTTGATGGTCCTTCGTGGTCGCGGCGGCATAGGTCGCCAGTGCCGCGTCCCACGCCTCCTGCTTCACTTCAAACTCTTGCCCCTGGTAGTAAAAGCGCAGGCTGCCTGCGGGCGCCAGCGGAGCCAGAGTGCCCTCGGCCACGCTTAGCGGAATCGCCGTCCCCTTTTTCACCAGCTCCTGCTTCGCCATGAAATCAGGATTGCCGCCCAGCAGAATATCCGTGCCGCGGCCCGCCATATTGGTCGCGATGGTCACTGCGCCCAGTCGGCCCGCCTGCGCCACGATCTCCGCTTCCTTCTCGTGGAACTTCGCGTTCAGCACCACGTGGCGCACATTCTTGCGCTTCAGAATCTCGCTCAGCAGCTCCGACTTCTCAATCGACGTGGTTCCCACCAGCACCGGCTGCTTGCTCTCGTGCAGGCGAGCAATCTCATCGGCCACGGCAAAGTATTTTTCCTTTGCCGTGCGGTATACCACGTCAGGATTCTCAATGCGCCGCATCACGCGGTTCGTCGGAATCACGGTGATATCGAGCTTGTAGATGTTGTCAAACTCTGCCGCTTCCGTCTCTGCCGTACCGGTCATGCCCGAGAGCTTCTTGTACATGCGGAAGTAATTCTGGAACGTGATGGTCGCCAGCGTCTGGTCTTCCTTGCGGATGCTGACGCCTTCCTTGGCTTCCACCGCCTGGTGCAACCCATCGCTCCAACGCCGCCCCGGCATCAGTCGCCCGGTAAACGTGTCCACGATGATGACCTCGCCATCCTTCACCATGTACTCCACATCGCGCTTGTAGAGCGTGTGCGCCTTGATGGCCGTCTCCACATGGTGCTTCAGGTCCCAGTTTTCCGGGTCGGCAATATTGCCAATGCCGAGCAGCTTCTCGATCTTCTCCCAGCCTTCATCCGTGACCGTGATGGCGCGCGCCTTCTCGTCCACCACAAAATCACCGGACCACGTCTTGTTTTCCAGCGTCTCGATCAGCTCGCCCTGCTCCAGCTTGGGGATGATCAGATCCACGCGCGCATACTTGTCCGTCGTCTGCTCAGTGGGGCCGCTGATGATGAGCGGGGTGCGCGCCTCATCGATGAGGATGGAGTCCACCTCATCCACGATGGCGTAGTAGTGTCCGCGCTGCACGCACTGCGCCAGCTCAAACTTCATATTGTCGCGCAGGTAATCGAAACCGAATTCATTGTTGGTGCCGTACGTGATGTCGCTGGCATACGCTTCGCGCCTCTGCTCATCGCTCAGGTCATGCACAATCACGCCCACGCTCAGGCCCAGGAAGCCGTAGATCTTGCCCATCCACTCGGCATCGCGCTTGGCCAGGTAGTCGTTCACCGTGATGACGTGTACGCCGTGTCCGGCGAGCGCGTTCAGGTAGCAGGCCAGTGTGGCTACCAGCGTCTTGCCTTCGCCGGTCTTCATCTCGGCGATCTTGCCCTCGTGCAGCACCATGCCGCCAATCATCTGCACGTCAAAGTGCCTCATGCCGACCACGCGCTTGCCCGCCTCGCGGACCACGGCAAACGCCTCCGGCAGTATCTCGGTCAACGCAGCCTGTTCCGCCGCCTCAATCGCGTCCTTGTCGGTAAGTCCTTCAATCTTCGCGGCGATGCGCGCACGAAACTCCACCGTCCTGGCGCGCAGCTGCTCATCCGTCAGCGGCTCAATGGCGGCCTCGAATGCATTAATCTGCTCCACGACGGGCTGCAGCTTCTTCACGGCACGTTCGTTGCTTGTGCCGAACACCTTTGCAAGTACTTTATTGAGCAAAACGGACAGTCCTTCGCGGCGCGCTGGTCACTTCCACGCCAACCCCTAGTTTACCTGTTTTGATGCATTTCCCGTTAACCGGCTGGGAATCCGAGAGTGCCCTTTTTTTCTTTTGGGATTAAGCCCCCGGCTTTAGCCGGGGGAGTGCAGGCTTCAGCCTGCACGGAAAGCCGCACAGATTATGAAAGGGGCTTTAGCCCCGGAGATCATCCCAACCTACGATTCCGTAACCCCATCCGCAAAATCCACTCCCGGGTGAATCTCTTTTCTGTGCGCCTCAATCTTCCCCGTAGACTGCCGCAGCAGCCCTGCCAGCCGTGCAAAATCCTGCCCCTTGCCCATAAACGCGGGGTCATTTTTAGAGGTCATGCTCATCTCCTCCATCGCCTCGACATACTCCGCGTAGATCTGTTCATTCTCCGCAAGCAGCCGCGCGCACTCCAGACACTCTTCCATATCCACACCTCGGGTGCCCCAGGTCTCGCTTCTGAGACCTGGGTGCGATGTTCCTATCACCACATCTCGCGTAAAGCTTAGCCACGCGAAGCAATTCGCTGTCCGCGCAGGGCTACGGAACCGCCTGTATTCGCCGCACCTTCACCATCTCGCCGCCGAATGCGCCGCCATGCCCATGCGCGGCGCTGCTGAATGTGCCTTCGCACACTACAAAATGCCCGCCCAGCCCCGCCTGCCCGTCCGGCACATTCACCCACAGGGCGCTCACCGGCGCGGAATCTTCCGGATGCAGATAGATTGCCGAATCGTCGGTCTGCTGGTGCATATAGCCGGTGACGCGCACCAGCTTGCCGTCAAACTCCGCGGAATTCTGCAGCAGCTGCACCAGGCCCACATCGGCCGCAGGCTCCGCGGCCTGCTGGCGCTCCGTGCGCGCGCGGTAAAACAGGAAGAGTCCCGCTAAAACAATCAGCAACAGGATGAGACCAAGCAGTTTTTTCATAATGCGCCGAATCCTAGCACATTCTCGTTTTTGTTTTAAATTCCGTCATCGTTTCTATCCCCGTCATCACCGTTAAGCCTTGCTCCCTACGCCCGCGGATGCGTCTTGTCATACACCTGCTGCACCTGGCCCACGGTGAGTTGCGTGTACCGCTGGGTGGTGGAGAGCCGCTCATGCCCCAGCAGTTCCTGAATGGAACGCAGGTCCGCCCCCGCCTCCAGCAGATGCGTACCGAACGCATGCCGCAGGGTGTGCGGATGCACGTCCGCCGGCAGGCCCCGCGCCAGCGCAATCGCCTTGACGATTCGCCCCACGCTGCGCGTCGTCAGCCGCGCCGTCCCCCGCAGCGCCTGATTCACCAGCAACGGCCCCTCATGCGCCATCGCGCCCTTGCCCGCCGCCTCAAACTTTGCCGCCCGCACCGGCAGATACGCCCGCAGAGCCTCCGCCGCCGCATCGCCCAGCGGCACCGGCCGCTCCTTACGCCCCTTGCCGCGCACCAGTATCGCGTCATTCTTCCAGTGAACGTCCTTCAGATCCATGCCGCAGAGCTCAGCGTTACGAATCCCGCAGCCATAGAGCAGCTCAAAGATCACGCGATCCCGCTCCAGCCAGCTCGCCCCATCGCCATCTTTTTTATGCTTGTCATTCCGCGGCGAAGCAGCGGAATCCGCTTTTGCTGACTTGCTGACTTGCTGACTCGCGTTTCCGCCCTTATTTTTTTGTTTGTCATTCCGCTGCGCAGCGGCGGAATCTGCTTCATCTTTCCCTGTTCCCTGCGCCAAACCGTCCATCAGCCGATTTACCTCTTCCACGCTGGGCACTCGCGGCAGGTGCCTGGGCAGCTTGGGGGTAGACACCAGCAGCGCCGGATTCTGCTGCACCCGGCCCTCCTTCGCCAGCCAGCGGAACCAGCTCCGTATCGCTGCCAGCGCGCGCGCCGTGGAAGCCTTGGTCAGTCCGCGCTCAAACAGCTTGCCCAGGTAGGCACGGATGTGGGTGTGCTCCACATCGCGCACCGTCGCGCCGTTCGCCATGCTCTCCGCCAGAAACTCGGCAAACTCCCGCAGTTCGCGCGCATAGGCCCGCACGGTATGCGCGGAAGCACCGCGTTCACCGCTCAGCACCCGCAGAAACTCCGCTACGCCGTCCGCGAATTTGTTTTCTTCAGCCGCCATAAACCCTCGTCAATCCGAACTAGTCAACCCGAACTTTTAATAATTCTTGTCATTCTGAGCGCAGCGAAGAATCTCAAAGGCTCGTTCCGCCACCACTCTGGGTGCCCCATTCATCGCGCTTTTGCGATGAGTGGGATAGCGCCGCAGTTTCATCGCGGCGGCCGCGCGACGCGCGCAATGCTCGCCCTCGCACACATACTCACTGACTTCGATCAATGCGCCGCTGCGATCGCGGGTGGCACTCCCGCAGCACCTTCTGCAGCCGGCCCAGCGCCACATGCGTATACACCTGCGTGGTCGCGATGTCAGCATGCCCCAGCAGCGTCTGCACGCTGCGCAGGTCAGCGCCATGCTCCACCATGTGGGTGGCGCAACTATGCCGCAGCTTGTGCGGACTCGCTCCGCCGCTTGCCGTGCGCACCATCGCAAACACCCACTGCCGCGTCAGCGCATGACCTCTCGCAGAAAGAAAGAGGTTTCCCGCCTGTCTTTCTGATCCCTGATCCCTGTTCCCTGTTCCCTGCCCCTGCAGTTTCGGCCTGCCCTCTTTCACATACTTCTCCAGTGCGACGACGGCGGCATTGCCCAGCGGCACAATGCGTTCCTTATCGCCCTTGCCGCGCACCTGTACGCGCGCCTGATCCAGATGCAGATCCATCTCGCGCAGGTCGCACACCTCGCTCACGCGCAGACCGCCCGCATACAGCAGCTCCAGAATGGCGTGGTCGCGCAGCGCCCGCGCATCGGCCCCGGCCCTATTCGCAGGATGCGAGGCGCCCATCGCGGCCACATCCAGCATCTCGCTCACTTCGCTCTCCGCCAGCGACTTCGGCAACACCTTCCACGCCGCGGGCGATTCCAGATTCACCGTTGGGTCCTTCGCAATGCGCTTGTCTTTCAGCAGCCAGCGAAAGAATCCGCGCCAGCAGCTCAGCTTGCGCGCGATGGAACGCGACTCATTCCGGTTGCGCCGCAGCTCCTGCATGAATTCGCTGATGGCCGCCTGCGATGCCGTCTGGAGCGTGCCACAGCCACGCTCCAGAAACTCGGCCAGCTGCTCCAGATCGCGCTGGTAGGCCTCGCAGCTCAGCGGCCGCAGCCCCTTCTCCACGCGCAGGTAGGTCACATACTCCTGCACCAGCCGCACAGCACTCGCCGGTTTGTTTTCATCGCCCCGCATCCCCTCATTATCAGACGCAGAGCCTTCCCTCCAGAAGTCAAACCCTGCTTCTGAACCAGACTGGTTAGCGGCTCACATTCCGGGCGTCTGCATCTCTACCGGAGCCATTCGCCGCATCGCTGGCATCCTCTGCGTCCATTGACTTCAGTGTCCGGCGGGCACAGTAGTACACATCCACAAAAACGCGAACAACCCGAGCACCGGCCCCACTGAGCCCTCGAATGTATCAACCGTGGTACGCCGGTACATCGCATATTCACAAAGAATGCTGCACAATATACATAGGGAAAATAGCTTTATGAACGCGTCCATTTCACACAGCAGTCTCAGCCAGCCGCTTCCGGAAGGAATCAACCGCCTCAGCACACCTCAGTTCAGCGCGGCGGTACTCGCAGTGCAGCCTGAGGTCGCCGTCTTTGACTGCGACGGCACTCTCTGGTCCGGCGATGCCGGTTCCGCCTTCATGCGCTGGTCTATGGATCGCGGCCTGCTCTCGCGCGAGGCCTCTGATTTTCTGGATGCCCGCCACCGCAGCTACCGCCGCGGCGAGGTCTCAGAACTCGTCATCTGCGGCGAGATGGTGCAGATCTATCACGGCCTGCGCCAGGACGAAATGCGCTCCGCTGCCGCCGAATTCTTCAAGCGCCACGTTGAACCCAACATCTTTCCGGAGATGCTCTCCCTCGTAACCGAGCTGCAGAAGCGCGGCACTGAGATCTGGGCCGTCAGCTCGACCAATGACTGGGTGATTGAAGAGGGCATGAAACGCTTCAGCATTGCGCCGGACCACGTACTTGCCGCCTGCGTGCATGTGCGCGACGGTGTGGTCTCAGAAGATCTGCGCGACGTTCCCACCGATGAAGGCAAGGTCACCGCGCTGGCCCGCGTGGGCGTGACCACGCCCGATCTGGTCTTCGGCAACTCCGTGCACGACGCCGCCATGCTCTCCATCGCGCGCCGCCCCTTCGCCGTGAACCCGTCTGACGCGCTGGTGGAAGAGTGCCTGCGCCGCCAGTGGCCGGTCTATTTTCCCTCCAGCGTGGAGCCGCCCCGCTAGCCTTTTCTCTCTCGCGTTCCCTGCTGGTCACCCCGGTCGGATGGCTATTGCCCCGCATACCCGTCTAAACTGGTAGTGGCCATGGATACACCCAAGCCAATCCGCAGCAGCGCCCAGCGCCGCGTCTCCACCCCCCAGCACTTTACCCCGGGCGGCAAGAAGCAGGTGCGCCTGGTCGTGGCCGCGCTCATTCTGCGTCCGTCTGCATCCGGCCAGGAAGTCCTGATCTGCCAGCGCAAGCCCGAACAGGCCATGGCGCTCAAGTGGGAGTTTCCCGGCGGCAAGATTGAGCCGGGCGAAGAGCCGGTGGAAGCGCTGGTGCGCGAGTTGAACGAGGAGCTGGGTATTGACGCCGTCATCGGCGAACCACTCACCCGCATCCGCCACAACTATCGCAACGGCGGCGCAGTGGATATCCGCTTCTTCATCGTGAAAGAGTTTCAGGGCGAGTTGCAGAACCGCATCTTCAATGACATGCGCTGGGCCACCATGGACAGGTTGCCCGGCTTTGATTTTCTCGCTGCCGACCAGGGACTCATCCGCGATCTCGCGGAAGGCAAGCTCCTTTAACGTCTCAATTTGTCATTTTATTTTTTTAATTTGTCATTCTGACGCTTGAGCGTAGCGAAGCGGAAGAATCTGCTTTTGCCTCTGCTCGCCAGCGAAAGCCCTCTCTACGCAAAGAGCCATTCGCCGTGCGCGCGGCACCTACGACACAAACAGCATCGCCACTGACAGCCCGATCACAATTCCCGCAGTTCCATACGCCAGCCAGTTAAACCATCCGGAATTCGTGTACTTGCCCATCAGCTCATGCTTGTTGATGAGCCGCAGCATAAAGATCATCACGACCGGCAGAAGCACTCCGTTCAGCACCTGCGACAGGATGACCACCTTCACCAGCGGAAAGTTCGGTACCAGTACCACCGCCGCGCCAGTCATAATCAGCAGCGTGTAGAACCAGTAGAAGAACGGCGCGTCCTTCCATTTTTTGTCCAGTCCGCTCTCCACGCCCAGCCCTTCGCACACCGTGTACGCCGTCGACAACGGCAGAATGCTCGCCGCAAACAGCGATGCGTTGAACAGTCCGGCGGCAAACAGAATGAACGCGTACTGCCCAGCCACAGGCAACATGGCAGATGCTGCATCCGCCGGCACACTGATAGGGCCCGCGCCATGAACAAACAGCGTAGCCGCGCATGCAACAACGATGAACCACCCCACGATATCCGTGAAGAACGAACCGACGATCACGTCAATACGCGTCGTCTTTGCATAGTTTTTGATGGAGACGCCCTTATCCACCAGCGAAGATTGCAGGTAGAACTGCATCCACGGTGAGATGGTGGTACCGATCACGGCAACCACCATGTACACATAGCTCTTGTCGCGCCAGGTTGCCAGTGACGGCATCTTCACCGTCGCCAGCAGCGCCTCATGCCAGTTCGGGCCGGCCTTTACGCCGGCAATGATGTAGGTGATATACACCACGCTGGCCGCCAGAAAGACCTTCTCCACCACCTTGTAGTCGCCTTTGACCACGAGCACCCACACCAGCGCCGCGCAGATAGGCACACTCAGATACTTGCTGATGTGAAAGAGTTCCATGCTGCCCGCAATGCCGCTAAATTCCGCCACCACGTTGCCGAAGTTTACGATCACCAGCAGCACCATCATAATGAACGTAATGCGCAGGCCGAACTCTTCTCGAATCAGATCGCTCAGGCCCTTGCCGGTTACCGCGCCCATGCGCGCGCACATCTCCTGCACCACGATCAGCGCAAGCGTAATCGGGATCATCGTCCACAGCAGGGTGTAACCGAACTGTGCCCCGGCTTGCGAATACGTCAGGATTCCGCCGGCGTCGTTATCGACGTTGGCGGTAATGAATCCCGGTCCGAGCACGGCCAGAATAAGGAAGATGCGAACTCGCCAGCGCCGCCATACCGTCATTCGCACTCTCCTTTCAGAAATCTGGCAGACGCTCACCCCGTTGCGATGGGGAAGAAACCCGCTCCTTCAGTCTACTTGCTCAAGCCTGTCAAAATCGTGCGCACGCGCTCCAGAATCTTCGCCACCTGGCCATCGTTGTTGTATCCGCCGGCCACGGCACGCGCATAGCCCGCAGCCGCAATGCGCGCCCTCGCGGCCTCATCCGGCAGGTAGCGGCAGATCTTCTCCGCGCACTCCTCCGCATCGGAAAAGAACACAGCTTCTTCATCCTCGACGAAGCGTTCCATATGCCCGGCAGACCGCTCTGCCAGCAAAAATCCGCCGCAGCCCGCAATCTCAAAGCTCTTGTGCGCGAACTCATCCTGATTGGAGTGCGTGATGAAGCTTAGATTAATTTTGGAGCGCCAGATCGCCTCTCTATATTCGCCCAGATAGATTTCATCGCCGTTAAAAATCTCCCGCATCTCCGCCGGATTCATGCGCTTCGCCCACATCCAGCGCGCGCCGTTCACCGCGACGGGAATGCTGAATTCGCGCTTCAGCCGCAGCAGAAATGCCGGTCGCTCATCGTAGGGCGTGCCCACGAACGACACCTCGCGGTCACGGTCTTTATCGCTCCAACCCGCGGGAGGCGGAAAATTAATCGTCGTCTCATACGCCGTCTGTATCTTCAGCACGTCCCGGCCCCCGCGCGATTTGTAATCCACAATGTTCTGGTCGCGCTGCACAATGTGCAGGTCGTAGTGCGGGATGCATTTCATGTACAGGCCCCAGCCGGGATCGCGCCGCGGCCCAAACGGATTGTCGATGGTGTAGTTCACCGTCACAATCCCCATGGCGCGCAGCGCCTCCAGCGTCGCGGGCTTCAGATAGGTGAGCTTGTCGCCCCACATCACGTCAGGGCGATGCTCGCGCGCCAGCCGCAGCAGCTCGCGGTTGAACGCGCGCACCACCGGCCCGATGCCCAGGGTGGTCGCCAGCCGGAAAGCGATCTTCCCCTTCAGCCCTGAGCCCAGGTTCACCCACTCCTGCATGTCCAGCGGAATGATCTGCTGCCCGGCGCGTTCCAGCGCCCATTTGCGATAGAGCGATGTGGACCGGTCATTCAACGGGGCCACATACAAAATCTTTAAGGTCTCCGGCATCCCGGCTATCTCTCCGCTCTCAGCAGCGCGATCACCTGTTCCGCGTGGACCACGCCTGCCAGCTTCTGATCTTTATCCACAATGGCGAGCGAGCGCAGATTGTACTTATCGAACAACTCCACCACGTCTTTTGAGTGTGCGTCCACATTGCAGCTAACAAAATAATGTTCGGCCAGCGATTTCAAGGGCGCGTCAGACTCTGCCACCAGCAGCCTGGCCAGCGGAATAATGCCTGCCAGCACGTCGCCCTCAGCCAGCAGATAGATCTCGGTGATCGTCTCCGTGTCGCCTTCAAATTCGCGCAGCGCCTGCACAGCATCCGAGACTTTTCCATCCACGCTCACGCCCACATAGTCCGTGGTCATGCGGCCGGCAGCAGAGTTGCCCTCGAACTCCAGCAGTTCTTCCACCTCCTGCCGTTCTTCCGGGTCCATCTCTTCCAGAATCACGTCAGAGGTCTCTTCCGGCAGTTCGGCCAGCAGGTCGGCAGCCGCGCCGGGGTCCATCTCTTCCATGATGCCGGCAGCCTGCTCCGGCTCCAGCGACGCCAGCAGCGACTTCTGCAGCCGCGGCTCCACTTCCTCCAGTGTCTCGGCCGCCGTCTCTTCATCCAGGCTGGTAAACAGGGCATGGCGATCTGCCGGCGCCAGATCTTCCAGGATGTCTGCAATGTCTGACGGGTGCATGTCCGCGACGCGGCCGCCCTCAATCTTCAACTTCACTCGGCGCGCCGGATTGGATTCGATCAGGTCCACCACTTCCCACGGAATCGAATTCGCCTTGAAGCGCTGCGCCAGATTCTCAACCGATTTCGCCGGCAGCCCTTTCAGCAGCCGTCTCACCGCGCCGCGCGTTCCCGTCTCCACATCCGAGATCCGCAGTTGGTGTTCCGCGCCCGGCGCCAGCGGAGCGTCGCCGTCCTGCTCCCACTGCAGTTCAATATCGTTGACGCGGACCACCTTGCGCCCATGCACATCGATGATCTGCTGGTCCAGCAGGTCGCGCTCCAGCAGCAGTATGTGGTCCATGGAATTCTGGTCGGCTGCCTCGCCCGGGCCGCTGTGCTCCGGCATCACAAAACTCTGCGGCTGCGCGCCTTCGGCCAGTTGCAGCGTGCGCGCCGGGGTCCAGCGCACGTCTTTCACCGGGACCAATTTAATCTTCCCGCGCTCTTTTCCGCCACTGGCCTTGTACACCACGCCCGCCACATGGGCGGGATCGATGCCCGGCTCCACCGTCATCTCGCGCACGTGGCCTTGCACGCGGCCAGCCGCATCGGTCACCGGGGTGCCAATCAGCGCCGACAAGGTTGTCCGCTCTATGGGATGCTTGCTCATCTCTTCGCAGTCTACGCATTTCGATGCCGTCTCCGCATCTATCTGCGGCGAATCCTGAGAAAAATGTTCACTTTCCAGTTACCCCTGCGGGCAGCCCACAACGTGACCCGCATCACGGCTTGCCGCGCCCCGCAGGATTACATTCATCTCGCATTCAAGTGGCCCTCGCGCCGCTTGATGGAGGTGACCGTATGAAAATTCTGGTTGGTTTAGGCGATTCCGGATTCTCCACCGCAATTCTCAATTGCCTGCAGACCCAGTTCCGTCCCGAGCGCTGCGAAGTCAAGGTAATCCACATCCTGCAGCCGCTCAGCATGGCGGCCATGCCGGAGATGTCCTCGCGCTACGCCCCGGAGCTGGAGGACCGGAAAGGCCCAGCCCGCGATATGGTGAATCAGTTTGCCGCTGAACTGCGCGCCTCGGGCTTCAGGGCAGAGGCGGCGGTTGAAATGGGAGACGTCCGCGACCGTATGCTCGCCACGGCCGCGGAGTGGGACGCGGACCTCATCATGGTCGGCTCGCACGGCCAGAACGCCATAAGCCGCCTCCTGGTCGGCAGCGTGGCCGATTCCATCGTCCGCCATGCGCCCTGCTCCGTCCAGGTCGTGCGCCTTCCCCGGCCCGCATGACGCAGAATCGCCCCGGCTCCTTGACTTTTTCCACACCACCCAAGCACACTGGGCACAGCGCGGCTTCGCGCATCGCCATGACCGATCCCACCACAAGCCGCGTCCATTTCACGCTGGAATCCACCCTGAGCACCATCAACAAGGTGGAAGAGACAGCCAATGAGTTTGGCCAGCGCGCCGGTTTTTCTGAGGATGACCTGGGCAATATCTCCCTGGCCGCGCGCGAAGCGGCGGTGAATGCCGTGATGCACGGCAATAAGCAGGACCCTGCCAAGACGGTCGATCTCTCGGTGGAGATTACCGGCGAGGCGCTCATCATCCGCATCGCAGACCAGGGCCCCGGCTTCGATCCTGATTCCCTGCCTGATCCCCTCGCGCCGGAGAATATTCTTCGCCAGTGCGGACGCGGCATATTCCTCATCCGCGCTTTCATGGATGAACTAAAATTTCGGAGACTGGAAACCGGAACCGAACTCACTCTTATCAAATACCGGAAACCGGTAGAGCAAACTGAGCACTAGCCAAATCCGGCGCAAGCCGGTAACTAAGGAGACGTACCGTGAGCATGAAGATCGCAACCCGCCAGCTGGATGGCATCACAGTTCTTGACCTCGGTGGCCGTATCACCCTCGGCGAAGGCAGCGTACAGCTGCGCGAAGCCGTTCGCGACCTGCTGGCCAAAGGCCAGAAAAAGATCGTGCTGAATCTGGGTGACGTCAGCTACATGGATTCCTCCGGCATGGGCGAACTGGTCACCGCTTACACCTCCGCCAAGAACCAGGGTGGCGAACTCAAGCTCGTCAACCTGACCAAGAAGATTGAAGACCTCATGCAGATCACCAAGCTCGCGACCGTCTTCGACATCTACGACGACGAGGCCAAGGCCATCGCTTCCTTCTAAACTGACCTCACCGTTCCAATAAAAACCGTCGCCCTGTGCGGCGGTTTTTTATTGAATTGCCTCAGAACTGCCCCGCCCATGTTCCGATGATATAGTTCGGCAGTGAAGCTATTCTGAAGGTAACCCACCCGCATGCGCTCTACGACCCGCGTTTCAATTCTTCTGTCCTTCCTTCTGTCCTTCGCGCCATGCGTCCTGCCGCAGCAGTCCGCTCAGCCCGCCCAGCCTTACATCATTACCCCTCCCGCCCCGTCCAATGACTATGCGCTGACTGAGGATTCGAAGCCCCATCCCGGCATCCCTCAGGGTCTTATCCTGCACTTCACGATGGCGGATTCCCATATCTTCCCAGGCACCACCCGCACCATTGCCGTCTACGTCCCAGCGCAATACACCGGCGCACAGCCCGCCTGTGTCTTCGTCCAACTCGACGGTCTCAGCTTCAACTCCTCTGTCGTTTTTGACAATCTCATTGCCCAGCACGCCATGCCCGTTACCATCGCCATCGGCGTCTCACCCGGGACTGTTGCGTCCCCCGTCTCCGGCGACACGCCGCGTTACGACCGAAGTCTGGAATTCGATAGCCGCACACCGCGCCTCGCTTCGTTTCTGCTCGATGAAATACTTCCCGCCGTCGAGAAGCAGCCCCTCCCGGACGGCCGCCGCATCCTTCTCTCCTCCAATCCCAATGACCGCGGCATCGCCGGCGGCAGCACCGGCGGCATCGCTGCGTTCAACGTCGCCTGGCAGCGTCCGGACGCTTTCCACCGCGTCTTCACATCCATTGGCACCTTCGTCGGCATGCGCGGTGGCGAGCAGTTCTACGTCATCGTCCGCAAGACTGAGCCCAGACCCATCCGGATCTTCATGCAGGACGGCGCCAACGACGAATGGCCCGGGGGCCCGGAGATCGGCGACTGGTGGATGTCCAATCAGACCATGGCCCGCGCCCTCGAATTTGCTGGCTACGATGTCCGCCACGTCTGGGGCTCCGGCACCCACAACGGGGCGCAGGCTGCCGCCGTCTTCCCTGATGCCATGCGCTGGCTCTGGCGCGACTGGCCCGAACCCATCGTTGCTCAAAAGCCCGGCAACCCTGCGCTCAAAGCAATTCTCAAGCCCGGCGAAGACTGGCAAATTGTGGCGGACGGCTGCTCTCTTCCTGTATCGCTTGCGGCAGACTCCGCTGGCGGCGTCTACGTTCCTGTAACCGGTGGGCTCAGCATCGCGCCGCTTGATGCGCATGCCTGCGCTGCTGCGGCGTCCACTCCATTCGCCTTCGGTCCCGATGACCGCCGTTATATCGTCACTCCGCAAGAAGGCGGCAGCATCGCCACATACGACGCCTCTGGCCACGCCACCGTCATCGCGCAGCTTCATGCCCGCGCACTCGCAGTCACCCACAACAGAAGCATCTATGCTGTCACGCAAAACGCCACGGGTGAAAGCACACTGTGGCTCAGCCGCTCCGGTCGCCCGCCTCTACAGGTTGCGGATGGGCTGAAGAACGTCTCCGCCCTTGCACTCTCGCCAGACGGTCTCTGGCTCTTCGCCGCACAGCAAAGCTCGCACCTGAGTTACAGCTATCGCGTTCAGCCCGACGGCACACTGGACAGCGGCGAGCCCCTCTATGATCTGGCGGTGCCTGCTTCGGCAGACGGCAGCGGGGCGTCTTCCGTTGTCATGGACCGTGACGGCCGCGCCTACGTCGCAACCAGCATGGGTATCCAGGTCATGGACCATAACGGCCGTGTCACCGCGATCCTTCCACTTCCTGGAAATCTTCCTGCCGCCAGCCTCTGTTTTGCCGGCGACGATTTCTCCACTCTCTACGTCTCCTCCGGCAAAAAGGTCTACCGCCGAATCCTCAACGTGAAAGGCCTGCCTCCTGCGGCAATGCCCGCAAAGGTTCCCAACTGGGGTGCCGGCTAAAAAATATTTATGCCAAATCAAGCATAAAAAATGCGGGCACGGAGTGGGAAATTTCATTCCACTCCGTGCCCGCTCATGCTTTACCGTACCGTGAAATTAGTGAGAGAAATCCACCTTCGGCGCATTCTCTGAACCCGGCTGATCCTTGTAATACTCATCGCGCATATGGAATCCGGCCATGTTGGCCCAGATGCTGTTCGGGAACTGCTGCACGTAGACGTTGTAGGTCTTCAGCGCATTGTTGTAGCGCCCCCGTTCCACCGCGATGCGGTTCTCCGTCCCGGCCAGCTCGTCCTGCAGCCGCATGAACTGCTGGTTCGATTGCAGCTGCGGATAGTTCTCCTGCAGCCGCTGGAAGCCCTGCACCAGCGCCACGTCCAGCTTGGTGTTAGCCGCAATGCTGCTGGCGCGGTCCGGCGCGCTGATGACGCCTGCGCGCGCATTGGCGATGTTGGTCAGCACGGTCGATTCTTCCTTGGTATAGCCCTTCACCGTCTCCACCAGATTCGGAATCAGATCGGCCCGGCGCTGCTGCACAATCTGCACCTGCGACCACGTCTGATCCACGTCCGCGTTCAACTGCACCATCTGATTCTTTGCGCCCACATAGCTGCCGAATACCAGCAGAACCACCAGCACAATCACGCCCACCACACCCAGTGCGATCCAAAGACCCTTCATGCCACTCTCCTTGCCGGAATTTCCTTCTATGATTTGATTCGACATATCCCTGCCTCGGTTCAACTTTACCAGCCGCCGCCCGCTCCACCGCCGCCGGAGCTGCCGCCGCCAAACCCGCCGAATCCACCACCGCCGAACCCGCCGCCACCTTCGCCGTCACCAAATCCGCCCCGTCCGCCGCCACCGCCCAGAGCGCTGCCGATCAGCATCCACAGCAGACCCGACGGCCCCGCATGGGAGAGCACAAAAAGAATGACCAGGAATATCAATATGCCGGCCACAATGCTGAAGACTCGTTGCGCCTTCGTCTCCTGCGGCGCAGCGGGCATGGCCTGTTCCGCCGGCATATCCGCCAGACTTACATTCGCGTCCGCCGCCGCCACCTGTGCCACCTGCTGCACACCCAGCGTCACCGCACCGTCATAATCGCCGGCACGCAGCTGCGGAACCATGGCGCGGCCAATATCGCCCGCTTTGGCGTCGTTCAGCGCGCCTTCCAGACCATAGCCCACTTCGATCCAGCGCTTGCGGTCCTGCACCGCAAAGAGCAGCAGCACGCCCTTATCCGTCCCCTTCGGCCCAACCTTCCACTTCGCAAAGAGCTCATTGCCAAATTGCTCGATGGTCTCGTCGCCGGTTGTCTTAATCAGGACCACGGCAATCTGCGCATGCGCCTGCGTGTCCACTTCCGTGCAGAGCTGGTCCAGCTTCGCCACCGTATCCGGCGAGAGCACGCCCGCCAGATCCGTCACATAGCCTGACGGCTGCGGCATATCCTTCACCGTCTCCGCCCGCAGCGGAAGCAGCATGGCGCAGCCGATTGCCAGAACAATCGCCAGTATTTTCCAGTAGTTTCTTCTCAGTGCCATCAGCAAGCATTCTACGCTCTACCGGTTGCGGCAGCGCAAAGCCGCCGTAAGCAAAAAAAAGGCATCCAGAAGGATGCCCGCGAAGTATTGCCCCGGCAAAACATCTTAGGGAGTTGCAGCTTTGTGCCCGTGGCCCTCCGGCACACTCACGTTCTGGTCCTTCGCAATCTTCTCAATCATCATCAGGTGATGGTGAATCACCTTCACCGCACCCTCCACCGCCGTCTTCAGCTCGGCATCGCTTGCGGCGCCGGCTTCCATGCGGAACTCATGCAGATCCTTGCGATGCCCCCTCACCATGCAGGTGATGTACTCGTTATCGAACGCAGCGCCGCTCAAGCCATTCAGCTTATCCAGCTCTGCCTGGTCCTTTTTATCCAATTTATCCGGGGGATTCACGCCCATCTTCTGCGCGATGGGCTTCATGTCGTCATTCAGCCGGGTATGGTCCGTCACCATTTGCTGGCCAAAGCTCTTCACGGCATCGGTATTTCCCTTCTGCGCGGCAACCTGCCCGGCCTGCACCTCAAACATGCCCCCCGCTGACGCTTTCCGCAGGAAGAGCTTATCTTTCATCGCGGGATCAACCGCCGTTCCGCCCATTGTGTCCTGCGACATGCTTGAATTTGCCGGATTCCGTCCTGCGGGAGCGCCCATTCCATCCTGCGCATACAACAACCCGCAACAAACTGCTATGGCACAGGCTGTCGCCCATGATGTTCGCTGAAATCTCATGCTCAACTCCTCCCCGTTCCGCGGGAAATCCTTCGCGGCCCCTGATATCCGCGTCGAGTCATAGGAGAGCATTGCCACTTCTGGGGTTGCCTTTGGCATCACTGGAAATCCTCCGCCCTTCCGTCGTTTATCCTTCAGAGTGTGATGCCATCCAAACTGCCCATTCCGCCAGCCGCCCGTATCGACCGCCGCGAAACCCATTTGCACGGACAAACACTCGTCGATGACTACGGCTGGCTGCGCGAAAAGACTTCGCCCGAGGTTCTCGCCTATCTCACCGCTGAGAACGAATACACCGCCGCCGTCACCGCACCGCTGAAGCCGCTGGAAGAGCGCCTCTACCGCGAGATGCTCTCGCACATTAAGGAGACGGATGTCTCCGTTCCCTACCGCAGCGGCGATTTTTTCTACTACGCGCGCACAGCAGAGGGCAGCCAGTATCCCACCTACTGCCGCCGGGCCGCCGCTTCACCCGCGGTGGATGCCCCCTATGACGAGAGCGCCGCGGAAGAGATTATCCTCGACGTGAACCAACTCGGCGAAGGCCAGCCCTACATGGCGCTGGGCGCGCTCGCCGTCAGCCCGGACGGCAAGCTGCTCGCCTACACCACTGACAACACCGGATTCCGCCAGTACACACTACATATCCGTGATCTGAGCCACAGCAGCCACCTCGCAGGCGTTCCCGCCAGCGCCGCAATCCCCGAACTCACCGGCATCGCGCAGCGCGTCGGCTCCATCGCCTGGGCGGCGGATTCGCGCACCATCTTCTACACCGTGGAGGACGAAGCCACCAAGCGCCACAATCAGCTCTTCCGCTACGCAGCAGCCACCGCCGCCGCGCCGGGTGGTACGCACACGCTGGTGATGGAGGAGCCTGATGAGCGCTACAACATAGGGGTGGGCCGCACCCGCGACGGTGAGTACATCGTGCTGGAGTGCGCCAGCCACATCACATCCGAGTGCAGCGTTCTGCCCACCGGCGATACCGAAGGCAGCTTCCGCCTGATCGCCCCCCGTGTGGAGAATGAAGAGTACTTCGTGGACCACCGCGACGGCTATTTCTACCTGCGCACCAATGACCAGGGCCGTAACTTCCGTCTGGTCGCCGCGCCTGCCGCCACTCCGGGCCGCGAGCACTGGCAGGAACTGCTGCCCCACCGCACCAATGTTTCACTTGAAGATTTCGATGTATTTGCCTCATTCATTGCGATTAACGAGACGCATGACGGCCTGCCGCATCTGCGACTCTTCCCTTTTGACGGCTTCCGTCTGGCATCTGACCGGGTGCAGGAGATTCACTTCCCTGAGCCGACCTACACTGCCTCCTCCTACATCAACCGCGAGTTCCATAGCGCAAAGTTTCGCTATGCCTATCAATCGCTGGTCAGCCCGGCGTCAGTCTATGAATTCGACGTGGCCAGCGGCGAATCCACACTGCTCAAGCAGCAGGAGGTACCCGGCGGATTCGACCGCAGCCAGTACGCCTCGGAACGCATCTTCGCCACAGCGGCCGATGGCGTCAGCATCCCGGTCTCGCTCGTCTACCGCCGCGACCTGCGCCGGCCGGGCAAGAATCCGCTCTACCAGTACGGCTACGGCTCGTATGGTTACGCGCTGCCCGTCGGTTTCAATCCCAACCGGCTCTCGCTGCTTGACCGCGGCATGGTGCTGGCCTATGCGCATATCCGCGGCGGCGGGGATATGGGTGATCCGTGGCACGACGCGGGCAAGATGATGACCAAGCGCACCACATTCACTGACTTTGTAGCGGTCACCGAGCACCTGCTGGCGCAGGGCTATGGGCAGGCAGGGCGCGTGGCCATTGAAGGCGGCTCCGCCGGCGGGCTGCTGATGGGCGCTGTCGTCAATCTGCGGCCTGACCTGTACAGCGTGGTGCTATCCCACGTGCCCTTTGTGGATGTGATGAATACCATGCTGGATGCCACCCTGCCGCTGACCGTCCCCGAGTACGAGGAGTGGGGCAATCCCAACGAGCCGGAGGCGTTCGCCTACATGCTCAGCTACTCGCCGTATGACAATCTGAAGCCCGGCGACTATCCTGCCATGCTGGTGAAGACCAGCCTGAACGATTCGCAGGTGATGTACTGGGAGCCGGCGAAGTACGTAGCCCGCCTGCGGACGTTGAAGCAGAACAGCACGCCGTTGCTGCTGCACATCAACATGGATGCAGGCCACGGCGGCGCATCGGGCCGCTACGACTACCTGAAAGAGATTGCGCTGGATTATGCCTTTATGCTGACGCAGCTTGGCGTGGAGCAGGCCTGACCGCTTATGTTACCGGCTCTTCGACCTTGTCGCCCTCGCCGGGCGCGAGGAAGAGGTTCTTCTCCAGCCCGTGCTGGCGCGTGTAGAGGTCAAAGTAGCGGCCCTGCGCGGCATAGAGCTGCTCGTGCGTCCCGCGCTCCAGGATGCGGCCCTCTTCAATCACCAGAATCTGGTCCGCGCGGCGGATGGTCGAGAGCCGGTGCGCAATCACGAACGTCGTACGCCCCTGCATCAGGAAGTTCAGGCCCTGCTGGATCAGCGCCTCGGATTCAGAATCCAGCGAACTCGTCGCTTCGTCCAGAATCAGGATGCGCGGGTCAGCCAGAATCGCTCGCGCGATGGACAGCCGCTGCCGCTGGCCGCCGGAGAGCTTTACGCCACGCTCTCCTACGATGGTGTCGTACTTCTCCGGAAAGCGCTCAGCGAACTCATCCACGCGGGCAATGTGGCATGCATTCCGCCACTGCTCTTCTGTCGCTCCCGGGCGCGAGAAGAGAATATTTTCGCGGATGGTGCCGTCAAACAGAAACGTCTCCTGCAGCACCACGCCCAGCTGCAGACGGTAGCTGCTGAGCCTTATCGTCGAGAGGTCTACGCCGTCAATCAGCACCTTGCCTTCATTGGCCGTGTGGAAGGCGCAGATCAGGCTGATGATGGTCGACTTCCCGGACCCCGACGAGCCGACCAGCGCGGTCACTGTTCCCGGTTTGCTCTCAAAGCTGATGCCGTGCAGCACCGGCTTGTCTTTCTCATACGCGAAGACCACGTTCTCAAATGCCACTTTGCCGTGGATCGGGTCCACCACATTCACCCGCGCCGGCTCGCTGTCTTCTTCGCGCTCGGCCAGTATCTCCGTGGTACGGTCCAACCCGGCTAGTGCTTCTGTGAGCTGCGTACCGATATTCACCAGCTGCGCCACCGGTGCGACCAGAAATGCCAGCAGGATGACGAACTCAAAGTATTGCCCCGTGGTCAGCCGGCCCGCAACATGCTCATGCGCGCCCAGGTACATCACCAGCCCGCCCACCAGCCCCAGCACCACGGTAGACGAAAGCGTCATCACCGATTGTGCCGTCAGCGAGCGAAATACATTGTCCAGCAGGCGCGCCACGCCGCCGGCAAACACCCGCGCTTCGCTCTCCTCCGCGTGATAGCCCTTCACCACGCGCACGCCGCCCAGTGATTCCGTCAGCCGCCCCGTCACCTCGGCATTCAGCTTGGCGCGCTCGCGGAAGATAGGCCGAATCGTGCGGAAGGCGCGCTGCAGAATGAATCCGAATATCAGCAGGATGCCCAGGGTCAGCAGCGTCATGCGGAAATTGATTCGAATCAATATGACGAACGCGACCAGGGCGGAAAGGATGCCGCCCACGAAGCCGATCAACCCGGTGCCCACCAGGTTGCGCACGCCTTCTACGTCCGTCATGATGCGTGCCACCAGCGTGCCGGTGCGGTTCTCATCGTAGAAGGCCACAGGCAGACGGCCGATGTGCGACTGCACCTGCATCCGCAGGTCTGAGATCAGTTGCTGGCCGCCCTTGGAGAGCAGCTGCGACAGCGCATACGACGTGATGCCCTGGATGATGGTTGCCGTGACCACCAGCAGAATGATATTCGGCAGCAGGCCCATCTCACCATGGGTGATGACCTTGTCAATCAGCGGGCGCGTGGAGATCGGCATCACGAAGCCCGCCAGCGTATTCACCACCATCAGCAGCAGGCTGAAGCTCAGCAGAACACGCCGCGGCTTCACCAGCGCCCACACCTCGGGCAACACCTTCTTCAGCGGCGGTTTGCTCTTGATGGCTGCGCCCACGCGGCGATGGCCGCCCTCGGCGCGCAAGTTCCCGGGATTGAAACTGCTCATTGCAGGCATAGCGATTGGATTCCGTTGCCGTCACCGGCGATTCATTCTGCTGCGTTTCAGGCCGCGCGGGCTTTACGAATCGCAATAAAGCTGCGCACGCACAGCATGACCAGCACAAAACAGATCACCGCCATCAGCAGTTCTTCGCGGATGGCCATGCCCATCAGAATGGCGTGTGCTTTGGCCCAGGCCATTGCCACCCGGACAGCGGGAAAGATGAAGCCGAGCAGGGCGACGGTGACGGCGATGTGCATCACCAGCATCCGCTGCTTCTCGCTCTCACTGCGGGCCAGAAAGCCCAGCACCAGCAGCACAACGCCGAAGAAGAACGGAATCAAAGACGTGGGATGCGTATGGCCGGTCAGGAAAAAGAAGATGAGTCCGACGATCATGAGCAGGACGGAAAAGCGGATTGTGACGTAAGCCATAGTTTTTCTCCAAATACAGCTGCGGCGCAGCGCATATTCATGCAGGAAATATAAGCATATCAGTGACGGCAGCTACTTTGCGGCGGCGTCTTTCAGGGCCTGCAGCATGTCCTTCGCCTGCCAGTCCTTGGTTGGATACCAGCCCATAATCTTGCCGTCTTTGCCCACCAGCAGCGTAGAGAGTGAGTGCGTCAGCGTCCCGTTTTCGCCGGGAGTCACGCCCACGTCAAAGAACTGCGTGAGGGCCGGCAGATCGGCCTTGGCCGGAGCGGCGAAGTCCCAGTGGTCGAACGTCTCTTTGGAATACTTGCCCGTGTAGGCGCTGCCGTAGCTGTGCAGCACGGCCGGCGTATCGTAGACCGGGTCAAAGCTGATGCTGAGCAGGTGGGTCTTCGCGTAGAGTTTCGGGTCGGCCGCCAGCGCCGTGTCGATCTCGGCAAAGTTCTGGCTCATGCGCGGGCAGAAATCCGCCAGCGGGCAGCGCGTGTAGATGAAGGTCAGCAGCAGCGCGCGTCCGCGAAACTGCGAGAGGTGGATGGTCTTGCCGCTCTGGTTCAGCAGCTTGAAATCCGGCAGCGCTTCGCCCACCTGCGGCACATGGTACTGCACGGCGGGCTTATAGTCCGGCTGTGCCTGCCCCACGATCACGATCTGGTCCAGCCGCACATCGTGAACGCCGCCCTCATCCTTGGTGCCGCGAATGACGCCGGTCAGCCGGTCGCCGGGATGCAGCTCACTGATTACCTCAGGCTGCGCCAGCTTGTACGGCATCGCCATCGCTTCCATAAATCCGGGAATGGCCTCGGCGTCCAGCATCACCTCGCCCGTGGCGGCGCTGGTGGATACGACCGTTCCGCGCACCGGGTAAGTGACTTCATTTCCCTGTGGCACAGCCGGGGCAGCAGCATGGCGGCAGCCCGTCAGTACCAGGGCGCCGGCCAGAATGGTACAGCACAGCAACGAGAGTTTCATGGCTCCATCATACGGCGATGCGCCGCAAGAATCACGCCGCCGCCCCGGGCGCTGTGGGACACTAAGGTGTGCCCTCTGCCCTACCCTCCGCGCCCGCCGCCCGCGCCCCGGCCCACACGCCGCCGCTCTGGGCGCTGCACATCCTCTTTCTGATGACGGGCACCGGCACCACCATGCTGGGTCCCATCCTGCCGCTGCTGATGCGCACCTGGCAGATCCACGATTCCCAGGCCGGCGCGCTGCTGGCGGCGCAGTTCATCGGAGCCTTTGCCGGCGGCATGAGCGTGGGCAGCCATGTGCGCCGCGTTCTGCTCACCGCCTCCACCGCGGCAGCATGTGGATTGGCGCTGTTCGCGGCAGCCGTCACCCGCTCCGGCGGCATGCCCGTCGCCCTGGTGGCACTGCTGCTTGCCGGCTTCGGCATCGGCCATATGATCGCGGCCAACAACATCATCGGCAGCCAGTTCCCGGCTGACCGCCGCGCCCGCACCCTGACCCTGCTCAACCTCTCCTGGAGCCTCGGAGCCATCCTCTCGCCCGTGCTCGCCGCCGGGCTGCTGCCGCACCTCTCTCTGCCGGTACTGCTTACGTCCTTCGCCGCGCTCTTCGTCTGTGCCGGAGTGGCGGTGAACGCACACCTCGCCAGCCCGCCTGCACAGTCTGCCGCCAACGAATCCCTCGGCGCGAGCCGGCACATTATCCTGTTCTTCGGCACCATGATGCTGCTCTACGGCGGCATAGAGACCTGCATGAACGGCTGGCTCACGACCTACATTCTGCGCTACGGCAACCACACCCTGAGCAGCAGCCAGCTCAGCACGTCGCTCTTCTGGATCGCGCTGATCGCGGGCCGCCTCTTCACCGCTGCAGCTCTTTCATGGATCGGCGAACGCAACCTGCTGCGCATCGCGCTGGGCGCCACCACGCTTTGCATTGCCTGCCTGGTGCGGGCGCATACGCCGCTCTCGCTGCTGGTCTGCGCCGGGCTGCTGGGATTGTCGATGGCCGCCTGCTTCCCCGTCTGCTTCTCCGTGATGGCCGGTTTTCATCCGCGCGCGCGCCAGGCGGGCGTGGTGATTGCCGTCTCCGGCATTGGTGCAGCCGTGCTGCCGTGGCTCTCGGGCATCGTCTCCACCCGCACCGGCTCGCTGCATATCGGGCTGGCCGTGCCTCTGCTGGCGGTCATCGCCATGTTTGCCATGAGCCTCGCCCTGCCACGCCACGCCGCCGCATCGCACTGAACCGGCCGTTCGGATTTCCAGATGCCGGCGGCGTATAAGGAGAGGATGCCTCTGTCGCCACTGCATGCCGCTGTCTTCGCCGCGCTGGATCGCGGAGCGGTGGTGCTGACCTCCAACCAGCGTGCCGCGCACACCCTGCAGACGGCGTATGCGCGCCGGATGAAGGCGCAGGGCCATGCTGTCTGGGTGCAGCCCGCCATCGCAGCGTGGGAGAGCTGGACACAGACGCAATGGCAGCAGATGGTGCTGCGCGGGCAGGAGACACGCCTTCTGCTCAGCCCGTTACAGGAGCGGCTGATCTGGACAAGGATACTGACCAAAGAGGCTGAGTCGCGCACGCTGCGCTCGCCGGAATCGCTGGCTACACTGGCGGCGGAGGCCTGGGCGCTGCTGGCTCGCCACGCCGGGCTGAGCGCCGACGGCGGCATCGCTCCATCCTTGCGCGCGCAGTTTGAAGCCGCATCGACTGACACCCGCGCCTTCCTGCAATGGGCCCGGCGATTCGAGCGCCAGTGCAGCAAAGAGGGTCTGCTCTCCAGCGCGCAGCTGGATACGGTGCTGCGCAACCATGTGGAAGCGGGTACATTCGTGCCGCCCGCAGGCGAGATTGTGCTGGTCGGCTTTGATCGCATTACGCCGTCGCAGACCGCGCTCTGTGATGCCCTGCGCGAAACCGAAATAATCGTGGAACGGCTGCAGACCGATGCTGCTCCCAGTGCGATCGTCGTGATGGAAGCGGCCGACGCCGCCACGGAGATGCGCATGACCGCCCGCGCCCTGCGCGCCCGGCTGGAAGCAGATCCCACTGCGCGCCTGGGAGTGATTCTGCCCGATCTCGAAGGCCAGCGCCGTCCGCTCGAACGCATTCTGCTGAGCGAACTTGCGCCGGAGCTGCAATTTGCCGGGGCCACGGCTCGCCCGCCCTTTGAATTCTCCCTTGGCCTCACGCTGGACCGCATCGCCATGACGCGCACCGCGCTTGCGCTGCTGCGCTGGGCCATCGCTCCGCTGCCCATGGAAGAGGTCAGCACGCTGCTGCTCTCGCCCTATCTGGCCGGAGCCGTGAGCGAACGCTATGCGCGCGCGCAGTGGGACGAGCAGAAGCTGCGCCGCGCCAAGCTGCTGGAGCCGGAGATTTCGCTCAGCTGGGTCCTGCGCTCCGGTCTGCCGCCCATGCTCAACGCCGAGCTCGCGAAGATGCAAACGCTCCTCGCCGCGAAAGAAATTCCGCAGAGCCGCCGCGCTGGTTCCGCCATGCTCGCGAGCTACAGCGCGTGGATGGAGCATGCCGCCGCGCTGCCGGCAGCGGCCGGCTGGCCGGGCGGCGATGAGCGCGCGTTGAACTCCACCGAGTTCCAGCTCCGCCAGCGCTGGCAGGAGATGCTGGACACGGTCGCCACGCTGGATTTCGCCGGCGAGCAGGTTCCCTTCTCCACCGCGCTCACCACGCTCACGCGCACCGCTGCAGAGACGCTCTTCGCGCCGCAATCGCATGATGCACCCGTGCAGATTCTGGGCGCGCTGGAATCTGCCGGATCGGATTTCGATAGCCTGTGGTTTCTGAATGCGACGGACATGCAGTGGCCCGCGTCCGCCGCCACGCACCCGTTCATTCCGTGGACCGTGCAGCGCGATCTCTCCATGCCCGGCACTGACGTTGCGCGCACCCTGGATGACTGCAGAGCCATCACCCAGCGCATCGCCGGCTCCGCACCGCAGGTCACATTCAGCTTTGCACGGCGCGGCAGCGAAGGCGAGCAGCGCCCGTCCACCTGCCTGCGCGAGTTCGATGCAGCGCAATGGCAGCAGAGCGAGCCGGAGTCGGCACCACCCGTCCCGGCCATCTCGCTCACCGACGCGACGGATGATTCCGCGCTGCCCGCGCTGCCGCAGACCACCATTCACGGCGGCGCTGCCATTCTGAAGCTGCAGGCGCTGTGCCCCTTCCGTGCCTTTGCTGAGCGCCGTCTGAACTCGGCTGCGCTCGACGACATTGAAGCCGGATTCGATTCTGCGGAGCGCGGCAACCTCATTCACGAAGTGATGGCCGGCTTCTGGAACGCCGTCCGCACCCAGCGCGCACTGCGCAGCATGACGCCGGAACAGCAGACGGAAGCGCTGACCGCCTCTATTGACCGCGTCTTGCGCGCCCAGCCCGCGTCTACGCCATGGCAGCGCCGCTACATCAGCGTGCAGCGCGAGTGGCTGCTGCAGTTGCTGCCCGCATGGCTGCAGCAGGAGCTCAAACGGTCCGCGTTCCAGGTTATCGCCACAGAAGTGCGGCTCGACGACCTGCAGATCGGCCCCATGCGCGTCAGCGTCCGCGCCGACCGCATTGACGCCATGCTGACCGATGAGGCTGAGATTGCGCCGGACAAATTCACCACCGCGCCCAACCAGATCATTCTGGATTACAAGACCGGCGATATCCCCGCCAAGCCGTGGGAGGGTGAACGCCCCGCTGAGCCGCAGCTTCCGCTCTACGCCGTGCTGGCCGAAGACCGCCCCGTCACCGGCATCGGTCTGGTGAAGCTGAAAGCTGGAAAGATGGACCTGATGGAATGCAGCAGCTCCAGCTTCACCGCGCAGCTGCCCGCATGGGAGAGAGTTCTCACCGCGCTCGCCCATGATTTTGCCGCGGGCCATGCCGCCGTGAATCCGAAAGACAAGAACACCTGCCAGTATTGCGCGCAGACTGCCTTCTGCCGCATTCACGAGACCGGCCGCTTTGCGGGCGATGAGGAGGCAGACGATGTCTAGCCTGCTCACGATGCCTCTGCGTGATGCCGATGCGCGCGAGCGTGCGCTGGATGTGCGCACCTCGTTTATCGTTGAAGCACCGGCGGGCTCAGGCAAGACCGGCCTGCTCATCCAGCGTTTCCTGCGCCTGCTGGCCGAAGGCGAAGTGCAGCGGCCCGAAGAAGTCATGGCCATCACCTTTACCCGCAAGGCCACGGGCGAGATGCGCGAGCGTCTGCTGCAGGCGTTGCGCCGCGCCGCGCAGCCCGCCGACGAAGCTACGCTGGCGCCGTTCGAGTTGACGACGCGCCGCCATGCGCAGGCCGTGCTCGCCCGTGACGCCGCGCTGGGCTGGCACATTCTCGATCAGCCGCAGACGCTGAACATCCGCACCATCGATTCTCTCTGTCACCAGATCGCCGGGCATCTGCCCGTGCTCTCCGGCCTGGGCGGCAGATTGCAGCCGGTGGATGATGGCCGCGCACTCTACGCGGAAGCGGCGCAGCAGACGCTGGAAGATCTGGGCAGCAGCGATACTGTACTCACTGATGCTCTGCACACGCTTCTGCTGCATCGCGACGGACGCCTGAGCGACTGCACGCGTCTGATCGCCTCCATGCTGGGCCAGCGCGAACAGTGGGCGCGGCTGATTCCCTCCGGCGATGAACTGACGGAGGAGCATCTGAACCACGTGCTGCGCCCGCGCATGGAAGCCGAGCTGCAGTGCATCGTCGTCGCCGCGCTGGATGCCGTGCGCGATGCGCTCGATCCTGCCGATCTGCAGGAGCTCGCGGAGCTGGGCCATGCTGCCGCCCACACTCTTGCAACCGAAGGCAAAGCTGTTGATGCGCTCAGCGCCTGCCTGCAGACGTCCGCGCCGCCCACCGGCGATGTGCAGTGCGTCGAACAGTGGCGCGCCCTCAGCAGAATTCTGCTGACCGGCAATCAGTGGCGCAAGACGATTGACGCGCGCATGGGCTTCCCTGCCGGTTCACCCGCCCGGCAGCGGCACACTGCGCTGCTGCATCGCGTGAAGACCAACGACGTGCTGCTGGAAGCGCTGAATGCTCTGAGCGAGATTCCGCCCCCCTGCTACACCGATGAGGAGTGGAGTGTCGCCAAGGCGCTCTTCCGCGTGCTGCGTCATGCCCATGCGCGGCTGCGCATTCTGTTTGCCGCGCGCGGGCAATGTGATTTCTCTGAGCTCAGCATGGCCTCGCTCGAAGCGCTGGAATCGCAGCATGGCGGCGATGAGCTGGCCGCGGCGCTCGGTCTCTCCATTCGCCATCTGCTGGTTGACGAGATGCAGGACACCTCGCTCTCGCAGTACAAGCTGCTCGAATTGCTCACTCAGGGCTGGGACGGCGTGGGCCAGACCGTCTTTCTGGTCGGCGATCCGCGTCAGTCCATCTATCTCTTCCGCCAGGCCTGCGTGGAGCAGTTCGCCAACGCCATCTACCGCAACAGGCTCGGCGATATTGCGCTCGAATCCCTCAAGCTGACCGCGAACTTCCGCTCGCACCCCACGCTGGTCGCTGCGCTGAACACGCACTTCGCCGCCATCCGTCCGCACCAGATCCACCCGGCGGATGATTCCGCTCACACCTTCGCGGAGCCGGGACGCAGCGCGGCGGCCAATGCCAACGAGCCGCGTCTGCACTGGCATACTGACTCGCTGCCCAGCGGTTCCAGCGCGGAAGACAAGCAGCACGCGGCCACCACGGAAGCGGAAGAGATCGTCCGCATCGTGCGGCAGGAGATCGCCGGCGTTGCGCCCAGCGCCACGGAGCGGCCGCCCATCGCCATCCTTGTCCGCGCAAAAAATCACGCAGCCCACATCGCCAACGCACTGCGCCGCGCCGGGATCGCCTACCGCGCCACGGAGATTGACGCACTGGGCCGGCAGCCGGAGGTGCTGGACGCGCTCTCGCTGCTGCGCGCCCTGCTGCATCCTGCCGATCGCGTCGCCTGGCTCGCCCTGCTGCGCGCCCCGTGGTGCGGGCTCACGCTGCACGATCTGCATACCGCCGCCGGCGGCGATGATCCCCAGCAGAGCAAACGCTGCCTCCCGGAATTGCTCGCCGAGCGCGCTGCGCTGCTCAGTGCCGATGGCCGCACCCGCGCAGGCCGCATCCTCTCCATCACGCAGGCATCCGCCGCTCAGCAGGGCCGTCTTCCCATGGCGCAATGGCTTGAGAATGCCTGGCGCTCACTCGGTGCTCCGCTCTATCTGACCCTGCATCAGTGCAGCAATGTCGAAGCATTCTTTGAGCTGCTCACCGCCTGTGAAGAACGCGGCGAGACCGTGGACGCGATGCTGCTGCAGGAGCGGCTTGACGATCTCTGCTCGCCGGAGAGCACTGCTGCCGTTCATGTGGAGATCTCCACCATTCACAAGGCGAAGGGTCTGGAATGGGATGTCGTCATCCTGCCCGCGCTGCACCGCAAAGGCGCTGAGGATAAGCCTCCACTGCTGCAATATGTGAAGGACGTGATACAGCAGCAGAAGCCTGCGCTCTTCGCGCCCATTCCGCGAACGGGCGCAGCGGGCGATAGTGTCCACAAATATCTTGGCCGTGTGCGGCTGCAATCGCAGCGTCTGGAACTGCGCCGCCTCTTCTACGTGGCCAGCACGCGCGCCCGCGAAAGCCTGCATCTGTTCGCGCAGCCGGTGGCAACGAAGAGCGGCATCTCACCATTCAAGAATTCTCTGCTGCATGCAGCATGGCCCGCCGCGGAACCACACTTCGCAGCTGCACCCGCAGCAAGCACCATGGCCATGGCAGCAGCCGCAACGCCCGGCCGCACCATGCGCCGCATCCCATCGGATATCGATCCGCAAGACCTCTTCACCCAACAGCTGCCCGCGCCTTTGCTCTTTGCCGCCGCGCCGGAGACGCTGCCGCAGGCTGCCTACCAGCGCGCTGAAGGCTCGGTCAGCGCGCGCGCTCTGGGCACCGTCGTCCACGCTTATCTTGAGCGCATCGCGCAGGAGTTTGCCGCCGGCGCAACAGCCACCGCGCTCGCCGCAGCGCTGCCTGGATGGCTGCCCGGTATGCAGACCATGCTGCGCAGCTTCGGCATCACGCCCGCCGAGGTGAATCACCGCGCCGCGCAGACGCTCACCGCCCTGCAGGCTGCACTCGCTGACGCCACCGGCCAGTGGGTGCTTGCGAATCATCCGCAGGCCGTCAGCGAGCTGGCCATCAGCACGTGGTCTGAGAGCGGCACGCTCGCCACCTTTCGCATGGACCGCATCTTCCGCGCGGGCGCGGCTCCTCTGCAACCCGGCGAAGATTATCTGTGGATTGTGGACTTCAAGATCTCTGCCTTCGACGAAGCCGATGCCGCGCTCTTCGCAGTGGAATCCGAAAAGCACCGCGGCCAGCTTGAGACCTACGCGCGTCTGCAGCAGCACAACCTCACTGCCGCGGAAGGCATTCGCCTGGCGGCGTTCTACCCTCTGCGCAAAGCGGGCGAGAAGTTGAAGGTCTGGGACTACGAACCCGAAGCCTAGAGCTGTTTTGTTTCAAGTGTTGATTTCGGCTGGCGAACTGGATCAATCCAGATTGCCGGAATACCCAGCTTTGCCTGAAGAATCGTATTGCCTGGATTGGCGGATTATCTGGATTAAGCCCCCGGCTTCAGCCGAGGGGAGTGGGGCTTCAGCCCCACGGAAGTTAGTCCAGCAAAGAGCAGTGGGCTTTAGAGGATGCTGAAAAAGTCGTCGCTTTGAAAGGGCGGGACTTCAGTCCCGCCGTAACCTCAATCGCTCGAATGCGGCTTGAGCCGCTGAGGGACTATTCCCGGAGAGGACTGACTTTTTCAGCACCCTCTAAAGCCCCGGAGACCGCTTTTTCTATCCCTCTACTGTCAACATCGAAATCAAAATTGCAACTAGCGTGGTGAGTTATTAATTCTTGCAGCATTTACAGATACTCATCAGTCAAAATTTTTTGAAAAGCAGATTCTTCGCTGCGCTCAGAATGACAGAGTAGATGAAGTGAACTTCTAACTCACCGCTCTAGGTCTCCGTCGGCTCTGCCGGCTGCGTCACCACGTGGTGCCGCACATCCGCGCCGCGCACCCAGAAGATCACATCCTCCGCGATGTTGGTCGCGTGGTCGCCCACGCGTTCCAGGTTGCGCGCGATCATCATCGCGTTCAGTGCCTGCGGCGTCAGCTCCGGCTGGTTCTTGATGAGCGTACTCAGCGCATAGAACGCAGCGTTGTTCATCTCGTCCACGCGGTCGTCCATGGTCAGCACATCCGCGGCCATCTGCGGATCGGCTTCAATGAATGCCTGCAGCGATTTGCGCACCATGGCCGAAGACAGCAGAGCCAGCCGCGGAATATCGACCGGCAGATCCACATTGGAGAAGGCCAGAATCTCGCGCACGCGCACGGCAATGTTCACGGCCTGATCGCCTACCCGCTCCAGGTCGGCATTGATGCGAATCACGGAGAGGATGAAGCGCAGGTCGACCGCGGTCGGCTGCTCCATGGCGAGCATGTCCAGCGCCATCTGGTCGATCTCGCGCTCCAGGTGATTGATGGAGGGCTCGCCCTGCAGCACCAGCTCCACCACCGAGAGATCGCGCGTGCGGTACGCCTCGGTCGCGCGCTGAATCGCCTGCTCCGTCAGCCCCGCCATCACAAGCAGCTTCTCTTTCAAATCGCCGAGGCTCTGCTGAAACCGTATGCGGCTCATCCGAACCTCCCGGTAATGTAATCTTCCGTGCGCTTGTCGCGCGGATTGGTAAATATCTTGTGCGTCTGGTCGAACTCCACCAGCTTGCCGTTCAGGAAGAAGCCGGTACCCTCGGCCACGCGCGCCGCCTGCTGCATGTTGTGCGTCACAATCACGATGGTGTACTGCGTCTTCAACTGGAAGATGAGATCTTCAATCTTCGACGTGGAGATCGGGTCCAGAGCCGAGGCGGGCTCGTCCATCAGCAGAACTTCGGGATCAACCGCAAGCGCGCGCGCAATGCAGAGCCGCTGCTGCTGGCCGCCCGAGAGGCTGGCGCCAGACTTCTTCTTCAGGTCGTCCTTTACCTCATCCCACAGCGCGGCGTTCTGCAGCGAACGCTCCACCACTTCATCCAGCACGCGGCGGTTACGGAATCCGTTCAGCTTCAGGCCGCTGGCCACATTGTCATAGATGGACATCGTGGGAAACGGATTGGGCCGCTGAAACACCATGCCCACGCGGCGGCGAATCTCCACCGGCGACGCATCCTTGTAGATGTCCAGGTCGCCCATCTTTACCTGGCCGGTCACGCGCGCCGTCGGATTGGTCTCGTGCATGCGGTTCAGGCAGCGCACAAACGTGGATTTGCCGCACCCGGAAGGCCCGATCAGCGCTGTCGCGCGATTCGCCGGGATGTGCAGTGTCACATCCTGCAGGGTATGCGTCGATCCGTACCACGCATTAAGATTTTCAACCTGAATTCCGACGCCCACTATTGGTTTCCTTTCAAGATGCCCCGCCCGGCCACAACCCGCACCAGCGTGACCGAGACCATGATCAGCATAATCAGCACCAGCGCTCCGGCCCATGCCAGGCGATGCCACTCATCATAAGGCGAAATTGCATACACAAAGATCTGCAGCGGCAGCGCGCCGATAGGCTGATTCAGGTTCGCGCTCCAGAACTGGTTGCCGAATGCGGTAAACAGCAGCGGCGCCGTCTCGCCTGCGACGCGCGCAAAGGCGAGCATACACCCCGTGATGATGCCGGGCGATGCGGTGCGCAGGCTGACCGAGATGATGGACCGCCAGCGCGGCACGCCCAGTCCAAGCGCGGCCTCGCGAATCGCATGGGGCACCGTCATCAGCATCTCTTCCGTCGTGCGCGTGACCGTGGGAATCATCATGATGCCCAGCGCCACGCCGCCGGAGAGCGCGGAAAAGTGCCCCTGCCGCACCACGATCAGCGCATAGATCGCCAGCCCCATCACAATCGACGGCACACCGTTCAGCACATCCGCCGTAAACCGCACGGCATTGCCCAGATGGCTGCCGCGCCCATACTCCGCCAGATAAACACCGGCGGCTATGCCAATCGGAATACCCATCGCGCTGGCCAGCGTAAGGATGATCCCCGAACCCAGAATGGAGTTCGCCATGCCGCCGCCCGCTTCGCCCACAGGCGCAGGCACGTGCGTGAAGAATGCCAGATTCAGCGAGCTTGCGCCCTTGTAAAGCAGGTAGAGCAGAATGGATACCAGCGGCGCAATCACCAGCACCGTGCTCAGAATCGCCAGTCCCGTGATCAGGTGATCGAAAAACATGCGATGCAGCGTGTTGACGCGGCTGTTGCGCAGCGGCGGCGGGCTGGGCAGCACATCCAGCTTGGTTTGTGCGGTCGGTTCGATCATGCGACCCTCGATGGTGTTCCGCGCGTTACCGCCCACACCAGCAGACGGGCGATGGCATTCACCACGATCGTGACCAGGAAGAGCGCCAGCCCAATTTCAATCAGCGCACTCACGTACAGATCATCCGTCGCTTCGGTAAATTCATTCGCCACCACGCTGGCCAGCGTATATCCCGGCGCGAAGAGTGACTTCGCAATATCCGGCCGGTTGCCGATGACCATGGTCACGGCCATCGTCTCGCCCAGAGCGCGCCCCAGCCCCAGAATCACCGCGCCCACAATCCCGATGCGCGCATTACGCAGCACACCGGTGCGAATCATCTCCCACCGGGTTGCGCCCAGCGCCAGCATGCCTTCGCGCTGGTTCACCGGCACCGCGCGCATCACATCGCGCGTGATAGACGAGATGACCGGCAGGATCATAATGGCCAGAATGATGCTGGCCGTCAGAATGCCGAGTCCGAAGTTGTCGCCGCTGAAAAGCCCTGTCCATCCGAAGAGCTTTGCCAGCGCGGGGCCAAGCTGATCGCGCATCACCGGCACCAGGATGAAGAGGGCCCACAGGCCATACACCACGCTCGGGATCGCCGCCAGAAGCTCCGTCAGAAATGAGATTGGCGTGCGCAGCCGCGCCGGGCACATCTCCGTAATGAACACCGCCACGCCGATGGCCAGCGGCACGGAGATGCACAGCGCCAGCAGCGAAGTGGCCAGTGTTCCGAAGATAAACGTAAGCGCGCCGAAGTCTCCATTGACCGGGTCCCATGCGCTGGTCACGAAGAACTTCCAGCCGAACGCATGAATGGAAAGCTTGGAGCCATGCGCCAGCGTGAACACGATCAGCGCGACGATCAAAAAGATGCTGCACGCCGAGAGCAGCATGGTCACACCAAATGCTCCATCGGCGAACTTACCCGGGCTGCGCTTCTTCAGATACTGCCGCACAGCGGAATCCGGCTGCTCCTGAAGCGGACCGGGATCGGCGGAGAGGCCGGGGTCGTTCACGACGAGCTGGGGCATCTGGATACGAGAGGAATCAGTCATTTGGGGCGTTGTGCTCACAAGCTCTTTCAATCTGCTCCAGCCTAGATACCTTATGTGAACAGAGTGTGAATTTCCATGAATATCCGGCTAAACTTGCCTGTTTTCAACATCTCTAATGCGAGCCCTCGACCAGCGGCAGCGTGAAAATAAAGGTGCTTCCATGCCCCAGTTCGCTCTCCGCGTGGATGCTGCCGCCATGCACCGTCACAATGTACTTGGCGATGGCCAGCCCAAGCCCGGTTCCGCCCGACTCGCGCGACCTTGCCTTATCAACACGATAGAAGCGCTCGAAGATACGATCCAGGTGCTCGGAAGGAATACCGGCGCCGAAATCGCGCACGCTGAAGCGCACCATCTCGCCATCCCGCTCGGCGCTCAGCTCGACCCGCGGACGCTCGGGTGAACCATTCTTCAAGCCATACATGGCCGCCTGCGCAATCGTCCCGGCGTCGCCGTACTTCACCGCATTCTCAATCAGATTCGTCAGCACCTGGTGCACGGCGTCGCGGTCAGCCAACACCAGCTTTTCGCTCATCGGGCCAAAGACCAGGTCCACCCCGGCATCGTGCAGCAGCGAGCCCATAGACTCTGCCGCGTCTCCCAGCAGCTGTGCTGCCGCCACCGGAACAGGGCGCAGCTTCGATTCCTCTGATTCGATCTGCGCCAGCGCCAGCAGATCTTCAATCAACCGGTTCATCCGCGTCGCATTCTTCAGAATGATGCCCAGAAACTCCTGCGCCTGCGGCGAGAGATCGGGCTCATGGTCCAGCACCGTCTCCACGTAGCCTGAGATGGAGGTGAGCGGCGTGCGCAGCTCATGCGAGACGTTCGCCACAAAGTCGCGCTGGGTGCGTTCCACCTGCTCAATCTGGGTGATGTCATGCAGCACCAGCACGGCTCCGCCCGCGGGCGTGGGCGCGGCGGTGATATCAAAGCTGCGTCCGGGAGAGAGCGACTGCGTCTTGCGCTCGCAGGCGGAACGCTCTTCCAGCGCCACGCGAACACAGTGCAGTACCTCCGGATCGCGCAGGGTGTGCACCAGCGCGTCGCCTACGCGGACATTGCCGCCGGCAATGCGGCGCATGCGGTCATTACTCCACTGGATGCGCCCACCGGCATCCACTGCAACCACGGATTCCTGCATGGAATCCAGCCACGATTCCAATTCCAGACGGCTCTGCTGCATCTGGTAGATGCGGTTGGCCGCGCGCTGCACGCCCGCATTCAGCTCCGTGCCGATGACGGCAAACTCCGGCGCGGAGGGCTGCACCCGCGCATCCAGATTGCCCGCGGCCAGCGCCGCGGAAAATCGCTGCACCTGCATCATCCTGCGCTGAATGCGTTGCGATAGCACCACCGCCGTCCCGCCGCAAAGAAGTACAAGCCCGACGATTGCGATTGCCGGATGCGTGCGCCATCCGCCCCAATAGCGCAGCGCCGCATGGCCGCAGATCACCCCGGCCGCCACGAACAGCATGGCAAGAAATATCTGCGGGCTGAGACGTCTGGTCACGGATTCTCCATAGAGGAATCAAGCAATGAGAAGCAGTTCGTCAGCAAATCTTTCAAGCGTTAACATTTGCGGACGAGCTGCACTGATGCCTTGATTAAGCCCCCGGCTTCAGCCGGGGGAGTGGGCTTTAGCCCCACGGAAAAATGATAAGAGAAGAATTGGGCTTTAGCCCCTGAGGTACTCCTTTTTATCCTTGCGCTGCCGACATTCAACCGAAAGCTCCAATCCTCAGGCGTTCTTGGGCAATTCAAAACGGTAGCCTGCGCCGCGCACGGTCTTCAGGTAACGCGGCATCTCCGGGTCGGATTCGATCTTCTCACGAATGCGCCGCACATAGACATCCACGGAGCGCGGCGTCACAAACCGGGCATCGCCCCACACCGCGTCCAGCAGATGGTCGCGGCTGAAAACCCGCCCCGGATGCCGCGCCAGGTAATCCAGCAGCCGGAACTCGGTCGCCGTGGTCGTGCTCAGTTCCCCGTTCACCCGCAGTTCCATCGCGTTGGCGTCAATCTCAATCTCGTCAAACTTTGTGACTGCCGGGGCCGTAGGCCGCTCAAACCGCCGCAACACGGCATTCACGCGCGCCACCAGCTCGCGCGTCGCGAAGGGCTTGGTGATGTAATCGTCCGCACCCATCTCCAGGCCATGCACGCGGTCATTCTCGCCGGCGCGCGCGGTCAGGAAGATGATGGGAACGGTGCTGAGCGCGGGATTCTGCCGCAGCCTGCGGCAAACATCCAGCCCATCGCCGCCCGGCACCATGATGTCCAGCAGAAACAGCGCCGGTGCGCTGCGCTCCGCCTCCGGCACCAGCCCCGCCGGTGTGCTGAACAGCTTCGTTTCATATCCGGCTGCCTGCAGGTTGTACTGCACTAACCGCGAAATATCCGCGTCGTCCTCAAGTACAAAGATGGTTCGAGTCATGCCGTCCGCAATCCCTTCCAGTTCGGTTCCTCGCCCAGCCTACTCCACGCACCTGCAAGCTATTGCTAAAAAACGATGAATTCCCTCTCCCATCACGCCGGAACCGCGTCCAGCAGCCGCTCAAAGACCTCGTTCGACAGCAATCTGCCCCTGCTGCTCAACTTCAACACTGTGCCCTCGCGTACCAGCAGACCGTCACCCGCCAACTCGCTTGCCTGCTCCTCCAGCGAACCACCGCCGACCGCCATCTCCGCAGGAAATGCCTCGGCCAGCATACGCAGGTCCAGCCCGGCGTTCAATCGCAGCCCCAGGAAGATCGTCTCTTCCAGCGCCGCGTGCCGCGCTACTCGCTCCGGCGTCAGAATATCCGCCAGCTGCGCCAGCGGATTATCACCGTCCATATAGCTTTCCATGTCCTCAGTATTGGCGAAGCGCACCGCCGGGAAATTCTCATCCTCGCGCCGCAGCATGGAGTGCGCGTCCAATCCGAATCCCACGTAAGGCTGCCGCAGCCAGTAGCGCAGATTGTGCAGCGACTCGCTCCCCGCGCGCGCGAAATTCGAGATCTCATACTGGCGCACGCCCGCCTCGCACAGAAAATCGCACGCGGCCAGATACAGATCGGCGGTATGCTCATCGTCCGGCACAAAGTGCGCATGGTAGCGAACGCCGCCAGCCAGCACCTCCCGCCCCAGCCGCGAATCCTCATCCACCTCCAGCATGTACACACTCACATGGTCCGCGCCGCTCTCCACCGCCTTCTGCAGCGAGAAGCGCCAGCTCTCGGCCGTCTGATGCGGCAGCCCGGCAATCAGATCCACGTTGGCTGACTGGATTCCCGCGCCGCGCACTCGCGCAATCTCCGCCAGTGCGATCTCCGCCGTGTGCGTGCGCCCCACCTTCGCCGCCTCCGCATCCACAAACGACTGCACGCCGAAGCTCATGCGGTTCACGCCCTGCGCCACCAGTTCCTGCAACACTGCATCCGGCAGCTGCCCCGGCGCGCACTCCACCGTGACCTCCGCCTCTGCATCCACACGAAACTGCGCACGGATTGCCTGGAAGATCTGCCGCAGTTGCTCCGGTGCGAGCAGGCTGGGCGTGCCGCCGCCAAAATAAATGCTGCCCACGTCCGCCGGAAGCACCGCCTGCAAATCTTGCGCACGGCCCGGCGCTGCCTCGATCTCTGCGCACAGCCGGTCCACATACGTCTGCATCCGCTCTGCCGCAAACACGCCTGAGGCAAAGTTGCAGTAGCTGCACTTCGCCTTGCAGAACGGGATCGAAATGTATACGCCGAGCGTTCCGGCGGCCGCTGCTTTGCCCATACCGTATTTTCCCACGCGAAGCCGTTGAAACCGTTCCGCGCCGCGCGCATCTACAATAAGTACAGCATTCACTGAAACAGGCAGGCCGCACTCCCTCCATGGCAGAAGAGACCAAGAAAAAAGCCGCTAAGCGCACCGCCCACGATGAAGACGTGATCGGCAAGGCCTATGACGGCCGCCTGATGCGGCGCTTGCTCATCTACCTGCGGCCCTACCGCCTGCAGGTGGTCATCTCGGTCATCTCCATTTTTCTGAAGGCAGCAACTGACGTCGCAGGCCCTTTTCTGACCATGCTCGCCGTGAACAAATACATGGGCGGCAACGTGAGCGGGACTGACAACACCTCCTCCATGCCCAGGGCGCTGCACTTCCTCCACCCGCCGGACATGACTCGCATCATGGCGCGTCTCAGCGCCCGCCCGCTCATCGGCATCTCCGAACTGGCCGCCCTCTATCTGCTGGCGCTGGTGCTGAGTTACGGCTTTGAATTCATCCAGACCTACCTGATGCAGTGGACCGGGCAGAAGGTGATGTTTGACCTGCGCAGCCAGATCTTCCGCCACGTGCAGCGCATGCACGTCGGCTTCTTTGACCGCAATCCCGTGGGCCGCCTGGTGACGCGTGTGACCAGCGACGTGGACGCGCTGAACGACATGTTCACCTCCGGCGTGCTCTCCATCTTTGAGGATGTCTTCGTGCTCGCCGGCATTGTGCTGGTCATGCTGGCCATGAACTGGTGGCTGGCGGTCATCACGCTCTCCGTGCTTCCGCTCATCCTCTACGCCACCCAGCTCTTCCGCGTGAACGTGCGTGAATCCTACCGCCGCATCCGCTCCGCCATTGCGCGCATCAACTCCTACACGCAGGAGCACGTGAGCGGCATGAGCGTGGTGCAGATATTCAACCGCGAAGACCGCGCCTTCCGCGATTTCTCTGACGTCAACCGCCAGCACATGGATGCGTTCAAAGACGCCATCATGGCCTACTCCGTTTACTACCCTGCGGTCGACCTGCTCAGCGCCATTGCCATTGCCGCCGTCATCTGCCTGGGCGGCGGTGCGGTGCTGCACAGCTATCACTGGCTGGGCGAGGTCAGCATCGGCGTAGTAGTTGCGTTCATTCAATACGCGCAGCGTTTCTTCCGCCCCATTCAGGACCTCAGCGAGAAGTACAACATCCTGCAGTCCGCCATGGCCGCCAGCGAGCGCATCTTCAAGCTCCTCGACACCGAGACGGAGATTCTCTCCCCCGCGCATCCCATCCCCGGCGATCACTCCGGCCGCATCGAATTCCGTAACGTCTGGTTCACCTACCAGCGGCTGGACGATGCGCAGCAGCAGCGCGCCGCGACGGCCAGCGAAGAGGAGCTGCGTGCCGCGACCGATATTGAATGGATTCTCTGTGGCGTCAGCTTCGTGATCGAACCCGATCAGACCGCGGCCATCGTGGGCCACACCGGCGCGGGCAAGACCACCATCACCAGCCTGATGCTGCGCTTCTACGACATCCAGCGCGGCTCCATCCTGATTGACGGCGTGGACGTGCGCGAGCAGAACCTTACCGCGCTGCGCCAGCGTTTCGGCGTGGTGCTGCAAGACCCGTTCCTCTTCTCCGGCACCATTGCAGACAACATCCGCCTTGGCTCAAAATTGTCTGACGAGCGCATCCGGCGTGCCGCCGCCGATGTGAACGTAGCCGACTTCATCGAATCGCTCCCCGGCCAGTACGCTGAGCCGGTGCAGGAGCGCGGCAGCACACTCTCCACCGGGCAGAAGCAGCTCATCAGTTTTGCCCGCGCACTGGCGCACGACCCCGGCATCCTCATCCTCGACGAAGCCACCTCCAGCGTGGACACTGACACCGAACTGCGCGTCCGCGCCGCACTGAAGCGCATGATCCAGGGCCGCACCTCCGTGCTCATCGCGCATCGCCTCTCCACCGTGCAGACCGCTGACGTCATCCTCGTCATGCACAAGGGCCGCCTCCGCGAAGTCGGCTCGCACCAGGAACTGCTCATCCAGCGCGGCCTCTACTGGAAGCTCTACCAACTGCAGTATCAGGATCAGGATGCAGGCGGCGACTCCGCCATGTCCGCCGCCGTGGCGGAAGGCGGCGTGTAATGTCCCCGGCGCCGCGCATCTTTCTCTCTGCCGGTGAAGCCAGCGGCGACCACTACGGCGCGCAGATGATCGCCGCCCTTCGCAGCCGCGCCGCAGACGCAACCTTCTTCGGCCTCGGCGGCACGGAGATGGAAGCCGCCGGACTTGAACGCATCATCAAGGCAGAAGACGTCGCCGTCATGGGCATAACGGAAGTGCTGCTGCACCTGCCGCGCATCTACGGCGCATACCGACGGCTGGTGAACTCCATCCGCGCCAATCCGCCGCAGGTCGCCGTGCTGATTGATTACCCTGACGTCAATCTTCGCCTCGCGCGTCACCTGAAAAAACTTGGCGTGCCCGTGGTCTATCTGGTCAGTCCACAGCTCTGGGCGTGGAAGAAGAAGCGGCTCGCCCACGTGCAGCAGCGCGTCAGCAAGATGCTGGTCATCTTTCCGTTTGAAGAGCCGTTTTACCTGAATCGCGGCGTGCAGGCCGAGTTCATCGGTCACCCGCTTGCCGACGAACCGCCCGTCAGCATCACGCGCGAGGCCTTCGCCCGGCAGACCATCGCGATCCATCCCGGCGAATCCCCGCAGCCGCTTGACCCGGCCAGGCCGTGGATCGCCCTTCTGCCCGGCAGCCGCCTGCACGAGATTCAGCTCAACCTGCCCGAGATGTTGAAAGCTGCCGGTGCGCTCGGCGGCGAATATGAATTTGTCCTCCCCCTCGCACCTACTCTGGGGCCGGCTCAGATGCAGAAACTGGCGCAGCTTCCGGACTCCCAGTCGCCACGGGTCCACTTCGTGCGCGATGCGGCCGCGGCGCTGGTGCACTCCCGCGCCGCCATCGTCGCCAGCGGAACCGCCACCGTACTGGCCGCGCTGATGGGCCAGCCCTTCGTCGTGGTCTACAAGACCTCCGCGCTCACCTTCGCCATCGCCAAGCGCGCCATCAGCTATCCGCCGGAGATTGCCGCGCCACTGGACGCAGAGGGCAATCTGCCCGTCGGCATGGTCAACCTGATTGCAGGCCGCCGCGTGGTGCCGGAGCTGCTCCAGCACCGCTTCACCGCAGAAAATCTGCTCCGCGAACTGCGTCCCCTGCTGGCCGATGGCCCCGAGCGCGCCGCCCAGATCGCCGGGCTGGCCGAGGTCCGGCAGCGCCTGCGCCCACTGGATACTCCCGCCATCCAGCAGGCCGCCGCCTCCGTCATCTCGCTGCTGCAACCGTGACCATCCCAAAGATTGCCGGATACGTCTAAATTAGTAGTTGCTGCATCACTTCTTCATCTGGCCTGCACCGAAAAGGAACTCTCGCCATGCACGTCTTCCGCTGCCGTCTTCTGCCCGCTCTTGTGCTCCTGCTCGCCGGTGTTCACGCCGCGCTCGCAGCGCCCCAACATCCGCAGATTGACATCACCGGATACGTCATACACGCCAGCCTTGACCCCGCCAGCAGCACCTTGACCGCCACCGCCGCCGTCACCTTCACATCGCTCGACGACATCACCACCGCCGCCTTTGAACTGAATCGCTCCCTGCAGGTCACCGCCGTCTACATTGACCCGAAGCAGCCGCTCGCCGCCCAGCGCAATGCCGCGGACAACACCGTGGAAGTCACCCTTCCGCAGCCCATGGCGAAGAATCTGCAGGCCACCGTCACGTTTGAATACAAGGGCACGCTGCAGGGCGTGACCAACAGCCCCATTGAAGGTGTGCGCACGGCGGCCATCGCCGATCCCATCAGTGTGCTGCTCTACCCCGGTCGCTGGTTTCCCATGACCGGCTATCTCACAGACCGTTTCACCGCCGAGATGCACATCAGCGTGCCTGCGGGCGAATTCGTTGTCGGCAGCGGCAATCTGGGCTCGCCCACGCCGCTGCCCGACGGCACCCAGCAGTACAACTTCAACTGGACCAAGCCCGGATTTCCCGGCACCATCGTCGCTGGCAAGTTCGCGCCGGAGATCTCGCCCACCGGCACCAGCATCCACATCTACGGTACCGCCGAGCGGCTGAAAGACAAATCCCGCAACTTCACTGAGTATGCACACACCGCCGAGCGCGAGCTGGACTTCATGACCGGCATCTTCGGCCAGGCGGAGTCAGGCCGCATCAACATCGTCGAACTGCCGGAAGACAGCGTCTCCGCCTTCTGGGCGCCGCAGATCGCCGCCATCAGCGGCGCGCGCATCGGGCTGAACAATAGCGCACGCCTGCTGGCCAACACCATCGCACGCCAGTGGTGGTCCAGCGAAGTCAGCCCGGCCACCTTGAACGATGCGTGGATCACCAACGGCATGTCGCGCTACGCCGAACTGATGTACGTGGAAGACTCCGCCGGGCAGGCCGCCTTCCAGACCGCGGTCTCTGACGTTGCCGCCGGTGCGCTCGCCTATGACACCCAGCCGCTCTCCAGCATTGGCCGGCTTGACACCTTCTCGCCCGAGTTCCAATCCCTGTCGCTGGAAAAAGGCGCGCTGGTCTTCCACATGCTGCGCTGGGAGCTGGGCGACGACGCCTTCCATACCCTGCTGCACTCTCTGCTCTCGCAGTCCGACCGTGGCCTCAGCCGCGACAATGTGCAGGCCGCGGCCGAGGCGCTGAGCGATACCGCCAAGGCAGACACCGGCACAGCGCCCATGCTGACCGCATTTTTCTCGCAGTGGCTCGATAGCAACGGCGCGCCGGAGTACACCAACAAATACACCATCTACCGGCTCGGCAAGAATGAAGGCTTCCGCACCATCGGTTCCATCTCAGAGGATCTGGATCTCTTCAGCATGCCTGTCCTGCTGCGTATTGAGACCGACGGCAAGACCGTGACCAAGCGCCTGCAGGCAGCCGGAACGGACACCACCTACAGCGTGGAAACCTTCGGCCGCCCGCGCCGCATCACCATTGACCCTGACAACTGGGTGCTGAAGAACACGCCCGATCTCGCCGTGCGCGTGGCCATTCTGCGCGGCCAGCAGATGATGGCGCAGGGCGACAACACCGCCGCCATCGCCGAGTATCAGAAGGCGCTCGCCGTCAACCGCAACAGTTCGCTCGCCAGCTACCGCATCGGCGAAGTGCTCTTCCAGCAGAGGAGTTATCAGAACGCGGCAGACTCATTCCGCGACGCCCTGCGCGGCGATGATGACCCGCGCTGGACCGAAGTGTGGGCGCACATTGAGCTGGGCAAGATATTCGACCTCACCGGCCAGCGCGACCGCGCCGTGAATGAATACCGCCTGGCCGTGCAGACCAACGACAACACCCAGGGCGCCCTCAACGAAGCGCGCAAATACCTGACCCAGCCCTTCAAGCGGGAAAACGAAAGCTAGTGTGGTGAGTCATGAGTTCACTGCATACACTCTGTCATTCTGAGTGCGAACGGTGTCCCCGGCAAGCGCACTTACTTGCTGGGGGAAGCGAAGAATCTACTGCTCTGTCATTCTGACGCTGGAGCGTAGCGAAGCGGAAGAATCTGCTTTTCAAGGATCTGCATCCAGACAAACCCTATTGATTCATTAACGAATTTCTGACTCACCAAGCTAGCGCCGCAGCAGGTGTTCGTTCTTGACCAGCACCGGTGCGTTGGGATCGTCCAGTACGCTGACAAGCGTCCCTATTTGCTCAAAGATGCTTCGCACCGTGGCCACCGTCTCGTCATCCGTAGCCGGGCCGCGCAGAATGCGAATTGCCGCTGCATCGCCCAGTGCAAGTTCGTTGCCCGCGTCACCGCGCACGGCCACGCAGCGCTCCGCGCGGTAGGTGCAGGAAGCCAGGTCAGTGATGCTCATGGAGCGGCTGGGCGTGCATAGAATCGTGCGCGGCGGAGCCATGCGGTCCAGCAGGCAGAATATCTCCAGCTTCGACTCCAGCTCGTCCGGCACAAAATCAATCGCCACATCCGCATCGCGCACGGCGGACTCAATCGAGCTGGCGAAGCGCAGATTCTCCGCGCCGTGATCCAGCTGCGCCAGTTCCATCTCGGCATGGCGCAGGTTGGCGGGCATCACATCTTCCAGCACAACGCGCAGCCCTGCCTGGGCCAGCTTCAGGGCCAGCTTGCGCCCCAGCGCTCCCGCGCCGATCACCGCAATGCTGGCGCTGCGCGTGGACTCTTCCACTTACTTGCTGCCTTCGATCGCAGCCTGCACCTGCTCGTAGTTCGGCTCAGAGGCCTTGATGTATTCGGAGACGCGCTTGCGCTCTTCCGGGGTGAGCGACGGCAGAACCGTCAGAATGCGGCGCAGCGTGGTGGCAATATCGTCCACGTAGTTCATGGTGCGAATGGCTTCTCCGGAAAGCGGCATGAAATTCACTCCTCAGGTTTGCGTCAAGCGGGGATCGCTCATCGCGTGTTGCGTCTCTCTATTGTAAGTGCAACCGGCTATGCCGCGCTTTCGTCCGGCCGCACATAGCCGTCGCGATCCACCATCTCCATCAGCGCAGCAAACTGTCCCGCGATGTCAGGGTGCAGCGCCTCGGGTGCATAGCGCCAGCTCCAGTTGCCCGCGCTCACACCGGGAGTGTTCATGCGCGCCTCGCTGCCCAGAAAGAGCACGTCCTGCATGGGCAGAATGCAGGTGTCCGCCACGGAACGCTCCGCCGCACGGATCATGGCCCACACCGCGTCGCCCTCAAACTCTATCTTCTGCAGGTACGTCTGCAGATTTCTGCGCTCGGTCTCGCCCAGGCTGCGCCACCAGCCCAGCGTGGTGTCATTGTCGTGCGTGCCGGTGTAGATCACGCTCTTCGGCGTGCAGCAGTGCGGCAGATACATATGCCCGCCGCGGTCCGAGAATCCGAACTGCATCACCTTCATGCCCGCCATGCCAAACTGCAGCCGCAGCTCATCCACTTCCTTCGTGATCAGTCCCAGGTCTTCCGCAATGAACGGCAGCTTGCCGAACGTCTTCTCCAGCGTACTGAAGAGCGCCGTGCCCGGCGCCTTCACCCAGGTACCATTGACGGCCGTCGGCTCCTCCGCCGGGATGGACCAGAAGGCTTCGAAGCCGCGGAAGTGATCCAGCCGGATGGAGTCACACAGCGTCAGCGCACGGCGCACGCGGGCAATCCACCAGGCAAAGCCGCGCTGCTCCATGAGATCCCAGCGATAGACAGGGTTCCCCCAGCGCTGGCCCTCGGCGCAGAAGTAATCCGGCGGCACACCGGCTACGCGCGTCGGCCTCAGTTTTTCATCCAGCTCAAAGAGCTCAGGATTCATCCACACATCGGCGCTGTCGTAGTTCACAAAGATCGCCACGTCGCCCATGATGCTGATGCCGTGCCCGCCGCAGTAATCGCGCAGGCTGCGCCACTGTTGGTCAAAAAGGAACTGCACCACCTCTTCCACCGCAATCGCGCGTGCCTCATCTTTCAGCAGCGCCGCCATCGCTTTTTTCTTGCGGAAGGCATACGGCTCCGGCCAGTCTGCCCAGCAGGCATATTCATGCTTGCGCCGCAGAATTGTGAAGCAGGCATAGTCCGTCAGCCAGGAGTTGTTCAGTTCTTTGAAACGATTCAGGGCGGCGCGCTGGCCGTCGCTGGCGCGCTCCAGAAAGTTCGCAGCGGCCTCCTCCAGCAGAGGAATCTTGCCCGCCCACGCTCCATCGAAGTCCGCCGGCCCCTGTACTGGCGGCAGCCCGGCCAGCCGCTCATGCGCAATCCATCCCTCATCCGCCAGCCGCTCCAGGCTGATGAACAACGGATTCCCCGCAAAGGCGGACAGTGCCGAGTACGGCGAGTTGCCGTACCCGGTTGGCCCGAGTGGAAGAATCTGCCAGATGCGTTGTTTGGCCGCGGCCAGGAAGTCCACAAACTGGAACGCTGCCGGCCCGAAGTCGCCCACGCCGCCATACGACGGCAGCGAGCTGATATGCAACAGAACTCCGGATGCCCGCTCGCCCTTGCGCTCCATTTATGTCTTCATCTCCATTGCGTACTCAGATGATGCAGACCGCCATACCGTTGTGCGCCCTCTTAGTTGCCGAAAGGAGACGGCGCGGCCGGCTTCTTGGTGTACTTGATCGCGCCGGCCTTTTCGTACTTGTCCATCAGCGTGCCGGCAAAGACGCCGAAGAGTTCATCGCGCTTCGTCTGCAGCATCTGCTGCTTGGTCTTGTCGAAGTTCTGCGCAATCTCCTGCGGCGTGGGCTCCTGCTTATCCAGAACGCTCAGTACGATGCCCGTGCTGCCGGTGTTGATCGGCTTGGAGATCTCGCCCTTCGCCATCGTGAACGCCACGCTGGCCTGGCCGCTCATCGCGCCAATGCCGGGAACCTGCGCGTCCTTGCCCACCAGGTCGCTGGTCTTCACGTCCACCTTCTGCTCCTTGGCCGCCTTGGTCAGGTCGCCCAGCACCCGGGCACGGTCTGCCAGTGCGCTCAGCTTGCTGGCCAGCAGCTGCGGAGTCTTCTGCTGGCGGTAATCATCCAGCACGTGCGACTTGTACGAAGCAAAGTCCGGTGCATGCGCGGCCTTGACGTCATTCACCTGGAAGACGGCATAGCCGTCGCCGGTGGAGACAGGCGCGGGCGCATCGCCCGGCTTGGCAGCGAAGGCCTGCGCCAGCAGTGTGGATGCATCCGACAGGCCAGGAACGATTCCGCTCTGCGCCACATAGTCCGTGGCCACGACGTGCAGCCCGTGTGCAGCGGCTGCTTTATCCATGCCGTTCTTCTTCGCTTCCGCGGCCAGCTGCGCGGCAAAGCTCTCTTCCGCCGCGCCCGCCTTCTGCTGCTCCAGGATGGGCAGAATCTCGTCCTTCACTTCCGCCAGCGGCTTCATGTGCGCCACCTGCTTCTCTTCCACCTGCAGAATGTGATATCCGAACTGCGTCTTGATGACGTCAGAGGTCTGGCCTACGCCCAGCGAGAACGCCGTCTTGTCGAACTCCGGCACCGTCGCGCCGTGCGCCAGGAATCCCAGCTCGCCGCCGCTTGCCTTCGAACCGGGATCGTCAGAGTTCTTCTTCGCCAGATCGGCAAAGTTCGCGCCCGCCTTGATCTGCTTCAGCAGCCCCTCGGCCTTGGCCTTCGCCGCAGCGTCCACCGCCGGGCTTGCACCCGAAGGGACAGCGATCAGGATGTGCCGCACGCGGACCTGATCCTTCACCGAGTACTGATCCTGGTGCGCGGCATAGTACTTCTGCAGTTCGTCGTTGCTGACAGCCGGCTTGCCGCCGGGCAGGCTGGAAGCGTCAAACGCGATGTAAGAGATCTTGCGCGACTCCGGCACCGCCGTCGCATAGCGCGATTTGTTCTGCTCAAAGAAGCTCTGCAGCTCCGCGTCAGACGGATTGATGCCCTTGCTGATGTCATCTGCCGCGAGCGTGGCATAGACGAACTTCACCTTGGTGCCCTGCATGCGGTATGCATCGCGCACTTCATTGTCAGAGGCGGAGACCCCGCCCGTCACCATGTCTTCCAGCCGAGAGATTTCCAGCTCTTCCTTCACGCGCTGCTCAAAGTCAGTGCGCGACATGTTGAACTGGTTCTGCACGAACGAAATGTAGGCGTCGTCGCCGATGTACTTGCCGTCAGGAAACAGCACCTGCGCGAACGGGCCAAACTGGAACTCGTGGCGCAGGTCGGCGTCAGAGATCTGCAGGCCCAGCTTATCGGCCTCCAGCAGCAGGATCTTCTGCTGTACCAGCATGGTGCCCGCGCGCGACGTCATATACGGCAGCAGAAAGTCCGGCAGACGCTGCTGCTGCAGCATCCGGTGCGCAATCTGGTCCACCTCGGCGTTCTTCACCGTAGAGGGCGTATCAAACTTGCCAAAGAATCCCAGCGGATGCACCGTGGCGAAGGTATCGCTGGCGCCGCCCGTGTTCGGGTTATCCATGAATCCGGGAATGAGGTAGGCGATCATGCTGATCACTGCGGCTCCGATGACGAGCGCGAGAAGATACTTCATGAGGCGGTTGTCTTTTTGCAGAATGCGAATCATCTTCGAACGGCTACCTTGTGCGGCGCATACCAGCGCCTGAATCCCAGGCGGGTGCGCATAGGCCCGGAATTTTGCATGGCGGGATGCGACTTCAGTCACAACTCGTGCAGGGCTTGCCCATCAAGTATAAATGAGCCGCCCCGCCTGTGCCCTGCTCCTTGTGCATTTTGCGCCACCGCGTATCGCTTAAAGTACAAAGGCCGGAATCTCTCCCGGCCCCTGCCCAAACCTGCTGCTTTCTTTAGTACGGATAGCCGTAAGGATAGTAATACGGACGGTAGTAGCGGCGATGGTAGTAGCCCGGAGGCGGCGGCGGATAGCCCCGCGGAGCCGGTGCTGCCGATGCCAGCCGATTCAGCTCATCCTGCCCCACCGTGGTCACCTTCACCGGCGCTGAGGTGGTGAAGTTCAGCAGCGATTCAGGCCGCACAAACGCCTGCGGTCCCTGGCTCCCGGCAGAGGCGGCCAGTCCTGCACCACCGCCCGCCACGGCGCCAATCGCCGCGCCCGGTCCACCGCCAGCGGCAGCGCCAATGAACGCACCCAGCAGCCCCAGCCCCACCGTATTCCCCACCGTGTTGCCTGTCTTGCTGGGCCCATTGATGCCCCATACCGCCGTCTGCAGCGGATACTGCTGCCCACCGAAGCTGATGCCGGTCAACTGCAGCGCCAGCGCGCCCGAGCCGGTCAGGCCCCCGGCGCTCTTGGCATCCACTACCGTGCCCTGCACTTCAGCGTCGCGCGGCAGCGCAATCGCTCCATCAGCAATCACATCGTTCATCAGAATGCCGTTGAAGACTGTGCCCACCGGCGTGTGTTTGCCATCCATGCCCTGCGAGACGCGAATCTGGATATGCCGGCCCGCCGGGACCACAACATGCTTGCCGCCGGTCTGGCTGGGGTACTGAACGCCCTGGCTATATGCAGGACCACCCTCTGCGGCATATCCCGGGTAAGGCTGCGGACGATAGCCCGGAGGAGGCGGCGGATATCCGCCCGGCTGCTGCATCTGGCCCGGATAGGGCTGCTGTGCCTGCTGCTGTTCCACGCCCGGCTGCTCCGGCGCCTGACCGTTCATGCCCTGCTCGGTCTGCTGCTGCGCGTTCGCATCGTCTGCTGCGGGCGCTGCGCTGGGCAGCGGAGCTGCGCCTTCCGGCGCGGGCTGCGCCGCGGCTTCGCCAATGTCGCCCACGGTCAGTTGGTCCACCACTTTCTGCACGCCGGGCGAGGTTGACGCCACCTGTGCCGCCAGCTTCTTGGAAGCATCATCCTTCACCGTGCCGCTGAGCGTCACCACCCCATAGGTGGTGGTCGTGCTGATGGGCTGGTCTGCCAGCGAAGCCTCGCCCGCGAGCGCGCTCAACACGTTTGCCTCAACCTGCGCGTCGGGAATCGTCTTGGAGGCGGGTGCGGCCGATGCGGCCACCGTCGCCACATTCTGGGCCGCGGGATCGGCATCATTCTGCGCGACTGCGGCGAGCGAAACGCCCAGCATGGCCCCGGCCACAACAGCCGTCCGCCAACCTGCTCTGAATTCAATGTTTTTCAATCTCATCCAACTCATGGTCGCTATTCTCCAGAGAAACATCTGCGGCAACCGGCCGCTATGTATGCAGACGCGGTTTTCAGAAAAAAGTTATGGTTCGCGTCTGTTTTGGTGCCTTCTGCGATTCCTCCCCTTTTCAACAAATTAGATGCCACAAGTCCTCCTGTAGCTTCACCTCCGCACACCAGCGTTTTGGTAGTGTCCTAATTTTGCATGGTAGTGTCCTATTTTGCTGGGTAGTGTCCTATTTTGCTTTTGGGATTAAGCCCACGGCTTCAGCCGTGGGGTAAAAGACTGAAAGTAGCGGGGGCTTTAGAGGATGCTGAAAAAGTCGTCGCTTTGAAAGGGCGGGACTTCAGTCCCGCCGTAACCTCCATCGCTCGAATGCGGCTTTAGCCGCTGAGGGACTATTCCCGGAGAGAACTGACTTTTTCAGCACCCTCTTTAGCCCCGGAGTCATTCCTGCTTCAACTTAGGACACTACTCGCGTTTGCATCGCTGTCACCACGCCGTTATTCTTGAGATGGATGGTCTTACTTCCCCACACTCGATGTTGCCGCTCCTACTCTCTGTGAGCGCGGGCCTGAACGCGCAGCGTCACGCCCCTGTATTCCCCTCTTTATAACCAGAAAGGTGCATCCCCATGTCTCTTCGCATTAACGACGAAGCTCCGAATTTCACCGCCGAAACCACCCAGGGCAGCATCAATTTCCACGATTTCATCGGCAACGGATGGGCCGTGCTCTTCTCCCACCCCAAGGATTTCACCCCTGTCTGCACCACCGAGCTCGGCACCATGGCCGGCCTGGAAGACGAGTTCAAGAAGCGCAACACCAGGATCATCGGCCTCAGCGTCGACCCCGTCAGCGCCCATCACAAGTGGGAACAGGACATCGAAGACGTCAAGGGCCACAAGGTCAACTACCCCATGATCGGCGACACCGATCTGAAGGTGGCCAAGCTCTACAACATGCTTCCGGCGGAAGAGGGCGAGACCTGCGAAGGTCGCACCGCCGCCAACAATGCCGCCGTGCGCACCGTCTTCGTGGTCGGCCCGGACAAGAAGATCAAGTTGATGCTTGCCTACCCCATGTCCACCGGCCGCAACTTCGACGAGATCCTGCGCGTCATTGATTCCCTGCAGCTGACCGCGAAGCACCAGGTCGCCACCCCCGCAAACTGGAAGCCGGGCGAAGACGTCATCATCTCCGGCACCGTCTCCAACGACGACGCCAAGGCCAAGTACGGCACCTGGAACGAGCCGAAGCCCTACATCCGCATCGTGCCCCAGCCCAAATAAGCTGCGTCATCGCAAACAGAAAGGCCGTCGCCAACGCGACGGCCTTTCTGTTTGTCTTTGAAGTTCCTAATTTTACACATACAAATACAGAAAATATCCAATCAGGCAAAGGCCAGTGAACCACCACATTAAAACTGCTCCCCAAAACATCTTCGGCTCTTCTGTGCGATAGATCACACGACCAACACGTGCCAATGTTTCTCCCGTGAGCATTCCAACTAAACCGAAGAGTATGAAACAGGCACCAATTAACAGCAAGATATAGTTGGGAGTTGTAGACGGTGGGTCTAGCCTGACAATGTTTGCTTGGATCATGGCCGAGCTTCCCTCTACCGCCCATTCTAATTTGCAGGCAGACCCCGCTCTAGCAGAAAAGCAAAGATCGTCGCCGTCGCGACAGCCTTACTTTTGCGAGCGAAGCGAGCGTTCCGCCGTCCGCGCAGGACTACAGCGCCGCCGCAACCGCCTTCTTCAACGTCTCCAGCCCCGCCGCCACATCCGCTCCCAGATGCACATGCAGTGCGCGGCGATTGCGCTCCTGCAGCACCGTCAGATCGCCCGCTGCCTGCGCAGCAATTACGATGCCGAAGGTGTACTTGGCCCCGGGAATGGCAACGTCGTGCGCATGGTCTGCCGTAATCTGCAGGAAGACGCCGGTATTCGGACCGCCCTTGTAATCCTGCCCGGTGGAGTGCAAAAAACGCGGGCCAAAGCCGAGGCACGTTGCCACCTTCTTTGCGTCGCGCACCTTATGGCGGAACTCCTGGATCGCAGCTTCGTGCGCCTCGGTCATGTTGATAAAGCCGAGCGCCGCAAAGTAATCGCCTGCGTGAATCTGGTCCAGATGCGCCCGCACAATTCCGGCCAGCGTCTTCTCCTTTGCCGCCGCCGTCAGTACGGCGGAATAGCGCGCGTCGGCAAACAGTTTGATGCCGTCTGCATCCAGCAGCGGCGTCAGTTCGGCCAGCTTGCCGGTCTTCTCGTACTCGCTGGTCAGCGCGCGGGTAGCAATCTTCGCCGCCTCCACGTCCGGCTGGTTGAAGGTGTTGATCTTCATCACGGAGCCTGCAATCGCCGTCGCAAACTCCCACGTGAAGAACTCCGCGCTCAACTCATAGCGGTCGGCTATCTCAAAGCGCACCACCGGTTGCCCGGCGTCTTCCAGCGCCTTCACCTTGGCATCCAGCACAGCATTGTCGCCGCCGGTCAGCCGAATGTACGCGAAGATGCGGTCCTTGCCGTACACCTCCGGCGCGCCAATCGCTTCGCGGTCCACCGGGGTAATTCCCTTGCCCAGCTTGCCGGTGGATTCAGCGATCAGTTGCTCCAGCCATGCGCCCAGGTCATAGATCTCCGGCGAAGTGAAGTAGGTGATCTTATCCTGCCCGGCGTCGTGCGCCGTGCCCAGAATCAATCCCAGAACGGCCGCAGCATTGGTCTTGAGATCGGCATTCTTGGCCTCGTTCACGCTGCGCTGCGCCTCGCCGAGCCAGCGCTTTACATCCATGCCCATCACCGCAGCGGGCACCAGGCCGAAGTTTGACAGCGCGGAGAAGCGTCCGCCGATGGTTGCGTCGCCATAGAAGATGTGGCGGAAGCCGTCGGCCTTCGCAACCTCTTCCATCTTCGAACCCGGATCGGTGATGGCGATAAAGTGGCTGCCCGCTTTGCCTTTACCGACTGCTTTTTCCATCGCATCAAAAAAATATTGCTTCAGGATGTTCGGCTCCAGCGTCGAGCCTGACTTGCTGGCGACAATGACCACGGTCGTCTTCAGCTCCACGGCCTTCTCCACGGCCAGCACCTGCGCCGGATCGGTCGAGTCCAGAATATGCAGCGAAGGCGAGCCCTGCTGATGGCCGAAGGTCACAGCCAGCACCTCCGGACAGAGTGAAGAGCCGCCCATGCCCAGCAGAAGCGCATGGGTAAATCCTGCCTGTTTCACATCCGCAGCCAGCGCGGCATAATCCGCCAGTTGCTTCTGCTGGCGCTCCACAATATCCAGCCAGCCCAGCCATTTGCTCTCATCTTCATTGGTCCAGAGCGAAGCATCCTTCGCCCACAGACGCGCAAGCTTATTGTTTCCGGTCCAGTCCGCGAGGGCGGCGTCCAGCGCAGATTGCAGGTGCTTCGGCAGCGAATACTTAATGTTCATGTGTGCATTCTCCGTCTTCCACTTTATCCCAACCGTTGCGGGACCGGTTTTACTGTACCGCAACTTCATTGACCTGTTATGGTTTGACCGCGGCAGCGATTGCCAATTTCGGAGCATCTGAATCCCCATGCAAATCTCGACGGAACCCGCCCTCATTCCACGTATACTGTTTCTAATTCCCCCGTTGAACTGCAGAAGGTAACACTTTCTCCCATGTGCGGTATTGCAGGCTTTTTTGATTACGACAGCCATGGCAATGCGCCATCGCGGCATACGCTGCTGCACATCCGCGACGCGATGTATCTGCGCGGACCGGACGGTGCCGGGCTGTGGCAGTCGCCCAACGGCGAGGTTGGCCTGGCGCATCGCCGGCTCTCCATCCTTGACGTCAGTGAGAATGGCGCGCAGCCCATGTTCACCGCAGACGGCGCGCTCGGCATCACCTTCAACGGTGAGATCTACAACTTCAATGAGCTGCGCAACCGGCTGATCGCCCGCGGTCATCGCTTCCGCTCCAGCGGCGATACCGAAGTTCTGCTGGCCCTCTACCGCGAATACGGCGAAGAGATGCTGGGCCACCTGCGTGGCATGTTTGCCTTCGCCATCTACGATGTGAAGCAGCAAACCATGCTGCTGGCGCGCGACCCCATGGGCATCAAGCCGCTCTATTACAGCCTCTCCGGCGGCGTCGTTCAATTTGCGTCGCAGGTCAAAGCTCTGCTGGCCTCGCCCACGGTGGATACCACGCTCGACTCCGCCGCCCAGGTCGGCTTCTATCTCTGGGGCGCGGTGCCGGAGCCCTATACGCTCTACCGCGGCATCCGCTCGCTGCCCGCCGGCCACTGCCTTACCCTGCGCTCGCGTAACCAGCCAAGGCTCCGCTGTTACGCGCACCTGGTCGATCAGCTCGCCGGCGGCGTCACCCGCGCACAGTACCCGCAGACTGACACACCGCGGAATATTCTGCACCATGCCCTGCGCGACACCATACAGTGCCACATGGTGTCTGACGTGCCCATCGCCCTCTTCCTCTCCGCCGGACGCGATTCCGCGACCATGCTCGCGCTGATGTCTGAAATTCCCGGGGTGGATATTCACGCGCTTACGCTCGGCTTTGACACCATGCGCAACACCGCGCTGGATGAGACGCCGCTGGCCGAGTCGCTCGCCCTCCACTATGGCGCGCACCAGATCTCGTACTTTGTGAACCGTGAGTCCTTCCATCAGGAGCGGCTCTCGCTGCTCCATGCCATGGATCAGCCCACCGTAGACGGCGTGAATACCTACTTCGTCAGCCGCATGAGCCGCCAGGCCGGCTACAAGGTCGCACTCAGCGGCATCGGCGGCGATGAGCTCTTCGCCGGCTATCCCAGCTACCGCCAGATTCCGCGCATCGTTAAGTCCCTGTCCGCCGCCAACTCTGCCCCGCTCGCGGGCAAGCTGTGGCGCGTGCTCTCAGCCGAAGCCATGAAGCGCATGACCTCGCCCAAGTACGCCGGCCTGCTGGAGTACGGCGGCAGCTATCCCGGCGCTTACCTGCTGCGCCGCGGGCTCTACATGCCGTGGGAACTGCCTTCCGTCATGGACCCGCAGGCCGCCGCGGATGGTCTGCGGGAGCTGCATCCCCTGCTGAGCATGCAGGAGATGCTGCGGCCGCTGGACGATATGGACGAGCCCACCGCCGGCCGCTTGCGCATTACCGCGCTGGAGATGTCGCTCTACATGCGCCAGCAGCTGCTGCGCGATGCGGACTGGGCCGGCATGGCGCACTCCATTGAGATCCGCACGCCTCTGGTCGACTTCAAGCTGCTGCACGATCTGGCTCCGCTGCTGGCCGGACCCAATCCGCCCAGCAAGAATGACATGGCCGAATCCCCGCATAAGGCGCTGCCCAAAGATGTGCTGCAGCGCCCCAAGACCGGCTTTGGCGTGCCCGTTCGCGAGTGGCTGGTGGAGGGCACTTCGTCCGCGCGCCCCCACTGGAAGGAGCGCGGCCTGCGCGGCTGGTCCCGGCTCATACTGGATCACTTCCTCATCTCCGACCAGGTTCCCGCTCTGCCTGCTTCCTTACTGGACCACTCCTCAGAAGTGCTCTAGGGAAGCCCTGAATATGTCTCAGTTTTGAAAGGGCGGGACTTCAGCCCCGCCGCAAGTCCAATCCCAGCCATGTGGCTTTAGCCACTGAGGGAATGCTGATCACTTGTTCAGACCTTACCTAGCCGTGAGCATTTCATAACGCGAAACCGGAGCGGCATCGTTCCTTGCATCCCGCGGTCAGTGCGTTTATCGTGTTAATGTGCGGCTATCGCACACGGCCTCATTCCACTCATCCGGAGCACAGTTTTGACGCGTCACCTCGCCGCACCTCCTGCCGCAACTCCCGCGCCGCCGCGTCCTCCTGCCCCGGTGCCGCCGGGCGTAGCGCTGGATGTCTACCAGGGCGACCCGAATTTCATGACGTCGCTGGCCCGCGGCCTCTGCGTCATCCAGGCCTTCACCCAGAAGTCGCCGCAGATGACCATCTCCCAGATCAGCCTGCGCACCGGACTCTCGCGTGCCGCCGTCCGCCGCTGTCTCTACACGCTCACCAAGCTTGGCTTCGCCGGGTCAGAAGACGGCCAGCGCTATTCGCTGCGTCCGCGCATTCTCACCCTCAGCAATACCTATACAGCGTCCAACACGCTTTCGCAGTCCGCGCAGCCTATTCTGGATCGCATGAGCGCGCAGCTGCATGAATCCTGCTCCGTGGTCACGCTCGACGGCGACGATATTGTCTACATCGCCCGCACCACGGTCACGCGCATCATGTCCGCCGACCTCCATATCGGCAGCCGCCTGCCCGCATTCTGCACTTCGATGGGCCGCTGCCTGCTGGCCTATCTTCCGCCGGATCAGCTGGAAGCCTATCTCGCGCGCGTCGATCTCCACCGCTACACCAGCCGCACAGTGAACTCGGTGGAGAAGCTGCGCATGCTCCTGCGCTCCACCCGCCGCGCGGGCTACACCATCTGCGATCAGGAGCTGGAAGTGGGGCTGCGCTCTGTCGCCGTGCCGGTGCAGGCGCCGTCCGGGCGCGTGGTGGCTTCCATCAATGTGAGCGGCCAGGCGCAACGCATGCCCCTGCCGGAGATGCAGACCGCCTTCCTGCCGCACCTGCGCGCCGCTGCGTCAGAGCTGGGCATGTGCCTGCGCTAAGCATCCGCTAAAATAGACAGTGACATGTCTTCCACCAGCACGGCCACAGAAACCATCCTCCCCGCAAAGAATCTCGTCGGCTCCCTGCGTCTTCCCGGCGACAAGAGCATCTCGCACCGCTACGCCCTGCTGGCCGGTCTCGCCGAAGGCACCACCCGCCTGAGTAACTTCTCCACCGGCGCGGATTGTGCGTCGTCCCTGGCCTGTGTAGAAGCTCTGGGTGCGAAGCTGACGCGCAGCAACGGCGTGGTGGAAGTCACCGGCACCGCTGGCCACTTCAACTCCCCCATCGGCCCGCTGGATTGCGGCAACTCCGGCTCGACCATGCGCATGATCGCCGGCCTGCTCTCGCCGCACGAGCACACCTTCATCCTCATCGGCGATGAATCGCTCTCGCGCCGCCCGATGGAGCGCATCCGCAAGCCGCTCTCGCAGATGGGCGCACGCATCACGCTGACCGACGGCCACGCGCCCGTCACCATTGAAGGCGGCCCGCTCACTGCCATCACCTTTGACACGCCCATCCCCAGCGCGCAGGTGAAGACCTCGGTGCTCTTCGCCGGATTGCAGGCGCGCGGCACCACCTCGCTCAGCGAAAAGATCCGCACCCGCGACCACGGCGAACACGCTCTCCGCGCCTTCGGTGCCGAGCTCACGCGCACCGCAGACACCATCTCGATTGAGGGCGGACAGAAGCTCCATGCCATTGAAGCCGCCGTGCCCGGCGATATGTCCTCCGCCGCATTCTTTCTCTGCGCGGCCATGCTCTTTCCCGATGCCAACCTCGTGCTCGATGGCCTGGGCATGAATCCCACACGCGCTGCGCTGCTGGATGTGCTCACCGCGTTTGGCGGCAAGTTCAACGTGCTGAATCTGGAAGAAAAATATGGTGAGTTGGTCGGCACCGTCTCTGCTCGCTCCGCTGCGAACGGCCTGACCGGCGTCACCGTCAGCGGCGTCACCGCGGCGCAGTTGATTGATGAGCTGCCCGTGCTCGCTGCCATCGCACCCTACTCGCGCGACGGCATCCGTATTCGCGATGCGAAGGAGCTGCGCGTGAAGGAGTCTGACCGCATCGCCCTGGTTGCGGAAAATCTACGCGCCATGGGCGCCGAAGTGACCGAGTACGAAGACGGCCTCGACGTCCCCGGCAACCAGCAGCTGCACGGTGCGGAGATTAACTCTGGCGGCGATCACCGCATCGCCATGGCCTTCTCCGTCGCCGCCCTGCGCGCAGACGGTCCCAGCGTGATCCACGGCTCTGACGCTGCCAGCATCTCATTCCCCGAGTTCTATTCCCTGCTCAACCACATCGCGGAACGCTAGGGCTGCGCGCACGGCGAATCGCTCTCTTTGTTTTGTCATCCTGAGCGTAGCGAAGGATCTGCTTCCGTCTTTCCCTTCGTATCTTCATCCGCACGTATCCGCTTTTCCGCGTCATCCGTGCTGAGCTGTTGCTTTTGCCTTACGGTTGCGCCGTAATCGGAGGCACCGGCTTCTCCGGCTGCGCCGGCATCACGCCCGGGATGGCCGGAGCCTGCGTCACCGCGCCGTTCGCCGCATCCTGGATGCTGATGTTGTAGGCGGTCAGAGTGCTGGCCAGCAACTGCCGCAGCGAAGCACGATCCTTCGCATAGGCGGCCTCAGCCGAGAAGAGATTATCTTCCGCCGTGGCCAGATTGCGCGATTGCTGCAGCACATTCGCCGTGGTGGATGCGCCCAGCGTGTACTTCTTCTTCTCCGCGTCCAGGCTCTGCGCGTTGTAATCCCGCGCTGAGATCGCCGCCAGCAACTGTGCCCGGTCATTGGTCAAAGCGTACTGCTCATTGATGACCTGGATGCGAATCTGTGTGTAGAGCTGCTGCAGCCGCATCTGCGCCTGGCGATACTCCATCTGCGAACGCGCCTGGTCAGCCTGCGCCGTGCGGTTGCGGATGGGAATCGTCACGCTCAGCCCAATGCCCTTGTCCGGCGCGGAGTTGTTGAAGAGGTTGTTGACCACGCCCCCGTAGTTGGTCGTCGGCAGCGTTCCCGCCGGGCACACGCCCGTGGTTCCGCCCGTGGTGCACAACGCATACTTGCCCTGCTGCCCACCGGCTGCGGACGCGCCGTAGAAGCCGTACACATCCACCGTCGGCAGCAAGCCATTCTTGAAGGCGCGCACCGTGATCTGGTCATTCTTCAGGTCGAGCGAAGCCTGTTCGATCTGCGGATTGTTGGCATAGGCCTGCTGCACCAGTGCATCCACCGTCAGATCTTCCTCGGCCAGCCGCTCCGTGCTCACGCGGTCGGTCGGAACCACCGGCGCAGCCGTCAGCGCGGGGTCATTCAGATCGCGCGCGATGGCCTGCTTCATGATGAGCTGCTGATACTCCAGATTCGTCTGCGACGAGATCAGCGCCTGCTGATCAGACGCCACGCTGCTCTCGGAGTTCACCACGTCGAGCGGCGCCAGCGTTCCAATCTGCAACTGCTTGCGGTTGTCAGAGAGCAGCTTCTGCGACTGTTCAATCGCGCGCTGCTTCGCCTGCACATCCTCATACGCGCTCACCAGGCCCCAGTAGATATCCTCCACCTGGGTCACGGTGTAGATCACCTGCTGGCGGAACGACGAGTCCGTGATCTGCCGGTCATTCTTGGCCTGCACAATGAAGCGCTCATTCACTGACATACAGCATCCCTGCAGCAGGTGCTGCTGCAGCTGCACGCGGAAGCTGGAATCCAGCGACGGGCTATAGCTGGCGCCGTAGTAAGAAGATGCCGAGCGCGAATTATTAAAGCTCGCGGTCAGCGATGTGCCGGTGCGGAAGCCTTCGTAGTACGCAAAGTCGTAGGTGTTGGTATTCAGGTTGTTGAAGGTGTTGTTGACGCCGCTGCCGCTGGAGCTCGATCCGCCGCTGCTGCTGCCGGATGCAGAGTAGCCGCTGGGAAAGGTCGCGCGCTCCAGTTGCAGCGTACCCGTAATGTACGGATCAAAGTTCTCCGGCAAGGGGCCGCCGCCGTTGGTGCTCTCCACCAGACCGCTGGTACCGGCAGCCGAACCGCCGGTGGCCGTGCTGGTGCCGCCCGGGCCGCCGCCGCCGGTCACTGTGGCGGAAGTGCCGCCCAGCGTGCCCGTGACCAGACCCGTGCTGACGCCGCGCAGGGTGGAACCCGCATGGGCGCGCAGAATATCCGTATCGGCAATATCAAGGTTGATGCGTGCAATCGCGATGTCAAAGTTATTTTCCAGCGCCAGCGTCACCGCGTCTGCCAGGCTCAGATAAATCGTGCCATCGCGCAGCAGCTGGTCCAGCTTCGGCGTGTTGGTCAGCCGGGGCAGGTCAAAGTTCGTCGCCGTGTACTGCCGGATCGGCACGGGAATGGGGCTCTTCGCGTGGGTATAGTCCTTCGGAGTATCGCGCAGGTAGAACGGCTGGCTGTAGTTCGGCTGCGGAATCTGCAGCGGCGCGGCGGAAACCGGCTGTGCCGTTGCCGCGGGAGCGGGCGCATTCACGGTGGGCGTGGCCGCCTGTGCAAATGCGCCGGTCGTCTGCATGCAGCTCAATACCAGCAAAGAGGTGGCGGCTGCCGCCTTCAAATCCCTAATTCTCACGTTACATTCTCCAGATGGTTCTCAAGACACCGGCACTGCCGCCGGAAGGATGAAACTGCTTCTCAGTATGGCTGGCTGATACATATGACGCGATGGGTTGCGCCAAGGACGCAATAAATTCTTCGGCGCTGCTGCCCAACCTGCGCAAAACAAAAGTATAACTGAGCCCGGGCGGCTGTACGCCACGGAACAGCCCTCCGTGCAGCACCCGGCGGCCCGGTTCCCCTCCACGCACCCGCCTCATGGTTCAATGGAAGACAGCAGCCCCGGCATGACCATCGATCCCAACGCGCGCACCATCCGGCTCACCCTGGCGTATGACGGCACCGCCTTCTGCGGATGGCAGGTGCAGCCCACCCTGCCCAGCATCCAGGCAGAGCTTGCCCGCGCCCTGCAGAGCGTCACCGGAGAAGAGATTCTGCCGCAGGCCTCCGGCCGCACCGATGCCGGCGTTCACGCACTCGGTCAGGTCGTCTCCTTTCCCCTGCGCTCGCCCATCCCCATCACCAATCTGCATCGCGCCCTCAATCGCGCGCTGCCGCCGTCCATTCGCGTGATCACCGCCGAAGTCGCTCCGCCCGCCTTCCACGCGCGCTACGACGCCCAGGCCAAGACCTACGAGTACCGCATCTTCAACCGCTTTCAGAACCCGGAGACGCTGGATGAGACCATCTGCCCGCCGTTCCTCGCGCGCTATGTGTGGGATTGCCCCTGGCGGCTGGACATGGCCTCGCTGCAGCAGGCTGCGGCGCACATTCTGGGCGAGCATGACTTCACCAGCTTCACCGCCGTCGATCCTGAACTGCACACCCTGCGCCACGGCGAGACCCGTGCCACCGCCGCGCCCACCGGCCATCTGCGCCGCATCTTTTCCTCAGCGTGGACGGCCGGATACTGCAGCGATCCTTTCCCGCCCGCACAATTGCCCGATTCCCTTCCGCCGCTGCTCATCTACCGCGTGCGCGGCAGCGGTTTTCTACACCACATGGTGCGCAATCTCGTCGGCAGCTTCGTGGATGCAGCCTGCGGCCGCATCAGTCCCTCCGCCATCCCGCAGATCCTCGCCGCGCGCAATCGCTCCGCCGCCGGAGCCACTGCGCCTGCCCACGGCCTCTTCCTCATCAGCGTCGAGTACCCGCCCGACCCGCCCGCGCTATCCTGAAAGCCATGTCTGCCTACCGCAGGATTCAGCAGCTCGCCACCCAGCCGCGCGTTCATGCCGCCTTTCAATGGCTGCATCTGCACGAGCAGCAGATACGGCGCTGCCAGATGGAACTGGCCGCCATCCCCGCGCCGCCCTTCGCTGAAGCTGAGCGCGCCGCGTGGCTGCTAACACGCTTCCGCGAAGCCGGACTGGCAGATACCGTGATTGACAGCGAGGGCAATGTGCTCGGCGTGCTGCCCGGCGTCAGCGCGGAAGCCGTCCTGCTCTCGGCGCACATTGATACCGTCTTTCCCGCAGGAACAGATTGCACGCCACGCGAAGAAGAATCCCGCATCTGCGGTCCCGGCATCTGCGACAACGCCGCCGGCGTGGCCGCCATCCTCGCCATCGCTGCGGCACTCCGCTCTGCCGGAATCACCGGCCTGCACCGCCCCCTGCTCTTCGCCGGCAATGTTGGCGAAGAAGGAGAAGGCGATCTGCGCGGCATCCGGCATCTCTTCCGCACTGCGCCCGCGGGCGGCCCCATCACCTCGGCCATCATTGTCGACGGCAGCGGCTCCAACACCGTCGTCACCCAGGCACTGGGCAGCCGCCGGTTCCGCATCACCATCACCGGGCCCGGCGGCCACTCCTGGTCCGATGCAGGCACGCCCAACCCCGCTGTCGTGCTCAGCCGCGCCCTGGCCGCCATCAGCGAGATCCCGCTGCCGGAGTCGCCGCGCACCACGCTCAACATCGGCTCCGTTGCCGCGGGCACAACGGTGAACTCCATTCCCGAGCGCGCCCTGGCCCACATTGACACGCGCTCGCAGGATTCCACAGAGCTGCTGCGCCTTGAAGTCTTTCTGCACCGCGCCGTGGAAGACGCTGTGCTCGCGGCCAATCGTGCTGACCCCGCCGCCGCGCCACGCCAGCCCGCGCGCATCACCTACACGATTGAGCAGATCGGCGACCGCCCCAGCGCCGCGCTGCCTGAAGATGCTCCGCTGCTCGCCACCATCCGCGCCGTTGACCGTCATCTCGGCATTCACACCGCGCTGCGCCTCAGCTCGACTGACGCCAACATTCCGCTCGCCCTCGGCATTCCCGCCGTCGCTCTCGGCGCTGGCGGTACCGGTGGCGGCACGCATACGCTGCACGAATGGTTTGAGCCCGCGGGCCGCGAACTCGCGCTGCGCCGCATCCTGCTCGCCGTGCTCGACCTCTGCAGCGAATGACTGCGTTTCATCGCTCTTCCACACCGCGGGTCTAAAATATTTTTAACCATGAAACGTTCGCTGCTCATTCTCGCGCTCTTTGCCGCCGCGATCCCCGCGCACGCTGTTGAACTGCACATCACCGCCGGCGCGCTCCAGCGCACGCTGCTGCAGCAGCTCTTTAACGGCCCGCAGAACCGCTACTACATGCGCGGCGACGCGCACTCCGCCTGCTACGTCTATGCGGAGAATCCCTCCGTCTCCTTCAAGGATGACCGCGTCGTGGTGCACGTCCGCACCCACGCCAAACTGGGCACGTCCGTCGCCGGCCGCTGCATCGGCATCAGCCTGAACCCTGAGGCGGACGTCTCCGTCATCCCGGATGCTGAGGGCGAATCCATCGGCTTCCGCGATGCGCGCATTGAAAAGCTGTCGGAGTCCGCTGAGCTGAACTTTCTGCTCACTCCGTTCCTGAGCCGCAAGCTGCCCCAGGCCATGAAGATCAATGCCGCCGACCAGGTCCGCCAGCTGCTCACAAAGTCCACTGAGAGCACCGGTTACTCGATCAACCTGCTCATGCTCAAGATCCATTCCATGGTGGTCAACCAAAGTGAACTGGTGGTGGATATGGACGGTAACTTCGGCGTCAATTAATCGCTTTTTGGCAACCGCGCTATCCTCCGGGGCATCCTCACGTCTAAGCCAAGAGCGGGCAGATGCGCACCTCTTCCCCCGCTATACTCAAAAGTGCTGCGCCTGAACTACTTGAACGAGGAGTTACCTTGAAAATAGATAAGTCGTCCCTGTCCCTCTGGGTCCGTAGCCGCCGCCTCTCGGCGACTTTCGGCGTTCTCGCCACTCTCACCATCGGCATTCTCATCGGCTCCGTGCTCTCCGGCCGCGTGCATGGCAAGGAAAACGGGCAGGTGGATTCGTCTGACGCCGCTCCGCTGCACATCCCCGATCCCGTCCACCTGGGTAACGGCTTTGCCGCCATTGCCAAACAGGTTGGCCCCGCCGTGGTGAACATCAACACGGAATCCACACCGCACCCGGACAAGACCGCGCGCAACCGCCGGGCTCCGCAGCCCAACGGCCCCGGTGACGACGATGAGGACAACGACGCCCAGCAGAACGGCATGCAGGACTTTTTCAACAAATTCTTCGGTGGCCAGAATCCCTTCGGCGGCGGCGGTGACGGCGGCGAAGGCATGGGCGGAGGCACCCGCCGCGCCCTCGGCTCCGGCTTCATCGTCAGCCCCAACGGCTACATCATCACCAACAATCACGTGGTGGAGAAGGCTGACAAGATCTACGTGAAGCTCTCCACCGATCCCGACGGCGGCCCCGGCGACAATGGCCGTCCCGCCACGGTAGTCGGCGTGGACAAGGACACCGACATCGCCGTCATCAAGATCGCGACCAAGGAACCCCTGCCCACCGTGAAGCTTGGCAACTCTGACAGCGCCGACGTAGGCGACTGGGTACTCGCCATCGGCAGCCCCTTCGGCCTCTCGCAGACGGTCTCCGCAGGCATCGTCTCGGCCAAGAACCGCAGCCTCGATGAAGGCGGACGCCCCAGCCAGTTCCAGCGCTTCATCCAGACTGACGCGGCCATCAATCCCGGCAACTCCGGCGGCCCGCTGGTCAACATGGCCGGTGAAGTGGTGGGCATGAACACCGCCATCTACACCCAGTCCTCCGGCTATGAAGGCATTGGCTTCGCCATGCCGTCTAACACCATCGCCAGCGTCTACAACATGCTCATCGGGCCGGAACATAAAGTCGTCCGCGGCTCCATCGGCATCACCTTCCAGGCGTCTCTGCCCGCTGCCGTGGGCCGCGTCTACGGCTTCAACTCGGGCATCCTGGTCAATACGGTTGAGCCCAAGGGCCCCGCCGCTGCGGCCGGCATTCAGCCCGGTGACATCATCACCTCAGTCGACGGCAAGCCGGTGAAGACCGGTGACGACCTCGTGGCCGATGTCTCCAGCCGCCGCCCCGGCACCACAGCCCGCATCGGTTACATGCGCGACGGCAAGCAGAACACCGCCACCGTCACCATTGCGGACCGGGCGAAGCTCTTCGCCGGCATCCTGGGTGGTACGCCGGACAGCACCTCGCCCGACCAGAGCGACTCCTCCGAGAGCAAGCTCGGCATCACCGTGCACGCCGTTCCCATGGACCTCGCCTCCAAGCTGGGTATCCCTGGCGGTGTGCAGGTCACGGGCGTCCGGCCAGGCTCGTTTGCTGACGATATCGCCCTGCCGAAGGGGGTCATCATCACCGCAATCAACCGCAAACCGGTGACCGATATGAACTCGTATAACGCCGCCGTAAACGAGCTGAAATCGGGCTCAGACGTGGTGTTTATCGTGCGCGATCCCAACAATAAAGCTAACGGTAACACCTACGTCGGAGGAACTCTGCCGTAGGCCCCACAACCAGCTGTAAACACAGGCTTTATTCAACGCCAATCCAGATGCGCGGCCGTGACAGAACAATGACACTGGCCGCGCATCTTTTGGCCTTGCCAAGTGTTCACTCAGGAGGTACATTCTTAGAGATTCCCCAATGCAGTTTTGTTATGCAGCAGATAATGCAGTTGAGGTTTGTTACATCCATGCGTTTTATTCGTAGCTCGGTCGCGGTTGCGGCCATTCTCCTTTCGGTAGCACTACCGGCCAGCGCATCGCACGCGCGCCGTGGGCCTACGTCACACCTCTTCGTCAAAAAGAAATTGAAGCCCGGCTTCAAGCCTGCCAGCGGTATCGCTCCCGAGCGCGCCACCCAGATCCAGACCGCGCTGATCAAGGCCGGCTACATGACCGGCGAACCTACCGGCGTGATGGATTCACAGACTCAGGCTGCGCTGCAGAAGCTGCAGGCTGACAACGGCTGGCAGACCAGGCTCACGCCCGATTCGCGCGCCCTCATCAAGCTCGGCCTCGGCCCCAACAGCACCACCGAAACCGCCTCCAGCACCACGGAAGCCGCAGCACCCCAGGACGCCAGCTCGAACTAAGTTCGCAGCATGAGCACTGTTCGTCAGGAACCCACTTCGGGTTCCTTTTGTGTTTAACGCAGCATGTATGATGGTGCGCATGAATCCACGACAGATTGGCAGAGGCATTACCTCAATTTTCTTTGGTCTTTTCCTTGCCACATTCATACATCATCACGATGTTTATTGGAGTCAGCGTGGCCTTGATGCGTTTCTCGTTCACGAGACTGGGCAATTCTACTTGAGACTAAGCCCGCTTCACATGGCTATCAGTGGATTCATTATTGGGTTGGTTATATTGTGGCTCTACGAAGCTATTGTCTGGCTGGTCGCGAAATTCTGGAAGTCCGTGCCGTCCGCATAGTTTGCTGCCCAAAAAATAGCGGGCTGAGAAGCTACAGACTCTCCACCGCCAACAGCTCCTTAACCGTCTCGCGCCGGCGAATCACTCGCGCTCTGCGTCCCTCCACCAGTACCTCTGCGGGACGCGTGCGCGTGTTGTAGTTTGAGCTGAGAGACATGCCGTACGCGCCAGCGTCCAGCAGCGCCACCAGGTCTCCGGGCTTCAGCGCGGTCATCTCGCGGTCGCGCGCGAAGAAGTCTCCGCTCTCGCACACCGGCCCCACCACATCCACCGCTTTCAGCTTCCCTTTACCCTGCACCACCGGCAGAATCTCGTGGTGCGCCTGGTAGAGCGCCGGGCGTATGAGATCGTTCATCGCCGCATCCGTGATGACGAAGGTCTTGCTGCCGTTCTTCTTTACATACAGCACGCGCGCCAGCAGCGCACCGGCCTGCGCCACAATGAAGCGCCCCGGCTCCAGCAACAGATGCACGCCCAGCCCGGCGACGGACTTCTCCAGCACCGTGGCATAAGCCTTCACCTTGGCGGCTGCGTCAAAACTCTCCGCATTCTCGCTGTAATCAATGCCCAGCCCGCCGCCCGCATCCACGTAGCGGATGCCGTGGCCGTCGGCCTTCAACTCGCGAACCAGCGCCGCCACACGGTCCAGCGCCGCGCCAAACGGCTCCACGCTGCGTATCTGCGAACCGATGTGGACGCTCACTCCCGCCGCATCCATCCACTTGCTCTTCGCGGCTTCGCGATAGACGCGCCGTGCCACTTTGATATCCACACCGAATTTGTGCTCGCGCAGGCCAGTCGAGATGTACGGGTGCGTCTCCGCGAACACGTCAGGATTCACGCGCAGCGCGAATCGCGCCTTCTTCTTCAGCTTCGCCGCCCGCTCGGCCAGCAGTGCCGCTTCCTGCTCGCTCTCCACGTTGAAGATCAGGATGCCCGCACGCAGCGCCGCATCCATCTCCTCCGCCTGCTTGCCTACTCCGCTGAAGACCACGCGCCGCGCCGCCGCCTTGCTCACCGCGCGCACGCGCTCCAGCTCGCCGCCGGAGACGATATCGAACCCCGCACCCTGTTCGGCCAGCAGCTTCAGTATCCCCAGCGCCGAGTTCGCCTTCACCGAATAGCAGATAGTGTGTCTGCCCTGGAACGCCTGGGCGAACAGCCCCGCGCGGTACAGAATCTGGTTGGCGGAGTAAACGTACAGCGGTGTGCCGTGCGCGCGCGCCAGCGTATCCATGCGCACACCATCGCACATGAGCTGCTTGTTCCTGTAGACGAAGGGCCGGGTCGATATCTGCTGCGGAGTCTGCTTCAACGTGCCTCACTTACGAAAATGCTGGAGTCTCTCCAGCATAAATCGTTTGACATACTCTGAGCGTCACCCATGAAATTCTTAGCGTCTCCCATGGAACTCTTAGCGTCACCCGATGTAACTCTTAGCGTCACTCATGAAATTCTTAGCGTCTCCCATGGAAACTTGTCATTCTGACGCTGGAGCGTAGCGAAGCGGAAGAATCTGCTTCTCGTATTTTCTTTTGTTTGTCATCCCGAGCGAAGCCGAGGGACCTGCTTTTGTATTTGTTGTCATTCTGAGCGCAGCGAAGAATCTCAACAAGCCAATCGCGCCACAGCTCTGGGTGCCCCATCTTGGCCACGGCTTCATCGTGGTTAAGGTGGGCGACGTGCGCAAATCTTCCCTGCTGCACGATCGTTATGGATTCATTACGCTGTCGGTGTAGCTGTCGGAGGTGGTACCGGGGCCGTCGCTTGCACCGTCTCATTCGGAATGACGATCCAGGCAATGACGTACGCCAGCAAACCGCCGCCCACGCCGCAGAAGACCAGCAGCAGCGCCACCAGCCGCACTACGGTCACATCCCAGCCGTATGCCTGCGCAAATCCCGCGCATACGCCCGCAATCTTGCGGTCTGCCAGCGGACGCACCACGTGGCGCATTCCATCCCTGAAAGGGTTCCCGGTCATGGCCATCGGGGCCCCGCACTTTGCGCAGAACTGTGCTCCGGTTCCTGCCTGCGTTCCGCAATGTGAACAATACATATCCGCCTCCGCACTTGGGGGTTTGGTCGAGCCTGTTTGAAGATTGTAGACCACCGCTGACGCGGAAAGTTTCAATTATTTGGGCGTGTGAACGAGGTCCGCTCGCTTTTTATCGCCCTGTATACGGCGACTTCATATAGCGCCGCGCCGCGTCCGCCTGGCTCTGGTCCCCGCCGCTGGCCGCGGCCAGACGGTACTGCGCCACCGCCTTGTCGCGCTCGTGCAGCAGATCCAGCATCTCTCCGGCATTCAGTTCCGCGCGCCGCCGCAGCCAGTCCGCGCACTTGGGCTGCGTGGCCGCCTCCAGATAGCTCTCTGCCGCACCGTGGACATCGTTCTGCCCCCGCTGCGTCTCCGCCAGCCCGAACCACGCCAGTTGCAGCCGCGGATCAATGAAGTATCCCGGCCGCTTCGCATCGGCGATTACGCCTTTGTACACGGCGATAGCGCGCGGCCCGTCCCCTTTGTCCTTGGTCAGGTTGCCCTCTTCCAGCCGGAAGAGATAGTCGTGCGGATACTCCTCCGCCAGCACATGCTGCACCGCCAGCGCCTCCTGGTAGCGGCCATCATGCCGCAGAAAGATGGTCGTCGCCGTGCGCGATTCTGCATTGGTAATGGTTCCCTGCTCGGCGCTCTCCTGCAGCAGCTTCAAGCCGCCGGCCTTCGATCCGCCCTGCCCGAACATGCCCGCCGCCATCCGCAGAAATCCCGGCAGCGAGGCTACGCTGAACTCCTCAATGCCCACCACCATCTTGGCGTCAGCATACTGCGGGTCCAGTTGCAGCACATGGGCATGGTCGTTCTTGGCCTGCACCGCCTGGTGAATCCCGCCCACAAAGCTGTGGTCCATCATGCCGATGTAGGCCGCATGCATGCTGCGCGCGAATCCGCGGGCAAAGTAGGCATCCTTGTCGTTGGAATTGCTGTGCAGCCGCTGCTCGCTGAGCGATACCGCCTGGTTGGTCAGATCTTCAATCCGCCGCCGCACCGCCGGGTCTTCCGTGCCCACGCGCTTTGACGTCAGAAATCCCTCATGCGCATAGAGCGTCGTATCCAGCAGGTCCTGGTGATACAGTTCGCGGAACATCAGCGTCATCAGCATGTAATTCGCCGCCATCGGGTCCTGCGGATGGGCGTTCATCACCTGCTGAAAGCGCGTGGCCGCGCCGTCAAAGTCCAGATTATTGAAATGGCGGTAGCCGTCCTGCACGGTCGCATCCAGATTCAGCGGATAGGTGTGAAGACCGGACTGCGCCGGAGCCGCCAGCGCGCTGCAAACCATCAAACCCGCCATGAACCGGCCAAACCGCTTCCCCAAAACTGCCTCCGCACTACCGCCCTCTCAGTAGACGCTGCAATGCGGAAGAAAGACAACCTGCGCGCTCCATCAAATTCAGCTTCGGGTCCGCAGAGGCCACAGCAGGTTCATCGGGCCCGCGCCCCTGCCCATCGGCACGGCATGCTCCAGGGCTGCCGCTACATACTCCTTGGCCGCCTGCACCTGTTCCGCATCGCTGCGCCCCGGGTGCAGCACCAGCCCCGCCAGCAGCGCGCTGGAGAAGGCACAGCCCGTCCCATGGGTTGAGCTCGTCTCCACCCGCCGGCCCGGCAGCCAGGCCTCTTCCTCCGCCGTCAGCAGGAAATCGTCTGGCCGGTCCAGATGCCCGCCAGTCACCACCACCTTCAGCGCCGGATTCCCCAGCATCGCCGCCTGCTGCCGCAGCCGCTTCGCCGCGACCGGCACGTCCGCCGCTCCGGCCACCGTCTGCCCGGTCAGCATCGCCAACTCCGCCAGATTCGGCGTGATCCAACCGGCGCGCCCCAACAGATTCTCCCGCAGAGCGGCTTCGCCGGCAGCATCCAGCAGTGCGCGGCCCGAGCTGGAGCGCCAGACCGGGTCCACCACAACCGGGATATCCGGGTGGCTCCGGCAGAACGCCCCCGCCGCCAGCACATTCTCCGCCGTCGCCAGCATTCCGGTCTTCATCCCAGCCACAGGAAGATCAGCGGCCAGGCAGTTCAGGGTTGCGGCGACGGTCGCCGCCGGAATCGCCTCAACCGCAGCCACCCCGGTGGTCGATTGCACCGTCAGCCCGGTTATGCAGGAGACTCCGTAGCCGCCCAACGCAGCAAAGACCGCCAGATCCGCGGTAATGCCTGCGCCGGATGAGGGGTCAAACCCGGCCACGGTCAGCAGCACGGGCGGAGCGGCAGATTGCAGCGCCGCCGCGCTCCTCCGAATTGGGTTTTCCGGCGTTTTCACGTCAAGCAAAATGTGTTCGACAAACTCAAAGAAGAGTATCCGCGAGGATGCTCAGAATTGCATCTTACTAGGTGCCAAACAGGCACGTTTGAGCGTAGGCTTTTGGGGTTATGCGTAAGGCTGAAACCTAGCATAAACATTGCTTATATGGCAAGCTTTTTAGAAAAATAAATCCTCTGGAATCTTTGACTTATGTCACCAGTTTTCTTAAAATAATGAATGGAGCACGATGACAAAATCAATCCAGAGCACGGCCCTTCGAAGTCCAGGTCAGCATGTCAGGCTTCGACGCCGACACACAGTTTCAATCTTCATGGCTGTAGGCCTCATTGCCGCAGCCTCAGGGGCATCCTCCCAGGATCGAGCACCTTCCCCTAAGTCCCCTAACAACAGCACTTCCAGCCACCCCACACTCTCCGCAAAGGCCCACCACTGGTTCCAGGTTGGCATGGCGACGTGGTATGGACCGCACTTTGAAGGCAAATCCACGGCCAATGGCGAAGTCTTCGACTCGTCCAAGATGACCTGCGCCCACCGCGACCTGCCGCTTGGCAGCTGGCTGCGCGTCACCAACCTGCATAATCACAAGTCCGTTCTGGTCAGAGTGAATGATCGCGGCCCCTTGCAGGATGACCGCATTGTGGACCTCTCGCAGCAGGCTGCAGCGCAATTGAATATCATCGGAATGGGCCGTGTAAGACTTGATCTGGTAAGTTCAGATGACGCAGCTAAGTCCATGATCACAAAGATATCTGCACTCCAGATACCGACTCTGCTTCCCCCGAGCCGGAACTGACCGCTGCCCCCTGTTTTCCACAACCCCAATCTGTCCCCGCGCTACACTTCGGCTAGCATGATCGCGTCTGCATCCCATACCGCCCCCACCGCCCACCTGGCCTCTGCCCGGCAGAAGCTGATCGTTGCTCTGGATTTTGCTGCCGCTCCGGCGGCGCTGGAGTTTGTCGAGCGGCTGGACGGAAGCTGCACCTGGTTCAAGGTTGGGCTGGAGCTTTATCTCGCCGCAGGCAACAGCGTGATCGAACAGCTGCGCAAGCGCGGGTACTCGGTATTCCTCGACCTCAAATTTCACGACATTCCCAAGACCGTCGCCGGAGCTGTCCGCAGCGCCGCCGCGACCGGAGCGTCGCTGCTCACGCTGCACGGACTGGGTGGCCCCGCCATGCTGGAAGCTGCCGCCAACGAAGCAGCCCGCCTGAGCAGCCGCCCTAAATTACTGGCCGTAACCCTGCTGACCAGCATGGATACTGCCCAGATTCAGGCTGTCGGCCTGCCCGTTCCGGCCAGCGATCAGGTGTTGAAGCTGGCCCGTATGGCCCGCGAAGCCGGGATGGACGGGCTGGTCGCCTCGCCACTGGAGACAGCAGCCCTGCGCACTGCGCTGGGTCAGGAGCCGCTGCTGGTGATCCCCGGCATTCGTTCCGCGGATGCAGCCGCCGATGACCAGAAGCGTACAGCCAGCCCCGCCGCCGCCATCGCAGACGGAGCCTCCATGCTGGTGGTCGGCCGCCCCATTACCCAGGCTGCAGACCCCGCCGCCGCGGCGCGGTCTATCCTGCAGCAGATCGCCTCAGTCAGCTAACCAGCGCTTTGTCTGTCACGCAGCCACGGCGCACCGCAAAACGCGTTGTAGCCGGCGCGGCGTGGGTCACGCCCAGATCGCTGAGCCGCAGCGCAAGCGTCCGCGCTGACCCGCCACCCTGCACAAACTCATGCAGCGACAGCTCCAGCACATCAAAGCCGCGATGCCTCAGTTCCGCAGCCGCCATAGGCGACTGGTTGTGCAGAATCACCAGCCGCCCGATGTTCAGAGCGGCGCAGGCAAAGTGAACGGCCTCATCCTCAGTGACCGCGATGCGTTTGCGCGGCGGGTAGTGCGCCTCAATCTTCCGCAGTGACTCCGCATCAAACGCGTCAGGATAGTAGAGCAGCGCACCGCCGGTGAGCGGGCAGAAACAGGTCTGCAGGCTGGCAAAGCGCGGGTCAATCAGGCGCAGCGCCACCACCGGCTTGCCCCAGTTCTCCTCAAAAGCCTGGTGACGGCCGGAGTAGACTCCATCGGCGTCGGCAGCCCACAGGCGCGAGCCGTCCGCCTCAAAGAGCGCGTCGCGCTCGCCTTCAAATGCCGCGCGGCGCTGCGAATCCATCACCAGGAACCCCTGCCGCAGCATCCATTCGCTGAAGTAGATCTCTTCGTTGCGGCGGTCGTCATGCAGCCCGCTGGAGAGCACGGCCACGCCATGGAGCACCAGACCGGCGCCGGCAGTGAAGACCAGATCCGGCACGCCCGGCTGCGGCTCCAGCAGCTCCACATCCGCCACGCGGCAGACGGCGCGGTAGAGCGCCCGCCACTGCTCCATGGCAGCGGCATGAGAGCTGCGGTGCAGATGCCCCGCGCTCGACGGATTGACGACATAATCCACGCCGTAGAAGGTGGGCGCGCACATCAAAAATGTTGGCTTGCTGTAGTGGGGAGTGGTTGCTGGCTGGGAGACTTCGAAGTTACCTGCTTGCGGGGCAAAACTCATCGTGGACATTACAACTCCTGCATACCGCCGTAGAGTCTCCTACGGCCCGGATGCATTCGTCAAGACGAAATGAAACAAAGGAAGTTACCTTTTCGGATGCATTTAATCGCTCTGAAATCTGCTGGACAGAAGTTAGCGCGGCAAACTATGCTCCCTGCCGCCGCCGCGTGCATCTAAACCCTGAACGCACCCATCTGACCACATCAATAAGGGACGTATATGAGCGAATTAAAACTTTCTGACGAAGCACTGAAGACCGAAGTGAAAGCATTGCCGGGCTGGAAGATCGCCGGCAAAGGCGACGCCCGGATGCTGGTGCGCGAGCTGAAATTCTCCGGCTTTCCGGCGTCCATGAAGTTCGTGAACCGCCTGGCCGACGCCGCCGAAAAAGCCGGCCATCACCCGGATATCGACATCCGCTACAGCCGCGTGCGCCTGGGCCTGATTACGCACGACGCCAACGGCATCACGCGCAAAGATCTGGACCTGGCCAGGGTAGCCGAAGCCCTGGTAGCCGCCGACCTGGAGAATGGCATTCTGGGCTAGCGCGGCTGCTGAAAATGCTAGACGCGGAACTTAGGCAGCGGGCCCTTGGGGAGAGGATCGATCATGGGCCGGCGCTTGCCGGGCTGCAGCAGCCCCAGCGTTACGCAGCCTACCAGGGCAAAGGCCACCGCCCAGATCGCCAGCCGGATCGCAATCCATTCCATAAAATTGTGGGCTACCCAGAAACCGGGAGTATCGCCCGCGCTGTAAAGCCGGATGAGCAGGCTGCCCACCGTATCTGCGGCCAGACCGGCCACCCCGCTCCATGCCAGCACGCGGTAAGGTTCACGCGAGCGCCGCAGCTGCTCCCACGCCGCCGGGTTCCCGATGACCCAGCCAACCAGCGCCACCAGCAGCCACACTGCGACCGTAGCCATAAGGTGCTGGACCGTATACACCAGTGCGCTTTGATACCAGGCACATACCGCGCTGAACGGAGCCAAATGAAAGACGATGGGCGAGGTTATACATTCAGCCACCAGGTAACATCCCAACACAATGAGGTGCAGATGACGCAAAATCGCCGTCTGGAGCGCCACGATCCGTTTGCTGGGACGAAACCGTCGTTTGGTCACACTAGAAAGATAAATCCATTCGATTGCAGGCTCTAGAGAATTTTCCGGGTGATTCCAGGGTTCCTGCGGTGTTGGCGATATGGAAAAACATACCCTGTGGAAAAAATAGATATGAAAACCCATAGACATTCTGCCGCACCGGTGCTACTTTATAGAAAGTTCAGTGAGTGCTGGTTCACTCCTGAGCGCCGATTCCGGGAATTGGACCTTGATTCCCAACAAGTTGCGTCACTGGCCTCCCGCCACGGATAGAAATATCCGTGGCGTCTTTTTTTGCATTCCATCCAATCCACGGCCAGCAACATATACTGCGAATTGACTGCTTCCCGATACTGCATCTCAGGAACGGACTGCTTCCCGACTTATGACCTTTACTTCGCAAAGCTGGATTCTCTGGGCGTTGCTCTCCGCCGCCTTTGCCGCGGCCACGGCGCTGCTGGCCAAGGTCGGCGTGGCCGGCATTGATTCCAACCTGGCCACGGCCATCCGCACCAGCGTGATTCTGGTCTTCACCTGGGCGATTGCGATTGCCTTTGAGAAGCATCATGCTCTGGCCGAGATCAGCCGCCGCAGCTGGATCTTTCTGGTGCTCTCCGGCATTGCCACCGGATTGTCATGGCTCTGCTACTTCCGCGCGCTGCAACTCGGCCCGGCCAGCGGCGTCGCTCCGGTCGACAAGCTCAGCGTGGTGCTGGTGATTCTGGGCGCGTGGATATTTCTGGGCGAAGGCCTGACGCCGATGAAGCTGGTCGGTGGTGTGCTGATTACGGCTGGGGCAATTGTGCTGGCGTTGGCGTAAGACATTGAGACTTCTATAATCCTCTGCATGAAAATACAAAGTCTGGCGTATGTATGCTGTTTGACCGGATGCATGCTTTTTCTGTGTTCCTGTCGCAGGCAGTGGTCTAACTACATCGTCTATGACCAACAATGGTCCAGCGCCTCAGGCCCTAGAAACTTAACATGCAGCACTGATTTACAACTGAACTGTGCAAGAGAAGCGCGAGATGGTGAAGCAAATTTTCTGAAAGAACTTTCTGACTCGTTCAAAACAGTATCCGAGTGCAGAGGCATTCAATTTATCGTTGACCCGGGATTAAACGACACTTCACCCGAAACGAAAGCACTCCTTATAGCAGCACAAAAGCGCGGCTTCTGGAGACTCCGAGTCGACTACCACCCCAGGTTACCCTTTCAGTCCTTTAGATTAGACACTGTAGGTAATCATTGGAACCGGCCGGGCGGGGGCGAAGGAGATGCCACGCATATTGCGTCCTTCACATGCGAAATGAGCCATAAAAATGGCGTCATTGATGTTTGGTAGGCAGTATTTCGAACCCTTCGAGCATGGCGATACATCCAATCCCTGTAAGATGAATACAGTTCTTTGCAACGCCCAACGCAATGTTGGGGCCAGCTCCAAATGGGGGCGTCACGGCTTCGACGGGATTGCTTGTGGCAGAGAGGCATGCCGGGGTGTGGACACCCGTAATCGCTCACAAAAAAACAAGTGCCGAACCTCAATTCGCACTCGCAGCTTAATTAAATAAGTTGCCGTTCCCTCACGCTTCGCCTACGGGCGTGTACGGAGCGCCGCACAGTAGGCTGGCTCAACGTGTTCCGCCTGGACGCCGCGAGTGAGACCGATCAGGCTGGTCGCCGGCGTATCTTCGTCCGTTCCAAGCTCCGGTGACGAGACAAAATAGAACTGGAAAAAGCATGAAGGCTCTCTGTTGGAAGTAGTTTCGGACGCGGGTTCGACTCCCGCCGCCTCCACCAATATTTCTCTTGAGGTCCTTCGCGGCGCTGCCGCTCAGGATTTCGCCTGCGGGCTCACACGCCCGCAAAGCGGCTCAAGTTCGACTCCCGCCGCCTCCACCATTTAATCAAGTCAGTTACTGTGTTTAACTCCATCCGCACCACCGTACTCTACATCTGCAAGCGGCATATAAATTGCCTGCTCACAACAGCAAGCCTAACCCCACTCGCTGCAAAACGCGCGCGCATGGATACGAGACCGCATTATGTCTGCAATTGATTCGGGCTGGAAGCCCCGCCACAATCCCTGGTTGATTGCGCTCACGGTCACCATCGCCACGTTTATGGAGGTGCTGGACACCTCCATCGCTAACGTCGCGCTGCCCCACATCGCCGGCTCGGTCGGCGCATCGCAGGACGAGGCCACCTGGGTGCTGACCAGCTACCTGGTCTCCTCCGCCGTCATTCTTCCCATCTCCGGCTGGCTATCAGACCGCTTTGGCCGCAAGCGTTTTTACATGACCTGCGTTGCGCTCTTCACCGGCTGCTCGCTGCTCTGCGGACTGGCGCCATCGCTCACCACGCTCATCATCGCGCGCATTCTGCAGGGGCTGGGCGGCGGCGGGCTGGCGCCCAGCGAGCAGGCCATCCTCGCTGACACCTTCCCCAGCGAAAAACGCGGGCAGGCGTTCGCGCTCTACGGCATGGCCGTGGTGATCGCGCCCGCCATCGGCCCTACGCTCGGCGGGTGGATCACGGATAACTACAACTGGCACTGGATCTTCTTCATCAACATCCCCATCGGGCTGATCTCGCTCTATCTCTCCAACCGCATGGTGGAAGATCCGCCGGAGATTCATGCACGCATGCAGCGGCGTCTCCCGGTCGACTTCATCGGGCTCGGTGCAGTCGCCCTCGGCGTTGGTCTGCTGGAGTTCACGCTCGACAAAGGTCAGCAGAAGGACTGGTTCGGCTCCGGCCAGATCCAGCTGACCGCCATGCTCGCAGTGGCCCTGCTGATATTCTTTGCCATCTGGGAGTGGAGGCATCCTGACCCCATCGTGGATTTGAAGCTGCTGAAGAATCGCAACTTCGGCACCGCCGTCTTCCTGCAGCTCATTCTCGGCATGGTGCTCTTCGGGTCTACGGTGCTCATTCCGCAGTTCCTGCAAACACTGCTGGGCTACACGGCAGAGCGCGCCGGCATGGTGCTGTCACCTGCAGGCTTCGTGATGATGATCGGCATGGCCATCGCGGGCAGAACGCTAGGCAAAGGTGATCCACGCCTGATGGTGATGCTGGGCTACATCGCCGTGGCCGCCGGCCTGTTCAACCTCACGCGGCTTGACCTGTACACCAGCTATGGCACCGTCACGCTGTGGCGGGCGCTGCAGGTGGTCGGCCTGCCGTTCATCTTTATCCCCATCAGCACGCTGAACTACGTCGGCGTGCCGCGCGAGAAGAGTAACCAGATCTCCTCGCTCTCAAACTTCGCGCGCAACCTGGGCGGCTCGGCCGGCACCGCACTGCTCACCACGTTCCTGGCGCGCTCCGCACAGGTGCATCAGACCATGCTGGCCGGCAATCTGGACGCCGGCAGCTACGGCGTCAGCCACTACATCAGCACCTTCGCCAGCGCGCTGCACCTCAGTCCGTCCGCCGCGCGCCCCATCGCGCTGGCGCAGATCTACCGGCAGTTGATCGCGCAATCCACCATGCTCGCCTACCGCAGCGCGTTCGCACTGCTGGCGCTCACCGTGCTGCTGCTTTCGCCGCTGGTGTGGATCATGCGGCTCCCACCCAAACGCTCTGCCGTGCCCGATCCGGAACAGATGGCAGCGCATTAGCGTGTTTTCTTCAGACGAGCGGTTGCACAGAATGATGTTGTACGCTCCTCGTCGCGCCGCATCTTGATAAAATCAATGGCGTGGCAGAAGACCCTATCGCTGTGCATCGTGCGTCGCTGGTCATTGATACTCATGCGGATACGCCGCAGCGTTTTCTGGACGAGGGCTGGAACTTCTCTGATCCGCTGGCGCACGGAATGCTCTCACTGGAAACAGCGCGCCGCGGCGGCCTGAACGCCGAGTTCTTTGCCGCATGGGTGGAACCCACTCTCTACCCGGGCGAGTACGCCAGCCGCACCGTTGCGCTGCTGCGCGCCGTGCAGGAACAGGTCCGTCGCCATACGGATTCGATGCAGTTCTGCCTCTCGCCTGAAGATATTCTCGCCGCCCACGCTGCTGGTAAATTCGCGGCCCTGCTCGGGGTGGAGGGCGGCCACTCCATTGAGAATTCGCTCGATAATCTCCGCGCCTTCCACGCCCTGGGCGCGCGCTACATGACGCTCACCTGGTCCAACACCAACGAGTGGGCAGACTCCTCCGGCGACCTCCATGACGCATCTGTTCCGCACCACGGCGGACTCACTCTATTCGGAAAAGAGGTCGTCCGCGAGATGAACCGCCTCGGCATGATGGTGGATGTCTCGCACGTCTCCGACCAGACCTTCGCCGATGTGCTCAACGTGACCAGCGCTCCGGTCATTGCATCGCATTCGTCTGCGCGTGCGCTCACCGCTGCGCCGCGCAATCTTACCGACGAGATGCTGCGTGCCATTGCGGCCAACAACGGTGCCGTGATGGTGAACTTCTTTCCTGCCTTTATCGATGAAAACTGGCGCGCCGCGTGGAACGCGCTTCTGCCCGATTTGCACTCTGCCCAGCGCGAGTTTGCCGCCCGCAGGCGCGCTGCAGGCCGCACCGTGACGTACCCGGAAGCAGCCGCAATTGACCGCGAATTCGCCGCCCGCATTCCGCGTGCCTCGTTCGACGCACTCATTGACCACATCGACCACGTCGCAAAAACTGCCGGCATTGACCATGTCGGCATCGGCACGGATTTTGACGGCATGCCCTCGCTGCCTGCTGGGATTGATTCCGCCGCTGACCTGCCGAAGATCACCGCCGCCCTGATGGCGCGCGGTTATACGGCCGAGCAGATGCAGAAGCTGCTCGGCGGCAACCTGCTGCGTGTCTTTCGGGATGTGCAGCGGCTGGCGTAGTCTATTACCGGAAAGCCGGCGAGCACACTTGCAACACCGTGTCATCCTGAGCAGAGTTCAGGTAGTGTCCTCAATGGAGTGATGAATGACTCCGGGGCTAAAGCCCTCGCTTCGTTCAGTCCCTTATCCCACGGCTGAAGCCGTGGGCTTAATCCCAAAAGCAAGTTGTTGGCTTAGCCTAAAAGTTGTGGGCTTAGCCTAAAAGTTGCGGGCTTAGCCCAAAAGCAAGTTGTCGGCTTAGCCTAAAAGTTGCGGGCTTAGCCCAAAAGCAAGTTGTTGGCTTAGCCTAAAAGTTGTGGGCTTAGCCCAAAAGCAAGTTGTTGGCTTAGCCTAAAAGTTGCGGGCTTAATTCCAAAAGCCGGCCGTGAGCTGAATCCTAAGAGCAAATCTGGGCACCACCGCTTTATCCCCTAAGTGGATGTAACGCGCCCTGCCGCTGTATGCTTAATGGGGTATGAAGAACAGAACTCTCTGCACCATCGCTCTCCTGCTCAGTCCCCTGGCCGCCGCTGCCGCGCAGGCGCAGTCCCTGCCCGATGCGCCGTCTGCCGCACCGCAGTTCCAGCCCGCGCCGCAGCCCACCGGCCCCACCGTGGTGCTTGACACCACGCTTGGCCGCATCACTTGCAAGCTCTTCTACAACCAGGCTCCGGTCACCTCGCAGAACTTTATTGACCTGGCGGAAGGCAAGCGCGACTGGACCAATCCCACCACGCAGAAGCTGATGCACAACAAGCCGCTCTACAACGGCACCATCTTCCACCGCGTCATCCCGGGTTTCATGGCGCAGGGCGGCGACCCCACCGGCACCGGCATAGGCGACACCGGCTACTACTTCAACAATGAGCCCACGCCCGGCATCACCTTCAACGTGCCCGGCCGCCTGGCCATGGCAAACTCCGGCCCCAACACCAACAGCTCGCAATTCTTCATCACAGAGGTTGCAGTTCCCGAACTGAACGGCGGCTACAACATCTTCGGCCAGTGTGACGATGCCGGAGTGGCCGTAGTGCAGGCCATCACGCACGTGCAGCGCGACGCCAATGACCGCCCACTGGAGCCGGTAGTGCTGAACAAAGTCACCATCGTCCGCGACGGCCAGCCCATGCCGCCGCTTCCCGCTCCTCCGCTGCAAAAGCCGGTGGCTCGCCCCATCGCCGCTCCTGCATCCAGATAAATTTCACGCAGCACAAGATAACTTCCCAACCAGAAAGGTTTACATCCAATGGCACTCGAAAAAGGTACTTACGCACACTTCAAGACCAGCGAAGGCGAGATTGTCTGCCGCCTCTTTGAAAAAGACGCCCCCAAGACCGTCGCCAACTTCATCGGCCTGGCCGAAGGCACGCAGGAGTGGAACAGCCGCAGCAAGAAGGGCGCCAAGCTCTTCGACGGCACCATCTTCCACCGCGTGATTCCGCAGTTCATGATCCAGGGCGGCGATCCCGAAGGCACCGGCATGGGCGGCCCCGGCTACAAGTTTGCCGATGAGACGGTCGGCTCCCCGCACGGCTTCCAGCAGCCCGGCAAGCTCGCCATGGCAAACTCTGGACCCAACACCAACGGCTCTCAGTTCTTCATCACCGTGACGGACACCAGTTGGCTGACCGGCAAGCACACCATCTTCGGCGAAGTCGTCGAGGGCTATCCGATCGTGGAGAAGATCAGCAAGGTCGCGCGCGACGGCATGGACAAGCCCAAGACGCCGGTCGTGCTGGAGAGCGTCACCATCAACCGCATCGACTAATTACCCTCGCAACGGAACGGCGAAGCCCACTCCGCGGAGTGGGCTTCACTGTTTGCGATGGCCGCTATTTCACCGCCGGCAACGTCGGGCACGGCTTATCCATCTCTTTGTGCAGCTTCTCCTGCTGGTCGCGCATATCGCTCGCCAGCTGCCGTGTCTTGTCGTTCGCCTGCAGCCAATCCATCAGCTGTGCCGTCACATCCACTTTGACCGCATCCGGATCGGTCCCCGGAAACTCCACAATCGCGGCCAGCCCCTGCTTTCTTTCAATCTCCCTGAACGCGGGCTTCAGCACTTCCAGGATGTTGTCCATCGGCGCAGCGCCCAGCACCTGTTGCATGGCGACTTCCTGGCAGGTCAGGCCCCAATCGTTCAACTCCTTCACCTTCGCCGCATTGCTGCTCTTCATCGCGGCAACTTTCTCGTCCTGCTTCTGCTGCAGAATAGCCTCCCACTGCGGTGAGCGATAGAACGCTATCACGATGGAGACCTTGTCATACGTCCCAATTTTTGCAGGTTGTGTAGTGGAGGCTTTCACTGGGGCGGGAGCCTGCGGAAAGGCCATCATTGCAGGGATAGTGAGGACACTGCTCAACAACACCATGGCGCGAACACACTGTTTCATAAGAATCCCTCCTGCCGCCGTGTACACAAGCAGGATGAACGCGGCTGGCAGACAACTTAACTCCGCCGAGACTATAGGCCGCCGGAAGCTTACTGAATGTGAACTGGATCACATCCGTTGCATCGCTCACAAGCCATTGCAAATGAAGAAGATGCCTGCAACAACAAAAGGCCCGCCTCAACCGGGCGGGCCTTTGATTTTTTACTGCGGTGCTTACACGCCAATCACGGCGCAAAGCTCCTTCACCGCTGCCGCGCTCTTCTTCAGCGCTGCATCTTCTTCTGCCGTGAGCTTGATCTCGATGATCTGCTCCAGGCCCTTTGCGCCCAGCTTGCAGGGCACGCCGATGTAGTAGCCGCTGATGCCGTACTCGCCCTCAAGATAAGCAGCGCACGGAAGGATCTTCTTCTTGTCCTTCAGAATCGCTTCCACCATCTCCACGGTCGCAGCAGAAGGCGCATAGAACGCCGAGCCGGTCTTGAGATACTTCACGATCTCAGCGCCGCCGTCGCGGGTGCGCTGCACAATCTCTTCCAGCCGCGTCTTCTCGATCAGCTCCGTGATGGGAATGCCGGCGACGGTGGAGTAGCGCGGCAGCGGCACCATGGTATCGCCGTGGCCGCCCAGCACAAACGCCGTCACGTTCTCGACCGAGACCTTCAGCTCGTCTGCGATGAAGGTGCGGAAGCGCGCCGAATCCAGCACGCCGGCCATGCCAATCACGCGTTCGCGCGGGAAACCGGCCTGCTTATACGCAGCCTGCGCCATCGCATCCAGAGGATTCGACACGATGATGAGAATGCAGTTCGGCGAAGCGGCTGTGACCTTACTGACCACGTCAGACATGATCTTGAAGTTGGTGTTCAACAGGTCATCGCGGCTCATGCCGGGCTTGCGCGGAATGCCCGCGGTGATCACCACGATGTCAGAGTTTGCAGTGTCAGCGTAATCATTGGTGCCGATTACGTCGCAGTCGCGCTTCTCAATCGGCATGGCCTCGCGCAGATCCAGGCCCTTGCCCTGCGGCACGCCTTCCATGATGTCAATCAGCACCACGTCCGCCAGTTCCTTTGAAGCGATCCAGTGTGCAGCTGTAGCGCCCACGTTGCCCGCGCCAACGATAGTTACTTTCTTCCGCATATCACTTCCCTCTTTCGGTTAGCGCTCCACAGCGGAACGCGGTTTCATTGCATGGCGGGGGAACGCCAAAAGGTGCGGCGCCTGCCGCGCGAACCAGCTTACATGTTTTCGATCATGCGAGTGGCGAACTCGCTGGTCTTCGCCTTGGTCGCGCCCTGCATCTGGCGCTCAAAGTCGTACGTCACATACTTCTGCTGAATCGTCTTCTCCATCGAGCTTTCGATCAGCCGTGCCGCTTCGTGCCAGCCGAGGAAGTCAAACAGCATCACGCCGCTCAGCATCACGCTGCCCGGATTGATCACGTCCTTGTCCGCATACTTCGGCGCGGTGCCGTGCGTCGCTTCGAAGACAGCATAGCCATCGCCAATATTGCCGCCCGGCGCAATGCCCAGGCCGCCCACCTGCGCCGCCGCTGCATCCGAGATGTAGTCGCCGTTCAGGTTCGTCGTCGCCAGCACGCTGTAATCCTCAGGCCGCAGAATGATCTGCTGGAAGATGGAGTCGGCGATACGGTCGTTGATGAGGATCTTCTGCTTCCACCTGCCGCCGCCGTGCGAAGCCCCGATGGACGCCAGCACGTGCTTCACTTCGGCCACAATGCTCGCGCCAAACTCCGGCGTTGCGAACTCAATGCCCGGCTCGATCATGGCCGCATTCTGCTCCGGGGTCAGGTTGGCATCCTTCTCCACGTTGCCTAGAATCCAGCTCTCGCGCTCGGTCACGACCTGCTCGCGGAACTCGGCGATGGCCACTTCATAGCCCCACTCGCGGAACGCGCCCTCAGTGAACTTTTGGATGTTTCCCTTGTGCACAATGGTCACAGTCTTCAGGTTGTTGGTGATGGCATATTGGATTGCCGCGCGCACCAGCCGCTTGGAGCCAGTGATCGAGATCGGCTTGATCCCCACGCCGGAGTCCAGACGAATCTTCTTCTTGGTTCCCTTCAACATGTCGTCATTGATAAAGCTGATGACCTTCGCCGCTTCCGGCGTGCCTTCGCGGAATTCGATGCCGGCATAGATGTCTTCGGTGTTCTCGCGGAAGATGGTCACGTTCAACTTCTCCGGATGCTTCACCGGGCTGGGCACACCGGCGTAGTACTTCACCGGGCGCACGCACTGGTACAGGTCCATCAGCTGGCGCAGCGCCACGTTCAGCGAGCGAATGCCGCCGCCCACTGGCGTCGTCAGCGGTCCTTTGATGGACACGCGGAAGTCCACGGTCGCCTTCACGGTATCGTCCGGCAGCCAATTCTTCGTCTGGCGATACGCCTTCTCGCCGGCGAGGACTTCATACCACTTCACGGAGCGCTTGCCGCCGTAAGCCTTCTCCACCGCCGCGTCAAACACGCGCTGCGATGCCTTCCAGATGTCGCGGCCTGTGCCATCACCCTCAATAAAGGGGATGATCGGATGGTTGGGGATGGTGTATTTTCCGTCAGCGTACTGGATGGCTTCGCCACCCTCAGGCAGGGCGATGCCGTTGTAACTGGATTGCATGGGTAATAATCCTCACGTATCAGCGGATGAATTCGAATTAAAGCTATCACCCGCGAAATACGGCTGGCAACGCGATCCGGCCTATTACCGCACACTTGTGCGAAGTTATTTTCAGCTAGTTATCCGGCTCCGTTCCAAATGGAGCGCCGCCCCAGGCGTAGAGACCTGCGTCGCTCGACTCACCCAGCAGTTTGGAGATGAGAGGGTCCGGGAAGCGTCGCACATAGATAGTCGCCCAGCCAATCTCCCAACCTTCGAGCCCTCTGGAGATTGTCTGCCGCGCATGAGAACGCAGCACGAACGGTGTGGGATCGACAATGGCGCCGGTCGTCGTGTGGATCAGCGCATGGATAGCCCCATGGTCATACGCGTAGAGAGGATCGTTGTTCAACTCACCATACTCAGCGACTTGTACCAAAGCAGCAGTCGATTCCAGGTGGAACTTGAGCGATGTCCGTCCGGCAATATCGGGCGGCAGCATCCCCGTAGCGTCAATCTCAGAGACGATCTGCCTGTATTTGCGCACGCTCCAGCTAAACATTCCATGATCATTTGCCGCGATAGCGACCGAGGCTAGTGCAAACGCTGTCGACGCCACGTTGTGGTCATACGTCACACAATAGTTATGTCTGCATCCCTGAGCATCATAGTGATCGCGCAGGCTGTGCGCGATATCTTCCATCCACGCGATAATGTAATCGTTCGTACTCGGAAGTATGACTCCGCTATTGCGAATTTTGAGATATCCAATAGAAAGAGAACGCAGCCCCTTGGTCTGTTCATGTCTGGCGTCGCGTGAGAACATCCATCCGGCCATGGCATGATCGGCTGCCGCGGCGGCCAACAAATTTGCCGCGCAAGTCGCCGCTGCCAGGTTGCCCGTCTGCTGATAGGTATCCGCGGCGCTGGTAACGCGCACCGCTAGATCAGCCACAGCATCCGACGACTGCGCATAGACAGCCGGGCTGTCCGCCTTCGGGTTGCCACCGGGAGTGTAGTCCTTGTCCACAATTGCAATGTTCGGCGCCAATTGAAATGGCTGGCCGCAATCGTAGGCCGCGTGCGTTGGCTGCACTATCCTGGTATCCCATGGTGAGACTAACGCCCCCTTCTCCGGCGGCGCGATCGGTGCAGGCGCAGCGGGCGTCTTGCATCCGGTGAGGGATAACCCAGCAAACGCCATGGGAACGAACAAAAATCGCAGACGCACAAAAGCCTCCAAACGAAGGAAAACCTTGACTCCATGCTATAGAAAAAATGACGCGATTCCGCGGGGAAAAGTTCAACTTATTGTCGCATTACCGGATGCGCATGACGCATGCTCGCGAAAGATCTGAATCAGCAGCAAAAAGCCCCCGCCGAAGCGAGGGCTTTCTGATGTTGCATTTGCGAACGCAGTGAGCGATCCGCCGTGCGCGCAGCACCGCGGGGCTAGAACTTGCCCCAGATGAGCTGGTTGTAGACGTCGTGGTGGAAGAGCACCTCAGGCGCCTTCACGATGGTGCCCAGCAGGCGCGGGCAACGGTCAGCCGATGCCTGCTTCAGGTCCGCATAGCGGCCCTTCACATCAGCACCCAGCAGCGACGTGGTCCACGATGCGTCACGGAAGTTGTTGAGCGCGTCGTAGATGTTGTCCGGCAGGTAGCGTTCCGCCTGGCGCAGGTTCTTGATCTTCGCCGTCTCGCCGTCCAGGCCGGACTTGAAGACCGAGTACAGCACCATGTAGGGGTTCGCGTCAGGAGCAACCGAGCGGACTTCCACACGCGAGCTCTTCTCATTGCCGATGGGAATGCGGATCATGGAGCCGCGGTCGGTTGCGGAGGCCTTGATCTGGTTCGGCGCTTCAAAGTGCGGATCCAGGCGGCGATAGCTGTTCACGCTGGGGTTCAGCAGAACGCAGATATCGTTGCCGTGGGTCAGAATGCGGTCCACAAAGCTCCAGGCGAACTTGGAGATCTTCTCCTGCCCCTTCGGGTCCCAGAAGATGTTCTTTCCGCCCTTGGTGATGGACACGTTGGTGTGCATGCCGCTGCCGTTCACGCCCACCACCGGCTTGGGCAGGAAGCTTGCGGTCATGCCCATCTGGGTGGCGACCTGGCGGCAGATCAGCTTGTACAGCACGATCTGGTCAGCAGCCGCGACCACTTCGCCGTAGCCGTAGTTAATCTCAAACTGAGACGGCGCAACTTCCGGGTGGTCCTTCTCGTTCTCAAAGCCCATCGCGCGCTGAATCTCGGCGGTGGTGTCAATGAACGAACGCAGCGGATCGCCGGGCAGCGAGTGGTAGTAGCCGC
>Ga0302267_10000080_pt1 | contig 109104 bp, 121 predicted proteins | sample III_Bog_E1_3_FD_194555 | JGI IMG/M metagenome (GOLD analysis project Ga0302267, IMG submission 194555) | Peat permafrost microbial communities from Stordalen Mire near Abisko, Sweden - III_Bog_E1_3 | ecosystem: Environmental > Terrestrial > Soil > Wetlands > Peat | place: Sweden: Abisko... | reverse complement strand
GCGAGCACAACATCAAGGGATCGAGCGAAGTCGAATCCTGAGATTCTGCTCACCGGGGAGTTGAGGCACTCGCTCCCCGGTGGATGCGGTTTCGGGCATCGTCGTCATCTAAGAGCGTGTGTTCTATTTGGCGAGTGCCCCAAGTGCCACGACCGGCACTATCAAGTCGTGGCCTATTCAAGTGACCTAACCGACGCCCAGTGGAGCCTCCTCGAACCGTTACTTGCGCATCGCACTAAACGAGGCCCGAAACACGGTGCCGACCTGCGCCACGTCGTGGACGCGATGCTCTACATCTCGCACACCGGGTGCCAATGGCGCTTCCTGCCTGAGGAGTTCGGACCGTGGACCAGAATCTGGTCCCAGTTTCGTCGGTGGTCGAGGAACGGAACGTGGACCGGTGTTCTTGTCGCGCTGCACGCCTCGTCGCGCATCGCCCTAGGTCGAAAAGACCCGCGACCTTCGATGGTGGTCATAGACACCCACCTTGCCCGAGGAGCCTCCAATGGGGGCGCAACCTTCCACAACCAGGGCGGACCCTATGGTCGAACCAATGGTGCCAAGCGCATCGTCTGCGTGGACGTCACGGGCCTGCCGCTCTGCGTGCGCGTGGTGCCGGCTTCGACGTCTGAAGCCAGCGCCGTCGAACAGATACTCGACGACCTGGTCCTCACGGGTGCTGACGAACGGCTGGAACTCGTGCTCGTGGACCGCGGCACGGCGCGCTCTTCCGCCATGCGGTTGTCAGCGAAGTTCAACTACGAGGTTCGCCGAGTTGGGTGGGACGAGCCCCCACGCAACGAGCGCGGCGCCAAAGTCTTTCGCCCTATTCGCCATGCCTGGCGGGTTGAGGTTGCCCACGGCCACCTCGTGCGACGGCGACGCCTGGCGCGCTGCTTCGAGAACACCGTGACCTCAGCCACCGGATGGCTGCACGTCGCTTCCATCAGCGAGCTCCTTCGGGCGCTGTGCTGAACTCGTAGGTCTTGCGGCACCAACGGACAACCACGTTGAGCGGACGCGGTGGAGTCCTTCAGTCCGAGTGGACAGCACCTTCGTCGCTAACCGCGACGGCGAAGACTCGCCACCCTCCGCGAACTCCGAGGTGGTCTCCGTTTGTCTTTTCGAAGTGCATTCCCGCCTTCTCCAAGACTCGCGCCGAAGCGAAGTTATTGGGATGACACGTCGCCGTTATCCGGCGTAGTTCCAGCTCGTCGAACCCGAAGACGATGAGTCGACGGGCAACTTCGGTGGCGTAGCCGTGTCCCCAGGATTCCCGCGACAGGACGTAGCCCAGTTCACCTGTCGACGCTTCCCCGGTGAGGTCGAGGTTGGCGACGCCGATCAGCTCATCGTCGAGAGTCGCGACGGCGAGGGTGAACGAAGTTCGAGGCTCTCGGGCCGCCTCGCGAGCGACCTGCTTGAGATACGCCGTGGTGTCGGTCGGCGAGTTTGGTCCCCACGTGAGGTAGCGGGTGACCTCTTCGTCCGATCCATAGTGGTGAACTGCGGTTTCGTCGTCGAGGCGAAACTCTCGAAGCGTGAGACGTTCGGTCCGAAGTTCCATACCCCTCATTGTGCCCCGAACTCACCTTCGCGCACGTTGCACGAATCAACTCAGTCGCGCACGGCGTCGTCGTACTCGGCCAATCGCTGAACCGGTGTATCGCCGCTATTCAGTGTTCCCCGCGACCCGCGTCACACCTCGTCCCCATACTGGGCGCAGTGGCCTCACGACCGACGATCCCGATCTTCTCGCACACGGGCGAAGTTCTCTCGCGCGCCGTCACGTTCCAGTTCGCCCTCGATCCGAACGCGCAACAGAGAATCCTTTTCGCCAAGTGTGCGGGCGCTCGCCGCTTCACGGTCAACCACCACCTGGCCCGGGTAAAAGCCAACCTGGACGCCCGATCGGCCGAGCGAGAAGTTCTCTCAGAAAGTGGTGAGACGTGCGAACCATCAACACTGTCCTTGTCCTGGTCGGGTTTCTCCTTCATCAACGAGTTCAATGCCTGGAAAAATGGGCAGTCCGTTGACTCACCCGTCAACGAAGATGGCAGTCGCGGCCTGGCTTGGCACCACGAACTGCCCGGCGACATTTTCGAATGCGCGAGCGTGGACGCGGCTCGGGCGCTCGAGAACTTCTCTGCGTCGAGGTGGGGCGAGCGCAGCGGTGCTGTTGTCGGGTTTCCACGCTTCCAAGCCAAAGGGAAAGTGACGCCGAGCTTTCGGCTGCGCAACCGCGCGACACCAGGTAAGGCACCTTCGAGTCAACCCATCCGTTTCACCGATCCTTCGCACCTGCGACTGCCCAAGTTCGGGCCGGTCAAGCTCCTCGGACCCACGCGCAAGGTGCGCCGGATGATCAATGCCGGTCGCTTCCACGTCTACTCGGCGACACTGAAGCAACGCGCCGGACGTTGGACGATCTCACTGACCGGCGTCGCCGCTGAACTCCACCAAGCTGAGCGCAGCCGCACCAACCGTCACGCTGCTCCCGTCGGAGTCGACCGGGGGATCATCTCCCTCTGCGTCGCCGCTGACGCGAACGGCGTTCCCTTCGAGAGCTTCGAGGGGGTGACAACACTGAAGCAAGCGCTAGGCAAGCTCAAGGCGGCCAACCAGGCCCTGGTCAGAACCACACCGGGATCCAAGGGTCGCCAACGAGCGCGGGCCCGGCTCGCGAATACCCACCGCGAGGTCGTCAACACCAGGCGACACCTCGTCCACCAAGCCTCCGGGGCTCTGGTGGACCGATGCCAGATCCTAGTGATCGAGGACCTGAACGTCGCCGGAATGGTGAGGAACCGACACCTGGCGAGGTCGATCTCGGACGCCGCGATGGGCGATCTCTCCCGCCAGCTCCTCTACAAGGCCCGATGGCACGGGGTCGAGGTTCGAGTGGCTGACAGATTCTTCCCGAGTTCCAAGACGTGCTCGGGCTGTGGCGAGGTCAGAAATGACCTCGCCCTGTCAACTCGGATCTACTCGTGTGAGATCTGCGATTTGGTCATCGACCGCGACTTGAACGCGGCCGTCAACCTCGCCCGCTGGCAACCTAGAGAACACGCCGTGGTGACTCCGTTGGCTCCAACGCGCGCTGCGCTTCTCTCCACAGCCTGATCCCATTGGGATCTGCACCGCGAAGCACGCGGGAAGAGCCGATCGTCACCCGCACAACCGTCACGGCAACGTGATGAGGGCCCTGGGTCGGAACCGAGCACTCAGATGAACTTCGTCTGAGAAGTCGGACGGTGAGCAAGCACCGCTGAGTCACTTTGCTCAGTTGGTCAAGGCGAACCGGTGGGTCCAAATAGGACACACGCTGTGAGAGTTCGATGTTGAGTACAGTCAGCCTGGTGGAAGGTTTCGAAAAGGTCAAGGCCGAACAAGACGCGGACCAGGACGTGCATTTAAAGGGACCGGGCAGTACTGGCTCGACCCTTTGTGGCATGAAAGCCGCGGGATCGGCCACGGGCGAAGTCACCTGTTATCGCTGCCACGAGTTCGCCCGGGGGAACGTGTAGCGGCTCCGTTACGACGGGGAGAGAATAAGGTAGCGGCGTCGCGGCTGTAGCTCAGCGGATAGAGCATCGGTCTTCGGAACCGAGTGTCGGGGGTTCAAATCCCTCCAGCCGCACTTTTTCGCGCGCTCAGGGAATCGTTGCCTCAGTGTCCCTGGCTGAGCGTCGATGCAGCGCGCGACGTTGATCGCCGCGCGAATCGCACAAAGACGAAGGCCAGAACGAGAAACACGATCGTGAGGATCCCGGGCGCTACGTACCTCGAGGTCGACGCTTTCGTTCGTTTGATTGCCGAGGTGAGCGACACGGAGTTGTGATACGACGGATCGACGAGACCCTGCACCGTGCTGCCATAGGGAGAAAAGGTCGTCTTGTAGCCGATGGGTTCGTGGAAAGTGGTGTGACCGAGTTGATAGGTGCCGCGGCATTGGAAACCAGCGACGTTGCTGCCGCTGCCGGCGAGGTTGCCGAAACACCTACCCATGGTCACAACGACGGGAATCCCGTGCGCCTTGAGTCGGTCGATGCGGGCATTGGCGTTTGCGACCGAGACAAAACTAAGCACGAGGGCCACCGCAAACACGACGAGTGCCAGCGCGCCCGCGACGAGCCAGAATCGCCGTCCGATGGTCCTCCCCTCGGCACCGCGAGAGGCGACTCGGGTCTCGCGAACTCGATGCTCCACGTTCATCGACGCGACAGGACCTTCGCGCGTCTCGGCGGCGTCGTTTTCGTCGCCATTCATGTCGGGTCTCGATGAGGGTTGAGCACTGAACCAAGAACCCTAGGCCACCAGCGGGGGTAGCTTCGAAGGCATCTCCTCGACGCGGTGACGGAACAGAGTTCGACTCGACTCACGTTTGCGACGCGTCGAGGTAGAGCCAGGATCCGAGAACCAGAATGGCGATTGACAAGATGATCGGCGTGATGACGGGACCGATCCACGTGACGGGGATGAGGAAGAAGACGTCACGGGTAAAGAGACTTCTCGGCCAGTCGTCCACGATGCGAAGAAACAGGTAGTAGGCCAAGTCCCAACAGCCGAAACAGACGAGAAACGCGCCGGCACGCTGACGCCAGCGCCGTGCGGCGACGAAGGCGACGCACGCCAGCATCACGAGGGTGGCGCTTTCGCGAGTCACCTCGACGTCGCTGATGCGGTGATTGAGGAGGAGCGAGTGGCTGGGCGAGACGAACGTGATGAACCCGAGGTTCAAGAGCACCCGGTAGTGGGGGAGTTCGTAGTTGCCACGAAAGTGAATCAGATTTCGCAGGTAGTAGACCACGGCCGCCTCAACGAAGCCGAAGGCCACGCCGAAGACGATCAGGACGATCAGGTTGGTGCGACGGGGACTACTCCCTCGCGTCAGGCGAAACACGCGCTAAGTGTACCCAGCCCTGTTGCGGGCATCGCCGAGGACCGCCCCGTCAGGCGTCGGAGAATTTCGCGCCACACCCCATGCAGTAGCTCTGACCGGGCAGGCGCAACTTCCCACACGAGGAACACGCCGACGAGGACGACGTCAAGTTGGCCTCGGTGACCGTTGGCGTGATCAAACTGGCCCGGTCGGCCGTGTAGGGGTTGTCGATGAGTTTGCTCGGCCACGCGAGCAGGACGATGCCCACGAAGGGGATGATGAAGCTGATGAGCCACCACGCCGATCGACCGGTGTCGTGTAGTCGTCGCACGGCGACGGTTATCCCGGGGCAAAGCAGCGCGAGGAACCAGAGGCCCCGAAGTATCTGCAGGCCCGTCAGCGCAAAGACCAGGCTCCCGAGGATGCTGAAAAGTGCGAACCACCAGTACTCCGGCCTGGTCGCAACGCCGGTGCCGACAAAGTACTTCTGGAAACACGTCCGGATGGAGGTGCTAAAGCTCACGGGTTTCTCCCCATCGTCACGGGGCACTACGCCCGTCGAATTTTTCTCACCCTACACCGGCCGCACGCCATGCTTTGGCTCCTTGGCGCACGATTGCGCAGTGGTGACGGGCACTGGGTGACGAGAAATCGCCGCGTTTACTTGGACTTACGCGTGATCGGCGCGCGATCATAGTGGGGGGTCGCGGTGATTCATTGGTAGTGTGGAGCGACGCGTGGCTCCTCATTGACGGGCTCGTCTGCTCGAGCAGCCGTCACTCACGCAGGCGTCTTAGGAGTTGTTATGAAGGTACTGGTTCTTGGTGGCGACGGATTCTGTGGTTGGCCCACTTCCTTGCACTTGTCGGATTTGGGTCACGAGGTCACCATCGTCGACAATCTCAGTCGTCGCGAAATCGACCTCGAACTAGAAGTCGAGTCATTGACGCCGATTCGCCCCATCGGCGAGCGCCTGCGGGTCTGGAAGCAGTTGACCGGCAAGGAGATCGCCTTCGTGCACCTCGACCTCGCAGAGGAGTACGACCGCTTAGAGGCGTTGTTGCGCGAAGTGCGTCCCGATGCGATCGTGCACTTCGGCGAGCAGCGCGCCGCGCCCTATTCGATGCGTAACTCGGTCGCCAAGCGCTACACCGTCGATAACAACGTGCGTGCGACGCACAACGTGCTGGTCGCGATCGCCACGAGTGGGCTCGACATCGCGCTGGTGCATCTCGGCACGATGGGCGTCTACGGCTACGGCTGGTCGGGCAGCGCGCCGATCCCCGAGGGCTACCTGACCGTCAAGGTACCGACCCCCGATGGGGACATCGAACGAGAGATCTTGCATCCGGCGAATCCCGGCTCGGTGTACCACATGACCAAGACGCTGGACCAACTGCTCTTCTCCTTCTACTGCGCGAATGACCAGCTTCGTATCACCGACCTGCACCAGGGCATCGTCTGGGGCACCCAGACGCCCCAAACGGTCCTCGACGAACGTCTCATCAACCGATTCGACTACGACGGCGACTACGGCACGGTGCTGAACCGCTTTCTCATGCAGGCGGCTATTGGCCACCCGCTCACCGTGCACGGCACCGGGGGTCAGACCCGCGCCTTCATCCATATTCGCGACACGGTGCGCTGCATCCAGATCGCCTTGGAGAACCCCCCCGAGCGAGGCGAGAAGGTCAAGGTCTTCAACCAGGTCACCGAGACCCACCGCCTGCGCGAGTTGGCCGAGATGATCTCGAAGTTCACGGGCGTGGACATTGCCTACCTGCCGAACCCCCGTCGCGAGGCGGCCGAGAACGAACTCAACGTGAGTCGCGAACAGTTCCTCGCGCTCGGGCTGAATCCAACCAAGCTCTCCGAGGGTCTCTTAGAAGAGGCGCGCGACATCGCGATGCGCTACAAGGACCGCGCTGACACCACCAAGATCATCGCGCGATCGACGTGGCGAACGGGCATGGAGACCTCCCCGGACCTCGTCAAGGGCTAAAGCTTCCTCGAGATTCCTCGCCACCGCGGTCGTACGTGTGAGACTCCGGAGATGGCCACAATCTATGAGTACATCCGTCATCCTCGCGCGAGCGAACTGGCCCGCCTGGGTCATCCGATACGGACCAACGACTTTCGAAAACCCAAGTCTGACAACGTTTTCGCGCGATTCAACTCGAAATTCGGGCTGAAGGTCACCCTGGTCGTCGGCACGATGTGGTGCTCCTACGTCTTTACGATCCTGGCCCTCTTCGCGTTGCCCTCGGCGATCAAGCAGGGCACCTACTTCATCGTCGTCTGGCTCTCGAGCAGTTTCTTGCAGCTGGTGTTGCTGCCCATCATCATCGTGGGCCAGAACATCCAGGCGGCCGCTTCCGACAAACGCTCCGAGGAGACCTACAAAGACGCCGAAGCCGTGCTCAAAGAGGCCGAGGAGATCCAGCGACACCTCCTCGCCCAGGACGAGGTCATCTCGGGGATCATGGAGCACGTGCAGTCCATGATGGCAGCGCTCCCGCCGAAGGCGGCTACCTAAAAGCCGCGGACCGTCACCAGTTCGAGAATCTGACTGCACATCTCGCGCCACGTGGGCACGCCGTCTTTCAGCACCGCGCGACGAAAGGGCTCCGCGAACTGGTTGTAGTCGTTGGTCTGCATCGAGGGTGTCACCGTCGAGAGGAACGTGACGCCAATGGTGACAAAGACGATCGAACGAATGAGATAGTGCAGTCGGTCCTTCTCCTCATCGCTGATGTTGGTGAGCAACGGGATGACGGACTCGAGGTCGCTGACCTGTCCGAGGATCGCGACGCCCAATTTTTCACTATGCGCCGCGGCGAGGGCCGTCTCTAGGGTGAAGCTCTGGCGCACGGCGTTGGCCTCACTGGCTGAGCCGGTGAGCAGATGCGTGAGCGAACCCTCTTCGAGGACGTCGATGAAATTCCTCGCGTTCATCCAACGCGCCCGCATCAGGTCGTGGAAGGCGGCGATGACTAGGTCTTCCTTGGAGGGGTAGAGCTTGTAGATGGCGCCGGGTGAGCAGTTCGCGCGACGCGCGATGCGCGAGATCGTCGCGTGGGTGTAGCCGCTCTTGCCGACGACGCCGAAGGTGGCGTAGGCCAACTGGGCTCGCAGATCGTCACCCGGGGCGAGGATGATCTCTTCTTCGAGGATCCGGGTCTCTACCTCGTTCACGTCACGCGGGTCGGTCTCGAGGGTCTCGAGCAGTAGTTTTTCCAAGACGCGCTGGTAGTCGTCGTCCCGGCCGTAGGTGGCGTCGGCGAAGATCTGCACGATCATCATGCCAAAGAGCGTCAAGCCGCGGGCGAACGAAGCGCTACGGGTGTGCGAGGGACCGGATTCGCGTTCTAAGTAGTCGTGGATGAAGGGTTCGACTTCCTCGTGCAAGGTGGGGATGCGCCGAGCGGTCAGGAGCACCTGCACGCAGGCCACGTCGGCGGGGTCGGTGTCGCGGATGGCTTCGAAGAGCGCACCGACGGTTTTGGTGCTCGGTAGCTCCGCCGCGTTCATGCAAAGTTCGAACATGGCGATCGCGCGCTGGCGAAGGACCGAGTTCCACAGGTCCACCAAGAGCTCGTCCACGTCTTCGTAGCGGGCGTAGGTGGCGCCGTGGGTGAGCCCCGCCTGGTGGCCGACGTCGCGCAGCGACACGTGGTCGACGCCCACGCGGAGCACCTCAGAGACGGCGGCGTCGCGGATGGCCGCGTCGTTGGCGACAGCGCGCGCGCTGCGAGTTCGTTGACTTCGCGGCATAGGCAATGCTAACCAAATTATTCGCGGTTACCAACTACGAAACCCTGAAATACTGGGCTTTTCGCGATATCGCGTGGCGTGGAAGATTAGAGGGATGGGATTTCGCTCGAGGGTGGTGTTCGCGGCGCTACACGCCAGTGCCCACGTGGCCGACGCTCACAAGGGTGCGGTCTTGCCCGAAGGTCGCGTGGTGGTGCTCGCGGTCCCGCTCGCCGCACTGGCGTACTACTACTTCGTCGTGTACCGGCGTCGCGACCGCTAGGGGTGAGCGCGCCGCACTACATGCCACTCGACGCGAGGGGCTGGCGTCTCGCGATGGGCCTGCGACCACTCGACCTCGCGAACTGGCTCGAACTCGACGAGCACTACGACAGCGAGCTGGCCCAAAAGGCTGCGCTGCTCGCCCAGCACCGCGACGTGGTCGTGGCGACCGAGCCCGAAGGTGACGCGGGGAGCCGCGAACTGCTCCGCGAAGTACAAGACTTTCTCGGGCGCGTCCACCCGGAGGTGGCGACCGTCGTCGACGGTGACGAACACCCGATCGTCGCGGCCAGTCGTCTCATCCAAGAAGATCTCTGCGTGTTGGTGAAAGACGATGACTGGCGACTGCGCGCGGCGTGCGTCTGCTTCCCGTCGCGGTGGGATCTCGCTACGAAGATCGGCACGACGCTGGACGAGATTCACGGACCCGTGCCGCACTACGACGAAGTGCTCGCGCGTCCGACGAAGAGCTTCTTCGATCGTCTTCGCCCCGAACGCTCGTTCTGGCGCCTTAACTGGACCCTGCTCGACAGCGCCGCGTTGCATCAGCCGCGCGCCGCGCGCGTAGCGCCGAGTGGGGAACTCGCGGACTGGTTCTTTCGCGTTGAACGCCAGACGCTCCGCCAACTGCCGACGACGGGGGCCGTTGTCTTTACCATTCGCACCTACGTCACCTCTGCGGCGACGCTCGCCAGTGCGGATGGCGAGTTCGTTCCCGCGCTGTTGCACGCGTTAGAGGGCGCGTCGTCCGATACGCAGGACTACAAGGGTTGGACCGGCGTCGCGTCGCGACTGCGCGAAGGATTAGTCGCGCAGTAGATCCTTCGCGACCGCGACCACCTGCATTTCGTCGGTGCCGGCGTAGATGCGCAGCACCCGCGCGTCGCGACTGAGCTGTTCGACGCGGTACTCCGCGATGTAGCCGTTGCCCCCGAGTACCTGGATTGCGTCGTCGGCCACCTGGCACGCGGCCTGCGCGGCGTAGAGCTTCATGGCCGACGCCTCCGCGAAGCTCGCGGTAGCGCCGGCCGTCGAACGTTCGATGTGGGAGAAGACGAGGTTGCGAACGTTGACGCGAGCGACTTCCATGTTGGCGAGTTTCAGTTGGATCAGTTGGAACTCGGCAATGGGCTTGCCCCAGAGCACGCGATGCTTCGCGTAGTCGATGGCGATGCGCTCACACTCTTCGATGATGCCGAGCGACATCGCCGCGACGCCGGCGCGTTCGGCGACGAAGTTGTCGCGGGCGCTGGCGCGCCCCGAGCCGGGCGCCTCTTCGGTCCCGCCGAGGAGGCGGTCACGGCCGACACGCACGTCGTGCAAGAAGACGTCCCCGGTGGGTGAGCCGTGCTGTCCCATTTTGCGCATCGGCGCGGACTGTTCGAGACCGTCCATGCCGCGGTCCAACACGAAGGTGAGCACTTTTCGTTGCCGCACGTCCTGGCCGTCGCCCTCGTCGAGTTTGGCGTAGAGGACGATGGTGTCCGCGTAGGGCCCGTTGGTGATCCAGGTCTTTTGACCATTCAGCACGTACTCGTCACCGTCGCGCCGGGCGCTGGTGCGCATACCCCCCAGCGCGTCCGAGCCCGAGTCGGGCTCGGTGATCGCCCAGGCACCGATCTTCTCGAGGGTCATGAGGTCCAGTGCCCAACGACGCATCTGCTCGGGCGTGCCCAGTTTGTTGATCGTTCCCGCGGCGAGTCCAGTCGAGACGCCGAGTGAGGTGACGAGTCCGGGACTCACTCGACAGAGCTCGATGGTCGGAATCATGGTGAGCGCGGGGTCTTGCGCGCGCGAGCCACTCGGGGGCGCCTCGCCGGCGAGCTTTCGCTGGTAGTGACGTTCGAAAGAGTCTCGCGCGATCTCGCGAAGTCCGAAGACCTCGAACATCTTTCGCAGGATGTCGTAGGGCGCTACACCGTGGTGCTCGATGTCATCGAGGTGTGGGCGAATCTCCTCGTCGACGAAGCGACGCACGACGTCGATGATCGCTCGGTGTTCTTCGGACCACTCGTACATGCACTACCCCCGATTGCGTCGTCGCGCGGCGACGTCGCACTCAGCCTAGGAGCCGTTGCTCGTCGCACCGGTAGGCGGGCCGGTCAGTTGATCGATCAGCGCGGAGAACCACGACGTCTCAACGTACGCGACCGCGATGGGTCCCACGCACAGCCAGAGGTCGTCGCGCGCGGCGAACACGAACAGCGCGAGGACTACCATCTCGGCCACCACGCGCGAGACTTTGCTTCGCCCGAGTCGACGTGTCACCAAGAGGCTCGCCACGAAGAGGTTGACGCCGGGGAGGAACGCCTCCAGCGTCCATCGACCGTTGAGCTCCTTCACCCCGAACGCGCACACCACCGAGCCCACCACGAGCAGCGCGACTGCGACGTTGCTCGCGCTGAGGGCGAACCACCACGGTGTCGGATGCGCGGTTCCGGGCCAGTGGGCGAGTGCGCTCACCAGGAGCGCCAGTCCGCCCAGTACCCCTGCGATCCCGGCGACGAGGATTCGACGCAGCGCCTGGAGCAGTGGCAAATTCGCTGCCAGCGAAGTGGAGACGACCGGTGCGGGGTAGGACCGAGTGACCTCGGACCACTCCGTGCCGGTCCACACGCGCCACTGGCGCAGCCCGGCGGGATCGGGGTACCACCCGGGAGGGACGGCGGCGGGCAGCGAAGAACTCACCCCACTAGCCTCGCATAGCAACGGAGGGGGCAGGCATGAGTGAACTGAGGGGGGCCGTCGCGCCCACGTCCGGTGCCCAGGACGACGCCGAATTCGATGAGGCCATCTTTGACGAAGTGGTCAGCGAAGTCGCGGCACACGCCGTTGGATGGTCGAGGACGTCGCCCAAGGAGCGAGCGGCGTTGTTGGCGCAGGTCGTCGAGGACACCGCCGCCGTGGCTCGTGAGTGGAGCGTCGCGGCCTGTGCCGCCAAGGGCTACGACCTCGAGAGTCCTGAAGGGGCCGAGGAGGTCTTCAGCGGTGTGACCACCTTCGTGCGGATGGCCCAGGCCCTACGTCACTCGATGCTCGATCTCGAACGGTACGGACGACCGCGCTACCGCGGACCCGTGCGCCACAAGCCCGACAGTCGCATCGCCGTACAGGTCATGCCGGCCAACGTCTTCGACCGACTCTTCTACAGCGGGGTCACCGCCGAGGTCTGGATGGAACCCGGTGTCACCGAGAGTCAGGTCCAAGACGGGCAAGCTCCCGCGCATCGTTCACCCGCCGAACACGCCGGGGTCTCGTTGGTGCTCGGGGCGGGCAACGTCGCCTCGCTCGGACCGCGCGACGTGTTGAGCAAGCTCTTCGCCGACGGCAAGGTCGTGGTCTTAAAGGCCAATCCGGTCAATGAGTACCTGGTGCCCTACTGGCAGCGCGCGATGCGGGCCCTGATCGAGCCGGGCTACCTGCGCATCGTCACCGGCGGTGCCCGGGCGGGTCGCTACCTGACCGCTCATGAGCTCATCAGCGACGTGCACGTCACGGGGTCGGACAAGACCTACGACGCGATTGTCTTTGGCGTGGGCGAGGAGGGGGCGCGGCGCAAGCGCGAGAACGACCCGCTCGTCACCAAACCCGTCAGCGGCGAACTCGGCAACGTCTCGCCGGTGGTGATCGTGCCCGGCGAGTGGACGGCCAAGGAGATTCGCTACCAAGCCGAGCACGTCGCGACGATGATGGCGAACAACGCCGGCTTTAACTGTCTGACACCGCGCGTGATCGTCACGTGGTCGAAGTGGGCGCAGCGCGAGGAGTTCTTCTCGGCGCTCGGTGAGGTGCTGTCCTCACTACCAACTCGACGCGCGTACTACCCCGGTGCCCTGGAGCGACGGGCCGCGTTCTTAACGTCGCACGCGGACGTCGAGGAGTGGGGCGAGGGCGCCGAGGGCGCGACACCGTGGACCCTCGTGCGCAACGTCGACGCGTCGAACGTCGAAGACATGGCCTTTAACGTCGAGGCCTTCTGCGCCCTCACCGCCGAGACGACGCTCGAGGCGGCGTCGCCGGCCGACTTCATTGGGCGCGCGACGGCGTTCTGCAACGACGTCGTGTGGGGCACACTGTCGATGACGTTGCTCTGTGACCCTCGCTCACTGTCGGACCTCGAGACCGGACCGGCGATCGAAGAGGCCATCGCGAACCTGCGCTACGGCTCAATCGGCGTGAACATCTGGCACGCGTTGAGCTTCGCGCTCGCCACTCCGACCTGGGGCGCGTATCCCGGACACGCGCGCAACGACATTCAGTCAGGATGCGGTGTCGTCGGCAACGCGTACCTCTTCGATCGAGCGCAGAAGTCGGTCGTTCGCGGACCGTTCGTGGCTCGCCCGGTCCCGGCGTGGTTCGCGACGAACCTCCACGCGAACGACGTCGCCACTCGAGTGCTCGACTTCGAGGTGCAACCGTCCTGGCTGAAGGTACCCGGGCTCGTGCGCGCCGCGCTAAAGGCTTGACGGCACGCTGAGCACGGTCGTCACGCCGATCGTCGCACAGACTTGGGAGCCGCACGCCGCGGCGATGAGTGGTGTCGGGACGTAGCGCAGATCTAGGTCGGTGACGACTCGGCCGCGCACGAGGGCGAGCCAGGGCATCGCGCTCGCGTTCTCACCCGCGACGAGGCACGTCGCACTCGGGGTGCAGGCGAGCGCACTCGCCTGGCTCGACAAGGCCAACGTTGTCCACGTACGGGTGAAGGTCTTTGAACGAACCAGCGTCGAGGCGCCGCCGCCTTGTGCGAGCGCGACGCAGCGTCGCTTCGTGCACGCGAGCGACGTCAAGGTCGTCCAGGTGCTCGGTGTGGGCTGCACGCTCCACGTCGCTCCCGCGTCGCTGGTGACGAAGAGGGAGAACTCGTGACCGGTCGACAACACGCCCAAGGCGCAGTTGGCGGGTGTCCCACAAGCGAGTGTCGTCACCGCGTCGCCCCTCGCGAAGGCGATCGCCTGCGGGGTTCCCCAGGTGAGGCCCCCGTCGCTGCTTTCGATGAAGCGTGGCGGGCCACCGTCGGCGCCGGTATCGACGAGCGCGCAGTCCTCGAGGTCACAGCTCAAAGCGTCGATGCCGATGCCGCCCGCGGGCGCCGTCACGGCGCTGAGCGCGTGGCCGGTCGCTTGAAACAACCAGAGCAGGTCGCTGCCCGGCTCGGATCCGCCCAGCAGGCACTGAGCGCCCGAGCACGCGACGGCGTCGATCAACGGTGACCTCACGGCGGGCAGTGAGAGCGTGAGCCAATTGCCCTTGGGTGTCGCGAACTCCGCCACCGCGTCGGGGCTCGTGTTCACACTCGAGGTGCCCACGGCGATGCACGCGTCATTGCGCGTGCAGCCGACGCTCGAGAGCGGCACCGAGATACTTCGCGCCGGAGTGCCCGTGACGCGCGGTTCCCCAGTGACGCTCTGGTGATGCTGGCTCGCGCAGCTCGAGAGTACGAGGGCGGAGAGCGCCAGGGAGAGCACGAAGCCCAACGTGGCTCGCGCGTGGGGGAGGTCGCGTCTCAAGAGATCCTCGTCGTACCCGCGGCTAGTGGAGACTACTGAACCGAACGAACCGCGGCGCCGAGCACGCTCAATCCGTCGGCGAGTTGTTCGTCCGTGATCACGAGCGGTGGCAGGAGGCGAATCACGTTGCCGTAGGTACCCGCGGTCAGGGCGACAACCCCGTGTTGCTGACAGTAGGCAACGACGGCCTTGGCCGCCGCCGAATTCGGCGTCGTCGTGCCGGGCTCGATGAGTTCAATCGCGACCATCGCGCCGCGTCCCCGCACGTCACCGATCACCGCGACGTCGCGTTGGAGCGACGTGAGACTCTCGAGCATCGTTGCGCCAAGTTCTCGAGCGCGCGAGATCAGGTCGCGATCGCGCAGCGTCTTGATGGTGGCGAGGGCGGCCACCGCCGCCACGGGGTTGCCGCCGTAGGTCCCGCCGAGACCACCCTCGTGCACGGCGTTCATCAGGTCCGCGCGACCGGTAACGGCGGCTAAGGGCATGCCGCCCGCGAGCCCCTTGGCCGTGGCGACCATGTCGGGAACGACCCCTTCGTGCTCCACCGCGAACCAGTATCCAGTGCGACCGAAGCCACTTTGGATCTCGTCAGCGATGAAGACCGCACCGTGTTCGCTCGTCCACTTGGACAGGGCCGGGAGGAACCCTTGCGCGGGTACCACGAATCCACCCTCGCCCTGGATCGGCTCGATGAGCACGGCCGCGACGTTGCTCGCGCCGACGTCGGTTTCGATGATCTTGATGGCTCGCGCCGCCGCTTCCGCACCGCTCAGACCGTCGCGGTAGGGGTAGCTCATCGGCACGCGGTACACCTCGGGCGCGAAGGGGCCGAAGCGGTCCTTGTAGGGCATGTTCTTCGCCGTTAAGGCCATGGTCAAGTTGGTGCGACCGTGGTACGCGTGTTCAAAGACGATGATCGCGCTGCGTCCGGTGGCGAGACGGGCGATCTTGACGGCGTTCTCAATCGCTTCGGCACCGGAGTTGAACAGCGCCGAGGTCTTCTCGAACGAGCCGGGCGTCAAGGCGGCGAGTTCCTCACAGACCTCGACGTAGCTCTCGTAGGGCGTCACCATGAAACACGTGTGGGTGAACTTCGCGACCTGCTGGCTGACCGCGTCGATGAGTTCCGGGACGGCGTGACCGATGCCGGTCACCGCGATGCCCGAGCCGAGGTCGAGGAATCGATTGCCGTCGACGTCGACCAAGATGGCGCCCTCGGCGCGCTCGATGTAGACCGGGAAACCCACCGTGAGGCCGGCGCTCACCACCTTGGTGCGGCGCGCCTGGAGGGCCCGTGACTTCGGTCCGGGGATCTCGGTGACGACGTTGCGCTCGGTACCGACTGAGGAATCAAGTGATGAAACCATGGCGTTCTCCTGGTCCGACTCGTGCGAGCCGCGACTCCTAAGCGTACCGTCGCGTTGCGGGCGGGTCACGGGCGAAAAAAACGGGTGACTGTCGTCACCCGTTTTTCGCGCTGGCGGAGGAGGTGGGATTTGAACCCACGGTGCCCGTAGACACAGCAGTTTTCGAGACTGCCCGATTCGGCCGCTCTCGCACCCCTCCGTGAAGGAGTCTACCGCGCGTCTCGGCGGGGGCCCGGGGCGAGCGTGGCCTACGCTTCGACGACATGATCGACGATGAACACTTCATGCGTGACGCCTTGGCGTTGGCGATGCGGGCGAGCGAGCACGACGACGTGCCCGTCGGGTGCGTGCTCGTGGTCGACGGTGCGGTTGTGGCGGTGGGTGAGAACCGCCGCGAAGCCGACCAGGATCCGACCGCCCACGCCGAACTCGTCGCGTTGCGCGCCGCCGCCACCGCGCGAGGACGGTGGCGGCTGGACGGGGTGACGGCCTACGTGACTTTGGAGCCCTGTGTGATGTGCGCCGGAGCGCTGCTGAACGCGCGCGTGGCGCGCGTGGTAATCGGCGCGGCGGACGAGAAAGCCGGTGCGGTGGGTTCGCGCTACAACCTCTTGGTCGACCCGCGGCTCTTGCACGAGGTGGAGGTGACCTACGACGTGCTCGCCGAGGAATCGGCCGCGCTGCTGAGCGCGTTCTTCGCGACCCGACGCTGAGCGTACGCCCGATTGTGGCGCGTCCGACACGTGTCGCTCACCCCCGCGCCACCTCCTCGACGTAGGTTGAAGCCGGTGTTCAACGATCTCGAACAGACTCTCGCGGGACAGCGCACGGTGGTGGTCGGCGCGGGCATTGTGGGCACCACGCACGCTCTCTTCGCGTTGGCGCGCGGTGCGCGGGTCGTGCACCTCGAACGCGACCTCGTCGCGCGCGGCGCGACGGTGCGCAACTTCGGGCTCATCTGGGTGAGTGGCCGGGCCACGGGTGGTGAACTGACCCTCGCCCTTCGCGCGAGAGCGTTGTGGGAGGAGATTGCAACCGCGGTCCCCGGCGTGGGCTTTCGGGCCAATGGTTCACTGACGCTCTTGCGCGGTGACGCCGAACACGACGTCGCCCGACGAGCCGTCGAGCGACCCGACGCGACGATGCGCGAGTTCGAACTCCTCTCTCGTGAAGAAGCGCGCCAACGCAACCCGGCCCTACGCGGCGACTTCGATTCGGCGCTCTGGTGTGGTCGCGACGCGGCGGTCGAATCACGGCTCGCCCTCGGCGCGATTCGTGCGTGGATGACGGCGACCGGACGTTACCGCTACCTCCCGGGTCGCGAGCTCGTGGGTCTCAGCGAGAGCGCGGTGCTCGATCACCGAGGTGAGCGCCACGCCGGCGACCAGGTGTGGCTCTGCCTCGGGGCGAACCTCTCCGGTTTCGCCGCGGAGTTGTTCGAGCACGAGCCGTTGCGTCGCGTGCGACTGATGATGGCCGAGACCGAGCCCCTCGGTCGCGTGCTCACGACGTCGGTCGCCAATGGTGACACCTTTCGCTACTACCCGGCCTTCCGTGAGGACGCGTCCGCCGTGCTCGAAGAACAAGAGCCCTACGCCCGAAGCTTCGCCGTACAGCTGTTGTGCCAGCAGCGGCTCCACGGAGGTCTCACCATCGGCGACACTCACGAGGTCGACGAACCGGGTCTCTTCGAGACGCGAGACCGGCCGATGGATTTAATCGTCGCGGCCGCGCGATCGGTGGTGGGGGACGACCTTCCGCCGATCGAGCGGCGCTGGAGTGGCGTCTACCACCAGGTGGATGGCACCAACGAGGACCTGTACTACCGCCGCGAGGTAGTCGATCACGTGGTCGCCATAACCGGTGCCGGAGGTCGTGGCATGACGGCCGCGCCGGCGATCGCGGAGGAGAGTTTTCTATGACCATCGAACTCGTCTGCTTCGATATGGCGGGCACGACCGTCGACGACAACGGACTCGTGTTGCGTGCCTTTCGTCGCACGATTGCCGATCTCGAAGTCACGGGGGACGAAGCAACGAAGGCGGAGGCCTACGTAGTCGAAACGATGGGCCAGTCGAAGATCGAGGTCTTCACGGCGCTCTTCGGCGATGGCGCGTCGGGCGCGAACGACGCCTTCGAGCGCCACTTCGTCGACGCGGCGAGTGAGGTCGGGGTGAGTGAAGTGAAGGGAGCGCGTGCGACAGTCGAGACGTTGAAGACCCGCGGGGTCGCCGTCGCGCTGACGACGGGTTTCTCACCCGCGACGCGCGAGGTGTTGATTGGTCTGCTCGGGTGGTCGGAGCTCTTCCCCCTGCGCGTCTCGCCCGCGGACGCCGGTCGCGGTCGTCCCACCCCCGACATGGTCCTGGTGTGCGCGCTGCGCTCACGAATCAGCGCCGTGCAGACGGTGATGGTCGTGGGCGACACCGCATCGGACATGCAGGCGGGCCGACGAGCGGGGGTCGGGCAGTGCGTCGGGGTCCTCACCGGCACCGACGACCAAGCCCGACTGCTGGCGAGCGGCGCCGACGTGGTCATGAACTCGGTGGCCGAACTGCCGAGGTACGTGGCGCTGCTCGATCACTGAGGAGCAACATTCGCGAAGAATCCCGACGTTGGACACACAACGTCGCGCGGGACGTCACCTCGCGCTAACCAAGCACTCTTACTCTCGGGGCGAGCAACCAACGAGGTGCTCACTTTTAGGAGGCTGTAGGCGTGATTTCAAACAAACTAAGGATTGCCTTCGCGGCCGGCCTGGTGGGGACGGCCCTCACGACCGTCGCGGTGGTCGGCGGAGCGAACGCGGCGACGAAGAAGGTCAACTGGGCAACGGTGACGTCCGCCAAGGCCGGTGGCGGCATGAGCGCACTGATCAAGGCCGCGAAAAAAGAAGGTCACGTCAACGTGATCACGATTCCCCTGTCCGGGTGGGCCAACTACGGCGCCATCATGAAGGACTTCACGAAGAAGTACGGCATCAGGATCGATGACCAGAACCCCAACGGTTCGAGTGCACAAGAGATCACCGCTATCAACACGCAAAAGGGTCGCGCCGACGCGCCCGACGTCGTCGACGTCGGCACGAGTTACGCGACCGGCAACGAGAACCTGTGGGCCCCCTACAAGGTGGCGACCTGGGCGGACATCCCGAGTGCGGCCAAGGACGCGAGCGGACGCTGGTACGACGACTACGGCGGCTACGTCGCGATCGGCTGTGACACCAAGATCGTCACCACGTGCCCGACGTCGTTCGCGCAGTTGACGAACCCGATGTACAAGAACGAGGTCGCCATCAACAACGATCCGACGTCCGCGTCGGCCGCGTTCTACGCCGTGTGGGCTGCCGCGGTCGCCAACGGCGGTTCGTTCAGCAACATCCAACCCGGCATCAACTTCTTCGCGACCCTGAACAAGGACGGCAACTTCGTACCCGGTGGCACGGCCGCCACGGCCGCCTCGGGTGCGACGCCCATCCTTATCTGGTGGGACTATCTGCAAAACGGTGTCGCGGCGAGTGTGCCCGGTTGGAAGTCGGTCATTCCTTCAGACGGCACGATTGCGGCGTACTACACCCAGGCCATCACCAAGGACGCCCCGGACCCGGCGGCGGCTCGCCTCTGGGAGGAGTACCTCTACTCGGCGACCGGTCAGAACCTGTTCCTCCAGGGCTACGCGCGCCCCATTGAGTTGGCGGCCATGACAGCGAATGGCACCGTCAACAAGACCTGGCTCGCCGATCTACCCGCCGCTCCCGCGGGCGGGCTCACCTTGCCCACGCAGGCGCAGGTGACCGCGGCGGGCGCGACCGTCGACGCGAACTGGGCCTCCGCGGTCAGCGGCAGCTAACCGAGTTTTTCAACATGACGGTTCTCTCCGATCTCGACTCGCCAACCTCCCTCCCCGGTGGAGCGAGTTCGAGTGGGCGAAGTGGACCGGCACGTACGGGAGCACTGGTTCGCGGGTTGCGAACCAGTGCTCCCGTGCTGCCCTTTCTGGCCTACGTCATCGTGGTTCTCGGTGTGCCCACGGCGGCGATTGTCAACTACGCGTTTCGCTCCAACGCCGGTCACTTCACCTGGCAGAACCTTCACTCGATTCTCTCCGGCGGCCAGTATCGCGCCGGGTTCGAGACGAGCCTCAAGCTTGCGTTGGTGACCGCCATCGTGCCGGGAGTTCTCGGGACGTTCATCGCGTACGCCATCTCGACTTCGCAACACGCACCTTTCAAGCGCATCACCTCGGCGACCTCGGGGGTGCTCGCCCAGTTCGGTGGCGTCAACCTGGCCTTCATGTTTATTGCGTCATTTGGTTTTGTCGGCGTCGCGACGAAGTGGCTGAACGCCATCGGCGTCGATCCCTGGAGTCACGGCTTCGACCTCTACAAGTTCTGGGGTGTCGCCTTCGTCTATATGTACTTTCAGATTCCGTTGATGGTGCTCATCATCACCCCCGCGTTCGCGGGCCTGCGTCCGGCCTGGCGCGAAGCGGCCGAGAACCTCGGGGCGTCGCGGTGGCGCTACTGGCGCCACGTGGGCGTACCGGTGCTCACGCCCGCCATCCTCGGCAGCATGTTCTTGCTGTTTGGCAGCGGGTTCTCGGCCTACGCCACCGCCGAGGCGTTGACCGCGGGCACCGTGGCGATCACGCCCATTCAGATCGGCGCCATCTTGCAGGGCAACGTGATCGCGGGTGAGAACAACATCGCCTACGCACTCGCCTTCGCGATGATCGTGATCTTGCTTGTCACCGTCATTGGTTACGTTCTGCTACGACGAAGGACCTCGCGATGGCTTCGTTAGAGTTCGGTACCCTGGTCGCCGATCCCTCGACCATCGATCAACCGTTTGAGTCCGACACCCCGGTCACTCGACGTCGTCGTCGAATCCGCTGGGGTCGCGGCGTCATCCTCTTTCTCGCGGCGCTCTACTTCATCGTCCCCTTCTACGCGTCGATGGCGTTCTCCCTGCAGAAGCCGACGGGCGGATTCTCGCTCACGCCGCTCACGCAGATCGCCTCGGCGCCCGGCTTCCTTTCCGCGCTGTGGCTCTCGACGCAGTTGGCCGTGATCACCATGGTGCTGGTCGTGCTCTTGATGGTGCCAACGGTGATCTACGTGCACCTACGCATGCCCCGATTTCGCCGGGTTATGGAAGTCATCACCATTCTGCCAATCATCATTCCGCCCATTGCCTACTCCGTGGGCGTGTTGGAGTCGGCGCCCGCGTGGTTGCGCTCGTCGCAGTATCTCCTCGCCATTGTCTACGTGATCTTGGCGATGCCCTACGTCTACCGCTCCCTCGACTCCGGTCTCGGAGCGCTCGATCTCAAGACCCTCGTTGAAGCGTCGCGGTCGCTCGGCTCGAGTTGGGTGTCGACGATCTGGCGAGTCCTCGTTCCGAACCTGCGCTCCGCGTTAATGTCCGCCTCGGTGTTGACGATCGCGCTGGTCTTTGGCGAGTTCACGATCGCCAACGTTGACAACTGGACGACGATCCCCGTGTGGATCTACCTCGCTCCGACCGATAATCCCCGCGTCAATACCTTGGTCGCGATGATCGCGTTGCTGGCGACGTGCCTCGTGTTGACGCTCATCGTGTCGTTGGACCGCTCCGTTACCTACAACACCGACGCCGATTCCAGGAGGAAACAATGACCGTGGCCACGACCGACTCACCAACGGCGACCAACGCGGGGCGTCTCGCGGCGAGGGGTGCTCCCGTCGTCTTCGACAATCTCACCCGTCGCTACGGCGCGACGACTGCCCTCGATGGGCTCTCGCTCGAGATCGCGCCCGGGGAATTGGTGGCGCTACTGGGGCCCTCGGGCTGCGGCAAGACCACTGCGCTACGCGTGCTGGCGGGCTTCGAACGACCCGACCTCGGTCGAGTACTCGTTGACGGGATCGACGTCTCCCACGTGCCGGCCCAGCGTCGCGACATGGGAATGGTGTTTCAGAGCTACTCGCTCTTTCCAAACATGAACGCGCGTGACAACGTCGCCTTCGGTCTGCAGATTCGCCATCAGCGCGCCGCCCCGCGCCGCGCCAAGGCGACAGAACTGTTGGAACTGGTCGGACTGGCCGAGCACGTGACGAAATACCCCCACCAACTGTCGGGCGGCCAGCAACAGCGCGTCGCATTGGCGCGCGCTCTCGCCATCGAGCCTCGAGTGCTGCTGCTCGACGAGCCCCTCTCCGCGCTCGACGCCAAAGTCCGAGCCGAACTGCGTGACCAGATTCGTGCGCTCCAACAGCGCCTGGCGATCACGACGGTGTTCGTCACCCACGACCAAGAAGAGGCGATGTCGATGGCGGACCGCGTGTGCGTCATGTTCCAGGGTCGCGTCGAACAGGTCGCCGCGCCGTCGGTGCTCTACTGCCAGCCCGCGACCCCCTTCGTCGGACAGTTCGTCGGCGTGTCGAGCCGCGTCCCGGTGACTCGACGCGGTGACCGCGCGGAGGTCCTGGGTCGCGAGGTACCGATTCGCGGAGACCTCAACTCAGTGCCGACGGGCGATTTGGAAGCGCTGCTGCGTCCCGAGGACCTCGACGTCGTGGTCAACCCGAACGGCTTGGGCGTGGTCACGCACCGGAGTTTCCTCGGAGCGACGACGCGCGTCGGCGTCGGCGTCGCGGGGACGAACCTGCTGGTTGACGTGCGTAGCGCTCACGCGGACGAACTTGACCTCGGCACCCGGGTCGACGTGCGTGTTATCGCGCGAGACGTGCTCGTCGCCACGCCACGGCGAGCGACGTGACGAGAGTTTCGTAGTCGGCGAGAACGCCGACGTCGAGCCCTTCGACTTTCCCCCGGTCGTCCCAGGATCGCAGCGTCAACGCGCTCGCAAAGCCCGGGTGCGCCTCGAAGCGCCGGCACTCCCCGATACTCAGCGCTCCGCCCTGGGCGATCAGCGTCTCGCGCGACGCCGCCGAGAGTTCGTCGTAGTACGACGGCTCGGTCGTGCAGCGCCACCGCTTCGCCGTGACGTGGAGCGAGACCGGTAACGCGACCTTCGGTCCGAAGAGTGGCGAGAGGACCCGCGCGCCGACGAGCTCGTGGTCGTCGTCGACGTCGCGGAGCGACCCGCCCTGAACGTCGCCGAAGAGGTGACCTACGTCGTGAAAGAGTGCCGCGACGATGAGAGCGTTGGTGGCGCCTTCGGCGCGCGCCAGCGCCGCGCACTGCAGCGCGTGTTCGTTCTGGGAGAGGGCCTCGCCGTAGGGTTCCTCACCCTTGGTCCGATACAGCGTGAAGAGGTCGTCGACTTCCTCCAGGCTGTGCACGATCCGGCTCTCACCCATTGGTTCGATAGGCCTGCGGTATCGGACGACGGTCCTCGTGATGTTCAGTCCACGGCTCCTCAGGGGTTCGTACGATCCGGAACTCGATTGAGCGCCACGGGTCACTCGTCGCGGAAGGGATCGTCGTCACCGGGGTCACCCGCGCCGCGCCGACGCGCGCGGCCAGACGCGGGTCGCGGTAGATGACGCCGTCCAGTCCACCTCCCGAATGGTACGGGAGTCGGGGAGAGCGCCACCGAAGGAGTGTACGGAGCGTGGAGTTTCGCCTCACGGTCGAACGCTAGGAGTGCGAGGTAACGACGGCGTGATGGCCAGGTGGAGCGAAGGAACCAATTGAGGACCGGCTGCGCCGCTCGGCGTCACCCAGAGTTCTTCGTCCGAAATCGGGACGCGGGCCTTCGGTGAGGTCCCTAAATTACGTCCTATGGAAGAACTCGACGACGTGCGCTGGCGAGCGGTGGAGAACCGAGACGACCGTCAAGATGGACTGTTCGTCTACGCGGTCCGTACGACGAAGGTCTACTGTCGCCCGGGCTGCGGCTCGCGCCAGCCGTTGCGGCGCAACGTCGAGTACTTCGCGACGGCGAACGACGCCCAGTTACATGGCTATCGCGCCTGTCGTCGCTGTCGGCCCGAACGAAGCGACGTCGAGTCGCCCGCGCGAACGGCGGTGATTGAAGTCTGTCGGCGACTAGAGCGATCGAGTGGCGAGAGCCCCGCGGAACTGGCGGCGGCGGTCGGCTACAGCGAGCGACACCTCCGACGCACGTTCGCGGAACTGATTGGAGTCTCTATGACCACGTACCAACGAACCCATCGCGCGCTCACGATGCGCGACACGCTGCGCGACGCGCCGAGCGTGACCGAGGCGATCATCGAATCGGGGTACGGGTCGATGCGAGCGTTCTACGACTACGACGCGACCCAACTCGGCATGGCGCCCCAGCGATACCGCGACGGCGGGAGGGGCGAGCGCATCCGTTACACCAGCGTCGAGACGCCACTCGGCGTGGTGCTGGTCGCGAGTACCCGAAGAGGTGTGTGCTCGATTCAAGTGAGCCCTGACGAGTCGGAGATGGTTGCGGCGCTGCACGCGGAGTTCGCACGCGCGAGCATCGAGCGGGACGACGAAGGGCTGGTGGATGTCGCGCTCGTCCTGGCCGGCGCGGTGCGCGGCGACGCCGACGCGAGGCGCTTACCCCTCGACGTCGAAGGAACCGCGTTCCAGATCCGGGTGTGGGAAGCACTACGGGCAATTCCGCCGGGGGAGACCCGCACCTACGCGCAAGTCGCGGCCGCGATTGGTTCGCCGCGCGCGGTACGAGCCGTCGGATCGGCCTGCGGGGCGAACGTCGTGGCGTTGGCGGTGCCCTGTCACCGTGTGGTGCGTAGTGACGGTTCACTCGGCGGTTACCGCTGGGGGATTGAGACGAAGTCCGCGCTGCTGCGAGCCGAGAGCGACCGGGCGGTTCCGTAAATCTCACGGCGCTGATCAGGGAGTACAGAACTTCTCAAAATGGCTATTGACAATGGCTTAGCGGCTATGTACTATAGCCAACATGACAACCACACCACAGTCCAGTTCAACCACCCAGTTCATCGATCGTCCCAGCGGTCGCGTGGCCTACGAGGTCTCGGGTCACGGCCCACTCGTCGTGCTCGTGCCGGGAATGGGCGACCTCCGTCAGTCCTACCGGCTTCTGGCACCCTTGCTCATCGAAGCGGGCTACCGAGTCGCCACCAGTGACCTTCGAGGACACGGCGACAGCGACGTAGGTTTCGACTCCTACGGGGACGAGGAGACCGCGGGTGACGTGCTCGCGCTCATCGACGCTCTCGCGGGACCCGCGGTGATCGTCGGGAACTCAATGGCCGCAGGTGCCGCCGTCATTGCCGCCGCGAGCCGACCCGACCAGGTGTCGGGACTCGCGCTCATCGGGCCCTTCGTCAGAAACGGCGGCGGAGCGTTGCAACGCCTGATGTTGCGTGTGATGCTCGCTCCTCGGTGGGCCGCCGCGATGTGGAAGCTGTACCTTCCCAAGCTCTACGCGGGAGCGCGGCCGGCGGACTTCGATGCGTACCGCGCCGGCGTCATCGCCAGTCTTCACCGACCCGGCTACGCGAAAGCGTTCTCCTTGACCACGCGACTCAACCACGACCCCGCCGAAGCTCGACTGGACGGCGTCACCGCGCCGACGCTGATTCTGATGGGCGATCGCGACCCCGACTTTAAGGATCCGCGCGTCGAAGCCGAGTGGATCGCCCAGCGTTTACACGGTGAGGTCGTCATGGTCAACGAGGCGGGTCACTACCCCCAGTCCCAGCAACCTCGCGCGACCTTCGACGCGCTCGATGCCTTCATGAAGAACGTCGCCCCCCGTGCCTAGGGCCGGACTCAGTGAGGACCTCGTCATTGAAGAGGCGGCGCGCCTCGCCGACGAGGTCGGCCTCGACCAGATGACCTTGACGATGCTCGCCGAACGACTCGGGGTGCGCCAGCCCTCGCTCTATAAGCACGTCGACAGCGTCGCGGCGCTACGCCGGGGCATCGCACTGCGCGCGAAGGCCGCACTGGGCGAGACGCTCGCGAGGTCGGCGGTTGGTCGTTCGCGCGAGGACGCAATCATTTCGATGTCGCGCGCCTACCGGAGTTGGGCGCGCGCACACCCCGGACAGTACGAGGCCGCGCAACGAGCGCCCGAGGAGGCAGACGTGGAAGACCAGGCCGTCAGTCGCGCGGTGGTCGAGATCAGTGCGGACGTCCTGCTCGGCTACGGCCTCAAGGACCATGACGCAATCGACGCAATACGGGCCTACCGCTCGGCACTCCACGGATTTGTTTCGCTCGAGACGGGTGGAGCGTTCGGGTTGCCGCGAGACCTGGATCGCAGTTTCGATCAACTCGTGCGCGCGCTGTCAACGATGTTCGCCAACTGGCCCGTCGTGGCGTCGGCGGAGCGTGACGAGTCATGACCAGCTCGGGGGTGGTGACGGGCGTGCCGCGTTGGTGGCTCCGACTCGAAGCCGCGGGGTTACTGGGCCTTTCGGCGGTGGCCTTCTCGTACACGAACGAGTCGTGGTGGATAGTCGCGCTCGCGTTCCTCGCGCCCGACCTGTCGGCAATTGTCTACGCGTATGGAAGTCGGTGGGGTTCGTGGAGTTACAACCTCGCACACGCGTCGCCCGCTCCGCTGGCACTCTTGGCCCTCGGCTGGTGGACCCACGACCGTCTGATGCTTGCTCTCGCCCTGGTGTGGTTCATGCACCTCGGATTCGATCGACTCCTCGGCTACGGACTCAAGTACGAAGACGACTTCCAACACACGCATCTCGGGCAACTCGGCGCTCACCGAAGCCGCACGACGACGACCGTCCGAGTGACGGAGCGTTCGAGTGACTGACGGGACTGGCCCGTCGCGCGGGCGCGGTGCAAGGTGAGTTCGAGTTCGGGCTTGATCTCATCCTTGATGGTCTCGAGCGATACGTGGAGTTGACCGCGAACCGATGTGGGACCGGCCGGAAACAATAATTGCTGGAAGTGCAAGATCGGTGCGGTGATCGGTGGCGCACGACTCTACGTACAGGTTCCGGTCCGTACTCGATACGCACCGATTGAGGTGAATGAGAGACACACCGAAACGCCGCGAACGGTGACCGCCCAGGCGAGGCCGTCACGGGCGGCGGTGACGCCAGACACGAGGTTCAAGATCTTGGGAACGGCTGATGACACGGCGCTACCACTCTTGGCCCTCGTCACCGTTGACGCCTCCACACCGATGGCACCTGCGACTTGGCTGGCTAGAAGGAACCGTCGGGACACCGTCGGGTTTGGATCTATGGCAGCGAGATATGTGGCGGGACACCGCACTGACGACGGGGGAGTCGCGATGGTGGGGCCGATGTGCACACAGCCGAATCCACCGTGACCGACGTTCACCATCAGCGCAACACCGTGGTCGTTAGGCAGCGTGGTGTGTAGGGCCATCACGTAGCCGTCGGGAAACACGGCGAGATGAAAGTCCGCATTCAGTGCGGCTTGTTCCAACTCGCTGGTGCTGAGTGCTCGATGTGACGCGCGCGCGGCGCCGTAGGCCGCTTGGGCAACGGCGAGAGGTGTCAAAGGACCCGTAGCGTCGGCGGGTGAGGGAGAGGCCGCCAGCGCTACGGACGCGCTAATCAGCGTGCCAATGATTCGCCAAGAAAACTTCCCCATACAACCATTTTCATCTCGCTCATCGTGGGTGTGCGGTCGGCGTCATCGTGCTCGGAACGGGCTGTTCCAGAGAGCCTGCTGGACAACGTGCCGACACGTTGAATATCCCAGATTCTTAGCCCCTCGCTCGCCCAGCCCCGGGGCCTGAACCTCGCCGCAACGGCGGGGTGTTTTTCAAATTCGGAGTGCACTGAAAACACGGTGCTTTAAAGACCGAATTTTGTCAAGACCGAAAGGCGACCACATACTTTTGAGCGTTTTGACCACACACCCGTTTATCAGGTATTTCGCTGGGCTGGACAATCTAAATGGAGGTAAATGGAGATTTCGGACAGGGAATCTCCATTTATCTCCATTTCGCAATACGATGCCGAGATGGCAGAAGACATAGTGCAACTCATTGACCGCTTGCGGTCGACAGGAAGCGACTGGGCCCAAGTCGAGGCAAAGAAGGCGGCTGGTGGAACCCCGACGACGCTGGGAGAAAGTCTGTGCTCCCTCGCAAATCATCCGGGAGGCGGAGTTCTCATTCTGGGCCTCGATGAAGCTAACCACTTCGCCGCAGTCAAACTTGACAACATTCAAGCACTCAAACAGGCGATTGGAAGCAAGGCACGAGCGTTTCATCCGCCTATTCAAGTAACGATCGAGGAGCAGCAAGTTGACGGAAAGACTCTTATCGTGGCCAACGTCAAGGAGTGTCCGCCATCTCAGAAGCCGTGCAAAGATCCGAGAACTGGAAAGTCATGGGTTAGGAGCTACGACGGTGATTACGAAATTTCTTCTTTGGAAGAGCAAGCATTTCTCGCAACGCGTGAAGCTCCCTCTGCGGATTGCGAGCCAGTGAATGGTGCAACAATCGATGATCTCGATCTCCAACTTTTGGATTCTTGGATCGAAACCGTAAAACAAACTCGCCCCCCGCTGAGGCAGTTCAGCGATCGCAATGAACTCCTTAGACGAACAGGCGTCATTACCGCTGATGATGTGCCAACAGTCGCAGGACTTCTTGTATTCGGTCGCTATCCGCAGCAATACTTTCCCCAACTCATTGTCCGAGTCGCAATCACAGGGGACCCATCGAGCAACATTCGAGCGACGAGTACCGGTACGTTCGAAGGTTCAATTCCCGTCACACTTGAACAAGCAATGACGTGGGCTCGCGAGAACCTTCGAACTCGCAAGGTCGAGACCGAAGGTGGAGATTTGGTCGATGACACGGAGTTCCCACTCGTGGCACTTCGCGAACTAGTAGCGAACGCACTTGTTCATCGAGACTACTCAGCATGGTCTCAAGGCCAGGCAATTGAAATCCGTGTTGATCGAGACGGTCTCGTAATTGCTAATCCGGGCGGTCTGTACGGTATAACCATCGATCGTCTCGGCAAACCTTCGGCCACATCAGCACGGAATCAACGAATAGTGAGCATGTGTCAGGATGCCCGTCAACCTTCGGGCGCGAGAGTCATTGAGGCAATAGCCACTGGAATTCAACGAGTAAATAGTTCGGTCGCCGCTGCGGGACTCCCTGCTCCTCGCTTCTGGGACTCTGGCATCCGTTTCACCGTTCGGCTGGACTCAACAGAGAGGGCTGTTCAGACTGAAAAAGCAGTAACGCATCGTGTCACGATCAAGGATCGCGTATACGTTGGTTTGGCGGGAGAAAAGACGCCGGTTGACGTTTCGCAACTAGCCGCAAAGCTTGAATTGAAAAAAACATCAGTGCGAACTGCTCTCAAGACGCTTATGTCTGAAAACCGGATCGAGTCGATGGGAGGAAAAGGCAAGAGCACGACGTATCAAGTTGTCTCTAAAGCCCAGAACTCGTAGTCCTCTTCCTGCAGCTTTTCTTGCGGAGGGCCTCGAGAGGCGCTCAATCTGTTTGTGTTCCGCTCTGTTTATCGTTTCCATCATACGGCGGAGGAGGTGGGATTTGAACCCACGGAAGGTTTCCCTTCACACGATTTCCAATCGTGCCGATTCGGCCGCTCTCGCACTCCTCCTACGCGGCAGTCATTTCGAGAAATGAATACCGGCTCGCAAGGCTACCTGAGGTCGCGTTGTGGACTCTCCGGTATCCTGGGAGCGCCGAGGTTGAAAGCGGTGGTCGGGTCCCGTGCGACGGCCTTTCGTGAACCGAGTCAGGGGTGGAAGCCAGCAGCTCTCAGCGAACTGTGTCGGGTGCCACGGATCGCCTGGCCATCGCTTTGGACCCCGGCTGCTGACAGCCCACCATTAACATCAACGCATGTCCTCCCAAAAAGCGACCCCGCCATCCCTCGACGGGGTGACGTCGCTCTATCGTCGTTTTCGCCCGGGCCGCTTCGCGGAACTACGAGGGCAAGACCACGTGGTGCGCGCGCTGCAGGGCGCAGTGGCGAACGACCGGGTCTCGCACGCGTACCTCTTTTCTGGACCCCGTGGCACCGGCAAAACCACGACGGCGCGGATCCTCGCGAAGGCGCTCAACTGTCAAAACCCCGAAGATGGTGACGCCTGCGCGGTCTGCGAAAGCTGCCTCGCCATCGCCAAGGGAACGTCCCTCGACGTCGTGGAACTCGACGCGGCCTCCAACAACGGGGTCGACGACATTCGTGACATCATCGCCGGGGCGTGGCACAACACCCCGGGTCGTTGGAAGGTCTACATCTTCGACGAGGTCCATCAGCTCTCCAAGGCCGCCTCGGCCGCGTTGTTAAAGACCCTCGAAGAGCCACCTTCCCACGTGGTGTTCGTCTTGGCGACCACCGACCCGCACAAGGTGCTGCCCACGATCCGCTCGCGCACTCAACATCTCGAATTCCGTCTCCTCGGCGCGGAGACCCTGTCGACACTGCTACACGACGTCAAGGGCGCCGCGAGTCTTGACGTCGCTGACGCCACCATCGATGCGGCCGTGCGGCTCGGCCGCGGCTCGGCGCGCGACGCGTTGAGCGCACTCGATCAACTACTCGCCACCGGATCGGTCGCCGAGGTCCAGCCCGAGTTCGACGGGCTCTTCGACGCGCTGACGCGCAACGACGCGGTGGCGGCGCTGCGCGCGTTGGCGGTCCTCGCGCACGAAGGGTGGGACCCCGAACAACTAGCCGAGGTCTTCGCCAGTGAGGTCCGCCAGGTCTTCCTGCTCCAAGTCGCCCCGGACGTCGCTGACGCCGTCGACGCCGATCGCGCGCGTCTGCACGCGTGGGGTGAACGACTCGGCCTCGCGCGCAGCGTACGGGTTCTCGAGACCGTTGGGCGAGCGATCAGAGAGATGAAGAGTGCCCCTGAGAAGATGGTCATGTTAGAAGTCGCGATGGTCCGACTCACCAAGCCCGAGCTCGACGTCACGTTCGAGTCGCTCGACGAGCGGCTCACTCGACTCGAACGAGGGGCGATGCGACCGGTCGCACCGAGCGCACCCGCGACGCCGCCGTTGCGACCGATCGGCACGACCGCGAGCGGGAAGGGGCCCGCACCGACACCGCCCCTCGCGCCGTCGCGCGACGTGACGAGTGCGGAACCCGAACTCGCACCAACGACGACCCCGCCGCCGCTCGACGGAGACGTAGCGATGGCGAAGGCGCCCACGCCGTCGCTGGAGGAGTTTCGATCTCGATTCATCGAGCACGTGATTCCCCGCACGTCGCGTTCCGCGCAACTCTTGTTGCGTTCGGCGAGGATCGAATCGGTCGAGGGCGTGCTGGTGACGATTGCGGTGGCGAGTGAAGAGATGCGCCAGAACACCGAACTCATCGCCCAGGGACTCAAGGGCGCGCTCGAGCACGAATTCAAGTTGCCGCTCACCATCTCGTGGACCGTCGATCCTTCGCTGGTCGGGGCACCCGCAGCCGCCCCGACGCGGCGGACGACCTCGACGCCGCTCCCCGTCGAGGATGACGACGCGGACGTCGACGGGGACGAGACGGTGCTCGTCGTGGAGTCGGCCGCGGACCACCTCATCACCGAGATGTTCCCGGGCGCACAGGAGATCAGGTGAACTACCCACCCGCGCTGCAGTCGGTCGTCGACGAACTCGGTCGATTTCCCGGCGTCGGACCGAAGTCCGCCCAGCGAATCGCGTTTTGGCTGATGCGCCAACCGAGCGAGGACGTGGAGCGTCTCGCGGGTGCGCTCTTTGAGATGAAGACCAAGTTGTCGTTCTGCGAGCGTTGTTGCAACATCGCCGAGACCGGCGGGCTCTGTGCGATCTGCGCCGACTCGCGACGGGACCAGACGACCATCTGCGTGGTCGAAAGCCCCCCCGACGTGGTCGCGGTTGAACGCTCCGGGGCTTTTCACGGTACCTACCACGTGCTGCACGGGGTGTTGAACCCCTTAGAGGGCGTCACCCCCGATCGATTGAAGATCCAAGAGCTGATTCAGCGTCTGCACGGACCCGTGAAAGAGGTCATCCTCTGTTTCAACTCGAACGTCGAGGGCGATCACACCGCGATGTACTTGAGCCGTCTCCTCCAGGTGCCGGGTCTCGTCGTCTCGCAACCGGCCAGCGGACTGCCGGTCGGCGGCGACCTCGAGTTCGCCGACGACCTCACGTTGGGTCGCGCGATAGACGGACGACGAGTCCTCAGCGATTAGGGCGCACTAGGCGAAACGCACCACGCAAAGGGCGCCCGCGATCACGCTGTAGATCGCGAAGGGCGTGAGCGTCTTGGTCGCGAAGAAGCGCGTGAGGAAGCGCACCGCGAAGTACGCGGTCACCATCGCGAAGAGCGCGCCGACGAGGGTCTGGGTGCGCACACCGTCACCGAGGGGACCGAAGAGCTCGGGCAGCTTGTAGAGCCCGGCCATCAAGATCACCGGCGTGGCCAATAAGAACGAGAAGTTGGCGGCGTTTTCGTGGTCGAGTCCACTGAGGAGTCCCGCGACCATCGTCACGCCGCTGCGCGAGATGCCGGCGAAGAGCGCGAGGATCTGCGCACTGCCGATGCGTACTGCGCCGCCGGGGCTGACTTCGGCGGCGTGTCGTCCCCGACCCCGGCGTAACGCTTCGCCGAAAAACAAGATCACACCGTTCAGGGTGAGAAAGACGGCGGCGGCGAGGGGCTTGGCGAAGAGTTCACGCAACGTGCTCTCGAGCAGGACGCCGACGACGCCCACGGGGATCGAACCAATGGCGAGCAGGGCGAGCACGCGGTACTGCGGGTCAGCCGTCGCGTCGAGTCGCCACAGGGTGGCGACGCCCTCCTCGCCCGTGCGAGCGAGTTGGCGTCCGAGCCCGCGCATCAGCCCCACCCACGTGCGCCAGTAAAAGGCGATGAGCCCGAGCGCGGTGCCGACGTGGAGCCCGACCAGAAAGACCAGGAAGAAGGACTGCTTCGTGCTCTGGGTGGACACCAGATTGTGCCAGCCAAAGAGCGCGGGGACCAAGACGCCGTGGCCGAGACTCGAGACGGGAAACAGTTCGGTGACGCCCTGGACGATGCCCAGGACGATGGCCTGGAAGAAGGTCAGCGACGCGTGCACGCAACGAGGCTAAGTCACCTCCTTCACCACGAGTCGAAGTTTGGAAGACTGGGGTCGTGCGTTACCTCACCATCGTGCGTCACGCGAAGGCTGAGCGGGCCGCGCCCGAACAGAGCGACTTCGAGCGACGACTGAACGACCGCGGGCGACGTCAGTGCGAGGGGCTGCGCGCGTGGGCGAGTGACGCGGGCGAACTGGGTACCTTCGGCCCTGCGACGGCGCTGGTGAGCGCCGCCGCGCGCACTCGCGAAACCTACGAACGATCCTTCGAGGGTACGTCCTTCGTTACCGAGTGCGTGTTTTCTGCGTCGATCTACAACGGGACGCGCGACGTCTCGGCGGAGGACGTGTTCATCGAACTAGCGACGATCGACCCAGTCACGACCTCGCTGGTGGTGGTGGGGCACAACCCTACGGTGCTCGAATTCATCTGGACTCTCTGTGACGAGTTGCCCGAATCGTTGCGCGAGGGGTTTCCCTTGGCGGGGGCCTTCGTGTTGGGGTTACCCGACGACGAGCCGGTGGGCCGTGGCCCGTACCCACTCGTCGCGCGCTACGTGCCCGCCTAGAGCGAGCGAAGGATTGCGGCGTCGCCCTGACCGCCGCCACCACACAGGGCCACCGCCGCGACGCCACCGCCGCGGCGACGCAACTCCAGCAGTGCGCTCAGCGCGAGACGGGTGCCCGACATGCCCACCGGGTGGCCGAGCGCAATGGCGCCACCGTTCACGTTGACCTTGTCTTCGCTGATGCCGAGGTCGTCGCTGGAGGCGAGTCCCACGGCGGCGAAGGCCTCGTTGATCTCGAAGATGTCGATGTCGCGCACCTCGAAGTCGGCCTTCTTCGCCGCCTGAAGGATCGCTCGCGAGGGTTGGGTGAGGAGCGAGGTGTCGGGACCGGCGACCTGGCCGTAGCTGACGAGTTCGCCGAGCGGCGTCAGTCCGAGTTGGAGGGCGCGCTCTTCGGACATCACCAGGACCGCGGCGCCACCATCGGAGATCTGTGACGCGTTGCCGGCAGTGATGGTGCCGTCCTTCTCGAACGCGGCGCGCAGTGCGCCCAGTGACGCTGCCGTCGTCTCGCCGCGCACACCCTCGTCGACGGTGACGATCACCGGATCGCCCTTGCGCTGGGGAACCGCGACGCCCACGATCTCCTCGGCGAACTTGCCCGAGGCGATAGCGGCGGCGGCTAATTGGTGACTGCGCGCGGAGAACTCGTCCTGGCGAGCGCGACTGATCTGTCCGTGGTTGTAGCGCTCGGTCGCGAGACCCATCGCGCAGTGATCGAAGGCGCAGGTGAGCCCGTCGAACATCATCGAGTCCACCACGGTCTGGTCGCCAATGCGGTACCCCGCCCGGGCGCCGGGCAACAGGTAGGGCGCGTTCGTCATCGACTCCATGCCGCCCGCGACGATGATGTCGGCTTCGCCGGCACGAATCATCAGGTCCGCCAGGTAGATGGTCTGCAGGCCCGAGAGACAGACCTTGTTGATGGTGGTGGCGTGGACGCTCATGGGAATGCCGGCCTTCACGGCCGCCTGGCGGGCGGTGATCTGGCCCTGGCCGGCCAGGATGACCTGACCCATCAAGACCGCGTCCACGCTCGCGGGGTCGATCCCGGTCTGGTCGAGGGCGCCCTTGATGGCGGCGCCGCCGAGGTCCTGGGCACTCAAGGTGGCGAAGGCCCCCGAGAGTTTTCCGATGGCGGTGCGACTTCCGGCGACGATGACGCTACGTGACATGGCGACTCCTTTACGGCGACTCCCGCAGCGGGAACCATCAGAAACGATAGACGTTCGACTTCGCCGCGGGGCCGTCGTCGCGGCGACGGGCGCGGTGCACCCTGCATCGCACCAACTAACCTCGCCGAGATGAGTGAGATTCTCGACGCCGTCCTCGCGGGGGCGTCGCCCGAGACCCTGGCCGAACTGCCCATGGCCACGACCACCCGAGCGGTCTTCGTGCGTCGAGATGAGCAGAACATGTTCGAGGGGCTCTCGAGCGCGGAGAAGGATCCTCGAAAGAGCCTGCACGTCGATGAGGTCCCGGTGCCGGAGTTGGCCCCCGACGAGGTCTACGTCGCGGTGATGGCGTCCTCGATCAACTTCAACACCGTCTGGACGAGCATCTTCGAGCCGCTCTCCACCTTCGGATTCTTAGACCGTCTCGCCAAGGAGTCGATCTGGGGAGCGCGTCACGCGCTCGACTACCACGTCGTCGGATCGGACGCGGCGGGCGTGGTGTTGCGCGCCGGATCGATGGTGCGTAACTGGAAGGTCGGCGACGAAGTCACGGTGCACTGCAACTACGTCGACGACCAGGACCCGAGCAGCCACGACGACTCAATGATGGCGAGCAACCAACGCATTTGGGGGTTCGAGACGAACTTCGGTGGTCTCGCCGACGTCTGCGTCGTCAAGGCCAACCAACTCATGCCCAAGCCGACCCACCTCACCTGGGAGGAGGCGGCGGTCAACGCCCTGTGCAACTCGACGGCGTATCGCATGTTGATCTCTCGCAATGGTGCCCCGGTGAGCGAGGGGGACAAGGTGCTCATCTGGGGCGCGTCGGGGGGACTCGGGGCGTACGCCGTTCAGCACGTGCTCAACTCTGGCGGCGTCCCGGTGGGCGTGGTCTCGAACGACGCCAAAGCCAAGATGCTGCGCGATCTCGGCTGCGAGCACGTGATCAACCGAGAAGAGCGAGGCTACCGATTTTGGCGCGACGAACACACCCAGGACGAAGGCGAGTGGCGACGACTGGGTAAAGACATCCGCGCCCTCGTCGGCAGCGACCCCGACATCGTCTTCGAGCACCCCGGTCGCCAAACAATGGGCGCGAGCGTCTTCGTGGCGAAACGTGGCGGCACGATCGTGACGTGCGCGGCGACGAGTGGGTACATGATCGAGTACGACAACCGTCACCTCTGGATGCGACTCAAGACCATCAAGGGCTCGCACTTCGCGAACTACCGCGAGGCCTGGTCCGCGAATCAGGCCATCATCGACGGACGCGTCGTGCCGCCGCTGTCGGCGGTCTTCCCGCTCGAACGCACCGGGGACGCGGCCTTTGAGGTGCACCACAACCGTCACGAGGGCAAGATCGGCGTGCTCTGTCTCGCTCCGCGCGAGGGCCTCGGGGTCAGCGACCCCGCGCTGCGCGCGAGTGTGGGCGAGGATCGCCTCAGTGTGTTTCGTCGCGACGCGGTGGGCTAGTGGACTCACTCCTGACCGAAATTGACCACGTCGCGATCGCGGTCTACGACCTAGAGGCGGCGATCGCGTGGTACGCCGAGGTCTTCGGCGCCGACGTGGTGCATCGCGAGATCGTCGCCTCCGACGGCGTGGAAGAGGCACTCATTCGCGTGGCCGACTCCTACGTGCAACTCCTCACGCCCACGCGCGAGGACTCACCGGTGGGCAAGTACCTAGCGGCCAAGGGTGAAGGTCTGCACCACGTGGCCTATCGCGTGGTCGACTGCGCGGTCGCGCTCGCAGCCGTGAAGGCGTCGGGCGCGCGCGTCATCGATGACGCACCGCGGCCGGGTTCACGCAACACGACCGTCGCCTTCATCCATCCCAAGGCCTCCTTCTCGACGTTGATTGAACTCGTGCAAGAGAACTGACTGATGTACCAGTCGGTCCACAAGCGGGTTACTCCAGAGTTAGAAATTCTTACTTCGCGGTAACGAAAAATTCCTACTTCGCGGTAACGCGGAAAGTGAAGGAACGTTGCGCGAATCGACGCGCGCAACGTGATTTCCCACTAGGAATTCTCCAGTACTCGTGGCTAGCCTGAACGTCATGGAGCATTCAATGGCGGAACGTCTCAAGGAGCTCGAGGCCTTCAAGGCCGAAGCCCGCGTCGCGGGTGGCGAGAAGGCGATCGAACGCCATAAGGCCAAGGGTCGCATGACCGCACGAGAACGTCTCGAGTATCTCCTCGACGAAGACTCGTTCCAAGAGCTCGACATGTTGAACCGCCACGTCGCCTCGGGCATGGGCCTGGAGGACTCGCGTCCCTACTCCGACGGCGTCATCACCGGCTTCGGCAAGATCGACGGTCGCAAGGTCTGCGTCTACTCCCAGGACTTCACGGTCTTCGGTGGCGCGCTCGGTGAGACCCACGGCGAGAAGATCCAAAAGATCATGGACTTGGCGACGACGATGGGCCTGCCGATTATCGGGCTCAACGACGGGGCCGGCGCGCGCATCCAAGAAGGCGTCGCGGGACTGAACGCCTACGGTGGCATCTTCAAGCGCAACGCGCGCGCCTCGGGCGTGGTGCCCCAGATCTCGGTGATCCTCGGGCCCTGCGCCGGGGGCGCCGTCTACTCACCGGCCCTGACGGACTTCATCTTCATGGTGAAGGACTCGAGCCACATGTTCATCACCGGCCCCGACGTCGTCAAGTCAGTGACCGGAGAGGACGTGACCCTCGAAGAACTCGGCGGCGCGCAGACCCACGCCACCAAGTCCGGTGTCGCGAGCTTCGTGTTGCCCGATGAGAAGAGCGTGCTCGATGAAGTGCGCTACCTCTTGTCCTTCCTGCCCTCGAACAACATGGAAGAGCCACCGCGCATCATGACCGGCGACGACCCCAACCGGCTCTGTGAGGACCTGCGCGAGTTGCTCCCCGACTCGCCCAACCAGCCCTACGACATGAAGAAGGTGATCACCTCCGTCGTCGATGGTGGCGACTACATGGAGGTGCACGCCAGTTACGCCCAGCAAGTCACGTGCGGCTTCGCGCGCTTAGACGGCCACACCATCGGCCTCATCTCCAACCAGCCCCAGATCCTGGCGGGCGTGTTGGACATCGCCTCGAGTGAGAAGGCCGCGCGCTTCGTGCGAACCTGTGACGCCTTTAACGTGCCCATCGTCACCTTCGTCGACGTGCCGGGCTTCATGCCCGGGGTCGAACAGGAGTACGGCGGGATCATTCGTCACGGGGCCAAGCTGCTCTACGCGTTCTGTGAAGCGACGGTGCCGCGCATCTCGGTCATCACCCGCAAGGCCTACGGCGGGGCGTACGTGGTCATGAACTCCAAGTCCATCGGCGCCGACCTGGCCTACGCCTGGCCGACGGCCGAGCTCGCGGTGATGGGCGCCTCGGGTGCGGTGGGCATCGTGCACCGACGAGACCTCGCCGAGTCCGACGAACCCGAGGTTCTTCGCGCGCAACTCATCGACGAGTACGAAGAGCGCTACGCCAACCCCTACATCGCGGCCGAACGCGGCTTCATCGACGACGTGATCGACCCCGCCGAGACGCGTCAGATCCTCGCTCGAGCGCTGGACCTGTTGCGAGGGAAACGCGAAGAGCTGCCCAAGCGCAAGCACGGGAACGTGCCGCTATGAACTACGGTCTCACCCCGCGTCCGCAACTACCGCCCGACGAGATGGCCGCCCTCATCGCCGCCGCGGAGGAGTTACTCAAAGAAGAGCGTCGGCGCGTACGCGACAAGCCGCCGTCGTGGCGATTTTCGGGTCGGTGGTTCAACGCCGGTCCCTACGCCAATCGTCGACCGCAGCACGCGAACTTCTAGTCGCCCGCGGCCTCGATGAGGTCCAAGAGGTCGTCCATGATTGCCGCGAGCGAGTAGTCCTTGGGCGTGTAGACCGCGGCCACGCCGAGCGCTCGAAGGGTCGCGGCGTCGTCGTCGGGCACGATACCGCCCACCACGACCCGCGCTTCGACGCCCGCCTCGCGCAGTCCCTCGATGACTCGTGGGACCAACGCCAGGTGTGAACCCGAGAGGATCGAGATTCCCACGACGTCGACGTCCTCGTCGCGCGCCGCGGCGACGATCTCCTCGGGCGAGAGGCGGATGCCCTCGTAGACCACTTCGAAGCCGGCGTCGCGCGCGGCGACGGCGATCTGTTCGGCGCCGTTCGAGTGTCCGTCCAGGCCGGGTTTGGCGACCAAGAGCTTCGGCGGCGAGCCGCGCTTTTCGGCGAGCACCTTCGAGCGCGCCACCAACTCATCAAAGTGCACCCCGCGCGGGGCGACCCCACCGCGCACCCCGGTCGGCGCCCGGTACTCACCGAACACGTCGCGCAGGGCGTCGGCCCATTCGCCCGTGGTCCCGCCGGCTTTCGCGAGGGCGATCGTGGGCACCATCACGTTGTCGGCCACGTCACTGCTCGCGACCACTCGACGCAGTTCGCGGAGTGCCGCTTGCACGACCGCCTCGTCGCGACGGGCGCGCCACGCGCGCACGTCGTCGATGAGTTCTCTTTCGACGGCTGGGTCGACGGTGACAACGGCGTCGAGCGAGTCATCGCTCGTGAGGGGACTCGGTGCGGTCTCGGTGAAACGGTTCACGCCCACGACGATCTGCTCGCCCGATTCGATGCGCGCGACGCGCGCCGACTGGCTCGCGACGAGTCGGCTCTTGAGTTCGTCGATCGCGTTGAAGGCGCCGCCGAGAGCGAGCACGTCGTCGAGTTCGCTCTGGGCGGCGACGGTGAGTTCGTGCACAATCGCGTCCATGACGACCGAGCCGGCGAAGATGTCGGGGTACTCCAGCAGGTCGCTCTCGTAGGCGAGGACTTGCTGGACGCGCAGGCTCCACTGCTGGTCCCAGGGACGCGGCAGTCCGAGCGCTTCGTTCCACGCCGGCAACTGAATAGCCCGGGCGCGGGCGTCGGCCGACAGGGTCACCCCGAGCATCTCTAAGACGATGCGCTGGACGTTGTTCTCGGGCTGTTGTTCGGTGAGTCCGAGTGAGTTCACCTGCACCCCGTAGCGAAAGCGGCGCAACGACGGATCCTCGACGCCGTAGCGGGATCGACAGATCTCGTCCCACAGGGCGGTGAAGGTGCGCATCTTGGCGACCTCTTCGATGAAGCGCACCCCGGCGTTGACGAAGAAGGAGATGCGCCCGACGACCTCGGGCATCAGGGCCGGCTCGACCTTGCCCGAGTCGCGCACCGCGTCGAGCACGTCGATCGCCGTCGCTAAGGCGTAGGCGATCTCTTGGGCGGGGGTGGCGCCGGCTTCTTGGAGGTGGTAGCTGCAGACGTTGATGGGGTTCCACTTGGTGGCGTGGTGGATGCCGTAGGCGATCATGTCGGCGATGAGGCGCTTGGAGGGCTCGGGGGCGAAGATGTACGTGCCGCGGCTCAAGTACTCCTTGACGATGTCGTTCTGCGTGGTGCCCTGGAGCGTGTTGAGGTCGACGCCCTCTTCTTCCGCCAACGCCAGGTACAGTCCCCAGAGCCACGCGGCCGTCGCGTTGATCGTCATCGAGGTGTTCATCTCGGCGAGCGGCAGCTCCGCGAAGAGTTGGCGCATGTGGCCGAGGTGCGCGACCGGGACCCCGACCTTGCCGACTTCGCCGGCGGCCGAAGGGTCGTCGGGGTCGTAGCCCGTTTGTGTCGGCAGGTCGAAGGCGATCGAGAGACCGGTTTGGCCCTTGGCCAGGTTGGAGCGGTAGAGCGCGTTCGAGGCGGTGGCGCTCGAGTGGCCGGAGTACGTCCGGATCACCCAGGGCTTGGAACGCTCCTTCATGTGCTCTCCGATTCGCTACTTCTGATACTGATAGAAACCCGCGCCGGACTTGCGACCGAGTTGGCCAGCGCTGACCATGCGACGCAGCAGCGGCACCGGCGCGTAGTTCGCGTCGGCGTACTCAGCGTAGAGGGCGTCGAGAATCGACAGCGACGTGTCCAGCCCCACCAGATCGAGGAGCGCGAAGGGGCCCATCGGGAACCCGCACCCGCCCTTCATCGCGGCGTCGATGCCCTCTTTCGTCGCGACGCCCTGCTCCAAGAGCCGCACCGCGTTGTTGAGGTAGGGGAAGAGGAGCGCGTTGACGATGAAGCCCGCCTGATCCTTCACTTCGATGGGCTCTTTGTTGCAGGCACGTACGAACTCGGTGGCGGCCGCGATCGTCTCGTCGCTCGCGCTGATCGGTCGTACGACCTCGACGAGTGTCATGGTCGTGACGGGGTTGAAAAAGTGCACGCCGCAGACGCGCTCGGGTCGGGTGACCTGCATCGCGAGGTCGATGACCGGCAGGGTCGAGGTGCACGTCGCCAGCACCGTCGTCGGATCCACCACGGTGTTGAGTGTCGCGAAGAGTTCGAGTTTGACCGCGAGATCCTCAACGACGGTCTCCATCACGAAGTCGCTCTCACGAAGGTCCTTGAGCTGGGTCGTGACACTGACGCGAGCCCTGATCGCGGCGGCCACTTCGACGTCGAGTTTGCCCTTTTCGACCTGGCGCGCGAGCGATCGGTCGATCGTGACGAGCACGGCGTCAGCCCGTTCGGTGGTGCGTGAGCAGACGATCACCGTCGCGCCGGTCGAGGCGGCGACTTCCGCGACGCCGCTGCCCATGATGCCCGATCCGACGACGCCAATTCTCTCGAAGCTCATTGGCAGAGATTAGCGTTACCGGCCGGTAGCAAAGAATGGGAGACTCGCGTCGTGGATGCGTTCATGGCGGTTGGGTCACTCGACGCGTTGCGCGACCTCCTCGACGCGACGGACGGTCTCGAACTCAGCCCCGACAGCGACGTGGTGATCGTGATGACCGCCGCCGCCTTCATCGGCGTCACCGAAGTGGCCATCGAACTCTCCTTACTCTTCGAGGTCGCCGGCGCGCGTGTCGAAGCGTTGATGAACGTCGACCACTCCTCGGGCGACGAGCCCTACTTCGCCCGGCGGGTGCGCGAGGCCGATCTGGTCGTGCTGGCCGACGGCTCGGCGCTGCACGCCAAGAGTGTCTGGCACGGCTCGGCGCTCGGTGAGGCGATCCGCGACGCCCGGCGCGTCGTGTCCATTGGTTCGGTCTCGTCGGTGCTCGGCGCGACGATGATCGACCCGCGCGGCGGCGCACCGACGACGGGGCTCGGCTACCTCGACGGCCTGGTCCTCACCACCCGGGTGGGGGAGGAGCAGCTCAATCGCACGAGGACCCTGCTCGGTGCCGACGTGGCGTTGGCCGTGCTCGGTCTCCGTGGCGTGGTGCGCTACGAGGATGCAGCGTGGCGCGTGATGAGTGAGGACGTTGTGACCACCCGCGCCCTCGAGGTCGTGACCCTCTAGCTCTCGCTGATGGTCACCGACTCGATGACGACGTCTTGTTTCGGCTTGCCCGAGGGCGTACCGAGGTCGTTGATCACCGCGACCACGTCGAGTCCCTTGACGACCTTGCCGAAGTGCGTGTAGAGCGGCGGCAAACGCACACCGTCGGGTCCCGAGATGACGAAGAACTGTGAGCCGTTCGTGTTCGGGCCGGCGTTGGCCATCGCCAGGGAGCCGAGTTCGTAGCGACCGGGCTTGGGGAGTTCGTCGGCGTACTTGTAGCCCGGACCACCGGCTCCGCTTCCGGTGGGGTCGCCACCTTGGAGAACGAAGCCCGGAATAATCCGGTGAAAGACGATGCCGTCGTAGTAGTGCCAGCGCGCGAGGAACACGAAGCTGTTGACGGTCATGGGCGCGCCTGCAGCGTCGAGGATGATTTCCAGCGTGCCCTCGGACGTGACCATGGTGGCGGTGTAGGTCTTCGCGGGGTCGATGATCATCTCCGGGGCGGCGTCGAATTTTCGTCGCTGCGGGCTCGATCCGTCGGGGTTGGGTGCTTCGCTCATGGGTTTCCTCTCACTACGCGGGTGGCGTGACTTTTAAGAGGTCGATCACGAAGACCAGCGTGTCGTTCTTCGCGATGCCCGTGCCCGCGGCGGTGTCGCCGTAGCCGAGGGACGGGGGAATGATGAGTTCGCGACGTCCACCAACGCGCATCCCTACGACGCCGTACTCCCACCCGAGAATCACCTGCGGCGGCGAACCGCCCAAGGTGAAGGAGAAGGGCTGTGAGGTCCACGAACTCTGTACGACCTTGCGCGAGGAGTAGGTGGCGAGCACGTACTGCACCTCTAACTTCTCGCCACTTTCGGCGACCGTGCCGGTGCCGTTGATGAGGTTCGAGAGCTCCATCGACGTCGGGGGTGTGCCCGGGGGGACGACGACCGTCGGCGCCTTGCCGAAGGTGCCCGCCGGCGAGGGATCGGCGACCGGGGCGAACGACTTCGGGATGGTGGTCGTGGTGGTGGCGGGCGTCGTTGACGTCGTGGTCGTGGTGGTCGTCGTCTTCTTGTTGCCCGAGAACAAGAGTGCGGCGGTGCCCACGACGAGGACCGCGACAATTGCCACGATGATGCCGCGCCGGATGTTCTTCTTGCGTTGTTGTTGACGCTGCTGTCGTTCGAGTTTTTCGCGTCGGGCCGCTTTCTGCCGCTCGCGTTTCGTGGTTGCCATGGTTGCGACTTTACTTCGCTCCCCAAAGTGCCCCGAAACGCTCAACTATCGTTGGTGCGTGGCGCTCATCGTTCAAAAGTTTGGCGGCACGTCCGTGGGCGACGCCGAGCGCATCAGGGAAGTCGCCGCCCACGTCGCGCGCACCCGCGCGGAGGGTCACGAGGTCGTGGTGGTCGTCTCGGCCATGGGCAAGTTCACCGACAACTTGATCTCACTGGCCGATGAGGTCTCACCCACTCGCCCGGCGCGCGAGATGGACATGCTGCTCACCGCGGGCGAGCGGATCTCCATGGCGCTGGTGAGCATGGCGCTCTCGACGGTCGGTGTCGAGTCGGCGTCCTTCACGGGGTCCCAGGCGGGCATCATCACCGACACCAGTCACACCCGCGCGAAGATCCTCGAGATGCGGCCCGACCGCATTCGCGAAGCGCTCGACGACGGACTCGTGCCGGTCGTGGCGGGCTTCCAGGGCGTCTCGACCGAGCGCGACGTCACCACCCTCGGTCGTGGCGGCTCGGACGTCACGGCCGTCGCCTTGGCGGCAGCCCTCAAGGCCGACGTCTGTGAGATCTACACCGACGTCACGGGGGTCTTCTCAGCCGACCCGCGCGTCGTGACCACCGCGCGACGACTCGACCGGGTCTCCTTTGACGAGATGATGGAGATCGCCGCGACCGGTGGTCGGGTACTGATGTTGCGCTCGGTGGAGTTCGCCCGGCGCCACCACGTGCCGATGCACGTTCGCTCGAGTTTTACCTGGGAACAGGGAACCTGGATCGTGGAGGAGGACCCCACCATGGAAGAGGCCATCGTTTCGGCCATCACCGACGACACGTCCGAGGCGAAGATCACCGTCGCCGGCGTGGCCGACCGACCGGGGGTGGCCGCGACGCTCTTTCGCGAGCTCGCCAACGACGGGATCAACGTCGACATGATCGTGCAAAACACCAGCGCGCACAACGTGACCGACATCTCGTTCACCGTCGCCAAGACCGACCTCGACGCGGCCACGGTCGCGTGCAATCGAGTGCAAAAGGCGATCGGCGCGGAGACCGTGACCAGCGACGACAACATCGGTCGCGTCTCGTTGATCGGTGCGGGGATGAAGTCGAGCCCGGGCGTCACCGCGTTGATGTTCGAGACGCTCTATAACAACGGGATCAACATCGAGATGATCTCGACCAGTTCCATTCGGATCTCGTGCGTGTTGCGCGCCGAACGCGTCGCCGAGGCCGTGCGCCACCTGCACCGCGCGTTCGGCCTCGACGCCGAGTGACCTAAACTTCGTTCATGCGCGTCGCCATTGTTGGAGCCACCGGGCAAGTCGGCACCGTCATGCGCGCGATCCTCATCGAGCGCGACTTCCCCATAGAGGAGATTCGCTTCTTCGCCTCGTCGCGCTCCGCCGGCACGACGATCGACTGGAAGGGTCGCGCGATCGACGTCGAAGACGCCGAGACCGCGGACTTCTCGGGCATCGACATCGCCCTCGCCTCTTCCGGCGCCGCGTCCTCGCGCATCCTCTCGCCCCGTCTCGCCGCCGCGGGGGCGATCGTCATCGACAACTCCTCGGCGTGGCGTATGGACCCCGAGGTGCCGCTCGTGGTGCCCGAGGTGAACGCGCACGCGCTGATCACCATCCCCAAGGGCATCGTCGCGAATCCGAACTGCACCACCATGGCCGCGATGCCCGTACTCAAGCCCCTGCACCTCGCCGCTGGTCTGACCGCCCTGATCGTCTCGACGTACCAGGCGGTCAGTGGCGCGGGTCGAGAGGGCGTGGATGAACTCGCCGATCAGCTGGAGAAGACGCGCGACCACGACCTGCGGGTACTGGCCTTTGACGGAGCCGCCTTCCCGATGGACGAAGGCGTCAAGTTCCCCGCGACCATTGCGCACAACGTGATCCCCATCGCCGGGTCGATCGTGGACGACGGATCCTTCGAGACCGGCGAAGAACAGAAGTTGCGCGACGAGAGTCGCAAGATCTTAGAGATCGCGAATCTCCAAGTGAGCGCCACCTGCGTACGGGTGCCGGTCTTCACGGGCCACTCACTCTCGATGACGTTGCGCTTCGAGCGCTCCATGACGCCCGAGCACGCCACCGAGATACTCGCCAAGGCCCGCGGCGTTGTGCTCCACGACATGCCCACGCCGCGACTCGTCACCGGCAAGGACCCGAGTTACGTGGGGCGCATACGTCGGGCCGAGACGATGGAAAACGGGCTCTCGCTCTTCGTGAGTGGTGACAATCTGCGCAAGGGCGCCGCGCTCAACGCGGTCCAGATCGCCGAAGCGCTGCTCGAACTGCGTTAGTCGGCGCCGTCGCGACCAACCTGGCGGCGAGCCAGGTTGACGCAGTGATCACCGAATCGCTCGTAGAAGCGAGCCATCAGCGCGACTTCGACGGCGACGGGCACACTCATCGAGCCCGAGGTCAGCTCGGCGGTCAGGGATACGTGTAGGTCGTCCAGTTCGTCGTCGATGTCCTCGATGGCCCCCGACGCCTCGGTCTTGCCGTCGATGATGACGTCGGTCGCCTCGCGCCAGATCGTCGTCGCGACTTCGCCCATGCGCTCGATGAGACCCCTCGAACGGGGCGACATTTCACTGCCCAGCCCGCGCGCCGCGCGCCGCGCGACGTGTTCGGCCAGGTCGCCGTTGCGCTCGACTTCGGGCAGGATGCGTAACAAGATCAACAGCTCGCGCCGACCTTCGACGTCGAGGTCGTCGCTGTCGAGAAGTCGCGTTTCGGCGGTCGAGACGAGCTTGTTCACCAACTCGTCGATGAGGATGTCCGCTTCAACGACCCGCTTGGCGAGTTCGCGATCATTCGCCAGCAGCGCGTGGGTCGCGCCGGCGATCGCTTCGCCCACCAGCGCAAAGATGCGCACCGTCTGGGGGCGAAGGTCGTCGTTGCTCGTCACGTTGGGCGTCGGATCGTCCTCGGGCTGATTCGAGGAACGAAAGAGACGGCTCACGGGCCAAAGGTTACTGCCGCGTGACAGCCCGTCTCTAGGGTGGTGGCAGTGGGACGAAGGGGTTCAACATGGTCGCAGTACTCGCGGGGGTGATCGGCGTGGTGGTGGGTGGCGTGGTCGCCTGGGCGCTCGCGCAGCGTCGCGCCGGGGATCATCGCGAGGCGCTCGCAACGCTGCGCGCCGACCTCGCGGTGCGCGAATCCGAACTCACGGCCGCGCGAAGCGACGTGGTGCGCGCTCGAGAGGAACACGCGGCGGCGCTGGGGAACATGGAAGTGGTCTTTGAGAACCTCTCGAATCGAGTGCTCCAACAGACGGTCGTGCAGTTCAATCAGTCCCAAGACGTTGCGATGAAGGAGCGAGAGACGACGCTCGATCGCACCTTGAAGCCGTTGGCGGACTTGCTCGATGAGTACAAGCGGAACTTGGCGGAGTTCGACAAGCAACACGTCGGCGCGTTGGGCGAGGTGAAGAGTCGAGCCGAGGAACTCTTAAACGAGCAACGCAAGAGCCAAGCGGAGACGAGACGGCTGAATCAACTCCTCGGGCGAAGCGACCAACGGGGTCGCTGGGGTGAGGTACAACTCGCCAACGTGCTCGAAGCCTCGGGACTACGTCAGAACATCGACTACCAGTTGCAGGTCTCGTCGACCAACGACGCCGGCCGGGCCCAGCGCCCGGACTGCGTGGTGAACATGCCCAACGGTTCGCGCGTGGCGATCGACGCGAAGTTCCCCTTCGACGCCTTCGAAGCCGCGCTGGCGAGCGAGAACCCCGAGGAGCGTAAGGCGCTGGAGTTGAAACACGCCAAAGACCTGCGCGCGCACGTCAAGACGTTGCGCGACAAGGCCTACTGGGAGTCGATCACCCCGGCGCCGGAGTTCGTGGCGTGCTTCGTGCCGAGCGACGTCGCGGTCAGCGTGGCCTTTGACGCGGACCCCACTCTCCTGCCCGACGCCGCCAACCAGCGCGTGTTGATCGTCGGCCCCACCAATTTGCTCTCGCTGCTCTGGTCAGTGGTGATGGTGGTGCGACAACAGGAGTTGGCGGTGAACGCCGAGGCGATCTACAAAGTCGCCGAGACGATCTTCGAGCGGATTCGCCGCGTGGCCGAACCCGTGGCGCGCATGGGCAAGGCCCTCGACTCCCAGGTGAAGGAGTACAACGCGATGGTCACCTCCTTCGAGACACGTCTGATCGTGAGTGCCCGTAGTCTCCAGAACCTCGGCGGCGCCGGACGGGCGAAGGCCCTGCCCGAGCTCGGACACGTCGATCGCCTCACCGCACGGCTCGATGACGTGAAGTGGGGTGTCGACGAAGCGAACCCCCTGCCCGAAGGCGCGGGCGAACTCCTCGAACTCGAGGAGTTCGAGGAACAGGGCTGAAAATCGCCGACGAGTAAGTTCTGCGCGTGGCCCGCACTCGCGCGCAACGTCGCCGACGTACGTTGCTGATTTCGATCGCGCTCGTCGTCACGCTCATCGTGCTGGTCTTCGCGCGCGACGTCTCGCGCGCGGGTCACGGGTCCGTCACGGGGCGGCGCAGCGAAAATCGAAGCTTCGGTGTTCTCGCGAACACGTTGTTGACGGGGGAGAATCTCTTCGACGGTCGACTCAACCAACTGCTCGCCCACGGTGACACGCTGAGCCGCGTCGTCTTCGCCGCTCGCCTCGAGCAACTCGCCCAGCAACTACCCGCGTGGAGCGTGGCGGCCGACAATCTTCGCCGCCCCGTGCTCGCGCACAACGTGAACCAGACGCTCGATCAACTCACCCAGACGCGCGTCACGGCCTACCAGGCGCTGCTGGCCGACGTGGCGAGCACGTTGTCGCTGCCGTGGTCGACGTCGCCCACGCAGTCCAGCGCCGCGGCCGCGACAGCGTTGATCGACTCCAGCCTGCGCTGGAACCACGAGCGATACGCCCTCGTGAAAGAGCCCGGGAACGTGAAGTTGGAGGCGACCAGCGCCGTGAGCGCGCAGTTCGTCGCGAAGAACGGGACGAGTGGCCTCACCCAGTCCACGAGTCTTCGCCTGGTGCGGGCGATTCGCATCGCGGCGCTGCGAGTGGTGCCCGCGCCGCTGCCCGCGGCGACCGGGGTGCTGTTGCTGCCTCCCGTGACGTCGGTACAGATGGGGGTGTCGGTGCTCAATGCCAGCTACGACGACCAGCCCGTCGTGCTGACGATCCGGGTGACGCCGCTGAATCATCGTGGGGTGGCCTTCGTCCAACGCATGACCACGACGCTCGGGCCCGATCAGGCCTTCGCGTTCGTGCCGAAGGCGCTGAGCACCGCGGCGAGCGAGGTCGCGCGCCTGGTGATCAGCGTGAGTGGGGCTCGCGCCACGGTCGCCGGGGTCACCGTCGAGGTCTACCGGATCGAAATGTCACCTTCTGGAAACGCAACGCCAGGTTGAGTTACTGGCGAGTTCGCCTACGATGGTCAGGCCCCCAGATTTGAATCGAGGAACCGTGACGCAGTCCATTACCGTGACCGACAACCGAACCGGCGAGTCGCGAGAGATCCCCATCGTCGACGGGGGCGTGGCCGCCAGTGAGTGGTCGAAGCTCGTGCCGGGCCTCTGGTTCTACGACCCCGGCTTCATGACGACCGCCATGACCGAGTCCGCGATCACCTACATCGACGGTGACGCCGGCATCCTGCGCTATCGCGGCTACCCGATCGAACAACTCGCCGAGAAGTCGACGTACGTCGAGGTCGCGTACTTGCTGCTCCACGGTGAGCTCCCCAACGCCGAGCAGGCCCAGGCGTGGGAAAAAGAGATCACGTACCACACCTACATCCACGAGAACGTCCGCAAACGTTTCTTGGAGGGTTTCAACTACGACGCGCACCCCATGGGGATGCTCGTCTCGGCCGTCGCGGCACTCTCGACGTACTACAAGGACGCCAAGATCCTCGACGACCCGGAGATCTTGAACAAGCAGATTGTGCGTTTGATCGCCAAGATGCCCACCCTCGCCGCCGCGGCGCACCGCTTCAGCGTCGGCATGCCCTTCGTCTACCCCGACAACTCCATGAGCTACGCGCAGAACTTCCTCTCGATGATGTGGAAGGTGGCCGAGCCGCGCTACGAGCCCGACCCCATACTCGCCCACGCGCTCGACGTGCTCTTCATCCTCCACGCCGATCACGAGCAGAACTGTGGGACGACCGCGATGCGCGTCGCCGGTTCGTCCCACGCGGACCCCTACTCGGCGACCGCCGCCGCGACGGCGGCGCTCTACGGCCCGCGCCACGGCGGGGCCAACGAAGCCGTCTTGAAGATGTTGGTCAAGATCGGCAGCGTCGAGAACGTGCCGGCCTTCGTCGAGACGGTCAAGCAGGGCAAGACGTTGCTCGAGGGATTCGGTCACCGCGTCTATAAGAACTTCGACCCGCGCGCGACGATCATCAAGAAGATCGCCGACGACGTCTTCTCGGTCACCGGCAAGAACCCCTTGCTCGACATCGCACTCAAGCTCGAAGAGGTGGCGCTCGCCGATGACTACTTCATCTCGCGCCGGCTCTACCCGAACGTCGACTTCTACTCGGGACTCATCTACCAGGCCATGGGATTCCCGGTCGAGATGTTCACCGTGCTCTTCGCCATTCCCCGCACGTCGGGTTGGCTGGCGCACTTCCAAGAGTTGCTCTCCCAGGACACGAAGATCGCCCGTCCCCGTCAGCTCTACATCGGGTCCGACGAGCGCGATTTCGTGCCGATGCACCAGCGCAACTAGTTCGTCAGTTCTTTTGGATTAGACGGTCGTCACCGCGGTCGCGTCAGGAGTTCTGGCAAAGCGGGTCAGTCCCTCTTGCACCATCGAGACCCTCAACTGTCCGTCTCGGGAGAAGAGAAAACCCCTCGCGAGGGCCCGAGCGCCGAAGGCGATTGGTGATTCGGTGTCGTAGAGGAGCCATTCGTCGGCGCGCAGATCTCGGTGGAACCACATGCAGTGATCGAGACTCGCGAGCATCGAATTCGGGTCGCCCCAGTGAAGGGTGTGCGGCTTGAGCGCAGCGTCCATCAGACTCATGTCGCTGGCGTAGGTGACGACGCAGGCGTGCAGTAGCGGGTCGTCGGGCAGCGCGCCGTCGGCCTTGATCCAGATGTACTGCTGTGGATCCTTGGAGCGATTCGGGCTCCAGGGGATGTCGCCGACGAAACGCTGGTCGATGGGGTGGGGTCGCTTGCTCCATTCGTCGAGTTCGCCGAACTCCTCGAGGACGCGTTCGACCATTGGCTTGATGCCCTCGGGGCCGGGGACGTCGGGCATCGCGATCTGGTGCTCGATACTTTCCTCGTCGGAGTGGAAGCTGGCTTGCATGTTGTAAATGGCACGCCCGTGCTGGATCGCGACGACGCGTCGCGTGGTGAAGCTCTTACCGTCTCGAATGCGGTCGACCTCGTAGAGGATGGGCGTCGTGGGGTCGCCGGGTCGCAAGAAGTAGGAGTGCAGGGAGTGCACCCGACCGTGCTCGACGGTGCGGCCGGCGGCCATGAGGGCCTGGGCGGCGACCTGACCCCCGAAGGTGCGCTGGCGTTCCTCGGGGGGGTGGACGCCCCGGTAGACATTGACCTCGATCGTCTCGAGGTCGAGCAGTCGAAGGAGGGCGTCGAGGGCGTCAGACATCTGTCCATTGTTGCACCTCGCACCTCAGGGACTTCCCGGACGAACCCGGTAGACTCGGCCAAGTGATTGAACGATTTCGCTCCTTGATTGCGTGGTCGCGCACTCACCAGGGCAAGAAAATGACCCGCTACGTCCTGGGCTCGGTCGTCACCACCGCCGTCTCGTTCACCTCGATCGCGATTCTCTACGGCTTTCGCATCATCCCCGGCGTCGTGTGGGCCACGTTGGCGGGCAACTTGATCGCGACGCTGCCCGCCTATCACCTCAACCGCACCTGGACGTGGGGAAAACGCGGTAAGAGTCACCTCCGACGCGAGATCATCCCGTTTTGGAGCATGTCGTTCCTCTCCATCGCCTTCTCGCAGATCGGGGCGTTCTGGGCTCGACACGAGGTCCACGCGCACTCCTGGAGCCACTTGACCGACACCGCACTGGTCACGGGCACCAATTTGTTGTGCTTCGCGATCTTCTTCGTCTTGAAGCTGATGGTCTTTAACCGCATCTTCCACGTCAACAAACTCGAGCGCCTCGAGGAGCACCTCACCCTCGAAGAGCGCGGCGAGATCGAGCCCTACTACCCCCACACCACCAACGACTGAACCGTTGGCCGCCTCGATGTACGCGCGACACGCCCGTTAAGTTGCCCCGATGACCCTCTCACCGCGCTCACTTCGCGCCTGGACGCGCACCCACGAGGGCAAGAAACTCATTCGCTACACCGCCGCCTCGGCGATCACGACCGCCGTCTCGCTCGCCGCGGTCGCCGGCTTTTACGGACTGCGCATCATCTCGAGTGTGATCCTGGCGACCTTGGCGGGCAACATCGTGGGCATGATCCCCGCCTACAACTTGAATCGCCGATGGACCTGGCGCAAGGCCGGCCGCAGCAGCCTGCGTCGCGAGGTCGCGCCCTTCCTCTCGATGTCGATCCTCGGCATCGCGTTCTCCCAACTCGGCGCGGTCTACGCGCGCCACGAGGTGCGCGCGCACCACTGGAGCCATCTCGCCAACACCGGTCTCGTCGCGGGGGCCAATCTCTTTTGTTTTGCGCTCTTTTGGGTGCTGAAACTCATCGTCTTTAACCGGATCTTCCACGTCGAGACCCTGACGATGATGGACGAGCACCTCAGCGAGGAAGAAGCCGCCAGTTAGTCGCGGAAGTTCGTGAACTGCAAGGGCACCGCGAGGTCGGCCGCCTTGAAGGCGGCGATCGCGTCTTGTAAGTCGTCTCGCTGCTTACCCGTGACGCGCACGTGGTCACCCTGGATGGAAGAAGAGAGGCTCTTCACGCCCATCTCCTTGACGAGCTTGTTGATCTGCTTGCCGACGTCCTGACTGATACCGGCCTTGAGGGCGACCTTTTGACGCGCGCTGTTGTGGCTCGCCTCTTCGATCTTGCCCGGCTCGAGCGTCTTTAAGGACACCGAGCGCTTGACGAGTTTCTCTTCGAGCACCTGGTAGAGCGCGCGCAGTCGGTCCTCGGTCGAGGCGGAGAGGGAGAGCTCCTTCTCGGAGTACTCGATCACCGCGTTGGTGCCCTTGAAGTCAAAGCGCGTCGTCGCCTCACGGTTCGCCTGGTCGACGGCGTTACGAACTTCCTGGAGGTCGACTTCGGAGACGACGTCAAAACTGGGCATGACCAAATGGTAGAGCGTCACCCCGTTTGGTGTCGGAGACGCCCCGGACGGTAGAATTCCCGACGGGTCAGTGCCCGAGTGGCCAATGGGATCTGGCTGTAAACCAGACGGCTTAGCCTACGGGGGTTCAAATCCCTCCTGGCCCACCATGGTCAATCCCTCTGCGGGATTGACCGACCCGTGGCGGGGAAGCGGGTCATCGAAGTACGGTGTCACTGGTCGCGGAGAGAGGAGTTTCGTGGGCCGTGTGAGCGCGTGGGCGAGAGCCGTTCGTCACACCTACGAACGCGTCGCGAAGCGCTTCGAGTCCGGCGTCCAACTCTTAGAGCATCGCTACACCCCGCTCGGACGTTTCTCCCCGGGTCCCTTCGAGGGCTGGGGCTTCCTCTGGCAGCCCGCACTCTTGGGCTTCGCCGCACTTACCTCGATCGTCGCGGGCGCCTCCTTTACCAACTCACCTTTCAAGTTCAATCTGACCAACACCTGGTTCTTCGGCGAACCGGCGGCGAACGCCTCGGGGACCTCCAGTTTGACGAAGTACATCTTCTCGGTGGTGCTCGTCTACGGCGGACTCTTGCTCCTGATGAGGGTGTGGTTACGCCTGGCCGAGGTGATGAAACTCCACGCCGGGGTAGCGCTCAAGAAGCTCTGGTGGATCTTCGCACTGTGGTCGGTGCCGATGATCGTCGCGCCGCCGCTCTTCTCGCGCGACGTCTACAGCTACGCGGCCCAGGGCGAGATGAGCGCCCACAACATCAGCCCCTACCTCTATGGTCCCTTCACGCTCGGCCAGGGCAGCAACAGCTACACCATCCCGGTCGACCCGCTCTGGGGGAACACGCCCGCGCCCTACGGCCCGGGCTTCCTCTCCATCGACGGCTTCATCGACCGGATCACCTTCCACCACGAACTCTGGACGGTAGTGGGGCTGCGGATCCTCGAGGTCTTCGCGGTGGTGCTGATCGGTGTGGGCGTGATCATGCTCGCCAAGGGCCTCAAGCGCGACCCGGGCGAGGCGTTCGTGTTGGCCGCGATGAACCCGCTGGTGCTCTTAACGCTGATCGGCGGGGCGCACAACGATGCGTTGATGACGGGATTCCTCGTCGTGGGCTTGGGTCTGGCCGTGCAACGACGTCCGATCTGGGCGCTGTTCTTCGTGGCGCTCGCGACGTCGATCAAGGCACCCGCGGCGATCGGACTCGCCTTCGTCGCGTGGAACTGGCATCCCCCGGGAGCGACGTGGAAGCAGTGGCGCGAGCGACTGCGCCCCTTCGTCATTGGTGGCGTCGTGGCGGCGCTGGTGCTCGAGGCGGCGACGCTCCTGGCGGGCTTCGGCTTTGGCTGGGTGAAGAACCTGCTGGCCAATGGCACGGTGCGCTCATGGGCGGCGCCCGCCACGGGCGCGGGCATGGCCCTGACGAACCTGTTCCACGCCGTTGGTTGGCACACGATCACCCTCGGTTCCGTGCTGTCGGTGACGAGGTTCATCGGACTGATGGCCGCGGTGGCCTTCACGCTCTGGCTGCTCTGGCACTCCGAGAACCGCGGATGGGTCCGTTCGCTCGGACTGGCGTTGTTGCTCTTCGTGGTCCTCGGACCAGTCGTCCAGCCCTGGTACTTAGCGTGGGGCCTGGTGGTCTTCGCCGCGAGCTACCAGGGTCGCGAACACTTCTGGCTGCTGCTGCTCTCGATCATTGGACCCTTCGTCGGTATGCCCGGCGGCCGCCAACTGCTCAGCGGACTGGTGCACTCCAACCCGCTGCTGATCGCCGTGGCGCTCGCGATCGTGGGTGGGGTCTTGCTCTTGCCCATGGGGCGATGGACCCAGTGGTCCTGGCCGGAGAAGGAACCCGCCTCCAGCGACCCGCTCGACGCACTGACCTAGGCGGGCGATCCCGCCTGGGGCACCACGTACTGGTACTCCACCACGTCGAGCCACCGTCCGTGTTTACGTCCGACCTCGAGCTCGGTACCCACGAGGGTGAAGCCCACCTTCTCGTGAAGTCGAATCGAACCGGAGTTCTCGCCCACGATGCGCGCGATGATCGAGTGGAAGCCCGAGCCGTTGGCCGCCGCGATCAGGTCCGTCAACAGTCGCTCACCAACCCCGCGACCCCGTGCGGCGCGCGCCACGTAGACCGAGTTCTCCACGGTCGTTGCGTAGGCGGGGCGCTCACGAAAGGAGCTGAAGGACGCGAAGCCGAGCACGCGCTCGCCCCGGGCGCCGACCTCACCGACCTGGTCGTCCTCGTTGACACAGACCAGGCAGAGGAAGGAGGACTGGTGCGACGTTATCCACGTACGCTGCTCCTCTAAGGACTTTGGTCGCAGGTCGAATGAGACGGTGGTCTCGACGACCTCGGGGTTCCAGATGTTCATGAGGGCCTCGGCGTCGTCGAGTTCGACCAGGCGCGTTCTCATAGGGGACCAGGGTAGTGCTGTCGGAGTTGGAAGAATGGCGCGATTCGAGACTAGAATTTCTGCTCGCGGCTTTTTCGCGACCGCCCTCTTAGCTCAGTGGTAGAGCACTTCCATGGTAAGGAAGGGGTCGTCGGTTCAATCCCGACAGAGGGCTCGCCAGGCGGCGTAGCTCAGGTGGTCAGAGCACACGGCTCATAATCGTGTTGTCGCGGGTTCGAGTCCCGCCGCCGCTACCAGGCAAGTAGTACCCAGGTCGTATCAAGGAGAGAAGAATGGCGAAGAACGAAAAGCGCATCCAGGTCACCCTGGCGTGCGAGGACTGCAAGCGGCGCAACTACATCACGATGAAGAACAAGATCAACGACCGTGAGCGTATCGAGATGAAGAAGTACTGCTCATTCGAACGCAAGCACACCGTCCACAAAGAGACCCGCTAGACCCGTCGCCCTCGCGGCCCGGTCGTCGCGAGCGTGGCTCGCTACGCCTCTAACTGGGCGTAGAGGACTCGGTGCACGGCGGCCGCGATCGCGCCCCCGACCAGCGGCGCGAGGAGAAAGACCCACACCTGGCTCAGCGCCGTGCCCCCAACGATGAGGGCCGGACCGAGGCTGCGCGCGGGGTTCACCGAGGTGCCCGTTAAGGGAATCCCGAAGAGGTGGATGACCGTCAAGGTCAGTCCGATCACCATGCCGGCGGTCGCGGCGTTGGCGATCTTGCTCGTGACCCCGAGGATGACGAAGACGAAGACCGCCGTCAAGATCACCTCGACGAGGAGCGCCCCGCCGAGGTTGAGGTGCGTGAGGGAGGCCTTGGCGTACCCGTCGGTGCCGAGGCCCTGCAGTGAGGTGCGGTACGTGGGGGACTGTTCGAAGATCGTCCAGAGCACCAGGGCCCCGACGATGCCCCCAGCGAACTGCGCGACCCAGTAACCAACGGCGTCTTTTGGCGACATGCGCTTGGCGAGAAGTACGCCCAACGTCACGGCCGGGTTCACGTGGCATCCCGAGATCGGTCCGAGCACGTAGGCGAGCGCCATCAACGTGAGACCGAAGGCGAAGGCCGTCGCGACCACGCCGGCCGCGACACTGCCGCCGTCGAACCCGAAGCCGAACATGAGGGTGGCGAGGCCGACACCGAAGAACACCAGCACCGCCGTGCCCAGGAACTCTGCGAAGTACTTCCGTGCCATATCGACCCCCCGATGCGCCCGCTTCCGTGACGAGACGAAGGAAAGATAGCCGATGATGAGGGCGCCAGCGGCGACGCTCGTGCACGCTGCTAACATTTAAGTCCCTAGGGACACGTCCACTTTCGAGCGGGCGCACGAAGGGCAGTGGCTCAATTGGTAGAGCACCGGTCTCCAAAACCGGTGGTTGGGGGTTCGAGTCCCTCCTGCCCTGCTCGAAGATGTTTTTCGGCTGTGGGAACGAATTACGAACGAGAGATCTGAGATGAACCGCGAACAAAAGCGCATGATGCAGCGACAGGGGCAGGTGGGCGCCGACGGTGCCGCCACGTCACGTCGTACCTCGGTGCAGGACGTGCAGCGTCGTCGCAGTGACCGCGCCACCCCGCGCGAGTTCTTCCGTCAGATTCGCGAGGAGATGCGTCAGGTCTCCTGGCCCACCCGTCCCGAGGTGCTGAACTACACCTCCATCGTCTTTTGCGTCCTGGTCTTCATGACCTCGTTGATCTTTGGACTGGGCTTCGGGTTCTCGAAGTTCGTCGCATTCCTCTTTACCAGGTAGGAAATTTATGAGTGACCTTGACACCCCCGTAGAAGACGTGAACGACGTCGTGGTCGACGAAGAGATTCTCGACGTCACGATCATCGACGAGGACGAGGAGCCGATCGTCGAGAGCGCCTTTGACCGCCCGGGTCGTTGGTACATCGTGCACACCTTCGCGGGACACGAACAAAAGGTCATCGGGGCGCTGAACAACATCATCAAGAGTCGCGAATTGAGCGAGTCGATCTACGAGATCTACCTGCCCGAAGAGGACGTCACCGAGTTCAAGTCGGGCAAGAAGGTGACCGTCTCTAAGCGCATGTTCCCCAGTTACCTCTTGATTCGCTGTGAGCCGGACCCCGAGATCTTCTACGTGATCGGCTCGACCCCCGGGGTGACCGGCTTCGTCGGCGCCGAGAAGACCAAGCCCACCGCATTGACGCGTCGAGAAGTGGACAACATCATCCACCCCCACGTCGAAGGTGTCGAGCAGCCCACGGCGAAGCGTCGCATGCCGACCCACGAGTTCGAAGTCAACGACACGGTGCAGATCAAGACCGGCCCCTTCGCGACCTTCTCGGGTCACGTGGCCGAGATCAACGAAGACCAACTCAAGGTCAAGGTGCTCGTGGACATCTTCGGACGAGAGACCCCGGTGGAGCTCGACTTCACCCAGGTCACCAAGCTCTAGGAATAAAGGAAAACTCATGGCCAAGAACATCGTCGCAGTCGTCAAGATTCAATTAGAAGCGGGCGGCGCCACGCCCGCCCCACCCGTGGGCACCGCGCTCGGACCACACGGCGTGCAGACCATGGAGTTCTGCAAGCAGTACAACGCTGCGACCGAGTCGATGCGAGGCACGGTCATCCCCGTCGAGATCTCGATCTACGAGGACCGCACCTTCACCTTCGTCTTAAAGACCCCACCGACGCCGGTGCTCTTGCGCCAGGCGGCCGGGGTACCCAAGGGCGCGCACTTGGCGGGTCGAGAGGTCGTCGCCACGGTGACGATGGACCAGGTCGAAGAGATCGCCAAGACCAAACTGAAGGACCTCAACACCGATGACGTCGAGATGGCCAAGCTGCAAGTGGCCGGCACGGCGCGCTCGATGGGCATCACGGTCGCGGGCTAGGAGAGAAGATGAAGCACGGTAAGAACTACAACAACGCGCTGGCTCAGGTGGACCGCGAGGAGCTCCTCACGGTGCCCGAGGCCGTTGAGAAGGTGAAGACCATCACCAAGGCGAAGTTCGACGAAACCGTCGAGCTGGCCGTTCGCCTCGGGGTCGACCCCCGCAAGGCCGAGCAGATCGTGCGCGGCACGATCACGCTGCCGGCGGGCACGGGCAAGACGAACCGTATTGCGGTGTTCGCGAGTGGCGAGGCGGCCCAGGCCGCGCGCGACGCGGGCGCCGATGAGGTCGGCGCCGAGGACCTCGTCGCCAAAGTAGCTGGTGGATTCCTCGACTTCGACGTCGCGATCGCGTCACCGGAACTGATGGGACAAGTCGGTGGACTCGGTCGAGTACTCGGTCCGCGCGGTCTCATGCCCAACCCCAAGACCGGTACCGTGACGACCGACGTCGCCAAGGCGGTCAGTGAGTTCAAGGGTGGGCGAGTGGAGTACCGTACCGACAAGATCGGCAACGTGCAACTGCGCGTCGGGAAGGTCAGTTTCTCCCGTGAGGACTTAGCGCGCAATATCGTTGCGGTGATCGATGAGTTGGTGCGCGTCAAGCCGGCCAGCGCCAAGGGCCGCTACCTGCTCAGCGCCACGATCTCTTCGACGATGGGCCCCGGGGTCAAGATCGACCCGACCCGCGTCCACGACACCGACGAGGTGTTGGCCACGGCCTAGGTTTTGACGCTGCGGCCTGGAGAAACTAGGCTGAACGTCGCGCACGAGGTCAGTGCCACAGATTTAGAGAACGCCAAAGACATCCGGTGCACGAACGTGCGTAAGGGACCTAGGTCCGCCTGACGAGGAGTTCGAGTTCCTGCGGGGGCTCGCGCCTGGATGTTGGAGGCCCGTTACCGGGCGGCATCCGGTGAAGGAGCCAGCATGACCAAGGTACGTACCGCGAAGGTCGCCACCGTCGACGAGTTAAAGGCGAAGGTCGAGAGCACCTCGACGGCCGTCGTCACCGAATACCGCGGCATGACCGTCGCGCAGATCTCGACGCTGCGTCGTCAACTGCGCACGCTCGACGCCGACTACAAGGTCTTTAAGAACACGCTCGTCAAGCGCGCCATCGCGGGCACCTCGGTCGAGTCGCTCGATGAGTTCTTGGTCGGTCCGACGGCCATTGCCTTCGTCAACGGCGACGTCTCGGCGGTCGCCAAGGCTCTGCGTGACTTCGCCAAGGCCACCCCCACGCTCGTCGTCAAGGGCGGCGTCTTGGACGGCAAGGCGCTCAGTGTCGCCGAACTCTCCGCCCTGGCTGATCTGCCCTCGCGCGACGTCTTGCTCGCGCGCTTCGCGGGACTGCTCGCGTCACCACTGTCGACAATGGCTGGCCTCTTAAAGGCCATCCCGCAAAACTTCGCCTTCGGCCTCTCGGCCTTGATCGACGCCAAGGGCGGCCCTGTGGCCGCGGCGCCGGTTGAGGTGGAAGCCGCCGAGACTCCGGCCGGGGTCGAGGAAGCTGGTTCGCCAGCGAGCGACGACGTCGCGACCGAGGTCGCTGACGTCGCGGAGGAGGCCCCCGTGGCCGAGACCGACACCGAGGCGTCAGCTGACGCCTCGAGCGAACCGGCCGAATAACCAACTAGTACAGAGAAGAAAGGAATCACCATGGCTGCAACCCTGACCAAGACTCAGATCCTCGACGGCATCGCGGAACTCTCCGTTATCGAATTGAGCGAGCTCCTCAAAGAGTTCGAGGAGAAGTTTGGCGTGACCGCCGCCGCTCCCGTAGCGGTCGCCGCGGCGCCCGCCGCTGGTGGCGCGGGGGACGACGACGCCGTCGAAGAGAAGACGAGTTTCGACGTCATCTTGACGAGCGGTGGCGACAAGAAGATCCAGGTCATCAAAGAAGTGCGTTCACTGACCAGCCTGGGTCTCAAAGAAGCCAAGGACCTCGTCGACTCGGCGCCCAAGCCGGTGCTCGAAAAGGTGTCCAAGGACGACGCCGCGAAGGCCAAGGCTGCCCTCGAGGCGGCCGGCGCAACCGTCGAAGTCAAGTAGTTTCAAGGCTTTTCAGGAGTCCCGGTCGCCACGGCGGCCGGGACTCCTTGCTTTGTGGCCAATTGACTTGACCTGGGCTCAGAACCTGCCTAGGGTGAGCGCAACCGTTTTTTACGGCCGCGTGTCTCTTCGGGGAGCGCCAGTTGCGCATCTCCTGGTGGAACCACTAGAGTAGTTAGACCGTGTTCCTGCCTCTGACTTCGTCATCTCTTGACGCCGTTTTTCGCTTAGACCCGGCACGTATCTGTAGCCACCCACTCACACGGAGGATGACCGTTGACGTCTCGGTCCACTAGCCCGGAGCGCTTTAACTTCTCGGCATTGGGTGAAGCCCACCCGCTGCCCAACCTGCTGGAAATTCAGCGCGACAGTTTCGACCTCTTTATGAAGCAGGGACTGCGTGAGGCCTTCGAGGCGATCTCGCCGATCTCCGACTTCACGGGACGTCTTTCGCTCGAACTCGAGTTCGACCCCGACGACGCGGACTTAAAGAGCCCGCCGAAGTTCACGGTCGAAGAGTGCCGTCAACGCGCCACCACCTACTCCCAGCCCATCTTCGTGCGCGCGAGGTTCTTGAACTCCGAGACCGGTGAGATCAAAGAACAGACGGTCTTCATGGGCGACTTCCCCATCATGACCGAACAGGGCACCTTCATCATCAACGGCACCGAGCGTGTCGTGGTGTCTCAGTTGGTGCGCTCACCCGGTGTGCTCTTCCAGCCCGGCAAGGACGAGAAGGTCGCCTTCGAGGGCACCATCCACCCCAGCCGCGGTGAGTGGCTCCAGGTCGACTTAGAAGAGAAGAAGAACAAGTCCGCCAACGCCGGCGCGCGCATCGCGCGCAAGCGCCGCATCTCGATCTTCACGCTGCTGCGTGCGCTCGACACCTCGATGGACGAGAAGTTCTTCGAGAAGTTCGTCGCGCACTTCGACTTCTTAGAGGACCAGTTCCACGTGGACTGGAAGAAGGCGCACATAGAGATCGCCAAGCACATGGAGAAGTTCAACTTCGAAGACACGCCCGAGAACTTCGTGCGCGCCAGCCAAGAGACCGCGTGGCTCGAGATCTACCGTCGCGCACGTCCCGGTGAAGTCCAGACCGTGGAAGCCGCCCGCCAGTACTTCGAGGGTGCCTTCTTCTCCGAGAAGCGCTACGACCTCAGCCGCGTCGGTCGCTACAAGCTCGACCGCAAGCTCGGCAGCGAAGTCGCGAAGAACCTAGAGCTCTTCGGCGACATCTTGGAGCTCCCGAACATCGAGCTCCACGTGCTCTCCAAGGCCGAGGTCCTCGCGACCGCGACCTACCTGTTGAACCTGGCACGCGACCGCACCGCCAAAGAGACCACGTACCACATCGACGACCAAGACCACTTCGCCAACCGCCGCATCCGCAGCGTGGGCGAACTGATCCAAAACGCCCTGCGCACCGGTCTCTCGCGCATGGAGCGAGTCGTGCGCGAACGCATGAACACCCAAGACGTCGAGGCGATCGCGCCCCAGACCTTGATCAACATCCGACCGGTGATGTCGGCGATCAAGGAGTTCTTCGCGACCAGCCAGTTGAGCCAGTTCATGGACCAGAACAACCCGCTCTCGGGTCTGACCCACAAGCGTCGTCTCTCGGCGCTCGGACCAGGCGGACTCAGCCGTGAGCGCGCCGGCCTCGAGGTTCGTGACGTCCACTCCTCGCACTACGGACGCATGTGCCCCATCGAGACCCCCGAAGGTCCCAACGTCGGTCTGATCGGCTACCTCGCCACCTACGCGCGCATCAACGAGTACGGCTTCATCGAGACGCCCTACCGCGTGGTCGCGGGCGGCAAGGTCACCGGCGAGATCAAGTACTTCACCGCCGACGAGGAAGAGCGCTACGTCATCGCCCAGGCGAACACCGAAGTCGACGACGCCGGCACCATCAAGGCCGACCGCGTCCTCGTGCGCCGTGGCCCCGTGGGCACCGGTCTGCGCGTGGGTTCCTCGAACAAGTCGTCCTCGACGACCAGTGAGATCGACTTCGTCAAGCCCGACGAGGTCGAGTTGATGGACGTCTCGACCAAGCAGATCATCTCGGTCGCGACCTCCCTCATTCCCTTCGTGGAGCACGACGACGCCCAGCGCGCCTTGATGGGCGCCAACATGCAAAAGCAGGCCGTGCCGCTCATCATGCCCGAGGCCCCCTTCGTGGGCACCGGTATGGAAGCGCGCGCCGCGCTCGACTCCGGCGACGTCTTGATCGCCGAAGGTAACGGCGTCGTCAAGTCCGTCTCGGGTGACCGCATCGTGGTCGAGTACGAGAAGGACGTCACCGACCGCTACGGCAAGGCCTTCGGTCGCAAGACCTACAACCTCAATAAGTTCCGTCGTTCCAACCAGGACACCTCGATCAACCAGAAGCCCCTGGTCTTCGGTGGCGAGGACGTCAAAGCGGGCGACCTCTTAGCGGACGGCACCTCGACCAGCAACGGCGAGTTGGCGCTCGGCAAGAACCTGCTGGTCGCCTACATGCCCTGGGAGGGCTACAACTACGAAGACGCCATCATCTTGAACGAGCGTCTCGTGCGCGATGACGTGTTGACCTCGATCCACGTCAAGGAGTACGAGATCGACGCGCGCGACACCAAGCTCGGCGCCGAGGAGATCACTCGGGACATCCCGAACCTCCCCGACGACATCCTGGCGGACTTGGACGACCTCGGCATCGTGCGCATCGGCGCCGAAGTCGAGCCCGGGGACATCCTCGTCGGCAAGGTCACGCCCAAGGGTGAGACCGAGCAGAGTCCTGAGGAGCGACTGCTTCGCGCGATCTTCGGTGAGAAGGCGCGCGAGGTGCGCGACACCTCACTGAAGGTGCCCCACGGCGAGTCCGGCAAGGTCATCGACGTCAAGGTCTACAGCCGCGACGAGGACCACGAGATGCAGCCCGGCGTGAATCAGTTGGTCAAGGTCTACGTCGCCCAGAAGCGCAAGATCTCCGAAGGCGACAAGCTCGCCGGACGCCACGGCAACAAGGGCGTCATCTCGAAGATCCTGCCCGAAGAGGACATGCCCTTCTTAGAAGACGGCACGCCGATCGACATCATCTTGAGCCCCCTCGGTGTGCCGAGTCGTATGAACGTCGGCCAGGTCTTAGAGAGTCACCTCGGCTACGCCGCCCGTCACGGGTGGGCGGGCATCGAGGTCAACGCCGCCGTCGGGACCTCTGGTCACGACGACCAGCGCGACCCCGCGACGCGACCGTATCGAAAGACCCGTCCGCGCACGGAGCCCGCGGTCTACGTCGCCACGCCATCGTTCGACGGTGCGCACTGGGACGAGACCGAGCGCGCCAAGGACAAGCCGACGATCCAGCAGACCTTCGAGACGCTCAACGTCGATGGGCAGAACGGCAAGCGCATGTTGGCGGGGGACAACGACGGCAAGGTCACCCTCTACAACGGTCGCACCGGCGAGGCCTACGACAGCCCGATCTCGGTGGGCTACGCCTACATCTTGAAGCTCGCCCACATGGTGGACGACAAGATTCACGCCCGCTCGACCGGTCCGTACTCGATGATCACCGCCCAGCCCCTCGGTGGCAAGGCCCAGTTCGGTGGCCAGCGCTTCGGTGAGATGGAAGTGTGGGCCCTCGAGGCCTACGGCGCCGCCTACGCGCTCCAGGAACTTCTGACCGTCAAGTCCGACGACATGAAGGGTCGCGAGCGCGCCTACGAGGCGATCGTCAAGGGTCAGAACCTGCCCGAACCCGGTATCCCCGAGTCCTTCAAGGTCTTGATCAAAGAAATGCAGTCACTCTGTTTGAACGTGGAGGTGCGCGACAAGGTCGGTGCCCACGTTGATCTGGCGGACACCGAGGAGGACTTCTTCTCCGTCACGCGCGAGTTGGGTATCGACATCAGTCGACCCGAACGCGGCAGTGATGAAGAAGACGCCCGCCGCGCCGCCGAAAGGAAGTTGTCATGAGCCCACTCGACGTCAACCAGTTCGACGAGATCTCCATCGGTCTCGCCACCGCCCAGAACATCCGTAGTTGGTCCTCGGGCGAAGTGAAAAAGCCTGAGACCATCAACTACCGCACGCTGCGTCCCGAAAAGGACGGCCTGTTCTGCGAGAAGATCTTCGGGCCCCAAAAGGCCTGGGAGTGCGCGTGTGGCAAGTACAAGCGGGTCCGCTTTAAGGGCATCGTCTGTGAGCGCTGCGGCGTCGAAGTGACGAGTGACAAGGTGCGCCGTGAGCGCATGGGTCACATCGCGCTCTCCGCCCCGGTCGTGCACATCTGGTACCTGCGCGGGACCCGTTCGTGGCTCGCGTACCTCTTGATGGGCACCGCCCCCAAGGAAGAACTGAAGGCCAAGCAGTTAGAAAAGGTCATCTACTTCGCCGCCCACATGGTCACCTACGTGGACGAGACGCGTCGTCACGACGACCTCTCAGAACTGCGCGTCGCGCTCAACGACGAGATCTTAGAGATCGCCGAGCGCGAGGTGAAGGCGCTCGACAACAAGCTCAAAGAGATCGAGACCCGCGCGGCCAAGCTCGAAGCCGACGGCGCCAAGGAGTCCGAGCTTCGCGCCCTACAGCGCGGTACCGAGAAGGAACTCGACGGCGTGCGTTCGCGCTTCGCCGAAGAGCGTGAGTTGGCCAAGCAGGCCTTCGACACCTTCGAAGGTCTCCACTCGCGTCAGATCATCGAAGACGAAGTGCTGTATCGCGAGATGGACTTTCGCTACGGCGAGTACTTCGAAGGCGGCATGGGTGCCGACGCGATCTTGCAACTCATCGACCGCATGAATTTGGACGACGAGGAGAAGGTCATGCGCGAGATGATCGACGCGAAGGACGGCCGCAAGCCGCTCTCCGCGCAGCGTCACGCCAAGTTCTTAAAGCGCTTGGCGATCGTGCAGTCCTTCAACCGTCGTGACGAGCACGGTCACCGACTGAACGACCCGCGCGCGATGATCTTGGAGGCCGTCCCGGTCATCCCGCCCGACCTGCGCCCGATGGTGCAGCTCGACGGTGGACGATTCGCTACGTCGGACCTCAACGACCTGTACCGTCGCGTGATCAACCGCAACAACCGTCTGAAGCGTCTGCTCGACCTCGGTGCGCCCGACATCATCGTGAACAACGAAAAGCGCATGCTCCAAGAGGCCGTGGACGCCCTCTTCGACAACGGCCGTCGCGGCCGCCCCGTCGCCGGTCAAAGTGGCCGACCCTTAAAGAGCCTCTCGGACATGTTGAAGGGTAAGCAGGGACGCTTCCGTCAGAACCTGCTCGGCAAGCGCGTCGACTACTCGGGCCGTTCGGTCATCGTCGTCGGCCCGCAGTTGAAGCTCCACCAGTGCGGACTGCCCAAGATGATGGCCCTGGAACTCTTCAAGCCCTTCGTCATGAAGCGCCTCATCGAGACGCAGATGGCCCAGAACATCAAGAGCGCCAAGCGCATGGTCGAGCGTCGCAAGACCGTCGTGTGGGACGTGCTCGAAGAGGTCATTCGCGAGCACCCGGTGCTGTTGAACCGTGCCCCGACGCTCCACCGCCTGGGTATCCAGGCTTTCGAGCCGATCCTCGTCGACGGCAAGGCCATCCAGATCCACCCGTTGGTCTGCAAGGCCTTCAACGCCGACTTCGACGGTGACCAGATGGCCGTGCACGTACCCCTCTCGGCGGAGTCCCAGGCCGAGGCGCGCATCTTGATGCTCTCGACTAACAACATCTTCACCCCCGCCACCGGGCGACCGATCACGGAACCCGCCCAGGACATGGTCTACGGCGCGTACTACCTGACGCTCCCGATCGAAGAGAAGGTCGAACACCCCAAGGTCTACCGACACGTCTACTCCATCGAGAACGCCGTCTCGGACGGTCTGATCTCGCTGCGCGCGCCGATTGAGATTCGCCCCTTAGAGGGCAGCTCGCTCGACACGCGACTCGAATCGGCCGGCATCGAGGTAGAAGGCGCGGGACGTTCATTGATCACGACACCCGGACGGGTGCTCTTCAATGAGGCCCTGCCCTTCGGGTTCCGCTACGTGAACGAGCTCATCGGCAAGAACGCCGTGCCCATTGGCACGATCGTCGAAGAGATCTCGGCGAGTTACTCGCGCCAAGAGGTCGCCGAGTCCTTGGACGCGATCAAGTCGCTGGGCTTTCGCTTCGCGACCAAGTCGGGTCTGACCATCTCCATTGACGACATCGTCACGACGCCGGAGAAGGCCGCGATCTTGAACAAGTACGAGGAGCAGGCCGCCAAGGTCGAGACCAACTACCGACGCGGGGTCATCGTCGACGACGAGCGCCGTCAGCAAGAGATCGAGATCTGGACCAACGCCAACAAGGAGGTCGGTGACGCCACCGACCGCGCCATGAACGCGATCCCCGACAACCCGATCCGCCAGATGGTCGACTCGGGTGCTCGAGGCAACAGTCAGCAGATCCGTCAGATCGCCGCGATGAAGGGGTTGGTGTCCAACCCCCGTGGTGAGATGATTCCTCGTCCGATCAAGTCCTCCTTCCGTGAGGGCCTCTCGGTGCTCGAGTACTTCATCTCGACCCACGGCACCCGCAAGGGTCTCGGTGACACGGCGCTGCGCACCGCGGACTCGGGGTACCTGACGCGTCGACTCGTCGACGTCGCCCAGGAGCTCATCGTCAAGGAGTTCGACTGCGCGACCTCGAGGGGTATGTGGATCGAACACGTCGCGCCCGACACCCGGGCCCAGCGCGCCCACCTCGAGACCAAACTCTGGGGTCGCGTCGTGTCCGAGAGCGTCACGCTGTCGGACGGTTCGACCATCGAAGCGGGCACCATGTTGTTGATGGACGACGTCGAGCGACTGCGCGACGACGCGAGCGTGACGCGCGTACGCGTGCGCACGACGCTCACCTGTGACGCCATCCAGGGCGTGTGCGCGGCCTGTTACGGCCTCTCACTCGCCACCCACCAACTCGTCGAACTCGGCGAAGCGGTCGGCGTCATCGCCGCACAGTCCATCGGCGAGCCGGGCACGCAGTTGACCATGCGAACCTTCCACTCCGGTGGTGTGACCGAGAGCGACATCACCCACGGCTTGCCGCGCGTGGTCGAGCTCTTCGAAGCCCGTACGCCCAAGGGCGCCGCGGCGGTCGCGGAGTTCTCGGGCGCCGTGCGCGTTGAGTTGATCGGTCGCGAACGCAAGGTCACCATCGTTGGTGACGAGGGACAGGTCCAAGAAGAGTCCATCTCCATCGCGCGCCACCTCCTCATCGAGGACGGTCAGGAAGTCGAAGTCGGCACGCCGTTACACGACGGACCGCTGGACCCGAAGTTGATGATGAAGTTCCGTGGCACGCGCGAGACCCAGCAGTACCTCGTCGAAGAGGTGCAGAACGTCTACCGCGACCAGGGTGTGTCGATTCACGACAAGCACATCGAGTTGATCGTGCGCCAGATGACCCGTCGCGTGCAGATTGTCGACGCGGGCCTCAGCCACTGGTTGCCGGGCGCGCTCGTGGACGTGAAGCTCTTCAACGACACCAACGACGAGCTCGAGGCGAACGGCCAAGAGGCCGCCGACGGACGAGCCCAGTTGATGGGCATCACCAAGGCGTCGCTCGCCACGGACTCGTGGCTCTCGGCCGCCTCCTTCCAGGAGACGACCCGGGTCTTGACCGAGGCCGCCATCGAAGGCAAGCGCGACAACCTGGTGGGTCTGAAAGAGAACATCATCATCGGCAAGTTGATCCCCGCCGGTTCGGGGCTGGAGTACTACAACCAGCGCGAACTGCGTCTCGACATGCCCGACGCCGAGCTGTTGCCCGCCTGGGCGCAGGTCAGCGACGACGACCTCGACCTGGCGAGTCTGCTGGGCGAGCTCTCCTCCGATGACTCCTTCAGCGCGGACTTAACGGCGTTCCAGAACATCGGTACCGCCACCTACGACGAGTCCGCCCTGCCCGAGAACGACGCCATAAACCCCGAGGATCAACTCGGCGGCCAGGCGCTCTAGACGAGTAGGCCCGTCACCGCTCTCGCCGGGCGGTGACGGGCTTGCCGTACCGAGGCGAAATGTCGTAGGATTGACAGTCCGCCCGCAAGATGTTGCGGCGGGCGTCGAGATGTGCCAACGAGTTGTACCAACAAGAGAGGTTCCGCGTGCCCACAATCGCACAGTTGGTCCGAAAGGGTCGACAGGACAAGGTTTCAAAGACGAAGACGCCGGCCCTGAAGGGGGCCCCGCAGCGTCGTGGCGTGTGCACCCGCGTGCACACGGTCACACCCAAGAAGCCGAACTCCGCGTTGCGCAAGGTCGCCCGAGTACGCCTCACCTCCGGGGTCGAGGTCACGGCCTACATCCCCGGTGTCGGTCACAACCTCCAAGAGCACTCCATCGTCCTCGTGCGTGGGGGCCGTGTGAAGGACTTGCCCGGCGTGCGCTACAAGATCATCCGCGGCGCGCTCGACACCTCCGGTGTGCGCGACCGCAAGCAGGCCCGTAGTCGTTACGGCGCCAAGAGGGAGAAATAATGCCTCGTAAGGGCCCCGCCATTCGCCGTGACATCCCGGCCGACCCGATCTATAAGTCGGTGCTCGTCACCCAGGTCACCAACAAGATCCTCGAGCGCGGCAAGCGAACCATCGCCGAGCGCATTGTCTACACCGCACTTGAGCAGGTCGAACAGAAGACCGGCGGCGACCCGATCGCCACCTTGAAGCGCGCCTTGGAGAACGTCCGTCCCGAGTTGGAAGTGAAGTCCCGCCGCGTCGGGGGCACGACCTACCAGGTGCCCTTGGAAGTTCGCCCGCGTCGTGCGACGACGTTGGCCATAAGATGGCTAACCGACTTCGCGAAAAAGCGCCGTGAGAAGACCATGGCCGACCGTTTGGCCGGGGAGATCATCGACGCCAGCAACGGCGTGGGCGCGGCCGTCAAACGCCGCGAGGACGTGGCCAAAATGGCCGAGTCCAACAAGGCTTTTGCCCACTACCGCTGGTAGGACATAGAGAGTTTGTAAGGAAATGACCGCACGCGAGTACCCCCTCGACAAAGTTCGCAACATTGGCATCATGGCCCACATCGACGCGGGCAAGACAACGACCACCGAGCGAATCCTCTTCTACACCGGTAAGAACTACAAGATCGGTGAGGTCCACGACGGTGGCGCCACCATGGACTGGATGATCCAAGAACAAGAGCGCGGTATCACCATCACCTCCGCCGCCACCACCTGTTACTGGAACGGCAACCGCATCAACATCATCGACACCCCGGGCCACGTCGACTTCACCGTCGAAGTCGAGCGCTCACTGCGCGTGCTCGACGGTGCCGTCGCGGTCTTTGACGCCGTCGCCGGCGTCGAGCCTCAGACCGAGACTGTCTGGCGCCAGGCCAACAAGTACAACGTGCCGCGCATCTGCTTCGTGAACAAGATGGACCGCATCGGCGCGGACTTCTTCCGCTGCGTCGACATGATCGAAGACCGCCTCAACTGCGTGGCGGCGGTCATCCAGCTGCCCGTGGGCAGCGAGTCGAACTACCAGGGCATCGTCGACCTCACGACGATGAAGGCCATCCTCTACCACGACGACAAGGGCGAGACCTTTGACACCGTTGAGGTCCCCGAGAACTTGCGGGCCCAGGCGGAGGAGTACCGCACCAAGCTGCTCGACGTCTTGACGACCTTCGACGACAATCTGCTGGAGAAGGTCCTGGGTGACGAGGACGTCACGCACGAGGACATCCGCCGCGCGCTGCGTCGTGGGACCCTGGAGGGCCACTGCGTGCCGATCCTCAACGGTTCGGCCTTCAAGAACAAGGGTGTCCAACCCATGCTCGACGCGGTGGTGGACTTCTTGCCGTCCCCGGTCGACCTGCCCCCGACCCAGGGCACCAAGCCCGGCAAGGACGAGGTCGTCGAGCGAAAGCCCGACGACGCCGAGCCCTTCTCCGCCCTGGCTTTTAAGATCATGACCGACCCCTTCGTCGGCAAGCTCACCTACCTGCGCGTCTACTCCGGTTCCTTGGAGAAGGGCGACACGGTGATCAACACCACCAAGGGCTCCAAGCGCGAGCGACTCGGTCGACTGCTGCTCATGCACGCGAACAACCGCGAGGACTTAGACACCATCCGCACCGGCGACATCGTCGCCGCCGTGGGACTGAAGCAGGTCACCACCGGTGACACGCTCTCGGACCCGAACCAGCCGATCCAACTCGAAACGCTGACGTTCCCCGAGCCCGTCATCCACGTGGCCGTCGAACCCAAGACCAAGGCCGACCAGGAGAAACTCGGAAAGGCGCTCTACGCGCTCTCCGAAGAGGACCCGACGTTCCGCGTGCGCACCGACCAAGAGACCGGCCAGACCGTCATCTCGGGAATGGGCGAGTTGCACCTAGAGGTGCTGGTGGACCGGATGTTGCGCGAGTTCTCCGTCGACGCCAACGTCGGCAAACCCCAAGTGGCCTACCGCGAGACGATCCGTAAGAAGGTCGAAAAAGTCGAAGAGAAGTACGTGCGCCAGACCGGTGGTAAGGGTCAGTACGGCCACGTGGTGATCACCGTCGAGCCGACGGGTCCCGGTGGGGGCTACGAGTTCTTAGACGAGATCAGCGGTGGCGTGATCCCCAAGGAGTACATCCAGCCCGTCAACCAGGGCATCACCGAGGCCCTCACCTCGGGCGTGCTCGCGGGATACCCCATGGTGGACCTACGCGTGCGACTGACCTTTGGTAGCTACCACGACGTCGACTCCTCGGAGATGGCCTTCAAGATCGCGGGATCGATCGCGGTCAAAAAGGCCACGCGACTCGCCAGCCCGGTGCTCTTAGAGCCCGTGATGAGCGTCGAGGTCGTCACCCCCGAGGACTACATGGGCGACGTGATCGGCGACCTGTCGTCGCGTCGAGGTCGCATCGAGGGCATGGAAGCGCTCGGCAATAACCAAGTGATTAAAAGCCTTGTGCCGTTGGCTGACATGTTCGGCTACGCTACTGACCTGCGTTCTCGCACTCAGGGGCGAGCGACGTACACCATGCAGTTTCATTCGTACGCAGAGGTTCCTGACGCGATCGCCAAGGAGATCGTCGCCAAGGCCACCGGTGCGTAAGGAGTTGGGCAACCAGCACACAAGGTCCAAACCGTCGTCGGGGAGGGCCGAAACAAACCAGGGCGTCTCATCACGAGACGTCCACGAGAGAGAAAGTTAGTCCCCGACAATGGCAAAGCAGAAGTTCGAGCGCACTAAGCCGCACGTCAACATTGGCACCATGGGTCACATCGACCATGGCAAGACCACCCTCACCGCCGCGATCACCAAGGTGCTCAGCGAGCGCATCCCCGGTTCCGCCTTCACCCCCTTCGACCAGATCGACAAGGCTCCCGAAGAGCGTCAGCGCGGCATCACGATCTCCATCGCGCACGTGGAGTACGAGACGGCCGCCCGTCACTACGCCCACGTCGACATGCCCGGTCACGCCGACTACGTCAAGAACATGATCACCGGCGCGGCCCAGGTCGACGGCGCGATCCTCGTCGTCTCGGCGACCGACGGTCCCATGCCCCAGACCCGCGAGCACGTGCTGCTGGCCCGTCAGGTGGGCGTGCCCTACATCGTGGTGGCCCTCAACAAGTCCGACATGGTCGACGACGAGGAGCTCTTAGAGCTCGTCGAACTCGAAGTGCGCGAGCTCTTGACCTCCTACGACTTCCCCGGTGACGACACGCCCATCGTCCGCGTCTCCGCCTTGAAGGCCCTCGAGGGCGACAAGGAGTGGGGCGACAAGATCATGGAGCTCATGGACGCGGTGGACAGTTTCATCCCCGAGCCCGTGCGCGCCACCGAGAAGCCCTTCCTCATGTCCATCGAGGACGTCATGTCCATCACCGGCCGTGGCACCGTGGTGACCGGCAAGGTCGAGCAGGGCATCGTCAAGGTCGGCGACGAAGTCGAGATCGTTGGTCTGAAGAACACCCAGAAGACCGTCGTGACCGGCATCGAGATGTTCCGCAAGCTCCTCGACGAGGGTCGAGCGGGCGACAACCTGGGCGCGTTGTTGCGCGGTACCAAGAAGGAAGACGTCGAGCGCGGTCAGGTGCTGTGCAAGCCCGGGACCATCACGCCCCACACGAACTTCGAGGCCGCGGTCTACGTGCTCACCAAGGAAGAGGGCGGCCGTCACAAGCCGTTCTTCGCGAACTACCGTCCGCAGTTCTACTTCCGCACGACCGACGTCACCGGCACCATCGAGCTGCCTTCGGGCACCGAGATGGTCATGCCCGGCGACAACACCGACATGACCGTGACCTTGGGCAAGCCCATCGCCATGGAAGAGGGTCTCACCTTCTCGATCCGTGAAGGTGGCCGGACCGTTGGTTCGGGTCGCGTCACGAAGATCCTGAAGTAGGACGCCATGGCCGACAACCGACAGATGATCAGAATTCGATTGAAGGCCTTTGATCACGGCGTCTTGGACCAGTCCACCGCGAAGATCGTCCAGACGGTTGAGCGAACGAACGCCCGCGTGCAGGGTCCCGTGCCGCTGCCGACCGAGAAGCACCGTTACACGGTGGTTCGCGGACCGCACAAGCACAAGGACTCCCGCGAGCACTTCGAGATGCGCGTGCACAAGCGCCTCCTCGACATCGTTGACCACACCGCCAAGACGGTCGACTCGCTCCAGCGACTCGACCTCCCGGCGGGCGTGGACATCGAGATCAAGATCCGTCAGGGTTGAACAAAGCGGTTTTGGGGCTTTGCGCCCCGGGACCGGTGTGATGTAGAGTTAATAGCCCCGTTCGTTCGGACGGGGTGCACAGCAGACGTGTTCAGTTGCCCTCCGGGGAACGCTGAACCACCAAGTCGAGCGCTCCGTTCGGGTTTTGTGACCCGGCGGAGCGTCTGTATGTCGGCCCTGGTCGACGTAGAGAAACTGAAGAGGAAGAGGAAAACGTGGCGACCAAAGCGATCGTCGGCGAGAAGGTGGGCATGACCCAGGTCTGGGACGACCAGAACCGGGCGATCCCGGTGACGGTGGTCCGGGTCGCCCCCGCGCGCGTCGTCCAGGTGAAGACCCCCGAGAAAGAGGGCTATTCCGCGCTCCAGGTGACCTGGGGCACACGCCGAACCTCTACCATGACCAAGCCCGAGTTGGGCCACTACGAAAAGGCCGGGGTCACCCCCGGCAAGAAGCTCATCGAACTGCGCATCGACGACGTGACCGGCTACAGCGTCGGCCAAGAGATCTTGGTCGACTCCTTCGAAAAGGGCGAGATGATCGACGCGACGGCCGTCTCCAAGGGCAAGGGCTTCGCCGGTGGCATGAAGCGCCACAACTTCTCCGGTCAAGGTGCCGCGCACGGTAACCACAAGCACCACCGCGCGCCGGGGTCCATTGGCGCCTGCGCCACGCCCGGCCGCGTCTTTAAGGGCACGAAGATGGCCGGTCGCATGGGCGGTAGCCAAGTCACGACCACGAACCTAGAAGTCATCTCGGTTGACGCCGAGCGCCACCTGGTTCTCGTTAAGGGTGCCGTCCCGGGCCCCCGTGGCGGCGTCGTGGTGCTGCGTACTTCGGTCAAGAACCCGATGAAGGCCGGAGGGAACCGATGAGCGACACCTTCACCCTTCGCGGTCCCATCAAAAAGGACCGTCCCGCACCGATTGAGCGGTCGGTCACCCGTCGCACGCTGGCCGGCGCGGAGCTCGGCACCGTCGCCCTGGAGCCGACGATCTTTGGCATCACCCCCAACATGGCCGTCCTCCACCAGGTCATCAAGGCCCAACTGGCCGCCAAGCGCTCGGGCACCCAGTCCACCAAGACTCGTAAAGAGGTCCGCGGTGGCGGTAAGAAGCCGTTCAACCAAAAGGGCACCGGCGGCGCTCGCCAGGGCACGATTCGCGCCCCGCACTACCCGGGCGGTGGTATCGCGCTCGGCCCCAAGCCTCGTAGCTACGAGCAGAAGACGCCCAAGAAGATGATCCGGCTGGCGCTGTATTCCGCGCTGTCGGACCGCGCCGAGATGGAGCGGGTTGCGGTCATTGACAACTTCAGCCCCTGGAGTGAGCCCAAGACCAAAGACGCCGTCACCGCACTCTCGACGCTCGGCCTCGAGGGCAAGATCTTGGCGGTCGTCTCGCGCGAGGACCACGTCGCCACGCGCGCCTTCCGCAACCTCATGAACGTGAAGACCATCGACGCGGGCGAACTCAACGCCTACGACGTCCTCGACTGCGACTGGTTGCTCTTCACCGACGCCACGTTGCCCACCAAGAAGGAGTCCCTCTAATGCGTGACGCCATGAGCATCCTGATTCGCCCGGTGGTCTCGGAGAAGACCTACGCCCAGATGGATAGGGGCACCTACGTCTTCGTCGTGGACCCGCGCGCCACCAAGATCGACGTGCGCAACGCCGTCGAGCAGGCCTTCAACGTCAAGGTCACCAACGTCAACACGCTGAACCGCAAGGGTAAGAACACCCGCAACCGCCGAACCGGCGTGCGCGGCGCCAAGCCCGGCACGAAGCGCGCCATCGTCACCCTGAAGCAGGGCGACACGATCAACCTCTTCGACAACTAAGGACGCTGATGGCCCTTCGACACCGCAAACCAACCAGCCCCGGTCGCCGTTTCCAGAGCGTCTCGGACTTCGCCGAGCTCACCACCTCGACGCCCGAGAAGTCGTTGCTCTCGCCCAAGCCCAAGTCCGGTGGCCGCAACAACTACGGCCGCAAGACCTCGCGTCACCGCGGCGGTGGTCACAAGCAGCAGTACCGCGTGATCGACTTCAAGCGCAACAAGGATCACATCCCCGCCAAGGTCGCCACCATCGAATACGACCCGAACCGGACGTGCCGCATCGCGTTGCTGCACTACGCCGACGGCGAGAAGCGCTACATCCTGGCGCCGAACGGCCTCAAGGTCGGCGACTACGTCGAGTCCGGCCAGAAGGCCGACATCCGCACCGGTAACTCACTACCCATGCGCTTCATCCCGACCGGTTCCACCGTGCACAACGTGGAACTACGCCCCGGTGGCGGCGGCAAGATGGCGCGCAGCGCGGGCATGAGCGTGCAGCTCGTCGCCAAGGACGGCGATTTCGCGACCCTGCGACTGCCCTCGACCGAGATGCGCCGCGTGCCGATCGACTGTCGCGCGACGCTCGGCATCGTTGGTAACTCCGAGCACGAACTCATCAAGATCGGCAAAGCCGGCCGCAACCGTTGGAAGGGCGTACGCCCCCAGACGCGCGGTGTCGCCATGAACCCCGTCGACCACCCCCTCGGTGGTGGCGAGGGCAAGACCTCGGGTGGTCGTCACCCGGTGTCGCCCTGGGGTCAGCCCGAAGGTCGTACGCGCCTGCCGAAGACCTCGGACGCGCTCATTATTCGTCGTCGCCGTGGACGCGGCGCGCGGAGGTAGGTAGAGAATGTCACGCAGCTTAAAAAAGGGTCCCTTCATCGACGCGCACCTCTTAAAGAAGGTGGACGCGATGAACGCCGCGAACGAGAAGAAGGTCATCAAGACCTGGAGTCGTCGCTCGACGGTCATCCCCGACATGGTCGGTCACACCTTCGCGGTGCACGACGGGCGACGCCACGTGCCGGTGTTCGTGAACGAGTCGATGGTCGGTCACAAGCTCGGTGAGTTCGCTCCCACGCGCACCTTCAAGTTCCACGCGGGCCAAGAAAAGACGGGACGGCGCTAATGACGGCCGCGAAGACCAACGAACGTCCGGGCACTCGCGCCACACTGCGTGGCTACCAGATGTCAGCCTCCAAGGCGCGCGTGGTGCTCAACATCGTGCGCGGTGAGGACGTCAACACCGCCATGGAGATCCTCGCGGGCACGACCCGAGAAGCGGCCGACGTGATCGCCAAAGTCTTGGCGTCGGCGGTCGCGAACGCCGTCAACAACGACGCCATGGCCGCCGAGGAGCTCTACGTCTCGGCCGCCTTCGCGGACGAAGGCATCACCATGAAGCGCTTCTCGCCGCGCGCACGAGGCCGCGCCGGCAAGATCTTCAAGCGTTCGACCCACATCACCGTGATCGTCTCGCGCATGGATGAAGAGCGTCTCGAGCAGATGCGCAACGCCCGCAGCGCCCAGGCGACCGCGAGTCGCTCGCGTCGGGTCGCGTCATCTCGCCACCGCGCGGACCAGACCGCGAGTGTCAACAAGCGCGAAGCCACCCGTGAGGCCGCCGCCGAAGCCGAAGCCCAGCAGGCCGAGCTCGACGCCACGGCCGACGAGGCCGTCCTCGAGACCGTGACCCCCGAGGTCGCCACCGACGCCGAAGCGGTCGTCGAAGAGGGAACCACGCCGACGAGCGACTACGACGACGAGACCCCTTCACCCGAGGACGCGACCGAAGAGACGACCGATGGGGACGTCGAAGAGCACGAGCAAGTGGTGTCCGAGGACACCACGGAGGAGACCAACTAATGGGTCAGAAGGTAAACCCCTACGGCTTCCGTCTCGGTATTACGACGGACTGGAAGTCGCGCTGGTTCAAAGAGCGCGGCTACAAGGAACTCGTCATCGAGGACTGGAAGATCCGCGACTACCTGACGCGTCAGCTCGAGAGCGCGGCCGTGAGTCGCATCGAGATCGAGCGCAATTCGGACCGCGTACGCGTGGACATCCACACCGCGCGCCCGGGCATCGTGATTGGACGGCGCGGGGCCGAGGCCGAGCGCCTGAAGAAGGACTTAGAGAAGATCACCGGTCAGAAGAACAAGATCTCGTTGAACATTCAAGAGATCAAGCAGCCCGAACTCGACGCGGCCTTGATCGCCCAGGGGATCTGCGACCAGTTGCTGCGTCGCGTGGCCTTTCGCCGCGCGATGAAGCGCGGCATCCAGACCGTCCAGAAGGCGGGCGCCCTGGGTGTACGCATCCAGGCCTCGGGACGTCTCGGTGGCGCGGAGATGTCGCGCCGCGAGTCCTACCGCGAGGGTCGCGTGCCGCTGCACACGTTGCGCGCGGACATTGACTACGGCTTTCGCGAGGCTCGCACCTCGACGGGTCGCGTGGGCGTGAAGGTGTGGATCTACAAGGGCGACATCCTGCCCTACCAGCTCAACAACGACGAGAAGATCGTGCGCGAAGCGGCCATGGCGGCCGGCGACGCGCTGCCGGTCGGCTCGTCCTCGTCGGCCCCCAAGGGTGTCGTGCGCGCCGGGGGCGGACGCCGTCGCGTCGAGGTACAACCCGACGAAGAGTTCACCGACACGACGATCGAAGGAATGGAGGGCAGTGTCTCCAACAAGGCCGCCGAAGACGCTCGCATTCCCGAGAGCCAGCTCCTAGAGGTGGCCAACGACGAGGCTGCCGCCGACGAGGCGGACGCCCCCGAGACCCCCGTGGTGGACCTGTTGGCGTCGACCCCCGAGGTCGAGGCGCAACTGAGCGTCGAAGAAGAGATCGAACGACGTACCTCGAGTGACCACACCGACACGCCGCACTTTCGAAAGGACGCGGAGTAGTCATGTTGATGCCTCGTAAGGTCAAGTACCGCAAGCAGATGCGCGGTCGTCGCGGCGGTCTCGCCAAGGGCGGGGTCGACCTCAACTTCGGCGACTTCGGTATCCAGGCGCTCGAATCGGGCTGGGTCACCGCCCGTCAGATCGAGGCGGCCCGTATCGCGATGACCCGTCACGTCAAGCGCGGTGGCAAGGTGTGGATCCGGGTCTTCCCCGACAAGCCCGTCACCCAAAAGCCCGCCGAGACCCGCATGGGTTCGGGCAAGGGCAACCCCGAGTTCTGGGTCGCCGTCGTCAAGCCCGGCCGCATGCTCTTCGAGCTCGGTGGAGTGGATGAGACCCTGGCGCGCGCCGCCATGGAACGCGCCATCCAGAAGCTGCCGATCAAGGCCAAGTTCGTCATTCGTCCCGGTACCCACGGGACACCGGAGGTGACCATCTAATGGTGAAGACCCGAGACCACGTCGCCGAACTGCGACTACTGGGCGACAGCGAACTGCTCTCGCGCCTCGGCGAGTCCCGACGCGAGTTGTTCAACCTGCGTTTCCAACTCGCCACCGGTCAACTCGACAACTCGGCACGACTGGGCGCCGTGCGAAAAGACATCGCGCGCCTGTCGACGTTCCTGCGCGAGCGCGAGATCGCGGCCGCGGAGGCCCTAGGAAAAGGTGAAGAGTCATGAGTGACGCGACCAACGAATCCCGTCCCAATCCCCGTAAGGTCCGCGAGGGCGTTGTGGTGAGCGACAAGATGAACTCGACGCTGGTCGTCGCGGTCAACGAGCGCGTCAGCCACGCCCGCTACGGCAAGACCGTCCAGCGCACCAAGAAGCTCTACGTGCACGACGAGAAGAACGAGGCCAAGGTCGGCGACAAGGTGCGAGTCCAAGAGACGCGACCCCTCTCCAAGCTCAAGCGTTGGCGACTTACCGAAGTAGTGGAGCGTGCCCGATGATTCAGCAAGAGAGCCGCCTCAAGGTGGCCGACAACTCCGGAGCGAAAGAAGTCCTCTGCATCCGCGTGCTCGGCGGTTCCCGTCGTCGCTACGCCTCGATCGGTGACGTCTTTATCGCTACGGTCAAAGACGCCATTCCTGGCGCCGCGGTGAAAAAGGGTGACGTGGTTCGCTGCGTCGTCGTGCGCACCGCCAAGGAGAAGCGTCGCCCCGACGGTTCCTACATCAAGTTCGACGAGAACGCCGCGGTGCTGATCAACGACCAGCTCCAGCCGCGCGGGACCAGAATCTTCGGACCCGTCGGTCGCGAACTACGCGACAAAAAGTTCATGCGCATCATTTCACTCGCGCCGGAGGTGTTGTAATGAAAATTCACAAGGGTGACGACGTGATCGTCCTCACGGGCAAGTTCCGCGGGCAGCGCTCGAACGTCGAAGAGGCTCTACCCACCTCGAACAAGGTGATCCTGGACAACCTGAACATCGCCAAGCGCGCCACCAAGCAGTCCGGCTCGACCATGCAGGCGGGCATCATCGACAAACTCATGCCGCTCAACGCCTCGAACGTGGCGCTGTGGTGCCCCAAGCACAAGGGACCCGCGAAGGTCGGCTACGAGATCGTGGACGAGAAGAAAGTCCGCGTCTGTCGCAAGTGTGGGGAGCAGCTATGACCACCATCAACACGACGACCACTCGTCCGCGTCTGAAGGTCCGCTACGACCAAGAGATCCGCCCCGCGCTCAAAGAAGAGCTCGGATTGGCGAACATCATGCAGGTCCCGCGCCTGTCGAAGATCGTCCTCAACTCCGGGGTCGGTCGGGCCACCCAGCAGGCCAGTTTGCTCGAAGGCGCCCAGCGCGACCTCGAGTTGATCACCGGCCAGAAGCCCATCGTCACGCGCGCCAAGAAGTCCATCGCGAGTTTCAAGTTGCGCGAGGAGCAGGCCATCGGCGTCAAGGTCACCCTGCGCGGGGACCGCGCCTGGGAGTTCTTCGACCGCCTCTTGTCCATGGCGATCCCGCGCATCCGCGACTTTCGAGGGCTGTCTGCGAACTCCTTTGACGGTCACGGCAACTACACCTTCGGTGTGAACGACCAGCTGATCTTCCCCGAGATCGACTACGACAAGATCGACGCGCCGCGAGGCTTTGACATCACGATCGTTACCACGGCCGAGACCGACGAGCAGGGGCGAGCGTTTCTGCGCGCCTACGGCTTCCCCTTCAAGCAGGAGAATCGATAAATGGCTAAGAAAGCCCTCCGTATCAAGCAGAAGCAGACCCCGAAGTTCTCCACGCGTGCCTACACGCGCTGCGAGCGCTGCGGCCGTCCGCGTTCGGTGTACCGCAAGTTCGGCCTGTGCCGTATCTGCTTGCGCATGATGGTCCACGCCGGTGAGATCCCCGGCGTGACGAAGGCGAGTTGGTAATCAGCCATGACGATGACCGACCCGATTGCCGACATGCTCACCCGTATCCGCAACGCCAACGCCGCGATGTTCGACACCGTGAAGATGCCCTCGTCCAAGCTCAAAGAGAGCCTGGCCAAGGTCCTCCAGAAGGAGGGCTTCATCGCGGGCTACACCGTCACGAAGCTCGAGAACAAGCCCGGCGCGCAGTTAGAGATCGCCCTGAAGTACTCCGAGGACCGCAAAAAGACCATCATCGGTATCAAGCGCGTCTCCAAGCCCGGACTTCGTATCTACAAGAAGTCCGACCAGATGCCCAAGGTCTTGGGCGGCGTCGGCGTGGCCGTCGTCTCCACCAGCCACGGCCTGATGACCGACCGCGAAGCCCGCAAGGCCAAGCTCGGTGGTGAGGTGCTCTGTTATGTCTGGTAGTCGCTCGAACCCGGAGGTGATCTGATGTCACGTATCGGACGTAACCCGATCACCGTGCCGTCGAACGTCACGGTGAGTGTGGCCGGCGACGTCGTGACCGTCAAGGGTCCCAACGCCACCATGACTCGCATCGTCCCCGGTGGCATCACCCTCGCCCAAGAGGGCGACACGCTGACGATCGAGCGTGAGAGTGAAGAGACCTCCCAGAAGGCCCTGCACGGACTCACCCGCACGTTGGTGTCGAACATGGTCGTGGGCGTCACCGACGGCTGGACGAAGGAACTCGAGATCATCGGCGTGGGCTATCGCGCCGCGGCGGCCGGTCCGGGCGCCATCGACCTGGCGCTCGGTTTCAGCCACCCCGTCAAGTTCACCGCCCCCGAGGGCGTCACCTTCGAGGTGCCCACTCCGACGCGCGTGATCATCAAGGGCCCCGACAAGGAAATCGTCGGCCAGGTCGCCGCGAACATCCGCAAACTCCGCAAACCCGAGCCCTACAAGGGCAAGGGCGTGCGCTACCTCGGAGAACGAGTGGCGCGCAAGGCAGGAAAGGCCGCAAAGTAATGGCACGCACCACACGCGAACTCCGTCAACGTCGACACCGTCGACTGCGCAAGACGCTGTCGGGCACGCCCGAGCGTCCCCGCGTCGCGGTCTCTCGCACCAACAAGCACATCTCGGCGCAGATCATCGACGACACGACCGGTCGCACGCTGGCCGCCGCCTCGTCGGTCGAAGGAGCGCTCAAGGGCGCGACCGGTGGCAACATCGAAGGCGCCAAGGCCGTCGCGGAGTTGCTGGCGACGCGCGCCAAAGAAGCCAACATCGCCACGGTGGTCTTTGACCGCGGTGGCTACGACTACCACGGCCGAGTGGCGGCGTTCGCCGACGCCCTCCGTGCCGGTGGACTGGAGTTTTAATGAGCGAAGTAGAGCAGTACGAAGAGCGCACCATCAAGGTGAACCGCGTGTCCAAGGTCGTCAAAGGTGGACGTCGTTTCTCCTTCACCGCCCTCATGGTGATCGGTGACGGCAAGGGCAAGGTGGGACTTGGCTACGGCAAGGCCAAAGAAGCCGGCCTCGCGGTGCAAAAGGGTATTGAAGAGGCGCGCAAGAACCTCTTCGACGTGCCCTTGGCGGGTTCGACGATCGTCTACCCGGTAATCGGTAGTTCCGGCGCGGGCCGCGTGTTGATGAAGCCCGCCGCGCCCGGTACCGGCGTGATCGCCGGTGGTGCCGCGCGAGCCATCTTGGAGATGGCCGGCGTCAAGGACATCATCGCGAAGTCGCTCGGCAGTTCTAACGGCATCAACGTGGCCCACGCCACCATCGAGGGGCTGAAGCAGCTACGTCGCCCCGAAGAGCTCGCCGCGTTGCGCGGTCGTCCGGCCGATGAGATCGTCCCCTCGGGGACGCTGCGCGCGTACCGCGAACGTCAACGTGAGGGCGACCTCTTCAAGGTCACGGAAGGCTAGAGATGCTGAAGGTCACTCAAATTCGTTCCGCCATCGCTACCAAGCCCAAGCACCGCGGGACACTCCGCGCGCTGGGTCTGCGCGGTATCGGACAGTCCAACGTGTTGCCCGACCGTCCCGAGATTCACGGGATGATCGCTCGGGTGCCGCACCTAATCAAAGTGGAAGAGGTTGAGGGATGAAGTTGCACGATCTCAAATCACCCGCGGGCTCCACGCACCGCAAGAAGATCGTCGGTCGGGGCATCGCGGGCAAGGGCGGCAAGACCGCCGGCCGTGGCACCAAGGGTCAAAAGGCCCGTCGTCAGATCCCCCAGGGCTTCGAGGGCGGACAGATTCCTCTCCTCCAGCGAATTCCCAAGCTGAAGGGCTTCACCAACCCGTTCCGCGTGGAGTACACACCGGTGAACCTGGACGCGCTCTTGGCGCTCGGGGTCGCGGACGTGAACCCGGACGTGCTGGTGGCGCGCGGACTACTGCGCAAGAAGGACCTCGTCAAAGTACTCGGCCGCGGTCAGGTCACGACGGCGCTCAACGTCTCGGCGCACGGATTCTCCGCCTCGGCCAAGGCGGCCATCGAGGGCGCCGGCGGCACGGTGACCGTGTTGGACCTGCCCTTCGCCGTTCGTCCGGCCGCATCGGGTAACCAACACCAGAACCGTTAGGGTCGTAGCGTGCTGCGTCGACTTGCGAACATCTTTCGTGTTCCGGACCTTCGCAACAAGGTCCTCTTCACGATCGGGATCATCTGCCTCTACCAGTTAGGCGCGAACCTCCCCATCCCCGGGGTCAGTTGGCACCAGGTCAAGCTCCTCCAGGCCAAAGCGGGCGCGAGCGGGGTCTTGGGCTTTTTGAACCTCTTCTCCGGTGGCGCGCTGACGCGTCTCGCCGTGTTCGGCCTGGGCGTCATGCCCTACATCACGAGCTCCATTGTGATCCAGCTCCTCACGACGGTCATCCCGAAACTCACCGAGTGGCGCGACCAGGGTGCCGTGGGGCAGAAGAAGATCACCCAGACGACGCGGTACCTCACCATCGGTCTGGCGCTCTTGCAGTCGACCGGACTCATCTACGCCTTCCACGGTCACGACCAGGCGCTGCTCGGCTTCGACATCGACCTGATCCCCAAGTTCAACCTCTGGCTCGGACTCTTCATGGTCTTGATCTTGACCGCCGGCACGGCCTTCGTGATGTGGCTCGCGGAGCTCATCACCCAGCGCGGCATCGGTCAGGGTATGAGCCTGTTGATCTTCGCCAACGTCGTCGCGGGCCTGCCCTCGGGCGGTAAGGCGGTATGGGAAGAGGGCGGTCCCTTCAAGTTCTTCGTCATCTTCGCGGTCTCCATCGGGCTGCTCTTCCTGATCGTCTTCATGGACAACGGGCAGCGCCGTATCCCGGTGACCTTCGCGCGACGGGTGGTGGGTCGAAGGGAGATGGGTGGCAACTCGACCTACATACCCTTAAAGGTGAACCAGTCCGGGGTGATCCCGATCATCTTCGCGTCCTCGGTGCTCTATATCCCGGTGTTGCTCTCCAACATCGTGCCGTGGGCGAGCTTCCAGCACTTCGTCTCCACCTCCTTGACGCCCACCAACTTCTTCTACATCACCGGCGACTTCCTCTTGATCATCGCCTTCACGTTCTTCTACGTCTATATCGCCTTCGAGCCGCACCAACAGGCCGAGATGTTGCGCCAACAAGGCGGCTTCGTGCCGGGCATCCGACCGGGCATGCCCACCGAGAAGTACTTCGCGCGCATGCTCTCTCGCATCACCGTCGTGGGCGCGCTCTTCCTCGCCTGCGTCGCGGTTACCCCGAGCATCTTGATGGCGCTGTGGAACATCAACCGCTTCCCCTACTACGGCACCACGCTGCTCATCGCGGTGGGCGTGTCCTTAGAGACGATGCGACAGATCGACAGCCAGCTCATGATGCGTAACTACGAAGGCTTCTTGAAGCGTTAGCCATGAGCGGCCAACTCAATCTTGTGGTCCTGGGGAAACAGGGCGCCGGTAAGGGTACGCAGAGTCAACTCCTGTGCGACCGCCACTCACTCGCACACGTCTCGACGGGCGACATCCTGCGCGCCGCGGTGCAGGCCGGCTCGCCGCTCGGTCTCGAAGTGAAGTCCGTCCTGGAGTCGGGCCAACTCGTCTCGGACGACCTCGTGAACAAACTCGTCGACGACCGCTTGAAAGAGGCGGACGCCGCGCGCGGCGCCGTGCTGGACGGTTTTCCCCGCAACATCGAACAGGCCCAGGCCCTCGAGCGGATCCTTGGTGAAGGTGGCATCAAACTCTGCGTCGACATCGAACTGCCCAACGAACTCGTGATCGGGCGGCTCTCGTCGCGCCGGGTCTGTCAAGAGTGCGGGACCATCTACAAAGACACCGACATCGCGGCGATCTCGGGCACGTGTGAGGTCTGCGGCGGCGACGTCGTCCAGCGCAGCGACGACAAGCCCGAGGTGATTCGCCAGCGCCTCGAGACCTTCGAACGCGACACGTTGCCACTGCTCTCCTTCTACGAGTCGCGCGGGATCCTCGTCAAGGTGAACGGCGACCAGTCGGTGGAAAAGGTCGCCAGCGACATCGACGCGTTACTGCACGGTCGAGGTCTCACGTGATTCGCTCTAAGGACGAGTTGGACAAGATGCGTAAGGCCGGCAAGGTCGTCGCCGAGATCCACGAAGTGACGCGCAACGCGATTCGCCCCGGGGTCACGACCATGGACCTCAACAACTTGGCCGTCGAAGTCCTGGCCAAGCGCAACGCGCGCTCGAACTTCCTCAACTACCACGGGTTTCCCGCGGTCATCTGCACCAGTCCGAACGACATGATCGTCCACGGGATCCCCGGCGGGTACGTGCTCCAAGAAGGCGACATCATCTCGGTCGACGCGGGCGCGATCGTCGAGGGCTACCACGGCGACGCCGCCTACACCGCACCCGTGGGCGAGGTCAGCGCCACCGCGAAACGGCTCCTCGAAGTGACCGAGCGGTCACTCTGGGCGGGCATCGATCAACTCGTCGTCGGCCAAAGACTGTACGAGGTCGGCCGTGCGGTGCAACAAGTCGCCGAGGCGGCGGGTTTTTCCGTCGTGCGCGAATACGTCGGTCACGCGATAGGCACCGAGATGCACGAGGACCCGCAGGTCCCCAACTACTGGCCCGGATCGCCCGGACCGAAGTTAAAAGCGGGCATGGTCTTCGCCGTCGAGCCCATGGTGAACGTCGGGACCTACGAGACCTACGTGCTGGACGACGAGTGGAGCGTCCTGACCGAGGACGGCGAACTCTCCGCACACTTCGAACACACCATCGCCGTGACCGAGAACGGCCCCGAGGTCTTCACGCTCGCCTAGCGCCGCGTGGGGCTCCCTTCGGGCCTGACTAACACAACATCGAGGAGATCACTCGACGAACATTCTGCGGCGAGGGTCCCCGAGGACTTCGCCGCCGCGTGACCCACGTCGTCGTCCGTGGCCTCGTACTATCGCTGAGGGGAAGGGGTGAACGTGCGAACGCGAGCGATTCTCGGCGTCGTGGTGCCCGCCGCGTTGTTCGTGGCGCTCTTCGCTTCGACGTCGAACCCCGCGGGGTCGACCGGGGGCGCGCCGGTGAGCACGGTGCCGACCTCGAGCAGCACGACGACCACGACGACCACGACGACGACCACGACGACGCAGCCGGGACGAGATGAGGCCAATCCCTTCACGTCGCCCGCGATGGCCGCCTACCTCGCCCACCGCACCAACGACGTCACGGCCGCGGTCTACGACGTGACGTCGGGCATCACCTACACGTACCGCAACGGCATTCGCGAGCGCACCGCCTCGATCGTCAAGATCGACATCCTCGCCGATCTCCTCTATGAGTCCCAGCGCTCGCACGTGGCACTGACCCCGCGACAGTTAGTCCTCGCGAGCCAGATGGTCGAGGACTCGGATAACGGTGCCACCGATCGTCTCTGGTCCGAGATCGGCGGGTACGACGCGATCAACGAGTTCAACGAACTGGTGGGGTTCAAAAAGACGATTCCGAGCTACTCCTGGGGCGATATCGACACGACCCCCCTCGACCAACTGCAACTCTTAAAGGTGATCGTCCTGCCCAACTCGATACTCGACGCGGCGTCGCGCGCTTACGAGATGAGTCTGATGGAACACACCATCTCGAGCGAGCGTTTCGGTCTCGGCTGGGGATCACCGGCGAAGGCGCTCGTGGGTGTGAAGGACGGCTACTACCTGGAGACCACGACGGGCTGGCAGCTCAACACGACGGGCTTCGTTCACTACCAGGGCCGCTTCTATCTGGCCACCATCATGTCCGCGGACAACCCCGAGGAGAACTACGGCATCTCCACCGTGACCCAGTGCGCGGATTTCATCTGGAAGTTCCTACGGCCCTAATCGGCGTGGGGAGTGGGCTCGAGTCGCGGCACTTAATGAACGAACGAACGCCGTGGTGCTTGCGCTCCCTTAAGCGCGCGCCGTCATCGTTCCGAGCGGACCTCGCCAAGAATCGCGCGCGAACACCATTTGCACGTCACTGATGTGTCGCTCGAGAAAAGCCCCTTCGCAGTAACTGAGGTACATGTCCCAGAGCCGGTGAAAGCGTTCACCGAGGTTGAGTTGTTCGACGGCCTCCGCGTGCACCACGAGGTTCTCACGCCACCTCGAGAGGGTCTCGGCGTAGTGGCGACCAATGTCTTCGACGTCGACCACCCGGAGATCGGTCTTCGCGGTCGTCGAGTCGATCATGGCCTCCAGGGAGGGGAGAAAACCGCCCGGGAAGATCTGGTGCTTGATGAAGTCCTCGCGACGCTTCGCGCGCTCGTAGCTACGGTCGTCGATGACGATCGCCTGGAGGCCCATCACGCCTTCGGGTCGCAGCAACGACGCGCACGTCGAGAAGAACGTGTCGAGTTGTCGCCAGCCCACCGCCTCGATCATCTCAACGGACACCAACTTGTCGTAGACCCCGGTGAGGTCGCGGTAGTCCTGATTGAGAACGACGACGCGGTCCGCGAGACCGGCCTCGGCGACTCGTCGTGTCGCGTAGTCGTACTGCGCGTCGGAGATCGTGGTCGTCGTCACCCGACACCCGTACTTGGAGGCGGCGTGAATCGCGAGGCCGCCCCAGCCGGTGCCGATCTCCAGGACGTGATCGTCCGGACCGAGGTCGAGTTTGCGACAGATGCGGTCGAGTTTCGCGCGCGACGCGTCGGCGAGTGCAACCGACGGGTCGTCGAAGAAGGCGCAGGAGTAGGACATCGTCTCGTCCAACATGAGTTCGAAGAAGTCGTTGCTGAGGTCGTAGTGTGCTCGGATGTTCTCGCGGTCCTTGACCTTGTCGATCCCCGAGAGTGCGCGAAGCGGCGCCAACAGAGGGGCCGTCGTGCGCGCCCACCGGTCCAGGTGCCCACTAATCCAGGACATGTTGTGCACCACCACCCGCACCAGGTTGGTGAGGTCGTCGCAGTCCCACCATCCTTCGACGTAGGTCTCGCCGAAGCCCGACGACCCTGATCGCAGCAGGGAGGAGTAGACCCGAGGGTCGTTGATCCGAACGTGGATCTCGGGCAGTCCGGCGCCGTAGCGACGCGTCCCGTGGTCGTCGGTGATCACGAGCGTGCCGTCACGCAAGCGCCCGAGCAGGCGCGTCAGGACCAGACGAGAGAACCGCGCATCGCCGTGCGCCGTCGCCGGGAGGGTCGCCGGGTTCGCGGGCCCGTGGGGGACGATCGACTCAGTCATGGTTCGGTAGTGACGCGGCGTCGACGAGCTCGCGGCCGGCGTCACTCCTCCGGCGTGGGTGGAACGTCGCCCTCTTTCGAAAGAGACGCCAGGCCTGGCGATAGATGTCGGCCGAGACGCTGTAGGTCTGGAGCGCTCCGCGCCACACCATGCGTGAGAGTTCCGCGCGCGAGGGCTCTCGCCGACGAAGGGCGAGCACCGCGTCGAAGAGCCGCTCCTCGCCTTGGCGATTCCCCAGGTGCACCGAGAGGCGCTCGCCGGGCGTCGACCAGTTCATCACGTAGTCGTGATCCATTCCCATGAAGGGGGAGACGTGCATCTCCTTGGCGAAGCGGTGCGTACCCTCGCGGCCGTCGACCACGTAGACGTGGCGTTCGTGCCAGGGTGTGCTCGTCACCTCGAGCACGACGGCGTCGACGGTCGATCCGTCCTCGTCGAAGCAGTAGTAGAGCGTGATGGGATTAAAGAGCCAACCCCAGGTACGAAGTTGGCCGAGCATCGCGACCGCGCCGGTGGGCCGTCGGCCCAAGTGTTGGGCCGCGACGTCGCGTACGGCGTCCGCCAGGGGGACCGCGGGATCACCGAGGTAGTCGTCACGACGGAACCGTATCGGACTCGGGTGATGCTGTGACCAGAGTGGGTGTTGGGCGAAGAACTCGTCGAGCTCGTCGAGGTAGAGGAAGGCCATCGTGAGGGGGTGCTCGAAGGCGTGATCGACGTTCGCCGTGGCCGCGGTGGGACGGCGCCGGTGCGTCACGACGCCTTCGTAGATGGCGCTCCTCACAACTGTTCCTTCACCGACGACGCCCCGAGTCGCCGCACGACGTCCACGGCACTGCGGGCGCCGTCTTCGTGGAAGCCGTAACCCCAGTAGGCGCCCGCGAAGGAGACGCCGTTGCGCCCATCGATCTCGCCGTGACGGCGTTGTGCCTTCATCGTGGCGACATTGTAAACCGGGTGTTCGTAGGTCATCGTCTCGAGCACGTGCTCCGGTCGCACGGCGTCGAAGCCGTTCAGGGTGAGACAGATCGGCCCCGTTGACGCGATGCCCTGGAGGCGCGAGAGGTCGTAGGTGAGCGTCGGGGGCTGACCACTCGGACCTTGACGCCAGTTCCAGCTCGCTCGAGCACGCGCGCGAGTTGGCAGCAGTGCTTCGTCGGTGTGCACGGTCGCGGTATTCGAGCGGTACTTGATGGCGCCCAGGATCTCGCGCTCGTCGTCGGTTGGTTCGTCGAGCAACGCGAGCGCCTGGTCCGAGTGCGTCGCGATGACCACGTGGTCAAAGGACTCGAGGGCGCCTCGCGACGTGGTCAGTTCCACGCCCCGTGACGTGCGCATCACGCGAGACACGGAGGTGGCGAGGCGAACGCGCTCGCCGAGGGGCTCGAGGATGGCTCGCACGTAGGTCTGCGAGCCGCCGAGGACCGTTCGCCACTCGGGGCGATCCCCGAGGCCGAGCAGACCGTGGTTGTAAAAGAACCTCGCAAAGGCGACCGCGGGGAACTCGGTGAATACGTCGGGGTCCGCGGACCAGATCGCCGAACCCATGGGAATCAAGTACCAGTCGTGGAAACCCTTCGACCAGCCTCCGTCGGTCAAGAACTCAGCGAGGGTGTAGTCGAGGTCACCATCGTGTTCGAGCAGCTCACGCGCGGCGCGATTGAATCGCGTGACGTCACGCAGCATGCGCAAGAACGCGGGGCGAGCGAGGTTCCAAGGCTGCGCGAAGATCGACGCGGGAGAAGAACCGCGCCACTCGATGCCGGCTGGTTCGTCCGAGACCGCGAAGCTCATGTCGCTCGCGCGGGTGGCGACCCCGAGTTCGCGGAGCAACGATGAGAAGATTGGATAGTTGCGCTCGTTGTAGACGATGAATCCCGTGTCGACGGGGTGCTCGCGCCCCCCTTCACGAACGCCGATGGTATGGGCGTGACCGCCGGGCTGCGCGGACGACTCGAAGACGGTGATGTCGTGTTCGGGGTGCAAAAGGTGCGCGCAGGTCAGCCCCGCGACCCCTGTTCCGACTATGGCGACACGCACCTGGTACGACTCCTCGCTCGAGCACTACCCATAAGATTCGGTACCGACGGCGTTTCGGATGTCGTTGCTCGTAAAACGTCTTCAGGATAGGGGTTTCGTGGCTCGTTACCGCACCAGTGTGAATTCGACACTTTCGAAGGAAGACGCCTTCTCCTATATGGCGAACTTCGCGAACGCCGCCCTGTGGGACCCGAGCGTGGTGAGCGCCGCCACGGTGGGTCCGGGTCCGGTGGGGAACGGCACGGAGTTTGACCTTGTCACCGAGTTTCGCGGCAGAAAGGTCGCGCTCCGCTACCAGATCACGACGTACGAGGCCCCGCGGCAGGTCGTGCTCACCGCGCGCACCCCGAGGCTCCTCTCACGCGACACGATCACCGTCGAGTCCCGCGAGGGTGGCAGCGAGATGACCTACGACGCGTACCTCGCCTTACAGGGGGTGGCGCGCGTCGCCGACCCCGTACTGGGGATCTTCTTCAAGCACATCGGTGACGCCGCTCGCGACGGTCTCCTCCGAGTGCTCAACCCTTGAGCGCGACCGCAGAGGTTCTCGACCAACTGCTCGAGACGTCGGTCGTGGGAAGTTTCACACGCGTCGGCTACGACGCTCGTCGCCGACTGTTTCACTGGGCGCCACCGTCCTCGATGCTCGAGAAGTCGGTGTTGATCACTGGCGCGACCTCGGGTCTCGGACTCGAAAGTGCGATCACCATGGCGCATTTGGGGGCGTCAGTGTACTTCGTCGCTCGCGACGAACCCCGCGCGCGAGCGGCGCGCGAGCAGATTCTCGCCGCGAGTGCCTCGGGTGTGGTGGAGTACTTCATCGCGGACATGTCCGACCTCCATTCGGTGCGCGACGTCGCCGATCGACTGCTCGCCCGTACGGACCGTCTCGACGTTCTCGTGCACAACGCGGGGGCGATCGCGCCCACGCTGACCTTCGCGCCGGACGGCGTCGAAGTTACGCTCGCCGCACAACTGCTTGGTCCGTTCTTGTTGACGCAGTTACTGCTGCCGCGCCTGCGCGCGGCCGCGCCCGGAAAGGTACTGACGGTCTCGTCGGGAGGGATGTACTCCCAGCGCTTCGACATCGGACGGCTGACCAAGGGCGTCGAGCCCTACGACGGCGTCAAAACCTACGCCCGGGTCAAACGGGCGCTGGTCGTGGTGAACCACGAGTGGGCCCGCCGGATCCCCGCGAGTGAGGTGGTCTTCGCGACGATGCACCCGGGCTGGGTCGACACCCCGGGGGTTCGATCGTCACTGCCGCGGTTCCACCGGGTGATGGGGCCGCTCCTGCGTTCGTCTGCCCAGGGCGCGGACACCATCATCTGGCTCGCGGCGGACGCGGAGCTCGCGAGCCGCGATGGCGACTTCTGGCTCGATCGACGCGTGCGTTCGGAGTACAAGGTGCCACGGACCAGAGCGACGAACCCTACCGCTGACCAGGTTGAACTCTGGGAGTGGTGCTCGGTGCGAACGTCGCCTCCCGAGTCGCCGCCGCTCTAATTCGTGTACCGCATCGACGGACGCACCCCACCGAACGTTCGCCGTTGGGGACTCGCGTTGCGCCGACTAGAATTTTCAGTGGTCTATTCGTCCGCTCCGGCGGTCGATGCACCGTGAAAGTAGCCGTGTTTTTGCGTTTTCGGGATTTTCCGGTAGAATGGAAAGCCGACCTCGGGGCACGGCTTTGAGGTCTATCCGTTCAGGAGCGCTGCTCCTGCGCGCCCCGCAGTGACGTAACAAGGAGAGAGAACCTGAGCAAGCCAAAGGAAGACGCGTTCACCGTGGAGGGAACCGTCGTTGAGCCCCTACCCAACGCCATGTTTCGCGTCGAACTGGAGAACGGTTACACCGTTCTCGCGCACAGTTCGGGCAAGATGCGCATGCACCGCATCCGTATCCTGCCCGGCGACAAGGTCCAGGTAGAGATAACGCCCTACGACATGACCCGCGGCCGCATCACCTACCGCTACCGATAACTCAGTTTCTTCGACATCGAGAAAGTAAATCAATGAAAGTTCGCGCGAGCGTCAAACCCATCTGTGAAAAGTGCAAGGTCATCCGCCGGGCCGGGGTCGTTCGCGTGATCTGTGAAGCGAACCCGCGCCACAAGCAGCGCCAGGGTTAGGAGAAGAGATGGCTCGTATCGCCGGTGTCGACATTCCACGCGAAAAGCGTGTGGTGATCGCCCTCACCTACATCTTCGGCGTGGGTCCCACCATCGCCCAGAAGATCTGCGCCGCGACGGGCATCGACGAGTCGACGCGCGTCAAGGACCTCACCGAGGCCGAGGTCAACTCGCTTCGTACCTTCATCGACCAGAACGTCACCGTCGAGGGTGACCTGCGACGCGACGTTGCCCAAGACATCAAGCGCAAGATGGAGATCAATTCGCTCCAGGGCATTCGCCACCGCAAGGGCCTGCCCGTGCGCGGTCAGCGCACCCGTACCAACGCCCGCACCCGTAAGGGTCCCAAGCGCACCGTCGCCGGCAAGAAGAAAGTCACCAAGTAATGGCAAAACCCACGACGGCTCGCAAGGTCCGCAAGAAGGAACGCAAGAACGTCGCCTTCGGTGTCGCGCACATCAAGAGCTCGTTCAACAACACCATCGTCTCGATCACCGACCCGGAGGGCAACGTGCTTTCGTGGGCCTCTTCGGGTCAAGTCGGCTTTAAGGGCTCGCGCAAGTCCACGCCCTACGCGGCACAGTTGGCCGCAGAAAAGTGCGCTCGCGCAGCCATGGAGCACGGCGTGAAGAAGGTCGACGTCCTGGTACGCGGTCCCGGTTCGGGTCGCGAGACCGCGATTCGTTCCATCGCCGCGGCCGGCATCGAAGTCGTGGCGATCAAAGACGTCACCCCACTGCCGCACAACGGATGTCGCCCCAAGAAGCGCCGTCGGGGTTAAGGAAGAGTCATGGCACGTTACACAGGACCCGTCTGTCGACTCTGTCGGCGCGAACGCACCAAGTTGTACTTAAAGGGTGAGCGCTGCTTCACCTTGAAGTGCCCGGTCGCCGAGAACTCGGACCGCCGCATCCGCGCCTTCCCGCCGGGCATGCACGGTCGAGACCGCCAGCGTCAGGGCTCGGAGTACTTGACCCAGCTGCGCGAGAAGCAAAAGGCCCGCCGCATCTACGGCGTGTTGGAAAAGCAGTTCCGCAACCTCTACGAAGAGGCCAACCGACGCCCCGGCATGACCGGCACCAACCTCTTGCAGTTCTTAGAGACGCGTCTCGACAACGTCGCCTACCGCGCCGGGTGGGGAGCGTCTCGCTCTCAGGCCCGCCAGCTCGTACGTCACGGTCACGTGAGCGTGAACGGCAAGCGCGTGGACATTCCCTCCTACCGGGTGCGTCCCGGCGAGGTCGTGACCTTAAAGGCCGCCACGCGGGAGAACTTCAACGTCAAGCGCAACCTCGACGTCTTGGACCGCAGCGTCCCGGGCTGGCTCGAAAAGGGCGAGAACGGCTTCGCCGTGACCGTCCGCGTCGTGCCCCAGCGCGAGCAGATTGACGAGTCCATCCAAGAGCAGCTCATCGTCGAGCTGTACTCCAAGTAACCCTTCGCACTACATACCCCCAAGGAGTCCCCATGCTGATTATCCAACGACCCACTATCGAAGCCCTCGGCGACGAGGTGAACAACCGCCAGTCCTTCGGGATTGGACCGCTCGACCCCGGCTTCGGTCACACGCTCGGCAACTCGCTGCGTCGAACCCTGCTGTCTTCGATCCCCGGCGCCGCGGCGACGCGCGTCAAGTTCGACGCGGTGCTCCACGAGTTCGGCGTGATCGAAGGCGTGAAGGAAGACGTCCAGGACATCACCTTGAACCTGAAGGACCTGTTGTTGCGGGTGCACTCCGACGAGCCCGTCACGTTGCGTCTCGACAAGCGCGGTGAGGGCCCGGCGACCGCCTCGGACCTCTCGACGACCGCCGACGTGGAGATTTTGAACGGTGATCTGCACCTGGCGTACTTGACCAACGCGAAGAGCGCCCTGACCTTCGAGCTCACCGTCGAGCGCGGCAAGGGCTACGTCGGCGCCGAGGGCAACAAGGGCTCCTCGACCATCGGCGTGATCCCGCTCGACGCGATTTTCTCGCCCGTGCGTCGCGTGAGTTTCGAGATCGAGCCCGTGCGCGTCGAGCAGAGCAAGGACTTTGACCGACTCGTGATCGACATCGAGACCGACGGTTCAATCTCCCCTCGTGAGGCGTTGGCGTCGGCCGGTAAGACGCTCGGTTCGCTCGTCGAGCTCATTGCGAGCTTTGACGAAGAAGCGCCGTCGCTCGAACTCGGCGACGTGGGCAGTGCCCAGGCTGCCGCGAGTGAACTCGACATCCGCATCGAAGAGCTCGGCTTGACCGAGCGCTCACGCAACTGCCTCAAGCGCGCGGGCATCAACACCATCGCCCAGTTGGTCAACGCCACCGAGCGCGACCTCACGTCGATCACCAACTTCGGCGCGACCTCGCTCAAGGACGTGAACGACCGGCTCGAAGAGCGCGGTCTGTCACTGCGCGTCGAGGACTAGTCGTGCGCGGCACCCCAACCAAGGGCAAGCGCTTCGGCGGCAACTCGGCGCACCAGAAGGCGATGATGGGCAACCTCGTCGCCTCGATGATCGCCGCGGAGTCCATCGTCACGACCGAAGCCAAGGCCAAGGCCCTGCGACCCATCGTGGAGAAGGTCGTCACGGCCGCGAAGAACTCGCCCGAGGGATCGGTCGCGGCGAATCGTCGCGTCGTCGCTTTCATCCGCGACAAGGACATGACCCACAAACTCTTCGCCGAGATTGCCCCGCGTTACAGCGAGCGTCCCGGTGGCTACACGCGCATCTTGAAGCTCGGGCCGCGTCAGGGCGACAACGCCCCGATGGCGCGCATTGAATTCGTCTGATCCACTGGGCGCCACGCAACGCTGGCGCCTCGACCTGGCCTACGACGGTCAGGCCTTCAGCGGTTTCGCTTACCAACCCCATCACGACACCGTGGTGGGGTTGTTGCGTTCGACGCTCGCCTCGACGCTGCGTCTCGAGCGCGAACCGGTCATCATCGGGGCTGGACGCACCGACGCCGGCGTGCACGCGTTCAACCAAGTGGTCCACGTGGACCTACCGGCGGTGGTGAAGGTGCGCACCCTTGAGGGCGAACGACTGATGCGCTCGCTGAACAAGCAACTTCGCGGCCGCGTGCAGATTCTGCGAGCCGAGCCCGTGAGCGACGACTTCCACGCACGCTTTTCCGCCACGTGGCGTGAGTATCGCTACTTGGTGCTGGAGTCTCGACCTCCGGGTCTCGAGTCCACCAACGCGTGGGCGTGGTCCGTCGAGGGACCGCTGAACCTTCGAGCAATGAACAACGCCGCCAAGAGCATCGTGGGCACGCACGACTTTCGCGCCTTTTGCCGACGACCTTCGAACGCGACCGCGGAGGAACCGCTGCTTCGTCGAGTGCTCGTCGCGCGGTGGGAGAGGCTCGAGGACCAGTGGGTCATGAGTCCCCGCCACGCGCCGGTGGTACGACTCACGATTCGAGCACAGTCCTTTTGCCACAACATGGTGCGCTGCCTCGTCTCGACGATGGTCGCCGTGGGGCGCGGTGAACTCGACCACGACGTCGTCACGGAACGCCTCGAGAGTTTGAGTCGCTACCAACTTCCACAGGCCGCACCCGCCGCCGGTCTCGCCCTCGTCGCCGTGGGCTACCCCGGTGGCGGGTCGTGAGCCACACAATGCATCGCGCCCGCGCACTCGACGAATATCGGTTCACGGTTCGCGCGGTCGAGCCATCGCGCGACCGGCTCCCCAGCGAGGGTGGTGGGTGGGGTCCTATCATCACTTCACGGAATGGTTGATAAAGGTGCCGCGTGAGTGACGACCACTTCTCTCGTCCTTTTTCGCCACGCGTAGCCCTCGACGCTCGGTGAGCGCTCGTCCGTGACCACCCTGCTGTTCGTTCTGGGGGCGCTCGTCTACGCCGCTTTCGCGGTGAACGTCCTGTTCGCACTGGTGCTGCCACGCCGACCGCGCGGCTTCGAGCGGATCACCTTCCGAGTGAACTCGCTGGTTCGAATGGCCTTCATCGGTCTCTCGCACTTCGCTCGACGCTACGAATCCAAAGACACCGTTCTCGCGCCGACCGGTCCGGTGTGCGTGGTGGCCCAACTGGCCACGTGGGCGGTTGGCTTCATCATCGGCGTTGCGATGATGTTGTATTCGACGACGCATAACTTCCCCGACGCGTTGCGCCAAGCGTGTACCAGTCTGTTCACCGTCGGGGCGATCCACTCCGGCGGGCCCGCGAACGTCGCCCTCGACATCGCCGCCGGCGCCACGTGGGTCATCGTCGTCACCCTGCAGATCGCCTACTTGCCCAGTCTCTACGCCTCCTTCAATCGACGCGAAGGTCTCGTCGCGCTGCTCGAAAGTCGCGCGGGCGTCCCCGCGTGGGGTCCGGAGATCTTGATGCGCCACCAGATCGTGGGCATCACCGATACGTTGCCCGACTTCTACGCCGCGTGGGAGGCGTGGTCGGCGGACCTGGCGGAGAGTCACACGACGTACCCTGTTCTCCTCCTCTTTCGTTCACCGGAGCCGTGGTATTCGTGGCTCGTGGGCCTCCTGGCGGTGCTCGACGCGGCGGCCCTTCATCTCGCGCTGGCGCCGGCTCGAGCGTCCTCGCAGGCCCGGCTCTGTCTCCGCATGGGCTTCACCGCGCTGACTCGCATCGGGGTCACGCTCGGCTGGGAGATCGACCCCGACCCCGACCCCGCGGGACCCATCGACTTGACGTTCGCGGAGTTTCAAGAAGCCGTCAACATGATGCGAGAGACGGGTTTTGAAATGGAACGCACCGCGGAAGAAGCGTGGCCCGACTTTGTGGGTTGGCGCGTGAACTATGAGCAGGTGGCCTATCGACTCGCGGCGCGGATCGTCGCGCCGCCCGCCCCGTGGTCGGGACCACGCCCCCACCTGCGCGGCTCCATCGAGCCACCGCACCGCCCCCCGCAACGAACGCCGACGGGTCCGGCCCCCGTCTCGGTGCGACCTCCTGCGCTCGGCGAGGACGAGCAGGCGCGTTAGCCGGATGTCGACAGAGGGGTGAGAAGGCTCACGAACGTGCTCGGTAGGCTGTCGCCATGTCTGAGTCAACTGCCCCGGGTATCGACGTCACGGAGTTAAGCGACGAGATTCGACCCCAAGACGACCTGTACCGTTACGTGAACGAGCGATGGATGGCGCGCACACCCATCCCCGCCGACAAGGCGGGCTACGGCGCCTTCGAACAGCTTCGAGAGCGCTCCGAAGCAGCCGTGCGCGAGATCGTTGAAGAAGCGCAGTCGCCATCAGTCGTCGGCGAGGCAAAGAAGTTCGGTGACCTCTACGCGAGTTTCATGGACGAGTCTCGGGTGGAGGCCCTCGGCGCGGCCCCACTCGCTGACGACCTCGCCCTGGTGGACACGGTCGCGGAGATCGGCGACGTGCTCCGGGTCACGGGACAACTCCAGCGAGGGGGACTCTCGGGTTTCTACGGTGTCTTCGTCGACAGTGATCCTGGCAACCCGGAGCGATACCTCGTCATGATTCAACAAGGCGGGATCGCTCTGCCAGACGAGAGTTACTACCGCGAGGACCACTTCGCCCCAATTCGCGACGCGTACGTCGTGCACGTAGAGCGGATGTTCACCCTCGCCGGCCTCGACGACGCCGCGACGCGCGCGCGACGGGTCTTCGATCTGGAGACCGAGATCGCCCAGCGTCACTGGGACAACGTCGCCACGCGCGACCGCGAGAAGTCCTACAACCTCATGACGTGGGAGGGCGCGAGTGAACTCTTCGCGTCGGGCGTGTCCGATAGTTCAAGACTGGTGGGACTCGAGCGGTGGATCGACGCCTTCGACGCGCCCGTCGGTGCCTTCGACGAAGTGGTGGTACGTCAGCCGAGCTTTCTGCGCGAACTCGGCGGTCTCTTCGACGCGGCGCGACTTGACGCGTGGCGAGACTGGTTGCGCTGGCAGGTTATCCGCGGCTACGCCTCGTACCTGTCGACACCGTTCGTCGAGGCGCAGTTCGATTTCTACGGACGTACGCTCACCGGCGCACCCGAGTTGCGCGAGCGCTGGAAGCGCGCCGTCTCGCTCGTCGAAGGCGTGCTCGGCGAAGCCGTGGGTCGCGTGTACGTGGAGCGACACTTCCCGCCGTCGGCGAAGGCTCGGATGGACGAGCTCGTCGCCAACTTGGTGGCGGCCTATCGAGAGAGCATCTCGACGTTGGCGTGGATGACCGCGGCGACCCGTCAACGCGCGCTCGACAAACTCGAGGCCTTCACGCCGAAGATCGGCTACCCGGTCACGTGGCGCGACTACTCGACGCTCGAGATCGATCCCACGAATCTCATCGCCAACGTACGCGCGGCGAACGAGTTCGAGTTCCGCCGTGAACTCGCCAAGATCGGCGCGCCCATCGACCGTGACGAATGGTTCATGACTCCCCAAACCGTCAACGCGTACTACAACCCCGGTTACAACGAAATCGTCTTTCCGGCGGCGATCCTCCAGTGGCCCTTCTTCGATGAGGCACGCGACGACGCCGCGAACTACGGCGGCATCGGGGCGGTGATCGGCCACGAGATCGGCCACGGCTTCGACGATCAGGGTTCGAAGATCGACGGCACCGGGAAACTGACCGACTGGTGGGACCCGGCCGACCGCGAGGCATTCGAAGCTCGCACCAAGTTGCTGATCGAGCAATACAACGAACTCGTCCCGGCCGAGACCCCCGGTCAACACGTCAACGGGTCCCTGACGATTGGTGAGAACATCGGCGACCTCGGGGGACTGGGTATCGCGTGGAAGGCGTACCTGCTCTCCCTCGACGGGAAACCCTCTCCGGTCATCGACGGGTTGAGCGGCGCGCAGCGCTTCTTCCTCTCGTGGGCGCAGGTCTGGCAGTACCACGCGCGTCCCGAGGAAGTTGCGCGACATCTCGCTATCGATCCGCACTCGCCACCCGAGTTTCGCTGCAATCAGATCGCGCGGAACATCGCCGAGTTCTACGAGGCCTTCGACGTCAAGGAAGGTGATGCCCTCTGGCTCGATCCCGAGCGTCGCGTCACCATCTGGTAGCCACGCGAGGCTCGTGACGGAGAAGAAGGCCGGCGCTACCATCGACGGATGACGAGTGAGACCGACCTGTTCATTGGATTCCTCGACGCCCAGCGCGACCACGTGGTGGAGATTCTTCAAGGCCTCGACGAAGAACAACTGCGCCGTGCGACCCTGCCTTCGGGCTGGACACCCCTCGGGATGGTCAAGCACTTGGCCTTGGGCGTCGAGCACTACTGGGTGCGCTGCATCGTGGCCGGCGAGTCGCTCGATTTATTCGCCGAGCGAGGCCTGGACGATCAGGGCGATTGGCACGTCGGTCCGGGCGAAAGCGCCGAGTACATCTTCGAGCTGTACCGAGGGGAGACTGCGCGGTCGAACGAGATCATCGCGGCGACGCCACTCGACGCCCCGCCCGCCCAGCGCGACCCGGGGTGGGGGGAATGGCCAGTCAACAACCTGCGATTCATCCTGCTCCACCTGATCGAAGAGACCGCCTGCCACGCCGGTCACCTCGACGCGGCCCGCGAACTCATCGACAGCCGCCAGTTCCTGGTGCTCTAACGCACGGGTCGCAGACGCCGGTTTGGGCGACTCGTGGCGTCCGGTAGGGTCGATCCGGGAGAACTTGCCCCCAGGACCCGAAGTTTCGTAAGATGGAGAGTCCCCTCGGACCCCGTCGAGGCTGGTTCGTAGATCGCTGAAGGAAGAATTGTGAAGACGTACTCACCCAAGCCCGCCGAGTTGACTCGCGAGTGGCTGGTCATCGACGCCGAGGGCCTGATCCTCGGCCGCGTGGCGACGGTCGCCGCATCGATGCTGCGCGGCAAGCACCGCACGTTCTTCGCGCCCCACGTGGACACGGGCGACTACATCATCATCGTCAATGCCGACAAGGTGGTCGTCACCGCCAACAAGGCCGCCCAGAACTTCCACTACCACCACTCCGGTTATCCCGGCGGTCTGCGCAAGACCTCCTGGCAGACCTTGATGGACACCGACCCAGCGAAGCTCGTCGCTGACGCCGTGCGCGGCATGGTGCCCAAGAATCGCCTCGGACGCGCGCAGATGGACAAGCTCTTCGTCTACGCCGGACCCGAGCACCCCCACGCGGCCCAACAGCCCAAGAGTTTTGACACCTCGGCGATTCGCCGCGGTTAAGGAGCAACGTGACCACACCCCTGACCCAAACCACCGGACGACGCAAAGAAGCGGTCGCTCGGGTTCGCCTGCGCCCGGGCACCGGCACCATCACGATCAACTCGCGCGCCTTTGACAACTACTTCACCTCCGCGACGCACCGTCAGATGGTGATGGAGCCGCTACGCCTCATTGACGCGCAACAGACCTACGACATTGACGCCACCATCGAAGGCGGCGGCGTCGCGGGACAAGCGGGCGCTCTGCGCTTGGGTATCTCGCGTTCACTGTTGGAGATCGACGAGGGTGTGCGACCGGCTTTGAAGAAGGCCGGTCTCCTCACCCGTGACTCGCGCAAGAAGGAGACCAAGAAGTACGGTCTCAAAAAAGCGCGCAAGGCTCCTCAGTACTCCAAGCGGTAATGGTCATGCCCGTGCGTTTCGGCACGGACGGCATCAGAGGGCGCGCCAGCGACGAGATCACCGTCGATTTGGCGTACCGACTCGGCCGGGCCGTCGCGAGCGTCTTCTCCGTGCCCATCTTCGTGGGCTACGACACGCGCGAGAGTTCGCCCACGTTGGCGGCGGCGGTGCTCGCCGGACTGGCCGACGGCGGGGCGACCGGCATCAACCTCGGCTACTTCACGACGCCGGGCGTGGCCGTGATCGCTCAACAGCGCGGCGGCGCGGGCGTGGTCGTCTCCGCCTCCCACAACCCTTATTACGACAACGGCCTGAAGGTCCTCGGCGTCGGTGGTGCCAAGCTCGACCACGCCACGGAGGCGGCGGTTGAGAGTGCGCTCAACGTCGCCGAGAGTCCTTCGACCAACGAGTTCGACACGGTGGACATCGACGAATCGGCCGAGCACGACTACGCCACGCACTTGCGCGAACTCGCCCCCGGCGACCTCTCGAGTCTGTCGATCGTCATCGACTGTGCGAACGGGGCCTCTTCGCACGTCGCCCACGAACTCTTCGCCGCTACCGGCGCCACGTTGCGCGTGATTCACGACCAACCCAACGGTCGCAACATCAACGAGGGCTCCGGCTCGACGCACGTCGAGAGCCTCGTGGCCGCGGTGCTCGAGTTCAACGCCGACCTCGGTCTGGCCTTAGACGGTGACGCGGACCGCCTCATCGCGGTCGACAGCGAGGGCACGGTGCGCGACGGCGACGACTTGATGGTGCTCTTCGCGCTCGATCGCCACGAACGAGCGGTCCTCGGGGGCGGCGTCGTGGTGACCTCGATGAGCAACCTCGGCCTCCATCGCGCGCTCGGCGCCGCCCAGATCGAGATCGAAGAGACTGACGTGGGGGACCGCAACGTGTTGTTGGCCTTAGAGGACAAGGGCTGGATCCTCGGTGGGGAGCAGTCCGGGCACGTCATCTTCCGCGACCTGGCGCCCACTGGCGACGGACTGTTGACCGGTCTGTTGTTGGGCGAGCTGGTGGTGCGTCGGGGTCCGCTGGCGGAACTCGCGGGCGGGGCGTGGCGCCGTGTGCCCCAGGAACTCTTCGGCGTCTCACTCGAGCACTTCAGTGACGAGATCGTCCAAGGGCTCTTCAACGAACTCCTCGAGGTCTACGGGGTGGACCGCGCCGACGTGCGGCTGCTGGTTCGACCCTCGGGTACCGAACCCCTCGTTCGCATCATGATCGAGGCGTTAAACGCCGAATTCGTCGAGGTCTTCGCCGAACGACTGAAGTCGCTCTACGGCCCGTAGGACTCGAAGAGCCCAAAAACTGCGCGAGTAGTCTGGGTGCATGTGCGGCATCATCGGGGTCGTTGGATCCTCCGACACGCTGGGCACCCTGCTGGAGGGTCTCGCTCGGCTGGAGTACCGCGGCTACGACTCGGCCGGGATCGCCCTGGTGCGCTCGGGTGAGACCTGGCGAGCGCGAATCGCCGAGGGCACCGAGTCCGTACGGGCCTTAACCGAAGAGTGCGCGCACGCGCCGAGTGGGTTCCACTCGGGGATCGGCCACACGCGCTGGGCGACCCACGGGGCTCCCGAAGCGGTGAACGCCCACCCGCACCTCGACTGCTCGGGCAACATCGCCATCATCCACAACGGCATCATCGAGAACCACACGGAGCTCCAAGAAGAGCTCGAAGCGCGCGGCCACCTCTTCAGTTCGGTCACCGACTCTGAGGTGCTGGCCCACCTCATCGAAGAGTCGCGCGCGCAGGGCATGGAACTCATGGAGGCGGTTCGCGCGAGCTTGGCGGTGGTGCGCGGGGCGTTCGCGGTGGCGGCCATGGACGCGACCGAAGCCGACGTCATCGTCGCGGCGAGGCGCATCTCGCCCCTCATCGTCGGGACCGCGCCGGGCGTGACCTACCTGGCGAGTGACATCCCCGCCATCTTGGACCGGGCGACGGCGTTCTACGCGGTCAATGACGATGAGATCGTCCGCCTCGGTCCCGAAGGCTTTCGCGCCATCGATCTCGAGGGCACGCCCGTTCGTCTCCACCAACTCTCCATCGACTGGGACCTCGAGACCGCGGAGAAGGGCGGCCACGACGATTTCATGACCAAGGAGATCGAGGAGCAGCCCGAGGCGATCCGCGCCACGTTGCTCGATCGACGTCGACGCGACGGCACGATCACCTTTGACGAACTGCGCATCTCCGATGAGGAGCTACGCGACGTGAAGCGGGTGGTCATCGTCGCGGCCGGGACGTCGCACCACGCCGGGCTGGTGGCCAAGTACGCGATCGAGCGTTGGGCGCGCGTCAGCGTCGACGTGGACATCTCGAGTGAGTATCGCTACCGCGACCCCATCGTCGAGGTGGGCACCTTGGTGATCGGTGTCTCGCAGAGTGGTGAGACGATCGACACGATCCAGGCGATTCGCGAGGCGAAGCGCCGCGGCGCGCGCGTGGTGGGCGTGTCGAACATCGTGGGCTCCTCGCTCGCGCGCGAGTCAGACGCCGTGATCTACACGCGGGCCGGTCTCGAAGTCTCGGTCGCCTCCACGAAGGCCTTCGTCGCCCAGGTCGCGGCACTGGAGTTACTCGCGCTGCGGCTCGCGCAACTACGCGAGACGCTCCCGGCGAGCGACATTGACGCGCTCTTTAAAGGGCTCAACGCCGTGGCGGACCAGGTGGCTGCGGCGCTCGAGCGACGCGGCAACGTCGAAGACGTCGCCAAACAACTCGTCGGGGCGCACGACTTCTTCTTCATCGGGCGACACGTCGGCTTCCCGACTTCGTTGGAGGGTGCGCTGAAGTTGAAGGAACTCACCTACCTGCACGCCGAGGGCTATCCCGCGGGCGAACTCAAGCACGGTCCCTTGGCGTTGATCGAACCCGGTGTGGTCGTCGTCGCGGTGACGACCGACATCCTCCTGCACGACAAGATGCTCTCGAACTTGGCCGAAGTGAAAGCGCGCGGCGCGACGGTCGTCGCGGTGGCGACCGACGACGACGAGGCCATTGACGCGCTCGCAGACTACGTGCTTCGCGTGCCGGTGACCGAGCCGCTCTTCACACCGATGGTCGACGTGGTGCCGCTGCAACTCTTCGCGTACGCCATGGCGCGCGGACTCGGTCGCAACGTCGATCGACCGCGCAACCTCGCTAAGACCGTGACGGTGGAGTAGTGCCGACCGAGGGCGTCGGTCTGGACCTCGTCGACGTCAAGCGCTTCGCCGGCGCGCTCGAACGTCATCCCCGGCTTGCCCTGCGGCTCTTCACCGACGGTGAACGCCGCGACGCGCACGCGCGGCCCGAGCGTCTGGCCGCGCGTTTCGCCGCGAAGGAAGCGGTGCTCAAGACCTTTGGCGTCGGCCTGGGCGCCGCACCGTGGCGATCGATCGAGGTGACCCTCGACGACGCGGGCGCGCCCAGCGTGCTCCTACACGCCCCGGCCGACGAACTGGCGCGAGCTCGGGGCGTCACGACGCTGCACCTCTCGATGACGCACACGTCGGACCTAGCGGCCGCGATCGTGATTGGTTCCTCGCGCGGAGACGAGCCGCGTGCCCGTTGAGGGCATCCACCGCCCCGCGTGGGCGGAGGTGTCTCGTGCGGCCATCGTGGCCAACGCGAGCGCCATCAAAGCGGTGATTGGTGCCACGTCGCTGTGCGCGGTGGTCAAGGCCGACGGGTACGGGCACGGGGCCACGTTGGCGGCCGCGGCCGCCCTCGACGGTGGTGCCGACACCCTCGGGGTGGCCACGATTGATGAGGGCGTCGAACTACGAAAGGCCGGTTTTGAGGCGCCGATTCTCGTCTTGGCCGAAGTGGCGCCCACGTCGATTCCACTGGCCCTCACGCACGGCCTGACCGTGACCGTCGGCTCCATGGCGGGTGCGACGGCGCTGGTGGCGTGCGCGAAGGACCTTGGAGGTCGTCACCTCGTGCACGTCAAGGTCGACACCGGCATGCACCGCATGGGTGTTGCGCCCGACGACCTCGACGCGGTCATCGACACGGTCGCCTCCTCGCAGCACCTCGACGTGGAAGGTCTCTTCACCCACCTCTCGGTGGCCGACGGGGCGAGCGAGGAGGACCGCGCCTTCACGACCCACCAGATCCGAACGTTCGATGAGCTGGTCGGATCCTTGAGGGAGCGAGGTGCCGCACCACGGGTGGTGCACTGCGCGAACTCTGCGGGAACCCTCGGTTACCCCGAATCGCACTATTCAATGGTGCGCGTCGGCCTCTCGCTCTACGGGTATCTGCCCGATCCGTGGTGTGGCGAGGCGTTGAGCTCCCGGGGGCTCGCGCTGGAGCCGGCGATGACGATCCGGGCGCGCGTCGTCGCGCGGCGACGACTCGCCGCGGGGGAACGCCCGAGCTACGGTCGCGCGCGAGCCCTCGAGCGCGACGCCACCGTCGTGACCGTGCCCCTCGGGTACGCCGACGGGTTTCCCCGAGCGCTCTTCGAGGGCGGGGCGCAGGTCCTCATCGGCGGGCGACGGCGATCACTGGCGGGCGTCGTGACGATGGACCAACTGATCGTCGACGTCGGGGATGACGACGTGGCGCTCGGCGACGAGGTGGTCCTGCTCGGTCGTCAAGGCGATGAGGTCATCACCGCTGACGAGTGGGCCGAGCGTGATGGCACCATTTCTTGGGAGATCCTCACGCGGATTGGACCTCGCGTGCCGCGGGTTGCGGTGCGCTGAACGATGGCGGAGTTCGAGGGCCTATCGACCTGCGTGCGCTGCGGGCTGAGTGAGACCCGCCAGCGGGTCGTCATCGGCTCGGGGCCCCTGCACGCGGGGCTCATGATCGTGGGCGAGGCGCCGGGCCGCACCGAGGACGAGGGTGGCGCGCCGTTCATCGGGCGAAGCGGCAAGCTCTTTTTCACGCTGCTCGACGAGGAGCTCGGGCTCACCCGGGACGCCTGTTACGTCACCAACGTCGTCAAGTGCCGACCGCCGGCCAATCGCACACCCACACCGAGCGAGATCGCGACGTGTCGACCGTGGCTCGTCGAACAACTCGACGTCGTGGCGCCCAAGTTCATCTTGACCCTCGGTAACACGGCGGGCCGCGCACTCTTCGCCTACCAGTCCGGGATCGGTCAGGTGCACGGCCACGTGTTCCGCTCGGGCGCTATCCGCGGCATTCCCACCTATCACCCGGCCGCGGCGCTTCGCGGGGGACCGAGCGTCGTCGCGGTGATGCGCGAGGACCTGCGCACCCTCGGTCGCGTGATGGCGACGCCGTGAGCTGGCGACGCTACTGCGCGCACGCGCCCGACACGAAGGTCGCGGGCGCGGCGTTCGCGCGGGTGCTTCGACCCGGCGACGTCGTGCTGCTGATTGGACAGTTGGGCGCGGGCAAGACCACCTTCACCCAAGGTGTCGCGCTCGGTCTCGGCGTTCGTGATCGCGTGACGAGTCCGACGTTCACCATGGTGCGCCAACACGAGTGCTCGAACGATCTCGGTATCACCACCCTGCACCACGCGGACGTCTATCGCGTCGAGAGCCTCGCCGAGGTGCGCGACCTGGACCTCGGCGAACTGGTGGAGGAGTCCGGGGTCGCGCTCGTTGAGTGGGGGGACCTCGCGGCCGCCATCTACGGACCCGACGTGTTGCGCGTGGCGTTCATCCTCGATGAGTCCGACGGGCGAACGCTGGTGGTCGACGGTGCGCGCAGTGAGGACCGACGTGACGAGCTCGACGCGTGGGCGAGCGCGTGAACATCCTCGCCATCGAAACCGCGACGCCCGCGTGCGCGATGGCGCTGCGCACGAGCGACGGCGCCGAGCGCGAGCTCGTGGTCGACGATGAGCGTCACCACACCGAAGCCCTGACCCCGGGCATCGAGCGACTCCTCCTCGAGGCGGGTCTGGCGGCGCGTGACCTCGAGCGCATAGTGGTCGATCGAGGCCCGGGGCTCTTCACCGGTCTGCGAGTCGGCGTGGCGACGGCGATCGGTCTCGCTCTCGGTGCGGGTGCGCAGCTCGTAACGGTGACCTCGCTCGAACTCCTCGCCGCGGGCGCCTTTTCCGCGGGCGTGCGCGGCACGCTCGTGTGCGCGGTGGACGCTCGACGGGGCGAGCTCTTCGTCCAGAGCTTCGAACTCACCGAGAGCGTGCGGGTCCTCAGCGACGCAGCGGTCACGGTGCCGAGTGCGCTCGTTGCGACGTGGGGGGCGAGTGGCGCGGCCGTGACCTTCAGTGGTGACGGAGCACTTCGCTACGAAGCGGCGCTCGGCGAGGTTCGATCGGCGTCTCGCTTCGACCAACGGGTTCCGCCACCGATCGAGGCCCTGCGCCTCGGGGCGACGCGTGAGCCCGAAACCGACGTCGCGCCGCTCTACCTGCGCGAGGCCGACGCGGTGGCGAACTTCTCGACTCGCGAGCGTCCCGGGTGAGCGCGGGCTGGACGATTCGAGCGGCCGAGCGGCGCGACGTGCCCGACCTGCTCGCCATTGAGGTCGCGCAGTTCCCCGAGCCCTGGACGCGGTCGATGCTGCTCGAGGAGATCACCAACCAAGAGACGCGCCGGTACCGCGTCGCCGTCGAGGACGCCACGATCATTGGGTACCTCGGCGTAATGTTCGTCATGGACGAACTACACGTCAACACCCTCGGCACGCTGCCCGGCCACGAGGGCCGTGGGGTGGCGACCTCCTTGCTCGAAGAGGCCTGGGCCGACGCCCGAGAACGCGGCGTCGCGCGAGCGACGCTCGAAGTGGCCGCGTCGAACACCCGAGCCCAGGAGCTGTACTTCCGATTCGGCTTCGCGCCGGTGGGGGTGCGCAAGAACTACTACGAACGCACCCGCGAGGACGCCCTCGTGCTCTGGGCCGATCTCGGCTGAGGCCCTCTGGTGGAGCCCTACGCTGGCACGGTGGCGATGGTCCTGGGCATTGAAACGAGCTGCGACGAGACGGCGGCCGCCGTTGTCGACGAGGACTTTCACATCCATTCTTCGGTCGTTGAATCCTCCATCGACCTCCACCGAGCCTTCGGCGGGGTCGTGCCGGAACTGGCGGGGCGCGCGCACGTCGCCACCATTGGCCCGGTCGTTCGTCGCGCGCTCGAGGACGCGGACCTGGACGCGAGCGCGCCGGCCCTCAGCGGTATCGCGGTCACCAGCGGCCCCGGGCTGATCGGTTCGCTCCTGGTCGGGCTCTCGACGGCGAAGGCACTCGCGCTGGCGTGGGACCTGCCATTCGTCGGCGTGAACCACTTAGAGGGTCACCTCTTCGCGCCGTTACTCGAGTCGAGTGATCTCCGCTGGCCGATCATGACGCTGTTGGTTTCGGGCGGACACAGTCTGATCGTGCTGCAGCGCGGTCCCGGCGAGCACGAGGTGCTGGGCGAGACGATCGATGACGCGGCCGGTGAGGCGTACGACAAAGTCGCGCGCTGGCTGGGCCTCGGCTACCCGGGAGGACCCGAGATCGACCGCCTCGCGCAGGTGGGTTCGCCCGACGCGTTGAAGTTGCCGGTCTCGATGATCGGCGACGACTTCGACCTCTCCTTCTCCGGTCTCAAGACCGCCGTGGTGCGCGCCACCCAGCGACACGCCGACGTGGCGCTCGCCGACGTGGCGGCCTCGTTCCAGGCGGCGCTCGCGGAGCAGCTCCTGCGCAAAGTTCGCCACGCGCTCGAGCGCTACGAGGTCGCGGGGCTCGCCCTGGCGGGCGGTGTCGCGGCGAACTCGAGGTTGCGCAGTGAATTCGCAGAACTGGCTCGTGAGTTCGGGCTCGACGTCCATCTACCCGCGATGGCGATGTGTACCGACAACGCCGCGATGATCGCCGCTGCGGGTGTCTATCGACTCAAGGTGAGCGGGCCCAGCGCACTCAGCCTTTCGGCCCGGCCGAACTGGCAACTGGCGGACGTCTCGTGAGTGAGCGGTGGGTGCCCCTCGACGTCACCGACACCGACTCCAACCCCTTCGTCCAGTTTCAGCGTTGGTTCGATGAGGCCAAGGACGTCATGACCGAGCGCGAAGCGGTGGCGCTGGCGACCGCGACGAGCGAGGGCGTGCCCAGTGTGCGCATGGTGTTACTTCGCCACCACGACGACACCTCCTTTGGGTGGTACACGAACTACGACTCGCGCAAAGGACGCGAGCTGGGTACGAACCCCAGGGCGTCACTGCTCTGGTACTGCGAGCCGCTCGGCCGACAGATCCGCATCGAGGGTGACGTCGAGAAGATGTCCTTCGCCGAGTCCAACGAGTACTTTTCGTCACGACCGCGCGGGAGTCAACTCGGCGCACGCGCGTCGAAGCAGAGCGACCTCCTCGACTCGCGAGCGACCCTCGAAGAGCGCGTGCGCGAGTACGGCCTGCTCTACCACGACCAGGACGTGCCGCGGCCGGCGAACTGGGGCGGGTACCGATTGTTGCCGAACCGATTCGAGTTCTGGCAGCACCGTGAGGACCGCCTCCACGACCGGATCGTCTATCGCGAGTTCGACGAAGCCTGGCGACGATCGCGGATCTCGCCCTAACTCACGGCGCGAGCACGACGGCTGGTCCGCAGTTCGAGCGGAGCGATGAGCAACACGGTGAACGTCGAGGAGACGCCGGCGAGTTGGAACACCGTTCGAGGTGAGATGGCCGTGAGTAGAACACCGCCGAGCACCATCGAGGTCATCTCCGCGCCGTAGAGGAAGGCCCCGGACGCGGCGAAGACCCGGCCGCGCAGGGCCTCCGGCGTTCGCACGGCAAACAGCGTGGAGAAGGCGACGTTGATGACCCCGACTAAGACGCCCGTGACCACCATGAGGGGGTAGACGTAGCCGACGTGATCGACGAGTCCGACGGCGCCGATGAGCACCCCGATTGAGGCGATGGCCAACAGAGCGACACGCACGAGTGTGAGCGGATCTTGACCGAGTCGTTTCGAGGCCAACGAGCCGACGATCGAGCCGAGGCCGAAACTCGCTCCGACGAGGCCGTAAAAGAGCGCACTGGAGTGCAAGGTGCGCGTGATGAAGAACACTTCGGAGACATTGACGGCGCCCAACGAGAGCATGAAAACGGTGACGGTCACCATCACGGGGCGAAGCAGGGTGTCGGTGAAGATCAGGCGCATGCCCGCGCCAAGGTCGCGCGCGGGCTTGTTCTCGTGCTCTTCGAGCCGCTGGGGTCGACGGTCGCTCCCTAAGAGCAGCGTGGCCACACCGGCGAGAAAGAAACTCACGGCGTCGAGATAGAGCGGCCAGCTCTGGCCCGTCGCGCCAACGAGTATGCCGCCGAGCGCCGG